>Ga0247723_1002295_pt1 | contig 10313 bp, 15 predicted proteins | sample MSEWelMarce5H_FC_FD_189079 | JGI IMG/M metagenome (GOLD analysis project Ga0247723, IMG submission 189079) | Subsurface sediment microbial communities from gas well in West Virginia, United States - MSEEL Well Study Marcellus 5H_FC | ecosystem: Environmental > Terrestrial > Deep subsurface >...
TTGTGCTAAAAATGGCGCAAGACAGAAAAAGAAGTACAGAATCATCCTTTGGTAAAGTCTTGGATTAACTATCCTGGCCCAGATGGCAAGGGTAAGCAACCTTCATATTATGATATGGAACTTAAAGCAAAGAATGACCCTTTGTATGACTTATCACCAGAGGCAAACGATAGCGCCCGTGATGCTGCTGTAGGCTTTGCGAGAGCAATTGGATTTGGAGTATAATGGCACAGACAGCAGCCCAGAAAAAGGCAGCAGAACAAGCAGCCAACAAGAAATTACTTGCCCAAGTAGAAGCCCAAAAGGCTAAACTAGAGGCTCAACTTGCAGCCCTTGAGAAGAGCCAAGCAGATGCAGCGGCACAGAAGAAGGCTGACGCTGATGCAGCGAGAGCCGAGAAACTTGCTGCGATGAAGGATGCCCGTGAGGCAGACCTTGCCGCAAAAGCAGCGGCTCGTCGAGGAGGCGTCGCTAGCGGAACTGGTGCAGCACGTTTTGCTCAACCAGGTTCAAACATTTTTCAGATGCTGGATGGCGTACTCTACTTTAGCGGAGTTCCCTTTACTGGCACAGAAGGTGGAGCAAAGTATGTTAATGGAGTTCCAGAAGGAACTAAAACCACTACTACAGGCGGCGGTACCGAAGAAGATACTACTGTGGTGCCAAAGGGTCCAACACTAGCGCTAGATACTTTTAGAAATACTCTTGCTCTTTTTATGGGTAAAGAAGAAATGGCCCAGCCTTGGGTCAACTCTGTCTTCAATGCTGTATCTAAGTACTACAAGACTGGTTCAACAGTTGATGAGTCACTTAACCTTGCTCTGCAAGATGTACGCAACAACCCAGACTTAAAGACATTTACAAAGCGATTCAAAGGACTGTACGACCTACAAGATAAGGTCGCTAAGGGTGAGGCAATTGAAATGCCTACAATCGCAGAGTTCTTCAAATCACAGCAAGCACTTGGCGATGTCATGCGTTCTGCTGGATTCCAAGACCTAGCAACCCAAGAGTTTCTTGGTGATGTTCTTGGTACAGGTAAGTCAGTTGCAGAAACAACTGCACTCATTAATGATGTCTTTGCAGCCATTGATAATGCTCCAGCAGCGTTAAAAAAAGACTTAGAAACCATCGCTCCAGGAGCAGATAGAACAGCAATTGCCAAGGCTCTACTTCTAGGTAAAGAAGGCGCTGCTGCTCTTAATAAGCAGATTGCAGCCCAGACTGTATTCTCGGCAGCCAAGTCTCAAGGACTTAATGTTGATATGGCTACTGCAGCAGATTATGCAGCAAGAGGGTACGGATACGACGCATCACTTACTGGATTTGGTAATGTTGCTTTAGGTAGAGGTCCTCTAGAAAAGTTAACTGAGATTAGCACTGGAAAAGCAGTAACTCCAGAAGCAGCGCAGACAACTATGCAGCAATCAATCTTTGAGAAGAACGTTACGGCTCAAGAACTGATTCGTCTAGAGGCAGAGAAGGAAGCAGCACGCTTCGCATCTCGCCCTGGAACAGCAGGCTCACGAAGCCTTGCTTCCAGCAATAGAGCAAACAGAGTAATATAATAGAATCCTGAACGGACCTATCGGCCCCGTCAGCGTATAAGACCGACAGCAAGAGCCAGACCAGTTCCCCGATTGGAACCTGAGGCTTGCGAACTAACTACGAATAGAAGGGTGGCGTTGCTATGAGCAACAACTACTGGGAAGACGAAGACGACGAACTAGATACAATCGAAGAAGTACCGATGGATGGAAGCGACTTACTTAAAAAGTTGCGTAAAGCCAAACGTGCAGACGAGAAGCGTATCAAAGAACTCACAGAGCAACTTGAAGGATTCTCCAAGGCGCAGCGTGAGGCAATCGTTAAGTCTACACTAGAAAAGAAGGGCGTCAATCAAAAGGCTGCTCGCTTAGTAATGAAGGATTTGGAAGATATTAGCGAAGATTCAGTTTCTAACTGGCTCAACGATAATGCTGACTTATTCGGTCTAAGCCAAGCACCAGAAGAAAGTTCTATTATGAGCCAAGAGGACCGCGCATCACTGCGTAACCAGGACGCTCTCACACAGAACGCAGTCAGCCCGGACCGAGCAAACGACCTTGAGTATAGAATGTCCCAAGCAACATCCGAAGAGGACATTATTGCGATACTTCGTTCTCAACAATAATTTATCCGTTCATAGTCACTTGGAGGTGACCGCATATGCCTAATGCATATACATCCACAGGTAGTACTTCCCTCGGAGGTACAGTTGGTGGTGCAGGTCTTGTACAGAAGGCGTACGACCGTCTTCTAGAGTTTGCACTCCGCGCCGAACCACTTATTCGTTCAGTCGCAGACAAGACTCCAGCACAGCAATCAATCCCAGGTTCAACAGTAGTTCTACAGAAGTACGTTGACCTAACAGCCGCAACTGGCACACTAACAGAAACAGTTGACCCAGATGCAGTAGCATTGTCAACACCAGACCAGGTTACAATTACTCTTAACGAGTACGGTAACTCTGTTCTAGTAACACGTGCGTTGGAACTCTTCTCTCTTGCAGACGTAGACCCAGCAATCTCAAACGTAATCGCATTCAACCTTGCAGATTCAATCGATAAGGTTGCAATGGAGACACTTCGTGGCGGAACTAACGTAATCTACGGTGGTTCAGCAACATCAACAGGAACAGTAGCCGCTGCTTCAACACTCGACTCAGCAGACATCCGCAAGGCTGTCGCTAAGTTGCGTTCAAACAAGGCTGCTTACCGCAAGGGTTCAATGTACTGGGTTGGTATCCACCCAGAAGTTTCACACGACCTTCGTGCAGAGACAGGCGCAGCAGGATGGCGCGACCCACATAACTACCAGGCTGGAGAAAACATCTGGGCTGGTGAAATCGGTGCTTACGAAGGTGCATACTTCGTTGAGTCACCACGTTTGTACTCATCTAAGTCAGGCGCAGACCAGACAGCACTCTCAACATCTCCTGCAGTAAGCGGAGTTTCTGGAGAGTTCACAATCGTAGTTGCTAACGGTGCATTCGGTGGCCGCGCTGAGGTCGGAGATAAAATCTCTGGAACCAACGTAGGCTCTGCTGCTAAGATTACAGCAATCTCAGTTGGTGCAACAAACACAACACTTACAGTGTCTGTCGCTAACTCAGGAACTGTTGGAACAAACACACTCACAGTAACACCTGTTACTCGCGTATTCAATACAATCGTCGCTGGAAAGCAAGCAATGGCTCAGGCTGTTGCAGAAGAGCCACACGTTGTAATTGGTAACGTAACAGATAAGTTGATGCGTTTCCGCCCAATGGGTTGGTACGGCGTACTCGGCTTTGCACGTTACCGTGAAGAAGCACTTTACCGCCTCGAAACAGGCTCATCAATCGCTGCTCTCTAGTAGTTAATTGACGCTGTGGCAGGGAGGAAACTCCCTGTCACGGAGTAAGTTCACTAAGGAGGACTAATGGCAACTTGGATGTTTAAAACACCAACAGTAGCAGAAGGACCATCTGGAACAGGCTCACGCCTGTTTGACTTCTACAAACTAGATGTAGGTATATCTATTGTAAAAGAAGATGGTGAGTACTACCAGGCTCGATACCTCACTGACTCAGACTTGGCTAGTTATCAAGAAGTCTATCGTGGTGGAAGAAACTATGAAGTAGATGATACTACCAAAGCAGCACTTATTGCTGGTGGCGTTGGCGTTACAGAAGCAAACTTTACAGAGGTATAAAGACAAATGGGACATGAGCACGTAAGCAAAGTTCTAGAGTTTAAGTTTGATGAAAACCATAACTGGAAGCCAGCGATGTATGGCTGTACAGGATGTGATGAGACTTCCGAAACACCATTTAAATCTAATGATGTTTTCGTAGACCATACCGATTGCGGACCAGACTGTTTTGGCTGTAAGGCCAAGTCGCTGCAACTGAGTGCAGGGGATGCAGGAAGAGACGTATCTGATAAGAAGTGGGTTGGGGAACTAAATGCCTACAAGGAGGCTAGGTCCCAAGGGATACAGCCAGCAGGCACAACCCACCGCCATATACAAGAAGCATACACAGCAAGTGAGACTCTCAACAAGCCTTACAACGCAGACGTAATGCCTAAAGCAACAGATATAAATAAAAAATCAGTCGAAGCGCTAAAAGAAATCGGAGCAATATAATGTGTATGAAATGTGGTTGCGGTAAGAAAAAAGGCGAACCAGGATACGGTATGGGTAAGCAAGTTATGGTTGCTAAGCGAGTAGCGAAGAAGCCTACCAACAAGAAGACCTCTATGGTACGCAAGAAGGGCATGTAATCATGCCAGGAATGATGAAGAAGGCTACACCTAAGCCTAAGGTAACACCCACACCCAAAGCAAAGGTTACAGTCAAGCCTAAGGCTACACCAGTACCAAAGTTCACAGCACCTAGCGTTGCTGAGTTTAGAAAATCTGCTGCTTATATAACAGATTCAATGACTTACAAAGAATATGTAGATGCATCATACGATGTTTATAAATACAAATTAAAGAGAGGCAAGTAAAATGGCAACAATGAAAAAATATAACCCAAAGGGTCCATACGGCGGTAAGAGCGAAGCAGAATTAGCAAAATCAGTAGGCGTTGCTATTGCTAAACGAAATACAGAAAAGAGTCGCCAGTACTCACCAACTCCTATGACTGCCGCACAGAAGGAAAAAGCGCGTCGCGCAGGAGAAAAGAAGTCTGCTCTTATAAAGATGAAGAAGGACCCTATTGTTAAGGGTGCCAAGGCTGTTCTTAGTGCAGGAGCAAATCCAGTTGGAACTGCTGCTAAGGTAGCAGGCAAGGTTGCTGGAGCATACGCTACAGGCGCAAAGGCAATGGCCAAGACCGTCAAGGATAAAGTATCTCCACCAAAGAAGCAGGTAGGAAATATGAAGAGCGCATTTACTCCTGCTCAACTAGCAGCATTGAAGAAGATGCTGTCTCAAGGCGGACGTTTAGACAAGTAACATGACTTACACCAAGCCCGAGTTAAGAGAACGAATTAAAAGCCGTGTTATGGCTGGTTCTCAAGGTGGTAAGCCTGGTCAATGGTCTGCTCGCAAAGCGCAGTTAGTTGCTCAAGCCTACAAGAAGGCTGGTGGCGGATACTCTGGTTCCAAGACTACTAAACAGAAGTCCCTATCTAAGTGGACTAAAGAAGAGTGGGGAACCAAGTCTGGTAAGCCAAGCACTCAAGGTGCCAAGGCAACAGGAGAACGCTATCTTCCTAAGAAGGCGCGTCAAGCGCTATCTGCTAAAGAATATGCGCAGACAACTGCAGCCAAGCGTAAGGGTACAAGCCAAGGCAAGCAGTTTGTAAGACAACCAAAGAAGATAGCAAAAAAGACAGCAGGGTACAGATGAAAGATTCAAGATTAACCAGGGCTGGTGTATCTGGCTATAACAAGCCAAAACGTACACCAACTCATCCAAAGAAGTCACACGTTGTTGTGGCTAAAGTGGGGGACAAAGTCAAGACTATTCGCTTCGGCCAGCAGGGCGTAAGCGGTTCTCCAAAGAAGACTGGAGAGTCTGCATCATATGCAGCACGACGCAAGTCTTTTAAAGCAAGACATGCAAGCAATATATCCAAAGGAAAAATGAGTGCCGCATATTGGGCAGATAAGGTAAAGTGGTAACATGGCTGTTGATAAGAGCACATGGAATAAAAAAGTTAAGGTATCACAATCTACGATTAATGATATCAAAGGATTAGGAATGACTAAGGCGTTGAATCTTGCTAAGATGAACGCTAAGTCACCACAGGCTGGTCTTGTTGCTGAGTATCAGGAAGCAACACGTCGCCTTTATGGAGATAAGCGCTTCGCTGCAGCAACTGGTGCAAAGCCAGCCGCAAAGGGTGCAGCATCAACGGGAAGTAAGCAAAAGATTTACAACCCAAAGTATGCAACCTCTCCATCAGCAACTAAGCAAAAAGTGTATAACCCAAAGTATGCTAGCAAGCCATCGGCTGCAGCAGCACCTAAGGCATCAACAAAGTATTCACCAGCACCAATGAAGACTCCTGCGAAGAAGTCAAGCGGTGGTGGAATCAGCAAGGGTACAGTAGCAACAGTTGCTGGAACAATAGCAGCAGCAGGGCTTCTTATTGCAGGACGTGGTAAGGGTGCGAGTCTAGCAACAAAACTTGCTCCAGGACTAATGAAGAACAAGGTTGCACAAGCACTTCTAACTGGAGAAATTAAGGCAGCACCTAAAGTTGTTTCCAAGGTTGCATCTAAGGCTGCAACTAAGGCTTCTACTACATCTGTAAAGGTTAAGGACACGGTAGCAGCAGCATCAGGAAGAGCCGCCGCTAAGGCAGGCAAGCCAGTATCTCAAGCACAGTACGATGCAATGGTAGCCGCTGCTAAGGCAAGAGGCGTTTCAACAGTAGCAAAGAAAGCAACAACAACTGCTGCAAAGAAGACTGTAGCAAAGAAGGTTGCAAAGAAAGCCGCTACACCTGCAAAGGGTAAAGTCAAGACTGCTGCTCAGCAACTTGTTGCTCGCGGACAAACTCGCTGGGATGCAACCGCACGTAAGTAATAAAACCAAATAAATAATTTAGAAAGAGGCTAAGGCTATGGCAAGCATTCCTGGTTTATCAATGACCGCTGAACTTAATCGTTTGGCAAATGGTGGAGACTATCCACTGATGACCGCATTTAAAGCATCACAGGGTGCTGCCAATGCCTGGGCTGGGACAACTGGTAAAGGTATCATCGCTGCTCTGAACTATAAGGCTGACGCTAACCGTCAACCTAATAACTATAAAAATCTTAATGCTATCTGCAATGAACTAGCATCTTCTACTGGACTGTCTGCTCTTGCAGCGTTAAGGAGCATCAATGCCTAATCTTAATGACATGATTGATGAAGTACTCATCAACCTTGCAGGTTATACATACCAGCAAGACAGAGCAACACACATCATATCAAATGTAACTGACACGGCATCAACCATTGCAACTCCAATTGTTCTTCAACTAGCATCTACTGATAACATCGGTAAGGGTACTATTGAAATCAATGAAGAACTTATCTGGTTGGATTCGTTTGACCGTGTGTCTAATACGGCTACCGTTCCACCTTGGGGACGTGGGTATCTAGGCACAACTAGAGCAGCACACACTGCTGGCGATAAGGTTACTATTACCCCAACCTTCCCACGCTATGTTGTTAAAAAAGCAATCAACGATACTATTGCAGCCTTTGGCGCAACCATCTTTGCGGTTAAGACAACAACTTTTACCTTCAACGCAGCACAGACAACATACGCATTCAACAACCTAGGCATCCACAATATCATGTCACTCATGTGGCAGGACATCGGACCTTCTCAAGAATGGTTCCCTATCCGTCACTGGACATGGGATTCACTAGCATCAAGCACAGCCTTTGGCGCTGGAGCACAGACAGTCACAATTGGCGACTATGTGCAGCCAGGACGCACCATCAAGGTAGTCTATGCTACCGACCCAGAACCATTTACAACAAGTGTACAAGACTACTCAACACAAACTGGTCTGCCAAATTCCACACGGGACGTAGTAATTCTTGGCGCATCATATCGTCTTCTTACATATCTAGACCCTGCACGTGCGGCACAGGTTAGCCCACAAGCCGATGAGACAGATAACAAACGTCCATACGGTGCTAGCCAGTCAGCAACCAAGCAACTCTATGCTCTTTACCAACAGCGCCTTAACGAAGAGACGCAAAGACAGCAAGCCCAATATCCAATTCGCGTTCACTACAGCCGATAGGTAGATAAATGACAACAAGAAAATACTCATCCCGTTCCCAGCAAACTACACTTGCGGCAGGAATTACAGACACGGCAACTACTGCTACTGTAATCTCTGGCTCAGCGTTACTCGGTGGAGCAACCGTCTCTGCTGGTACAACATTTACTGTTGTCATTGACCCAGATACAGCCCTTGAAGAAATTGTAGACGTCACTGCCGTCAGCACCAACGTACTAACAATTGTACGTGGTATTGAGAATGCTGGCACAGGCCAGGCACACTCTGCTGGTGCTGCTGTACGTCATATGGCTATCGGTCGTGATTTCCGCGAGGCTAATCTACACATTGAAGCAACTGGTTCATATAACGATGGAACTGGTTCTCATACAATGCACGGTATCGCATCAGGCGAGGGTGAAGTGGTTGGTACAGCAAAAACCCAGACCCTTACCAATAAGACCCTTACAAGTCCAACCATTACTGGAACTGGCGCTATTGCTGGAGTATTTACAGGTAATCTTACAGGTAACGTAACAGGAAGTTCAGGTTCTACTACAGGTAACGCTGCAACTGCTACAGCCCTACAGACAGCCCGTACATTCCAACTAACTGGAGATGTAGAAGCAAGCGGAGTAACTTTCGACGGAACTGGTAACGTTAGTCTAACAACAGTAATTGGAACTGGAGCAATTGTTAACGCAGACATTAATGCTTCTGCCGCAATTGATAAGACAAAGATTTCAGGAACTGCTATTACAGCAGGAGATACTGGCACAGTAACTAGCACAATGATTGCAGATGGAGCAATAGTCAATGCGGATGTTAATGCATCTGCTGGAATTGCCTATAGCAAACTTAGCCTAGGCGGCACAATTACTTCTGCTGACATAGTAGATGGAACTATCGTTAATACTGACATTAACGCAAGCGCTGCAATTGCTCTATCTAAGTTGGCTGTAGACCCGCTAGCGCGTGCTAACCACACAGGCACTCAACTAGCAGCAACAATCTCAAACTTTGATACACAGGTACGCACCTCTAGACTAGACCAAATGGCTGCACCTACTGCTTCGGTAGCACTTAACGCGCAAAAGATTACAGGTCTTGCAGACCCAACATCTAACCAAGACGCAGTTACGCTTAAATACTTTACAGACCAAAAGGCAGCAGCAAATGGAATCGCTTCCCTTGATGGAGACGGAAAGATTCCAACAGGCCAACTACCTGCAATTGCAATCAGCGATACTTTCGTGGTCTCCTCACAGGCTGCGATGCTAGCACTAACAGCAGAGGTTGGCGATGTCGCCGTTCGCACAGACGTCAACAAATCATTCATTCTTAAAACAGCAGGAGCAAGCACACTTGCTAACTGGCAAGAGTTGCTTACTCCAACAGATTCAGTTCTATCTGTAGATGGCAACACTGGAGCGGTAGTTCTTAGCGGCACATATCTTGCTAAGGCTGGCGGAACAATGACAGGCAACCTTGTCCTAAACGCTGACCCATCTGCAAACCTGGGTGCTGCTACTAAGCAGTATGTAGACGCAGTGGCTGGTTCTGCAACAGCAGCAGCCGCTAGCGCAACTGCAGCAGCAGCATCTTACGATTCATTCGATGACCGCTATCTTGGTGCTAAATCGACACCACCTACGGTAGACAACGATGGAAACGCTCTTATTACTGGAGCCATCTATTGGGATACAGTATCTAATCAAATGTTTGCCTGGTCTGGTTCTGCTTGGGGTTCTATCTCATCTACTGCAGCAATCTTCCGTTACCGCTTTACAGCAGCAGGAGGAGAGACATCAGAGTCTGGACTAGACGATAATGGTCTAACACTTTCTTACTTACCAGGCAAGGAGCAGGTATACCTAAACGGCGTACTACTTGCTCGCACATCTGACTATACCGCAAGCAATGGTACAAGCATCAGTTCTCTAGCAGCGCTTGCTGCTGGTGATATCTTAGAGATTATTACCTTCACTGCATTTGATTTGGCGACAGCAATTCCGAATACAATTTTTGACGCTAAAGGCGACCTTATTGTTGGTAGCGCGGCAGATACCGCTGGAAAATTAACTGTTGGCTCCAATGGTCTTTATCTAAAAGCCAACTCTGCAACAGCAACTGGTCTTGAATGGGCATCGGTACCTAATCCAGACTTAACGCCTTATGCGACAAAAGTTGCACTTGAAGAGCAATCTATCATGACACTTATGGGAGCATACTAATGACTAAAGCACGTGACCTAGCAAATCTTGCATCAACAGCCACAGTAATGGCAACAGACGCAGAAGTAGCAGCAGCAGTTGCTGCAGCAGATTCAACACCAACCGCACTAATGACAATGGGAGCATAACAGATGCCAACAACATATAAAGTACTAGGACAAGTTGCTCCTAGTGCAACTACAGCAACAACTCTAGACACAGTACCTAGTGCTACTCAAGTAGTAGTGTCTACTATTACTGTATGTAACCGTGCTGCTACTGCAGCCACATTCCGTATTGCTGTCCGTCCTGCGGGCGCAGCATTGGCTAATGT
>Ga0247723_1002296_pt1 | contig 10310 bp, 9 predicted proteins | sample MSEWelMarce5H_FC_FD_189079 | JGI IMG/M metagenome (GOLD analysis project Ga0247723, IMG submission 189079) | Subsurface sediment microbial communities from gas well in West Virginia, United States - MSEEL Well Study Marcellus 5H_FC | ecosystem: Environmental > Terrestrial > Deep subsurface > Rock...
CATATATACTGTTCAAATTTAAAATTTATATTTGTGAATTAGCGATAAATTTTATGCCTCCAGAATTTAAGTACCGTCAACAATTTTATCAAGATTACTTTAATAGCCAATCGGGTAGAACTTTTTCCTTAAATATGGAAGCGAAAATAAAATCGGAAGAATATTTATTGGCGAAAGAAATTTTGCCTTTGATGCCTAATAACCTCGATGCGGCGATTTTAGATATTGGTTGCGGATTTGGCTCTTTAATTTATATGCTAAAGAAAAACGGCTATTATAATTTAAAAGGAATCGATTTAAGTGAAGGCCAAGTAAAAATGGCGCAATCTATTGGTTTGTCGGAAATCGAACTCCAAGATCTTTTACCTTATCTCAAAGAAAATATCGAAAAATTTGATGTCATTACCGGCATAGATATTATCGAGCATTTTTCTAAAGATGAATTAATGGAAGTGTTAAACGCCGTTAGAAATTCGCTGAAAGCTAATGGTATAGCTATATTCAGAACACCTAACTTAGATGCGCCTTTTGCAACACTTTTTGCCAATGGCGATTTTACCCACGAAAATTATTTAAATTATTCTTCTGCAAATCAAGTATTATTAACCGCAGGCTTTTCGGAAATTCAGGTGTTAAATTCTTTAATGCGCAGCGATAATTTCTTGAAAGAAATTTTCAGAAAAATAATTTGGTCTGTGCTGAAGTTTTTTATTAAGCTTGTTATTTTTGCTACTGCTCGCTCCACCAGAGCAATGGTATTTAGCCCCAACTTATTAATCAAAGCAAAAAAAATTACTGCAAAATAATTTCGTTCAATTTTTTTTGCACCGCCGCTACACTGATCCGATCCATACAGGTATTATTTGGGTATTTACAATTGATTTGATCGCAAGGGTTGCATTCCAATACTTCGTGCAAGAAATGTGCCTTAGCGCCCCATGGATAAAAAACCTTAGGCTCACCCGGACCAAATAAGCCCAAAACAGGACAATCGCTAGCTGCTGCAATGTGCAAAGGGCCGCTTTCGTTACCTAAAAAAACCTGGGCTTGTTTGCACAAAGCACCAAAAGCCGATAAGGAAAAATGCCCAGCAACCGTGTAACTTTTAAAATCAAGGGCAGCTTGCATGCGCGAGATCATTGCTAAATCTGCATCGTCGCCTGCAAAAATAATATCAAGCGAATGCGTATTTTTTAAATAGCTTGCCGCTTGAATAAAATTTGACTCTTTCCATTGGCGTAATTTTTTTCTAGCTCCACAATGAAAAACAGCAAAGCGATTAAGCTGATTGCCTGTTAAATATTGTTGTGCAGTAATTATATCTGATGGGCTAAAACTCAACAAAATCGAGGGTTCAGAGGGTATTTCATTTAACAAAGGTGCGATGATTTGCAAATTCGTAAACACCTCATGCGGATGCACGCCTTTGTTTAATTTATTTTTTAAGCGTACGCTTGCTCGGTCTAATCTGTATTGTGGTGGATGCAACAAAGCATATAGAATGGATTCAAATGTGCCGCGCAATTCTATTATCAAATCGTATTTGCCACTGAGTTCTTTTGTAGACAATACAATATGATCAATTGCTGCCATCGGTTCCATTAAAGGCTTTACAAATGGTTTACACCATAAAGTTTGCGTAGCACTGGGATAGGTATTTTTAAGCGCTTGAAAAACGGGGATGGCATTGACCATATCTCCAATTTCATCCAATTTGACGATCAAAATACGCGATACATGGATGTTTTGAGGCTTTTTAAAGCCATTGATCCAGGTAGAACAGCAAATACTGCTCGCATATATAAAATCTTCTTTTTTCATTAAATGCTTATTTTAGCCGAAATGTCGCAATACAAAGATAAATTTAATTTCTTTGTATTGATTTCAAATATGCAACGAAAATTTATCCTCAATCTTATCCTACTGGTCTTTGTTAATTTATTAATCAAGCCGCTTTACTTATTTGGAATTGATCGAGGCTTGCAGAACGCCGTTGGTAGCAATGCTTATGGCTTATTTTATGCGCTGTTTAACTTGAGTTTTATTTTAAGTGTTATACTCGATCCCGGTATAACCAATTTCAACAATCGACACATTGCACAAAACAATCATCTACTCACCAAATACTTTAGCCGCATCTCTGTTTTTAAAATTGTTTTAACTGTTCCCTATTTTATACTTCTTTTACTTTGGTATTTTATTTTTAGTGAACAAAATAAAATAGAATTGAATTTGGTTCTTTTGCTGGGTTTTTCTCAAATATTAAACTCTATTGTACTGTATAATCGCTCTAATTTATCGGGCTTGCATTTATTTAAAACAGATACATTTATTTCTATTTTAGATAAAATGTTAATGATAGTATTTGTAGGTGTGTTTCTCTACATCCCAAGCCTAAAAGGCTTTTTAGACATTCAACTTTTTTGTATTTTGCAATTAATCTCCTTTGGAATTACCGCAGCTGTTTCCTTTTTTATTGTAAAGTTTTACTGCATTAACCCAAATTTTAAATTTGATAAAAAGTTTTGTTTGCTCATTATCAAAGAAAGTTTCCCTTTTGCTTTGTTAGCTTTATTAATGGTGCTATATGCAAAAATGGATACCGTTTTACTAAAAATGATACATCCAAATGGCAACGAAGAAGTGGGCATTTATGCTGCTGCCTATCGATTAATCGACGCAGCCAATATGATTGCTATTTTATTTTCTGGCTTGCTTTATCCCCTATTTTCGAGATTAATTAAAGACAAAGCATCGGTCGAGCCCATGGTTAAAACTGGTTTTAAATTACTGGTTTTCCCTGCTTTTGCATTTGCCCTTGTAGTATATGTTTTTAGCATGCCTTTGATGGAATTACTATACCTACAACATGCAGCCTTTGCAGGTAAATTATTGGGTTTATTGTTGGTTAGTTTTGTGGCCAGTTGTATCACTTATGTTTGTGGCACTTTATTAACGGCAAATGGCAATATTTCATTACTCAATAAAATTGCAGGCGTTGCGGTTGTTTTTAATGTATTAGCCAACCTTATATTCATCCCTAAATATGGTGCAATAGCTTGCGCTTGGAATGCAATGCTCAGTTTTGGTTTTGTTGCATTAGCACATTTCTATTTTGCTACAAAAGTTTTTTCCTTGAAAATCAAAATGTTAACGATCATTAAACTAGTCATAGCCCTGCTTTTAAGCTATATGGCAAGCCTGTTGTTAGCCAAATACCACCTACCCACATTATGGAGCATTATAATTGCTTTGCTATTAAGTATACTATTTCTGAGTATTTTGCGTTTAATCTCCTTTAAACAACTGAATAATATTATCAAAGCAGAAGAATAAGTTTTCTTTTAAAATCTTACCTTTGGCTTTCCTTTTTAATTAATAAAACATGGACAAAGAAGTACAAAACGACTATTCATTTGATATTTTTTATTTGATAAAATTAGTCATGAAATGGAAATGGGTAATTGCGGGGAGCTCCGTGCTAGTTTCCGTAATCGTTTTTATTTTTACAGGCCCTGCATTTATTACGCCAGAGTATAAGGCCAGTGTAATTTTTTACCCAACTACGAATGCTAAAATCTCGACCAGTTTATTAACAGAACCTGGAACTGCAAGATATAATTTATTAGAATTTGGAACCGACGAAGACGGTGAACAATTATTGCAAATATTAAAATCTGATGAAACGAAATTAGCCGTCATTCACCAATTTAATTTAGCTAAACATTATAAATTAGATACCGCTGCAGGCGTATCTTATCATACCTTAAAAAACTTATTGAGTAAACAGGTAGAAGTAGAACAAACAGAATATAAAGCCATTCAAATTACCGTATTCGATACCGATGCGCAAATAGCAGCAGACATGGCTAATTTTATTGCCTATTTTGCAGGTTACCAAAAAAATGAAATTCAAAGAAGTAAAGCCAAAGAAGCATTAGCAATTATCACCAAAGAATATCAAAACGAATTACAAGCGGTAGATTTAATGGATAAAACTTTATTAAAATTACGAGAAGCAGGCGTGTACGATTATTTCGAACAATCTAAACAATTGAACGAAAGTTATACCCTCAATAAAGTAAGATTAGATCAAGAGACTGCTATTTTAAAAGTGTACGAAAACACAAAAGTGAATTTACCAGATACCTTAATTGTTAAAACACGCGCAAGAGTAAATGGCTACCAAGCAGCAATCAATGCAGTTAAACCGCAATTAGAGTTATTGAAAAAATATGGCGGCATTTACTTAGATAATATCAACACATTAGAATTAGAAAGAAAAAAATTGAGCAGTTTAAAGTCTAGATACGAAAGCACCAAGTTAGACTACGAGCAGGTATTGCCAATGAAATTTACTATTAACCAAGCAACAAGACCAGAAATTTCGGCCCGACCTAGAAGAGGTTTAACAACAGGCTTGGTTTTTGTTTCTACCTTTTTATTATCAATCATTGCCATTGCGCTGATCGAAGCCATCCCAGCCATAAGTAAAAAATTAAGCTAAATTGTTTAACGCAATTACACCCAAACAATTCCTTGTTTTCTTTGCCGCAATAACTTTGTTTGTGGCGGCATCTTTGTATGCTATTAAAATAGACGTACCTTATATTCATTTTCTGCCAGTTATACTCATTGGTGGTTTTATTGCCATTAAAGATTTCTCTTTGCTATTTTATTTCTTAATTGCCACACTGCCTTTATCGTTTGAGTTTTCTGTCGGCGGCTCGAGTTTGTCGATGCCCACAGAGCCTTTAATGATGGCACTCTTAGGTGTAAGTATAGTGTTGCTTATTCAAAATAGATTGCAACACAATGCAGAATGGAAACATTTGCTTGTACTACTCATCTTAGCACACATCGCTTTGTTATGTTTAAACATGGTGCTCTCTCCAAACCATGTATTGTCTTTTAAATATTTACTGACTAAGCTTTGGTATTACGCTGCATTTGTATTTATCCCAATTTTGATTTTAAAACAAGAAGGTATTTATAAGAAATTATTTTGGTTGATTTTTATTCCATTAATGTTAAGCGTATGCTATACGGTTGCCAGGCATGCTTTAAAATCTTTCGGCTTTGACGAAATCAATATTGCCGCTCGACCATTTTATGCCAACCATGTAATTTATGCTTGTGCATTAGGTTTATTATTGCCTTTTGTTATAATGGCCATTGGCTGGTACAAGCATAAACCAATAATATTAACGCTGCTTATTGGCAGCTCCTTGCTTTTATTATTTGCTATCGTTACTTCCTACACCCGAACTACTTGGCTATCTTTATTAGCTGCATTAGGCGCACTGTTGGTGTTTCGGACAGCATATCTTAAACATGCACTATTGGTTGCACTCATTTTTACTATTGGTTTTTGTTATTATTTAGTGGATCAAAATCGATACATGAAATATGCACCCGATTTTCAACGAACCGTATTTAATCACGAAAATTTCAGTAAACATATGTCGGCCACCATGGAAATGAAAGATGTTTCTGGAATGGAAAGGGTGTATAGATGGGTAGCTGCAGTTAATTTAATTCAACATAATTTTTGGTTAGGCACAGGCACCAATACTTTTTATCCTACTTATAAAATTTACGCAAACCCTGCATTTATAACCAACGTGAGCGACAACCCCGAGCATGCCAGCACGCATAATTATTTTCTACTTACTTTTTGCGAACAAGGTGTTTTTGGTTTTTTATTATTTAGCGGCATGTATTTATATGCCTTATTGCGCTGTCATTTTATTTACCGTATGAGTAAAATAAAACAAGATCAACATATTATTACCACTTGCTTTTTGGCGCTAGTAGTATTTTTAGTTCACTTGGTACTTGGCGATATGGTGGAGGTGGATAAGAATGGTGGAATCTTTTTACTATGTATTGCCATCATTATTTCGCTCGATACAAAAACAAAAAAAGCAATTAGCGAAGTTCATTAAACCGAAACATTATTCCCTTTTGTTTCAAATGCATCGCTTAATCCAGCAGAAAAAATATTGAATGCAAATACTAAGAGCATGATGGCTATGCCAGGTATAATGGCAAGGTATGCCGCATCAATAATAATGTAACCATAATGTTCTTTCACCATGCCACCCCAAGTTGGCATAGGTGGTTGTGCGCCAAACCCCAAAAAGCTCAATCCCGCTTCTAATAAAATAGCCGATGCAAAATTTGCAGCAGCAATCACCAATAGAGGTCCCATAATATTTGGCAATATGTGTTTATAAATAATTCTAAAGTTACCGAAACCCATTGCTCTAGCCGCTTCTACATATTCTAATTCTCTTACGCTTAAAATTTGACCGCGGACCAAACGCGCCACTTCCACCCACATGCTTAATCCTATGGCAATAAACACTTGCCAAAATCCTTTGCCCAATGCAAAGGAAATAGCAATAACCAATAAGAGTGTGGGCAAAGACCAAATTACATTGATTAGCCAACTAATTAATTCGTCGACATAGCCTCTGTAAAAACCTGCCATGGCGCCAAGTGCAAGTCCAATTAATAAGGAAATAACAACCGAAACTAAACCAACAGAAAGCGATACCCTGCTTCCTAAAACGATACGACTAAATAAATCACGACCATAGCGATCGGTTCCGAAAATATAGGTTCTGGTAAAAATTTGATCTTGTTTTATTTTTGTAAGCAAAGCACTTGTGCTAATATTTATTGTTTGCCCATCGAGTGTGCGCACCTGAAATGCTTGCTGGCTATAGGTGATAGCCGAGTCGTCTGCAATAGGATATACAATTGATGCTAAATTATAGTACACCGGCTTTTGTTGATCGAGTAGTGTAATTTGAATGCTAGAATCGTTGAACTGATAAGACTGAATGGGGATATATTGAAATTCGGATTCTTGACCATTTGCTAATCGAGACCAAAAAGAAACTGGCGTAATGATTTTATTTTTGCGAAGCGCCAAAAATTGTGCCTTTGCAAATGGCTTTTTTGTACTCAGTTCCAAATGCATTTCGTTGGCCATAGGCGAATGATCTGGAATAATTAAATAGCCAAACAATGCCATTAAAAAAGTAAGTGCAATAAAAAAAAATCCGGCTAAGGCTAATTTATTCTTTAATAATTTAGCAAGTATTCTAGCCGATGGCGTTTGAATTGTTGACTTCATAATTAATTAACTGTTCGACCTTTCCATTCGTATGCCCCTCCAATATTGGCAATAATACCAATTATTAAAATATAAATCACATAAAATATTTCCACCAAAGGCAACAACAATAGCAATCTACGCTTTTTAAAGAAACTCAAACTCTGAAAAATGAGTATCGCATCTAAGCCCATTTTTATCCCAATCAATATAACAAACATGCCTAGGTTTGCAGTTGTAAAAAACAATAGGCCTGCTTGAATAAAAATAAGCAAGTTGAAAAAATAGATTATACTCACTAATAATACCATTCTTTTGTCGGCATATTTTACACTTTTGGATGCCCATCTTTTTCTTTGTTGATAAAACGACCGAAGGGTACCTTTGGCCTCTGTATAAACAATAGCGCTCGGCTCTTTTAAAAATCGCAAGCCATCCGGAAATTGCTTATGCATTTTATGTAATAATAATTCGTCGTCGCCAGAAGCTAGATCGTCTATGCCTTTAAATCCACCTACTGCATGGTACGCAGCGCGCGTATAAGCTAAATTTGCACCGTTGCAGGTATTTGGAAATTTATTTTGAATGCAAGCAGCGCCAGCGGCAATGAGCAATTCAAACTCTACCGTTTGTATTTTTTCTGCTAAACTTTTTTCTTGATGATACGCCACTGGCGAAGAAATTAATTGACAATGCTCTTGCTCGAACATACTCACAATACTGGCAATCCAATCTGGACCCATCCTACAATCGCCATCGGTGGTCAATATTAATTCCGAATCGCATGTTGCAATGGCGGTAGCTATTGCTCTTTTTTTATAAGAATTAATTGGTTTTTCGATTGATAATTGGAGCAAGCGTAAATTTGAATTACTGAACGACAGAACAATAGTAGCTGTTTGGTCTGTAGAATGATCATCTATAATAATGATATTAAAAAGTGCGATTGGATAATTTTGTGCGATTAAGTCTTGCACTAAATTTGCAATGTGTTGTTCTTCGTTTCTAACAGGCACTAACACACTAACCGTAGTTTTGAATTGACTTTGAAGTGGCTGCCCGTTTTTCAAAGCCCACCAGCCTTTGATAAAAAAAAGCAATATGCCCGAATAACAAATCAATAAAATAACCGTAATAATATTAAGAATTTGCACCGATAAATTTTGCTTTGATGATAAAATAGGTTCCTACCAAGGAAGGCAAGATAAGATTTACGCTCCATATAGAAAATGCCGCTGCTAATATGCCTATGGTATCTGCGCTTAAGTGTCCGAGAAAAAACACCGCAACGCCAGAACGCACGCCTAACTCTGTTATAGCAAAACCAGGCAAGATAGACTGCGTAAAGAAAATTAAGGTAATCATCATATACGTTTCGCTAATAGCCATGCTTGGAATAAAGAAATGCAACAATAATAAATATTGAGAAGAAAAAACTAGGTAACGTAAGGCGGACCAAGCTAAAATTTTTAATAAATCGATGTTTTTAAACAAAGCAAAAACAGCAAGCAGTTCTATATGTTTTTTGAACCAACCCAATGAAGTTAAGTAATAGGTAATGCGTCCTATATTTAAAAACAAATACAATACCACTACCATTAAAAATAAAACAAAATATAATAATATGTAATTGATCAGCGGGTCTTGGTTTACATAATGCGGCGCATAAAAATTAAAAGCAATAAAGCCTGCAAGTAAGGTAATCACCATTTGTGCAATAGAGGAAATAAAATTAACCAGCACCCCTTTGATGCGATTGCCTTCGCTTAAATATAAAATACGGCCGCCATAATCGCCAATATTATTTGGCGTAAATATGCCAATGCTCATACCAGCAAGAACCGAAGCAATGGCTCGCCTTATGGAAAGTTTTTCTAATTTACCCGCAGCAAATTGCCATTTATTGGACTCTAAAAAAACATTCAAGGGCATTAATATAACTACCAATACTAATAGATATAACTTTTGGCCAGATTGTATTTGATCGGTAATTTGCCCGATATTTTCCAAGGCATTTCTGTGCATTAATTCAATTGCCACATAGGCAATTGTTAAGAGCAGTATGCTAACTTTCAGTAGGTTTACTAAAAGCTTCTTGTATCTTTGTAGAAATAGTTTCACTTATACAAAATAACGAAAATTATCAGCAATTGAGAGATCAAATAATTTTAGGCGTTGACCCGGGTACTGCTGTGACTGGATATGGCATTATCCAAGTAAGCGGATCTGCTATCACGCTAATCAAACATGGCGTAATTGAAACAGGCAAGGGCGACGATCACCCCATGAAATTGAAAGTTATTTTTGAAGGCATTCTTGCAATTATAGATGCATTTAATCCAGATGAGCTCGCCATTGAGGCACCGTTTTTTGGAAAAAACGTGCAGTCCATGTTAAAGTTAGGCAGAGCGCAAGGCGTGTCTATGGCGGCAGCACTTTACCGAAATATTCCAATTACAGAATACTCCCCTAAAAAAATAAAACAATCCATTACCGGAAACGGCAACGCCTCTAAAGAACAAGTAGCGGCTATGTTGCAACAGTTATTAAAGTTTAAAAATGATGCCGCGTTTTTAGACGCTACAGACGGATTGGCTGCAGCGGTTTGTCATTATTTACAAAATAATATTGGAGGCAAGAGCGGCGATAAAAAGCATACTGGTTGGAAAGCATTTCTAGCAGACAACCCTGGCAAATTACAACAAAGTAAATCTGGTATTAAATCGAAATAGCCGCGCTAATTATTTCCACTAAATGAAGGTATTCTTCTTTGGTAAAAGTTAACCTTGGATTGCTAAAGTTCATGTCTTGCACGGTATTCATTGGAATTAAATGCACATGCGCGTGCGGCACTTCTAATCCAATCACTGCCACTCCTACTTTCTTACAAGGAATTACTTGCTTAATACCTTTAGCCACTTTTTTACTAAAGTGCATCAAGGCCAAATAATCCGCATCTTCCATATCGAAAATATAATCTATTTCTTTTTTAGGAATACATAATACATGGCCTTTTGCTAAGGGTAAAATATCTAAGAATGCGATAAATTGATCGTTTTCTGCTACTTTATAAGCAGGAATTTCGCCAGCAATAATTTTAGAAAATATACTCGACATTATCTTGAAATTTCAATAATTTCAAAATCAACATTACCGCTTGGAACCGTGATGGTAACTTTATCAC
>Ga0247723_1002298_pt1 | contig 10307 bp, 12 predicted proteins | sample MSEWelMarce5H_FC_FD_189079 | JGI IMG/M metagenome (GOLD analysis project Ga0247723, IMG submission 189079) | Subsurface sediment microbial communities from gas well in West Virginia, United States - MSEEL Well Study Marcellus 5H_FC | ecosystem: Environmental > Terrestrial > Deep subsurface >...
TGGCTGATGTAATCGCTATTGAGCTGGCTCGTTCCCCTGAAAATGATGCTTGGGTTCCTGCATAATATGGGACAACCTCTACAAGCTTATTCAATATCTGCTCCGGGATTCTACGGATTAAATACTCAGGACTCATCTCTTGATTTGGATAAAGGTTGGGCGTTAGTAGCTAATAACTGTGTCATCGACAAGTACGGTCGTATCGGTGCTCGTAAGGGTTGGACTAAGGTAAACACTTCTGTTAATTCAGACTTGTCCACTAACGACATCAAAATGGTTGCTGAACTTGTGACTAACGCAGGTGTCAGTTACGTCATCTTAGCTGGTAACAATAGGTTGTTTGTTCAGACTACTACTACCTTGACTACCTTGACTTACGGCGGTGGCGGTACAGCTCCTACGATCACAGATAGCCATTGGCAAGCTGCTGCCTTGAATGGATACCTTGTCTTGTATCAATCAGGACATGATCCTCTCCTATTTGACCCTGCTGTATCCACTACGACATATAGACGTATTTCTGAGAAGACAGGCTACTTAGGTACTGTCCAAAACAGTAACGCTGTTATCTCAGCCTATGGTCGTACATGGTCAGCTAACACCTCTGGCGATAAAGTAACAATTCAATTCTCCGATCTCTTAAAGCCTTTTGCATTCTCAGGTGGTTCATCAGGTACTTTAGATACTACGACTGTCTGGCCTAGAGGCACTGATAACATTGTAGCCTTAGGTGCTCACAACGGCTTCCTGTATATCTTCGGTAAGAACAACATCTTGATCTATGAAGGTGCAGGTACTCCTTCGACTATGACATTACGGGATGTCGTAACAGGTATTGGATGCTACGCTAGAGACACAATTCAAGCTACAGGCTCAGATTTGATTTTCTTGTCTGCCACGGGTGTGCGTAGTGTCTTGAGGACTATTCAAGAGAAGTCACAGCCTCTCAATGACTTGTCTAAGAATGTCCGTAATGACCTAATCTCAGCCATTCAAGGCGAAGACATCAAGACAATCAAGAGCGTGTACTCTCCTTTAGATGGCTTCTACGCTATCACTCTTCCTGTCTTACGTTCAGTGTATTGTTTCGATACTAAGGCTGTACTGCAAGACGGCAGCTTGAGAGTAACTACTTGGGATAGTATTCAACCTAAGAGTTTCTGTAGAAAGGCTGATGGGACTGTCTTGCTCGGTAAGGAAGGCTACTTAGCCACCTATAGCGGATATTTAGATAATACGTCTACTTATCGTTTCCAGTACTTTACCAACCACACTGACTTAGGTGCTCCATCGGTTACATCTATCCTAAAGCGACTCAAAGTGATTGTTATTGGTGGTAGTAACCAGTATCTAACAATGAAGTGGGGATATGATTTTAAAAGTAACTACTATTCTTCTAATCAGTTAATTCCTGCTCAAGGTGGTACTGCTTTTTACGGTGTTTCAGAGTATAATACCTCAGGTGTTGAATACACTGATGGAACTGCATTACAGACTCTTACAGCTTATCCAACAGGCAGCGGTAAAGTCATTCAAACAGGTTACGAAGCAGATATTAATGGACTTCTATTGTCCATCCAGAAGATTGAGATACAAGCTAAGAACGGAAAGCTACTATGAGTAATTATACCAAATCAACTAACTTTGCCACAAAGGATTCACTACCCTCTGGTGATCCTTTAAAGATTGTTAAAGGTACTGAGATCAACACTGAGTTCGATAACATTGCCACAGCTATCTCTACTAAGTATGATAGTTCTTTCACTATTCCCGTCACAAGCGGTGGAACAGGTGCTACAACGGCTTCAGCAGCTCGTAATAATCTAGGTCTAGTTATTGGAACTCACGTACAAGCGTGGGACGCTGATCTCGATACATGGGCGGGTAAGACAGCTCCCTCAGGCACTGTTGTAGGTACTACAGACACTCAGACACTAACAAATAAAACACTTACAAGCCCTACAATAACAGGCGCGGTAGTCTCATCGATGGCTTCAAGTGTGGTTTCTTCAGGCACAGCCGTTGCATCCACATCTGGAACTAGCATTGACTTTACAGGTATTCCTTCTTGGGTTAAGCGTATTACTGTAATGTTTAGTGGTGTTAGTACAAACGGTTCATCATATATTCGTTTTCAGCTTGGTGATAGCGGTGGAGTAGAGACAACTGGATATGTGGGGGTTTGCGGTCAAATAGGCGGTGCTGCGGCCTCTGCTGCATCAACTTCAGGGTTTGATAGCTATGGAGATAATGGCGCTTCTAATGCGAGACACGGAACTTTAGTATTTACTTTGCTTGGCTCAAATACATGGACTCTTTGTGGCTGCTATAACATAGTTTCAGCATTTCAATATTTATTTAGCGGCTCTAAAACTTTGTCAGATACATTGACGCAAGTGCGTATCACCACAGTGAACGGAACAGACACGTTTGATGCCGGTTCAATCAACATTCTTTACGAGTAAATGAAGACACCTGTAGTTTCTAAATGTTCTTTAGCTGACGTAGAAGACTTTACAGAGTTAGCTAAAGAGCATTGGAACAGTTTTGAGAATAAGAAGCCTACTTTTGATATTAACCTTCTAAGTAACTTCCATGTAGTACGAGCAACAGACGACAATAAGACAGTAGGTTATATCCTGTACATCTTATACAAGTCTTTCTACTACGATGAGATATGTTGTCAAGTGGATATGTTCTATTTGAAACCTGAATATAGAAAACAAGGAATAGGGAAGAAGATGTTCACTTTAGTCGAAGAAGACGCTAAACAACGAGGAGCCTCTCAGCTCATTTCAAGTTTTAATCTTAAACAGCCTCTCGAAGGTTTCTATCAGAAAATGGGTTTTGAGACAACCCACGTAGCAGTAGCAAAGGAAATTTAATATGCCGTTTTCAGCAGCATTGGTATTAGGAGGTGCCTCTCTTCTAGGTGGGGCTATGCAAGGCAGCGCAGCGAGGGATGCAGCATCAACTTCAGCAGCGGCACAGCGTGAGTCAGCGGCTCTGGCGGCTGAGGCTCAAAAGTTCCGTCCTGTAGGCATTACGTCTAACTTCGGTACGTCTAACTTCCAGTTTGATCCTAACGGTTATCTCACAGGTGCTGGATACACTCTAGATCCTCGCTTACAAGCTGTTCAAGGCGGTTTGTTAGGAGGTCTACCTCAGTCTCAACAAGACGTAGCTAACATTCAGAACATGGGTCGTCAGTACATGGCTCAATCTCCTCAGGAGCAAGCTCAACAGTACATCGCACAGCAACAAGCTCTGTTGCAACCTTCTCGTGATCGGCAGATGGCTGCTCTAGGAACTCAAAACTACAACCAAGGTACTACTGGTTTGTCAGTCGCTCAAGGCGGTACTATGGCGGCTGCTAACCCTTATGCGTCTGCCTTAGCTAACGCTCAAGCTCTTCAAGACCTTCAGTTGGCTGCTCAGGCTACTCAAGCTGGACAACAACAGTATACATTCGGTCAAGGTTTGCTCTCAAGTGCTTACTCTCCGTTGCAGTCTCAGTTGGGTACAGCCGCTACATTGGAACAACTCGGTCAGTCTCCTCTGGACATTGGTGCTCAACTTGGCGGTCGTACTGCTACTGCTGGCGCTAACGTGGGTAATACTTTGCTCCAAGGCGGTCTGAATGCGGCTAGGACAGCTCAGGCAGGTAATGCTTACTCTCCTTTCGGTTCTGCTATTAGTGGTTTAGCTTCTAACCAAGCCTTTGGTAGCGGCTTAGGAAACTACCTTAACGCTTACGGTAATAGTTTACAAGCCAACAGACAATATGGAGCTGAGAACGTCTACGGTTATGGTGGAGGAGGAATGCAGCCTTCTGAGTCTGTATGGGGCAGTATGTTTAACGTGGACGGAGGCGTATAATAATGGCAACAGATTCTATTATGGGCTTATTCACTACGCCTGAACAATATCAACAAGCTCAAAGTCAAGCTGCTCTTCAACGTGGCGTACAACTAGCTCAATTAGATCCTCTCCAAGCTGCTCGTGCTCAGTTGTACCAAGGTGGCTACTTAGCTGGTGGAGCTATTGGCGGTGCTCTAGGCGGTCAAGACCCTCAGTTGCAACTTCAAAGTGCTCGTCAACAAGCTGTACAAGGTATGGATCCTACTGATCCTGAATCCATTATGAAAGCAGCTCAACGGTTGGCTTCTATTGATCCTGCTAATGCATCTCGACTTGCTGAGATGTCTCGTGCAGCAGCTTTAAAGAAAGCTCAAACAGACAAAGCCTTGCGTACAGCAGGAGCTACTACTGTGTCTGAGCGTAATCGTGAAATGATTGCCAACGCTGAGATTAAACTGGCTAAAGGTGAAGCATTGTCGCCTGAAGAAGAAGCGCGTGTACGCTGGATGATTGGTCAAGAAAACAAGCCTAAGATCTTCCGTGATTCGGATACAGGCCAGATTACTACCATTGAGCCTATTGACTTGATGTCTTCAGCTCCTAATCTTGCTGCTTTAGTAGGTAAGCAAGCTGCTCAACCATCTACAGAAGGCGGCGCTGCCTCCACAGCTCCAACAACAGCAACAACAGCTCCGACAACAACAAGAGGTGTTACAGGAACAATTACTACAACTCCTGCAACTAGACTACCATCGTCTATCCAGAAAGAAGTAGGTACTGTTGATGAGCAGATGACTATTTTGAATTCATCGATTACTAAAATTAATGCTTTGACACCTAAGATTGAAAACCTTAATCTGGGACTATATCAAAACGTGGAGCGCGGTGTATCAGCTTTCTTAGGTAGACCTACAGCGGATACTAAAGAGTTTAAACAACTTAGACGCGCAGTCCTTGAGCAAGCTAATAACCTATTGTTACTCGCTAAAGGAACTCAAACTGAAGGTGACGCACAACGTGCTCGTGATCAGATTGCAGATGAGGACACATGGAAAAACCGTGAACTGCTGACATCTGCTTTTGATGATTTAAAAGCAACTTTGATTAATACCCAAGAAGCTTTGAAAGCTAAACGCGCTACTTTGACTTCTTCTGGTATTCCGGCTATTCCCGGTTTAGGCGCAGGTGATATTGCACCTAAGAAGAGTTCGATGTCAGGAGCTAATCCTCAATTACAACCAGCGCCTTCTGCACCTAAAGCAACTCATCGTTTTAACCCTGCAACAGGTCGTGTGGAGGCTCTTTAATGGCTGAAAAATTTATACAGGTAGGTAACAATGTGGTTGCCTTTCCTGAAACCATGAGCGATGACGAAATTGGTAACATCTTATCAGGTAAGACACAACCAACTCCTCAGCAACAGCAACCTCAACAACAACAAGGTGGGTTAGGTCGCCAGTTAGGTCTAACAGGTCGTGCCGCTATCGAAGGCTTTACAGCTCCTGCTACTGCGGTATTAGAGGCAGGTAGGGGTTTGTATAATATTGGCGCTAATCTGATAGGTTCAGAAAGCCGTATCCCTAGTTTTGCTCAAGCACAGAGTCAGGCATTGACACAAGCAGGTATACCTGAACCTCAGACAATGGGTGAACGCGCTGTCCAAGCTGGTGCTCAAGCTATGATGGGTACGGCTGGTCTTGCTAAGTTAGCGCCTAATGTCCCCGCATTGGCAGCTGACATGGTTCGTCAGATTCCAGTATCCGCTGTTGCTGGCTTAGTGTCTCAGCCTACCGCTGAAGTTATTAAAGACTACACGGGTAGTGATCTAGCAGCCACTATTGCAGCTATTGGCGCAGGTACTTTGGCAGCAGGTGCTTCAGGTCGTGCCATTGGCGCAGCAATCAAGGAAAATAAACCCGTCTTTACAATGGAGGAAGTTAAGCAACGTGCTTCGCGTTCCTACAAAGCTGTGGATGACGCTGGTATTGCTGTTAAGCCTCAGAGCGCACTGAATATGGTTGGAGACATTCGTAAGTCTCTAGACAATGCAAACATGATTCCCGGCTCTCCTGAGGCTGCTGCTGTCGAACGTACATTAGCACAGATGGAAAAGATTATTGGTACTCAACGAGTGCCCTTCTCCACTGTAGACCGTCTACGTCAATTAGCCAACAATCTTAAAGGAAGTTCTGATCCTAAGGAAGCTCGTCTAGGTTCTGTGGCTGTAGACTCGATTGACAACTACATTACTAAGCTTAATGGTCGTGATTTAATTGCTGGTAAAGCAGGTTTAGATGATGCAGTTAAGAAGGTTATGGACGCTCGTAAGGATTGGCGTAATGCCTCTCGTGCTCAGGTCTTAGAAGATGCTCTCAATGTAGCTGAGATCAAGAAAGAGATGCCTAACGCTTCTGAGAGTGAATTGATCCGTCGAGGCTTTGTTAATATCGCAGCTAACAAAAACAAGATGAATATGTTCAGTGAGCAAGAACAGAATATCATTAAGTCTGTTATCAAAGGTGGTAGCTTAGATCCTTTATTAAGCTTCGCTGCTCAGTTTAACCCTGTACGTTCTAAGTTGTCTGCTGGCGCTTATGGTGTTGCTGCTACTCAAGCTCCAATGGCTGCTGGAGGTCTTGCAGCTACTGGTTACACCGCTGATACTCTTCAAGGTTTGATGCGTAGACGAGCTGCACAACAAGCTGCTAATTTGATTGCTTCAGGACAAACCTTACCTACTCAACCTAACTTAGGCTATCGTGGTTTACTCTCAACAGGTCTAGTACCCCCCGAAGGCCAGTAATGTATGCCTCTAATAATCCTTGCTGGTGCTCTCAAGGCTGTTGAGGCTATCCAGCAGGGATGTGAGCTATACAAAGAATACAAAGGTGTAGTCCTTAAAGCGAAGGAGACCTTTGATGAGGCTAAAGAGCACGTAGATGAAGTACTAGGTCTATGGGAGTTTATCAAGTCTAAGCTGTTTCCGTCGAAGGAGCCTGATAAGCCTTCAGTGACGGAAACAATCGCCTCAGTTTCTGAGGTGAATAAGGCCCCTAATCGCCGCATAAGTAGAGTACAACATAGCGAACAGGACATTAAAGCTGATCTCATAAAGAACTTGAAGATCTTCTTTAAAGCGATGATAGCTATGAGGAAGAAGATAGCTGATCAGCAGCTAAGGATAGACACTCAGTATATTGAGCCTGATGAGCTACTAGACATCTCTCTAGATCACGTAGTGGCTATGAAGGAGATGGAGAAGCTACAGAAGGAGATCAGGGAAATCATGGTCTACCAAAGTCCTGCTGAGTTGGGTGCTCTGTATAGCGATGTAGTTGAGATGTTTGGGATAGTGCAAGAGAAGCAAGAGATAACGCACTTATTGTCGATAAAGAATAGAAAAGAAGAAGTATTAAAGAAACAACGTCTTATCGCTAAGATAAGGAAACGGATAGCATTGGTCGTAGTAATGGCTATATTGGTATTGGAAATATGGGGACTAACAGCAGCGATACTTCTAGCGAGACACTCTACGTAAGCTTCCTAGTGCTGCTTACCTTGTTGTTCTGCATCATCTTACCTTTTGAACTCTATTTATACATTATCGTAAAGGACGCTGTAGCGGCGTGTAAACCAGCATGAATGAATTAATGAACCTTTTGAAGTCAGCAGCACCTGCTCTGGCTACTGCCGTAGGTGGCCCTCTAGGTGGTATGGCTATGAACGCTATTGCCGCTAAGTTAGGTGTGGAGGCTTCACCTAGTGCAGTCACTCAAGCTCTCAAAGACAATCCTGAGTTAGCTGCGAAGCTCAAGGAGATCGACTGTAGGGAATTTGAAGCAGAGCAAAAAGCTGTTTCAGAGCGTTGGACAGCGGACATGAACTCAGATAGCTGGTTGTCTAAGAACATCCGTCCTATGTCGCTTATTGCTATTCTTTTTGGCTATTTTATATTTGCCATGATGTCGGCTTTTGGTTATAATGCTAATGAGTCTTATGTTACCTTGCTTGGTAATTGGGGCATGTTAGTCTTCGGAGCCTATTTTGGATCGCGAAGCTTGGAAAAGATAACTGAAATGAGATCAAAGCGTGACAAGTAAAATCTGCCATGTTTGTAAAGAATCAAAACTCTTTGCAGACTTTAATAAAAGTGCTAAATCTAAGGACGGACTACAACACTATTGCCGCGCTTGTTCTAACAAGAAACGTAAGGATTGGGATCTAGAAGACCCTGAACGTACACGAGGTAAGTACTTACGTGAAACATACGGAATAAAACTATCAGATTATAACGATATGTTAGAAGCTCAAGGACACAAGTGTGCTATTTGTGGTCAAGATGAGACCAGATTTAAAAAGAAACTTGTTATAGATCACGATCATTCTACTGGAGCAGTTCGACAATTATTGTGCAATATGTGCAATCACGGTATCGGCAATTTTAAAGACGATATTGACCTAATGGCTAACGCTATTAAATATATTCTAAAACACTCTAAGAAAGGCGCGTAAATGAAAGAACAGGTTATATTTGAAATTGCAAGGATGATCGCTAGGACTCTAGCTTTCGTTATGGTCGCTATGACTGTGACATTGTTAGGTGCTATGTTCCTCCCTAACAGTGTTGTAGACAACAAGGACATCTTCCCAATTATCGCCCCTGCATTCTCAACGATTGTCGGTGGCTTTATCGGCTGGCTTGCAGCTATCAAAATGAACGGTGACGAGGAGAAGACAAATGACCCAACTATCTGAGCACTTTAGCCTAGAAGAGGCTACCTACAGTGAAACCGCTGTACGTCAAGGCATCGACAATCAACCCTCTACTGTCCAACTGGAGAACATGAAGATCGCAGCTCAGAAGCTGGAACAACTGAGAGCCGTCACTGGCCCCCTGCGTATCAATTCTTGGTTGCGTCTACCTGCCGTTAACGTGGCTGTTGGAGGCTCTAAGGTGTCCTCTCACATGGACGGTTGGGCTATTGATGTCTCTTCATCTAAGCTGACTCCGTATCAGCTGTGTCAAGAAGTCAAGAAGGCTGGTATCAAGTTCGATCAGATGATCCATGAGTTTGGTCGCTGGATGCACATCAGCTTCGCACCTGAGATGAGACAACAAGAACTGACTATCTTCAGACCTGAGAATAAGTACAAAGCAGGTATCCTCACTGAAGAGGAATACAAGAAAGCCTAATTGACTCGTTAATGAGTCACGAAGCCCTCTAATGTATCATTAATGAGTCATTAGAGGGCTTTTCTATTTCTATACGAAGAGGATTGCCATTGTGAAGAATCCTAGATGTATCAGGATAGCACTAGCCATCTCGTATTCATCTTCGTCAGTCTCTACAATGGCTTGGTCAGTATGGTTAATACCGAGTACAAAGCCTCCAGACCATGAGAAGTCTACTATCATTACCAGTGCCTCCAAGTGTTAGCAATTATGTGAGCGCAGGTGATCATCTCGACCACCCGCATGAGTACAACTAGCTTAGAAGGCAATCTCACAAGCTCCAGCGGTGCACGACAACATCTGAGCACCCTCGACGTTATCTGTGTTCTCTACCATCCCCTCCCAATCAATCGACTGAGGCATCTGAGATACCAGTTCCTCATAAGTCGTTTGATCGATGGACTCATATGGGGCTTGTCGGTAAGTTCCACCATCCATCGGCAGATACGAAACTCCAGTAATCTCATCAAAGTTCTCCCATGTCCACGCTCCTACCTTAGGCCACTCATTCTCATTGACTGAGATGGTCACTGAAGGCTTATGCTCACACCAGTGGCGCTGGAATGTCAACCACAAGTCCAAGTGTTCAATAGCTGACAAGTCCTCACGTAGACGAGCACCCTCAGGGGTCTTCATCGGGAAGGAGAAGATAGCTGTTGACTCAGGCTTCATGACACAAGGCTCCCAAGGGAATCCAGCGTCCTTCAAGAACTGAGTGAGAGGATCTTTGGCATCAGAGCGTACACGACGAATGAAATAAGCACTGTGTTGAGGATGAATGCCACTAGCAGTACCAGTAAGCTGGCTAACCGTACCTTCGGGTTTGACGCAGGTGATTGCAGCAGAAGCATTGATGCCAAGTTCAGCAGCGAGATGCTTATTAGTATCCACAGCAACATTCTTCAGCTCCTCCAAACGTGCTGGTAGATCCTTGTCGTAAGCATTGTTTAGCAATGTATTGTCTAGGATACCAGTCATGGAGACACCCAACAAACGCTCTTCCTCAGTGTTAGTCTGCCACACCTTACGCAGGTACGGGAAGCTAGTCAAGGTCGATTGGAAGGTTCCCAAGATTGTCGCAATAGCGACTTTTTCTTTAAGAGACTCCAGTGTATCCCCCGAACGCACAATAACTGAACTGAGGTTGCAAAATTGGTAAGGCCGGAGAATAATTTCAGAACAAGGGTTAGTACCCCATTCTTTGCCCAATACA
>Ga0247723_1002299_pt1 | contig 10299 bp, 11 predicted proteins | sample MSEWelMarce5H_FC_FD_189079 | JGI IMG/M metagenome (GOLD analysis project Ga0247723, IMG submission 189079) | Subsurface sediment microbial communities from gas well in West Virginia, United States - MSEEL Well Study Marcellus 5H_FC | ecosystem: Environmental > Terrestrial > Deep subsurface >...
TACATCCGGGCACTGGACGGTGGTGACGAGCGTGGTCAGGCGTTCAAGCAGATCTACCTTGTGACCGAGGATGCCAACAACACCAAGCTGCGACTGCACCGTGAGCTGTACGAGCGATACGAGGCAGAGATTGACAAGATCGACCAGGTGTCACTCAAGCGCTACGGTGCACAGTCGATCACCTTGGACAGCGGCAAGATCGTCAAGGTACACGGTGAAGCTCGCCTGATGATGGCGCTGTACTGGGGCACTGAGTCAAGCCGTGAAGCACTGCGGGAAGGTCACGGGTTCACCGATAACGACGTGAAGCGGATCCTCAGTGACATGAGTCAGCCCGAGCTGGAGCTGGTGAACGCGATCTGGCGACTGAACGAAAGCATGTGGCCGGAGATTGTGGCAGCACACGTCGCACGCACCGGGGTCGCACCGGAGAAGCTGGCACCGACACCGTTCGTCGTCAACGGTGTCAACATGTCAGGCGGTCACATGCGTCTGTACTACCACAGAGAAGCGAGCGATCCGAACGCGATCAACAATCTGGAACCGGGTAAGTTCGAGTCACTGGTGACAAGCAAGTCAGGCACCATGATCGAGCGGGTGGGATCTGGCGGTCAGAAGGTGCTGCTGGATAAGTCGAACATCACCCGCGCCATTGACGACGCGCTGCACTATACCGCGTTCGCCAACCCCAGTGTCGAGCTGGCGGCAATGCTGAACGACAAAGCATTCAAGCAGGCGATCATCGACACCAAGGGTGTTGAGTTCTATAACGGCTTGATCGAGGTGCTGCGCAACACCGTTACAGCGAAGAAGGATCGGGAGTCGCAAGCATGGCTGGCGTCCGCAACAAGATACATTCGACGCAACCTGACAGCCATGCACCTGATGTACAGCATCCGCAACGTCGTGCAGCAGATCACATCGCTACCCGTGGTAGTCGAGGAAGTCGGTGGTGCTCGCTTCGTCAGTGCCATGCTTGATCTGATTGCACCGGGTAACAAGCACATTGAGTTCATCCAGAACAGTTCTGAGTTCATGCGCAACCGATCGGAGCTGGTGAACAGGGAAGCGCATGAGCAGCTTCACAACATCGCGTTCGGTGGCCCTGCGACTCGCACCATCAAGAAGCTCATGGACTATGGGTTCTTCATGCAGACCACCGTGGATAGTCTGTTCGCATACCCAACGTGGAAGGCCAAGTACGACGCAGAGATGCTGAAGCACGGTGATCACCGGGTGGCGGTCAGTGCAGCAGACAGTGCTGTCGCTGAGTCGGTCGGATCCGGTGCTGACATCCACCTTGGTTCTGGGTTTCAAAGTACCAACACTGAGTTCGTGAAAGGGATCACCCAGTTCGGTACATGGTTTAACGCCTACTATCAGCGGGTGCTACGTGCAAAGCTCCGTGGTGACAAGACTGGCATGTTCTTGGCACTGGTGGCACAACCGATCATCATCGCAATGATGGCTGCTGTGGTGACGATGGATGTGCCTGATGAAGAAGACGATCTGGCGGGTTGGTTCGCTGAGAAGTACGGTAGTCATCTTGCAGGCATGTTCCCGATCATCCGAGACATCTATGCGGCTTGGCAGGGCTTTAACAAACAAGGTATCATTCAGGGAGGCACATCAGCCCCGTACAAGATCTTTGACGAGCTGACCGGTGAAGATGAGATCAGCCCCGGCAGAGTTATCGGTGCGGCAGGAGTATTGATGCCGATACCAGGGTCAGGACAAGTGAAGCGCATACTGGACTTCATGGACTCGAACGCACAGGGCAACGAAGACAGTCAGTTCAAATACTATCAGATGCTGGTAGAAGGCAAAGACAGGAACGATTAAATGGCAACGTCCTTCAACTCCCGATTGAGCACTGCACCCGAAGAGGGCTGCAAGGCACCATGTGTCACCGTGTCACTGACCAACATCACATTGTCGGGAGAACAGACAATCGGCGTCACAGCCGTTGTGTCTGGCGACCGGGTGCTGGTAGCAGGTCAGACTGACACCACTGAGAACGGCATCTACGTCTGCGACAGCGGTGCATGGGCAAGAGCGAAGGACTGGAACACAGCGGAAGACGTGGCACCAGGGATGCTGATCCCGGTGTCAGCTACCGAAGAGTTGTACCAGACCAAGCCGTTCACCGACGCGTACAACCCCGGCGTGACAGCCGTGACGTTCGGCGTCGGCATCCTGTCAGCACGGAACGTCGAGACGCAGTTAGGATCCGAAGCAGTCAGCAGACTGTTCACCCTCACTACCACCAGCTACACACCCGGCGCAAACAACCTTGAGGTTGATCACAACGGTCAGCGTCTGAACCTTACCACCGACTACACTGAACCCTCTGCCAGCACCGTGCTGATCGACGCCAGTCGCACGATCAATGCGAATGATGTGTTCACGTTCCGCACCAACACCACAGTGTCCAACAGTGTGACTGTGACGACCGCCATCACGCATACTCGAGGTGGTGTAGGTCACAACCTTGCGACGTACCTTGATGGGCATGTGATGGAGTTCGACACGATGGCGGCGGCAGTGGCTTCCACCATGTTGTATGAGGGGGCTGTGGTTAAGGTAGCGGATAGAGCAAACAGCACATGGGATGCAGTGTTGAGCAGCGGTGTGACTGAGAACGGATATAATGTTGTCCAGTGCACGGGTGTAGCAACGATTAGCCTGGTGCTGAGACACGACCGAATTCTTAACGTGAAAGCTTTTGGCGCACTAGGAGATGACGATCAAACGCTCTACCCAACTAGCTACTTAACGGATATAGGAGATACCTTAAACACTATTACGCAGCAGACGTTTGACGGGTTGGTTATAAATCATGTTATCACATACCTTAAGTCGCTTGGTGGAGGATCTATATATCTACCGAGTGGGTCATATAGAACGTACGCATACCTTCTTCCTATCGACTTTGACTGTTTCATCTTCGGAGACTCCGAAGCAGAAACAATCATTAAGAACTGCGATGCCTCGCCCACGAATGTACACAGCTATGGAATATTCAATTGCGGCGGGGATTCATTGGTGAAGGTTGGATTCCAAAGGTTAACACTAGATGGGAACGCTGACACAAGAACAGAGCCTACCGCAGAATTTAGGTCGTATACGTTATCATTCTACAAAAAGGTTAGGGCCAACCTATCTAACATTACTTCCAGGAACTCCCCGATTGACTGCCTGCTTTCAGCTTATGACAGCTCAACTGGTGAAAGTTCATTGTCCGCGAGTGACTGTATATTTGACCACTCGTTTAGAAATACGGTTTCATTGGTTCATGGTGACAATCAAATATTCACAAACTGCACCATATCCGGAGGAGGAACAGTTCATTCAGGTACAAACCCAAGATACTGCTTAGACGTAGAGCCAAACCTAAGTACACGGTCTCTTAAGGGTGTACAGTTTTCAAACTGCCATTTGTATAACGCAGTTAATGCAATCATCGGATGCGTCTGGAGTGAGATTACACTTACCAATTGCGTAATTGATGCCTACGGCAGTGCTGTTCCGGGGTATCCGTGGGCGTTTATCTTCAGCCAATGTCAGGCTCTGTTGACGGGATGCAGGATAAATGGAAAAGAGGGAGAGCTGAGAACGCTGTCAACCAACTTCGGAACTGATGTGGCAGGCTCATACAGAGAAACACAATACTTAAAGATAGTTGGGTCAGTATTTTATGGGTGTGGCTTCCAAGGGGTAGGTAAAAGATCAATCCTGAAAGATGTAACATTCATGAACTCCCTCTATCCAGTTATTTACGAAAGCAGCGGTACTGGGCGACATGAAGTAACAGTTGAGAATGTGACACTGATAAACGTATTGGACGGGGTAAACGCTGGGGCGGGTGCGCTATCGTCATTTACTATCAAGAATGATACCGAAGGCCCGGTTAATATCAACGGACTGACAATTATGATTGACCCGGCGTCATTGCCGACATCGCCTTCCTTCGCTACAGGCACGGCTTACGGGATAAGCCTTAGCACTGCTGGACTGGTTACATCATATATAAAGGTGTCAAATGTGCATATTGAAGGCTATTACCAGAAGTACCCAAACGCCACATCTCAAGCTTTGAATGCTTCAAACTTCAGGGATTGGGGTGCTCCAAACACAGCCCCAGCAAACACGGCAGGCCAGACTACTACTCCGGGAGCGTTATACTACGCAAACTGCACAATGTACGGGAATAGTCCATGAAACTGATACTAATTCTCACCCTTCTCTCCCGCATGGCATCAGCAGATGTGACTCTGGAATCCCGCAACGGTATGACAACGCCGCACAGCGAAGGTAGACCCATTGTCCGATACCTTAGCGAGAACTCCTTAGCCTACTCGGTAGCAGATTGGGAGTTCCTCGCCATGGGTAACATCTACGGTACACAGAACTGGGCAAAGCGAGTAAACAAGGAAGATGGGCTGTATAAGACAGACGCAGTGAGGTTCAACTACGGTGCCGAGATCCGGTACTGGATCATTCCTGAGTTGTCTACTTATGTCCGTCACACCATGCCCATTGACAGGCACGATAGCAGCGTTGGTGACGGTTGGAGTGATACGTCTTACCGAATGGATGTTGGGATTGTCTACAATCACACATTGCACAGAGGAAGGTAAATGACTACTAAACTTGCACACAATCAATTAACCAATGCCCCTGTCAAACCATTTGAAACAATGGCCTTGGCGATTGCTGACACCACTCTTGTTGTCGGTGATGTCCTGCTAATCAGAGATCGCGCAAGCTAGTGCCATGATGCAAAACTTTCAGCCTTCAGAGTTTCGAGAATGGTATCAGTTAATGAGTCCGCGCCTTTTGACTCTGATGGATGTGCTTCGATTCACGCTTAATAAGCCGATCGTTATCAGTACCCATAAAGACGCATTAGGGCGCAGGCTAGGGCCACAGGCTCAGAGCTGTCATAACGTTGACGTATGGGGCGAGGTGTTAGCTTGTGACTTCTTCTGCCCTTGGATAAACGGACAGGATCAGGTGCGACACGTGTTTAATATCATGCGCGAGCTTGGATTCACCGGTATCGGTGTCTATGCGGATACCAAGCCGTCGGTGATGTTCCACGGTGACGTGCGACCCACCGAGAAGATGGGACAACCGGCAACATGGGGCAGGGTGGCGGGCAAGTACACTTCAATCAACGAAGCAATCGGAGCATTACCATGAATGATGAAAAGAGCTGGTATCTGTCGAAGTCCGTCATCGGATCTGTCGTGGCAATCCTTGCCTTGATTGCCGGGGCGTTCGGCTATGATGTTGACGCAGCAGGTCAGGAGCAGATCACCCTGTCCGTCATCGGTATCATCGGCGCAGGTTTGGCGATCTACGGTCGCATCAAGGCAGTGAAGAAGCTGACCAAATGAGTCGTGACAGCAAGAGCAGTTACTATGATGTGGGTGGTATCGAGGTGATGGACATCATCAAGGCCAAGCTCACACCCGAGCAGTACCGTGGGTATCTGCTGGGTAACGTCATCAAGTACAGCACGCGCATGATGCACAAGCAGCCGGACGCGCCACAGCGTGATGCAGAGAAGGCGGCGTACTATGCCAACTGGCTCAGGGATGAGTTGGCAAATGATTGAACAACTGGTGAGATTGCTTAATGTTCTGGCGTCGTGGTTCGAGCGTCACCGTCGAAACAGCAGAGAACAGCAAGCGCAGGCGGAACGTCATGATGTTGAGAAAAATCCTAACGCTTGGTTTGATCGGCACTTTGGCGGGATGCCTCCAGACGATGCCAGACAAGCCAACAAGACCGACGTTGATAAGAAGCAATGACGATGGTCGATTGTGTTACGACATGGAAAATGCAGCCAAGCTCGGTGCATACATCATTGAACTTGAACGCGGTTATGACAGGTGAACAATGGCGATATCTGAAATGCAAGAAATGAGGCGACGGCACGACGATCTGGAGCAACGATTCATGCGTCACGAGGTGCATGTCGATGAAGACCAACAGAAGTGGGACAACCTTATGCAAGAGCTGAAGCTGACCCAAGCTACCGTGACCGAGTTGGTGGAAGCCACACGTAATCTGCGTGACTCCACCAGTGATCTTGTTCAGATCATTGAAGTATGGCGCTCGATGAACGGTGCGATCAAGGTCGGATCGGCAGTCGGTCGGTTGTTGCGCTGGCTTGCTGGGTTCGCTGTCATTGGTGCAATGATCAAATGGTGGACGGTCAGATAGTCAGAAGAAGCTCGGTGTCAGATCGTTGTTCACAAGGCCATCACGGTAACGCTGAATGGCCGCTTTCAGTCCTTCCTGATCGTCTGTCTTGCGCTCCAGTGCATCAGCGACAGCCAGATCCACCGTGTCACGGCAGAGTATTCGGATGATCGACACAGCCTTCTTCTGTCCCTGCCGGTTGATCCTCGCGTTCATCTGTTCGTACAACTCCAAGCTCCAGTTGCAGCCGAACCACACCACGATGTGACCGCTGTCCTGAAGCCCGTCAACCCCATGGCCAGCGCTGGCAGGGTGGGCAACCAGCAGCTTAATCTTCCCTGCGTTCCAGTCATTGATGACCTTTTCTGTGTCCTTCGACTTCACGTCTGTCAGGTTCACTGGTTTGTACTTCTTGAACTTCTTCATGATCCGCTCGGCATCCGGGCGGAAGGTGTAGCTGCACAGCACGGGTGATCCGCCTGCTTCTTCCAGCACGTCTTCCAGCGCATCCATCTTGGCGTCATGCAGTGCCTCATACTCGTCAGTGCCGCTGTTCAGGAAGGGTGACCCGTTGCAGAACTGGAGGAGCTTATTACTGATCGACGACTGACTGAACACCTCGATACCGACACCGTTGTCCAGCTCGGCAAACATCTTCTTCTCCATGTCGATGTAAGCACGGCGTGCGTCGTCAGGCAGATCGACCATGAGGTTCGTTACCTTGACGGCGGGCAGGTCGAGGTAGTCTTTCGCATCCATCTTCAGGGTGATGTCACCGATCTTCTGCTCGATGAACGACTTGCCCAGCTCGGTCGGCTTGTAACTCCAGCCCATATAGTCTGACTGGAAGTACGAGTCACGGTAGTGGGTGACGTACTGCCCCAGGCGCTCGCCACCGTCGATGGCCAGGTACTGACCATGCAGATCCAGATACCCGTTGCTGGCCGGTGTGCCGGTCAGTCCAACCCGGTAGGCGAACCGATCCAGCATCGACCGCCAACCGAGGATCTTGACCTTGTGCACATCACCCCGGCGATCCACCTTGTCCCGGTTGCCACCCTTCATGCGCAGCGAGGTGCTGTTTTTCATCTTCGTGATTTCGTCATACACCACCATCTGAAACGGCAGGGTGTCACCGACGCTGGTGTAGTAATGATCCAGCTCCTGCGCCAACCAGTTCATGTTCTCGTAGTTTACAAGGTAGATGTCGGCATCGCGGAACAACGCACGGGAACGATCCTGCTTGGTGCCGTGCAGCACGCTGAACGTCAGGTGCTGGGTGTGACTCCACTTCCGTGCCTCACGCTCCCAGACGGCTTGGATGACGCGCAGCGGGCCGAAGATCAGCACCTTGTTCACCTGCCCAACCTTTATACGTTGGGTGATGCTGGTGAGAGTCACGGCAGTGTTGTGAGTCACGATATAATCCTTGGTGACATACAGATGATCAGATGCTGCAACCATGATGCAAGTTGACTGCTCAGTACCGCAGACCTCAATCGTTCTGACATATCGTTGCACTGGGTACTTGGTCGGACGTGTCCAGTTCACCAGCTTACGTGTCAGCGTGAACGGTTCCATGTGTGACGGTAGCTTGATGTTAACTCGCCACGATGGTCTACCATCACCACCTTGGAACCGTGTCACTCGTGGGCCTTTTACCTTGGCAATACCACCCAGTGACTGAGCCAGTGTCACTACACCTTCGATTAGTGCATAACTAGTAGACGAGAACTCGGTACCACCACCGTCGCGCACTGCTGACCCGTCGGTGTCCATCAATCCTTGCAACAGTTTAAGGCGTTGATCTGCTGATCCTTTGAAGTAGATCTCGGGGATGAATTTCTCCCAACTTCGCTTACCCATCAGACCGAGATCTCGGATTACTTGTCGCTTGCCAATGATGCTACAGTACCACGTGTAACCAGACGTATCGTGTGGTCTCATCGCACCAATGTTTTCGCACTTGTCAATTATCTCCCTGTCAGTACAGAGTAGTACACCGGCGGACGAAGTGTGACCGTCACCGAGGAACACACCCATCGTATACGGACACATCGGCAGATCCGCTTCTGGATGTTGGATCGGTTCACAAAGTGGGATGCTGTAACTGACCCGAGGACTCAGCTTCTCCTTGAGTTCACGAGTTGTCATCGTTTGCCACGGCTTGTCGTCGTACCTGTCTTTGTTGGTCTTGACGTTCCACAGGTGATCCCACCCGCATCGTGTACTTGAACCATCGCTGAAGGTAATCGTGACGACTTCTTTGACGCCTTGCGGGTATACGCCAACGACCTCGGTGGGCATCCCGTTTGCACCGATCACGTAGTCGCCAACTTTCAGATCACCCATGGGTCGCCAACCATCAGGTGTTAGGACGGGTTCCGAGTTCGGTTGTTCTTTACCAAGTCCCATCCCAAGCCAAAGCATCGACCATGGGTAGGCCCACATGTGAGCGACAGCCTGCTGCTGGTAGGCGTGGAGCATGTGTGGATGAAGGAGTGTCACAGGAAAAACCCCGTTCTGAGATATTCAAGAAAGACGATTATCACAGCACCAATCAACCAGCCTACGACGGCACCTTTTAAGAAGTGAGCAAGTCCTACACTACCCGTGGCAATTAGAACAGCCATACCGGCACCCGCGCTAATCAGTATGATTACCGTAAGTTCAAAAAGATTTTCAATAATCACAGCATCACCCTCTCGATAAACTCATCAACACCTTCGTGACCGTACACCGTGGTCACGTTCGCACCAGCATCCTTCAGTCGGATGTGCTCACGCTTCTGACAGTCAGACAGCACACCGTCGGATGTCTTCACCTCGACCATCCACACGACACCGCCCACAACGACGATCCGATCCGGCACACCATCCACACCCGGTGACACCCACTTCCTCGTCAGACCGTCAAGCGCACGGACGCACTTGTCCAGGTACTGCTCGACCTTTGCTTCACGGACGCCCATCACCATCCCCTCACTGGTACAACCAGCTTCATTGCTTCTGCGATGTAGAACTCGTAGTTGATGTCCACCGGTGTGACGCCTTCCATGTTGTTGCACAGCATGACTGTCCAGCCGGTGTTGATCCCCGAACGACGTTCCTCGTACTTCGACTTGTTCTTGGTGTGGATCCGAGCATCCCACTCGTCACCTACCTCAGCCAGCACGGCTTCGTAGTACGCATCGGTGAGACCGTTCGCACGCTTCCACTGACCCACTGGCCCAGCAGCGGGCATGATCTTCTCAAGGATGTCACCATCAGTGCTGACGTAGTACCGCACGATGTTGGCCACACGCTGTCCGCCCCACTCCAGCACTGATGACCTGGGCACCTTGGCCCGCAGCATGAAGTCCATGACGTTCTCGTGTGTCGTGATGAACTCACGGATGTCCTTGCCATGCACCAGTGCTGCCTCTGCTGCCATCGGTACGATCAGTGCGCTATGGTCTTGGTGCCAGCCCATCTTGTACTCGTAGGCACCCTTGCGCTTCAGCTTGCCGTCGGTGTACTCGGCAACGTAATTGTTCACGTCCCTGATCATCATCCGCTTGTACTCGGCATTCTCCAGTTGCAGCCCGGTGAGCTGCTCCCACCATGTGCAAACCGAGTGTACCCAGTCCTTCAGCCTGCGCGGGTAACGCACAGTCACACCGTCAGTGTTGATCTGGATCACCGACAGCTCGCTGCTCTGCATCAATGCTTCGGACAGCATGCACAGCAGTAGCTGACCATTGATGGTGATCGACATGGTGTACTGCGGGTCATAGAACGGTGAGTATTGGTTGTTGCTGTCACCGTACACCCCGTTCAGTGCCAGCTTCAGCATGGCGTTCTCAGGCGTGCCCTTGGCATACTGCTTGCGCTGCTCGTACAGATCCTTGTAGACCGAGCAGAACGTCTCACCCAGGTGTGCCGGGGCGAGATGGTTGGCAATGGCCAGGTTCGGGTAGTAGCTGGCAACATCCCAATCCTCAATGATCCACTCGTCATCACTGCTGACCACCTGCGACTCCACTGATCCGTGGATACCACCCGTGCCGAAGTCATACCTGAAGCCGTTAATCGTGCAGTTCACATC
>Ga0247723_1002300_pt1 | contig 10296 bp, 17 predicted proteins | sample MSEWelMarce5H_FC_FD_189079 | JGI IMG/M metagenome (GOLD analysis project Ga0247723, IMG submission 189079) | Subsurface sediment microbial communities from gas well in West Virginia, United States - MSEEL Well Study Marcellus 5H_FC | ecosystem: Environmental > Terrestrial > Deep subsurface >...
AGCATTTATCATCCATCTAAAGGATATGACAGATCATCTTCTAAGAGCAGATAAAGATCTAAGCCTCATTAATGATGAAAATGCTCATCAAATTAAAAAAGTTCTAAATCAGATGATCGGAGACTTAGCTCAAATGGAAGTAACTAAGGAGGTTCCAGCTAAGGAATTTATGAAGAACTTAGTTCTTTCCCTTCAGAGACTAAAGGAACAAGGTAAAGCAATTCCATATTCTAAATATCCAGATTTTGACAAGATGGGTGGGAATTTCTCGGCTCCCCTTGCTTCTCTTCAGAGAGCAATTGATAAAGCAAAACATATTCTAGACTATACAGTATAATTAATTATGAAGCACATCAAAGAATACGAAGAATCAGAGATTAAAGATCTGGTAAGTGATCTTAGAAAGGTTGGTCAGTCAGAATGGACTGGATACTTTATCACTTACGTTTTTTACGGAAATGATGGGATTGGTGAAGCAGCTATGGCAGTTGTTGGAGACAGCTGGAAATCTATAGCACTTGGTATTTTTTCCGCTTTTGGTATGGGCGAAACTGAAGAGGAGCTAGAAGAGTTAGAAATAATAAATATTGATGACCTAAAAACAATAGAATCGATTTTCGATGAGATTGACAATCTCTATTCTTCGGATATGGGAACCAATTGGTCTAATCTGGATTATAAATATGTGGAGATGACCCCAAAAGTACTTGTTAATTCTTCGGATGTAGAAAGTCTTTTGGACTTTGGAAAGGCTATGATGATGGGGAGAAATACCTTTACCGATTTTGAATCTAAAATTCTTCAGTTGAAGTAACCATGAAGCACCTTCATCTATTTGAATCTTATCTAAAATCTAAGTTGGTGCCCAACAACGCCCAGGAGAACTTTTTGTATAAGGCAGTTCACAGTGAAGATGGCAGATACAGAAGAGGTTCGTGGAGTTTTGATTATTCTCAAGATCCTCCTTTAGTAAATGTTCAGGGTTCTGTTACCATCGATAAGGGAAGAAAAACCTTATCTGGTCTTCACTTTGGAAAAGTTACAGGTAGCTTCAATCTGAACACTCAGGATTTTACTTCAGTGAAGGGATTTCCGACCGAGATCGGAGGAGATCTAGTCATTGATGGAAATCCGATAGGATCTCTAAAGGATTTACCGACAAAAAAAGTAGGAAGATCTTTTTCTGCAAGAGCATGTGGTCTAACAAGTCTTGAAGGATGTCCCGAAGAGATCAGAGAGAATTTATCTGTTGAATTAAATAGTCTTATTACCATGGAGGGTGCCCCGAAGATTATGTCCGATGATTCAGAGGTCAGGTGTTATTCAAGAGGAAGACTTGGAGATATTCCTTTAGTTTCTTTAGAAGGACTTCCTCCGAATTTAGACCCAAAGAACATTAAATCTGTATCCTCATTTCCCAGTTTAGAGGGGATCCCTCAAGGTTTTTTAAAAGATGGATACATAATGTTTAAAGAAACTGGATCCTGGGTTCCCTACTACATTAAGTTAGATCTGGAGTATTCCGGCAAAGAATTCTTCACGGAAGAATTTATTTTAGACAAAATAGATCCCATGAAGATTCAGAAGTTTATCGACGAGTTTCCAGAGAAGGCAATTGTCATGATTACTCCTTGGGTTAAGACCAAGAAAGGATCAAGATATGATGAGCTAAAATTTCCTGAGAATTTAAAAGGAGAAAGAGATTTACTTTCTGATCTAGGAGACATTGGTCTCTAATTAGGCAGGAACACAGTTGGGAACGGTTCTACCGTTCTTTTTCTTAAGACCAACCTGCTTATATCCCGGCCAACAAGGACCTTTCTTCTCGGCTAAAAATTCGTTGAAAGTAAGTAATTTAGATTCTTTCATTTCTTGGGTTCTTGCTTTTAATTTTTCTAGATAATCTTTCCAAACTTTTTCGCCTGCTTTGATACCAACATTGGGATTTGCGTGATGTTTTGCTCTATTGTGCATAGTGTTGGCAATTGCAACTGCTCTTTGGTGAGTAATCTGTTTCTTTTTATAGAGAGATTCTAACTTCTTGACAGATTCTTCCGATTCCTTCCCTGTTCCATAGTGCATTCCTTTCACAGTATCATTAGGATTGTCATCCGAATATAGAGTTCCTTTCTGTGAAGACTCGTAGAGATATTCTGAATACGAAAAGAAGTTTTCCATCCGCTTATATATCATTGTTATTAATTGGAGAAGTTATAGCACCTCTCATATTTTCTTTTCAATTTTCCTTTCTTTCCTGGTATCCACACTTTGTGTCCTTTAACTCTTCTAAAAGACCCTCCTCTCCCTCCTGCACAGGAGGAAATAGTAAATATAAAAAGAACAAGGAGAATTAGTCTTCCTTTCTTGTAAACTTCCATAAAGCGTAAACTAGAATTAGGGCAAAAGTCCCTAAAGCTATATAGTGAGGTTGCATACTTTATATATTTAGATAAAACAAAAATACCTCATTTTACTATAATATAAGAATGAAAATTACGATCCCAGACGAAATTAAAGAATGGGCTTTTTGGCTGAGCAGTGGTGTTTTAGGAGAAGATAAAATTCCTCTCTGCCCGTGGGCTAAAAAGTCTATCATAGAGGGATCTGTTGATTTCTGGGAAGATGAATCCCCAGAGAATCTTATTCCTCTTCCGGAGGAAATAAAGGTTAGGATTGTCCATATGCCAAATAAATCTCCAGAAGATTTGATCATAGTTAGAAATTTTTGTAACGCTTTAGATCCAAAATTTATTTTCTTAGATTCTCACCCAGAAGATTCAGACCTAATTGGAGGAATAAAATCAGTTTCAATTCTCCCATTGATCATCATACAGAGAAGAAAGGAACTTAATGAAGCAAGAGAAATTTTAAAAAGAGGAAAATACTACAATTATTGGGATAAAAAAGTCTTAGATGATTTGATGAATATATAGTATTATGAAACATATCCAACTATTTGAACACTTCAAAGGACCACAAGAGGTAAAGAAAGTAAGCTCTACCGAACTGGGGGATGTCATCGACAAGTCAATGACGACAAAAGAAAAACCTATTTTGATCTGGACCGAGTCTGGAGAAATGGGAACACCTCAATTCCAACAGATCCTATCTGAACTTGGTGTTTCCGCTACCTTTGTAGATCTTGGTAGATCTGTTCCTAAAGATTTAGCTAACATAGTTGGAGCTGAAGTTGTAGTTGGATTTGATCTAGATCGTGCTCCGGAAGAAGTTGCTTCTGTGATGATGGACAATGCAACTAGAGGAGATTCCCAATATATTTTTACTGCAGACGACCTTGAGAAAATCAATCGGGAAATTCTAGATCGATGTCAGATAGTTTCTTATCTGCAAAATAAATAAAAAAAAAGCCAGGATCTATCCTGGCTTTTTTTAAAATTAATATCGATATTCTTCTTTCTTGAATGGTCCTTCTACCGATACTCCAATGTATTCGGCCTGTTCTGGTGTTAGTTTAGTTAACTCTGCTCCGATGTGATCGAGGTGAAGTCTAGCAACTTTCTCGTCCAGATGCTTTGGCAGAACGTAAACTTTGTTTTCGTATTTTCCCGGATTGGTGAACAACTCAATCTGAGCCAAAGTTTGATTTGTAAATGAGTTAGACATTACAAAAGATGGGTGTCCCATCGCACATCCCAGATTAACTAGTCTTCCTTCTGCAAGAACTATGATTTCTTTTCCGTCTACTGTGTAAACGTCCACCTGGGGTTTAATACTATATTTTGTGTTACCAAATAGATTATTCAGCCAAGCCATATCAATCTCATTGTCGAAGTGACCAATGTTGCAAACGATAGTCTTGTCTTTCATGCATCTAAAGTGTCTACCACTGACTATATTAACGTTACCTGTTGCAGTTACAATGATGTTTGCCAGACTAACTGCATCATTTAGATTCATAACTTGAAATCCATCCATCGCAGCCTGAAGTGCGCAGATTGGATCAATCTCTGTCACAATAACTCTTGCTCCTGCTCCTCTTAGAGATTCTGCAGATCCCTTTCCGACGTCACCATATCCACAGACAACTGCTACCTTGCCCGCCATCATAACATCAGTTGCTCTTCTAATTGCATCAACTAGAGATTCTTTACAGCCATACTTGTTGTCAAACTTTGACTTGGTAACTGAATCGTTGACGTTAATTGCTGGAAGGGGTAGTGTTCCTTTAGTCATTCTTTCGTAAAGTCTATGAACACCTGTCGTGGTTTCTTCTGAGATTCCACCGATCCCCTCTACCAAGTGTGGGTATCTATCCAAGACCATGTTGGTTAGATCTCCACCGTCGTCTAAGATCATATTCAAAGGTTTTCTATCTTCTCCAAAGAAAAGAGTCTGTTCGATGCACCAGTCAAATTCTTCTTCGGTTTGACCCTTCCAAGCATAAACTGGTATTCCTGCTGCTGCAATAGCTGCTGCTGCGTGATCCTGTGTAGAGAAAATGTTACAAGAAGACCAAGTAACTTCTGCTCCTAGATGGGCTAGAGTTTCAATTAGAACTGCAGTCTGAATTGTCATATGGAGGCATCCTGCAATTCTTGCTCCTGATAGAGGTTTGGATTCCCCAAATTCTTTTCTGAGAGCCATTAGACCTGGCATTTCAGCCTCAGCCATTTTAATTTCTTTTCTCCCCCATTCTGCAAGGGAAATGTCTTTTACTTTGTAAGGAATATAATTTGTCATTTTTGTTCTTTAGTCTTAGATGATCTAAGATTATAGACAAATTAATTTAATTTATTTCTTTTGTCGTAGATAAACTTCTCCTTTTCTTGGAGATATTTTTTATCTTCTCTAGCCAGCTTCCAATATGAGTAAAAAACTCTTGCAGATCTAGCCTTCTCGTTGGTCTCCCAATCTTCCTCCTGTGGAAGGATCTTCCATTCTCCCCCTTCCTGAGACCATTTTTTACCAGACTTATGATTGGCATATCTTCTACTTCTGGTGAATCCCATATGAAGATATTTCTTGGCCATGTCAGCTCCGACGAAGTCTCCGTCTTTCAGGTACTTCTTAAATCTGGAGTAAATTTTCTCCGCAGAATCTCTAGCAATTTCTTCGGTTCTAAACTTCCAGATCGGATAAAGCTCAGATTTATAGGGCTCACAGATTAAAACCCCCTGTTGACCTCTCCCAATCTCATAAAGCAAAGGATTCTTAGAGTAATCTATATCCTTACTGTATGGGTATTTTTTAGGGCTAAAAGAAACGTATGTTGGCTCTTTCATCCTTTAAAAATACGGTCATCTTATTTTATCCAGTTCAGTTAAAATTTCTTCTAGCATTCCCGGAGAGTATCCTTGGTGGCTGTAAATTATTTCTCTCTTTCTATTGATAATAAACATCATCGGAACATTGACAACATTCATCGATCTTGCCAGATCCTGATTTTGATCTAATACGACTTCGTATGTCCATCCTTCACCCACAGCCTTAGGAAAGACCTTGGAGGAGTTCCTAGAGTCGTCTATGCTAACTGCTATGAGCTTTAAACGAAAGGAATCCTGCAATGTAGAATAAATCTCGGAAATTTCTCTTAGCTCTTTGATGCAGGGGGTGCACCAAGTTGCCCAAAATGAAACTATATAAATGGTATCTTCCTTGACCAGAGAAGAAAATGGAGTTGAAACTCCCCATTTGTTTTTAACTGGTGTTTCGGGGATTCCCTGAGCGGATAAACTGGAAGAAAAAAGAAATAAAATAAATAATAATGATCTCACGATACAGTAGATGAAAAAACTGTGCCATTCGAGATTGCTCTTCTAACCCAGCTTCCGTGGTCTTCTGCCCACCATCTAACCGAAAGTCTTTCTTTATTGCATGGACCGTTTCCTCCTATGACTTCGAAAAATTCATCCCAATTAGGTTCGGTGTACTCCCATAGACCAGTCCCCGAGTTGTGTTTTAGGTTCGGGTCCGGTAAAGTAATTCCAACTTCAAAAATCTTAGGCACATACTGTGAAATGAATCTCTGTCTCATGTTCTCGTTAGAATCCATCTTTACTTTCCATCTCATGAGAATTTCCGAGTTTTTAGATAGTTTCTCCGGTGGACCAAAGAAGGTCAGAACGTGAGGCCACCATCTATTAACTGCATCTTGTAACATATCTCTCTGCTGCTGAGTTCCTGTTGCTAGATAGACAAAATTGTCGTGTCCCTGTTTTAAATGGAATGACTCTTCGTAGCAGATTCTTTCTAGAGCTCTACAGTATGGAGCGTAGCTTCCTTTTGAGTTTGCCAGCTGATTAACAATTGCTGCACCGTCGATAAGAAATCCAATCACTGCAACATCCGCCCAAGTTTTTGCTGGATAGTTAAACACATTGGAGTATTTAGATTTACCCGAGAGGAGGTCGTTGGTCATTTCAACTCTAGATTTACCTAGAGTTTCTGCTGCAGAATATAGAAGCTGAGCGTGTCCGACTTCGTCTTGAACTTTTGCAGCAAGAGAAAGTTTTCTTCTAAATCCAGGAGCTCTAGTTATCCAAGTTCCCTCCGGAAGGGCGCCAATTATTTCTGAATGAGCATGTTGCTCAATCATTCGGATGAGTTGTTTTCTATAGAGGGAGGGCATCCAATCTTTTGCTTCTATTTTATCCCCGGACAATACCCTGGATTCAAATATTTGAAGCTTAATTGGATCTTCCTCTTCCAGAGATATTACATTTTTATCGGTGTGCAGAATGTTGCCGTACATGTTAGATTGAAAAAGATTCTCCGCATCCGCAGGTTCTAGATGCATTTGGATTGATAAAGTTAAATCCTTTACCGTTAAGACCATCAGTAAAGTCTAATTCTGTCCCGAAAAGATAAAGAAGAGATTTTTTGTCTACTGCAATTCTTATTTCTTCGGTGACAGAAAAGTTATCTCCTTCCTGTTCTAGATTATCGAATCCAAGGTCATAAGAAAGACCTGAACACCCACCTCCTTTAACCCCAGCTCTTAGAAAATGAGTTTCCGGGGAAATACCTTCCTCGGACATTAACTGAATAATTTTCTCCTTTGCTTTTGGTGTTAATGTAAAGATTTCCATCTTTTATAAAATAGTTATGGGTAATAAAGCATATCAATCGCTCCGGCAAGATCTAGATCCTTATATGTGATCTTCCCGGCATCGTGGGTGAAAGTTTCAATTAAAACTTTATTGTAATCTATTGTCATCTTAGGATGATGATTCATTCTATTTGCAATTTCTCCGACTCCATTGAGAAATCCCATAGCTGTTAAGAAATCTTTAAATTCAAATTCTCTGAAGATGTATCTGTCCGACCCGGTCCATCCCGGAGGAATATCTAAAATCTCTTCAGATTCAAATGCTTTAAATTTTGCTAAATTCTTCATATTATATTCCCTTCTTCGTCAAATTCATAATCATTGTCCACCAAAGTTTCCTTTACAGATTCGTCCGATGTTAGATGATCGTATTCATTTTCTAATTTTCTATATAGATCCTTGCAGAGGCCTCTGACGTACTCTGTAACTTTATCTTCGAGATCATCTGTGAATCCATATGGTTCTTCCCATCCATCGGGTTCATCCCAGATTTCTACATTCGCTCTTACTGTATTGTAGTGAACATGTCTACTGTCGGTTCTCTCGATGGTGACCCTAATTTCTTCCGGCTTAATTCTATTTCTTTCCAGCTGTCCAACATCTTCCATCGTGTCGAGAAGATCATAGAAATCTTTATTTTCCCCTCTGCTTCTCTCGTCGTCCACTTCCATATTTAGAGCATCGTTAGATTTGATACCAACTGCATTAAATAGTTTTCTAGTGTCAATATCTTCAGAGGTAAAAGAAGCACCGTCTCCTTGGGAATAGAATCCGCTAAAAGAAATTGTAATGTCATCTATTCCAATCTCTCTCATGTCCTCTTTAAATCCCTCACTCACACCATCTTCCCACCCTTCATAGTCGACGTTGATGTCTCTGTTGTTGTCCAGAGCATTATTTTGGGCTTCTGGAGAAAGTTCTTCGAATGAGTAAGTTCCTTCTTCATTCTCGAACATTTTGTATGGTTTTAGGTGTTTCAAAATATAGGTGGATTTACCCTATATATCACTTCAGAGAGAAGTCATAAGAAGCAGTTCCGGTTATTGCTAGATCTGAAATTGCTCCATTATTAAATGTAACTCTTACGGTCTTATAGAAAAATCCAGGTCTACCCTCTGTGTTATAGGAAGCAGTTACTGATCCGAATTCACCTGGTTTAATTGGAGTCTTTGTGTAACTCGAAGCCGTGCATCCACAAGACGGATTTGCAGAAGAGATGACAAGAGGAGATTTCGAAGTGTTCTTTACCTTAAAAGTAAACTCTGCTACGGTTCCAGTTTTGATCCTGTTAAAGTCTTTGGTCACAGTTTCCCACCGAATCCCGGAATCTTCGGTTGTAGTTTGAGAAAATCCTGCAATAGATAAGCAGGAGATAAACATAGATAGAATAATTTTCTTCATAACCCTGAATATGAAAAAATTATGCCAGATTAACGAAGCCTTCTGTAGATGTAGACGAAAGAGTCTCCAAGAGATATTTTAGATCTTGATGAGTGAATGTCTCCTCCTTTAGTTCTACCGAAGTAAATCACATCGGTCTGAAGGGTATTGATTTCCCCTGGACTTTTGGACCACACAGAATCTACATAGAAAGTAACCCTGGTTTCTTCTGCAACTGTATACTCTCTTGTTTGGAAGTATCTCACCAAAAAGAAAAGATTAGCCAAAGTAAGAAATAATGCCAAAGCCCATTTAATTTTATTTTTCATTCTATTTAAATTTTTTCTACTGTATGGCGAATATTAACCCTAGTACAAGTTTGGGCCTGACCTTCATTCATAAAGAAATTGTTGATGTAACCCATGATATTTGCAGAACCGATCGGATTTGCTGAATGAGTATAAACCCTAGGAAAAATAATCCCACTTTGCTTCTTTTCGGATCTAGACTCTTGAGTAGAGTAGTTTTCGTAGTAATGATCAACCAACCACTTTGCACAATCATACCCAGTTTTTTCGTGAATGTTATTGTAGTCTAAAGTGTAGTTTGGACTAACGTTCTCAAAATATTCTTTCATTGCAGTATCTCCTAGATCGTGATCCAGTGTAATTACTTCTATGTTTTCTAGGCCAACCTCTTTAACCTTTTCAATGAACTCGTCATAAGATCTAACTACAGTCCATTCTTCAATCCCATCAATCCACTCGTTATTGGGACTGTGAGGTGTTCTGACGTCGTCTAGGTATATTCTAAATTTTTTCATTTATTAAATATACGACAAAGGGGAACAAAAGTTCCCCTTTACTATTAAAATTGATTGTTTTTACTTCTTCCTCTTAGCCTTTGCTTTCTTGGCCTGTTGATAGAGAGCTTTGTCCGACATGGTGGTTGTTTTACCTCCTGTTGCAAAAGAGTTAACTCTCGCCATCCCCCATTGCTGAGGTGTAGTTCCGGGGATGTGGCCAATCTTCCACGCTGCAACTCCCCTTCTATAGACTTGTCTGAGAATTCCAAGAGGCATCCCAGTTTTCTTTGCCTTGTTTTTGAGAGCAGTTTCTGAGTTGGATTTACCTTCCTCGAGAGTTCCCTCTTCTGGAAGTTCTTCCCCGTTGGTCTCTAGAAAAACTTCATATGCTGCTTGTTCTATTGCTTCGTCAAAAGCATCATAATTAACGATATTATTTCCCATAGATTCTGTTTCTTCGGAGTCATAGAGCTCCTTAAATTTTTTAGTATATTTGCTAGTCTTAGTTGGAACTGGCTTGCCCTTTCCAGCTTTGCCTGATTTGTAGTCTGCGTCCCATTCCTTATATGCAGAAGAATCCCGGTCTGACTTACCGGCGTGCTTCTTGATCTCCCTTTTCATTATTCTGGGGTTGGTAGTTAAGTACTTCTTTGGAACTTTCATACCCTATATATCTACATGAACCAGTCTTCCCAGTCTTTCCTTCTAAAGATTGTCCAGAATATTACTCCAGGAATTAAACTCAGAAAGAAAACGGATACTCTATCCCAGAAGTTCATTTTTCTATGGAGTATCCTCTGCTTTCGAGGTAGTTTAGTTGAACCTGACTTAGATTAGAAAGATCGAAATTTGATTTACTCAAAAATCCACTGTACCCTTGATCTGATTTTCTTTCAAATACCACCACAGTCTTTCCTTCCTGTCTCATTACTCCGTGTAAAATCTTGTCATCGGAGTCTTTGTCTCCTAGCTTGAATGCCTCTAAAATGTCTTGATCTTTAATTTCTTTCATCGTGTTTTATTTTTATCCAAAGTAATATAT
>Ga0247723_1002301_pt1 | contig 10294 bp, 17 predicted proteins | sample MSEWelMarce5H_FC_FD_189079 | JGI IMG/M metagenome (GOLD analysis project Ga0247723, IMG submission 189079) | Subsurface sediment microbial communities from gas well in West Virginia, United States - MSEEL Well Study Marcellus 5H_FC | ecosystem: Environmental > Terrestrial > Deep subsurface >...
GACCATAAAATAGCCATAGAGCAAGAGGGAGGCGCATGGATAAATGGCGCCCATAATCGCGGCAAGCATTTTATATCCGATATGGAAAAATATAACACCGCGGCAATGATGGGCTGGAAAGTATTGAGGTACACGCCGGACCAGATGTTAAACGAGGCGGTGAGGGATTTAACAAAAATATTTAAACCAAAATGAAACATATAGATTTATTTTCTGGCATTGGCGGATTTGCCTTAGCGGTAGATACGGTTTGGCCCGGAAGCGAGCATATTTTTTGTGACTTTGATCCGTTTTGCCAGCAAGTATTAAATAAACATTGGCCTAAATCAAAAATTTATGACAACATCCGCACCTTTGCTACCGACCCCGACAGCGTCGGACGTATTTACGGGGAACTTGAAAAGCAGTCAGCAAAAGAATACAACAAAGCACAGTGTGAATCTGTCGCAGGTGTTCGATCACCCCTTATACTCACAGGAGGCTTTCCCTGCCAGCCATTCAGTGCAGCAGGAAAAAGAAAAGGCACGGAAGATAACCGCTACCTCTGGCCGGAGATGTTTAGAATTATACAAACTTTCAAACCTACATGGATCATTGCTGAAAACGTGCGTGGCCTCGTTACTTGGAACGACGGCATGGTACTCGAACAAGTGTGTACTGATTTGGAAGGACAAGGTTACGAAGTCCAGCCGCTTATTATTCCAGCTGTCGCCGTTAACGCCCCACACCGCAGGGACAGAATTTGGTTTATTGCCCACAAGCACAGCAGTAGACCACAAAAGCCGAGGACCAGGAAGCAAGCAATTGGGTTTGGACAACTTAATGAAAATATTGCCTACACCAAACGCTCGGGATTACAAAGGGGCGGGGAAAAACGGCAGGGACAACGTGGACAGCTTGGTGGAGATGGGGGCGACAAAGGGAGAAGTTGGAACGAAAACTGGCTTGAAGTTGCAACCGAGCTTTGTGGAGTGGATGATGGGCTACCCACAGAATTGGACGGATTTAAACTCACCAAAGCCAGCCACCGCGCGGCGAGGCTCAAAGCGCTAGGCAATGCCATTGTGCCGCAAGTAGCAATTGAAATAATGAAAGCTATAAAATTGACAAACTAACAAAAATATTATGAAATCCGAGATAGCTACAAATTCCGACGGTGGAAGAATGCTGCTTATTTATCTTGATAAAGCGCTGGAATATGATTTTGCGAACGAGATTCGTGATGTAGTAATTCAAACCTATATAAAAGAACTTACGGAAAAACACCGCGCCGAAATCCAAGCCCAAGTAGACCTAAAAACCCTCGCCAATATGGTAAATGTGGGTTTGGCGCAGGAACTAATAAGATTGACATTAAATTTAGCAACTAATAAACAAGAAACTAAAAACTAAACCAACGACCATGGCCAAACGTACAGGAAGCGGAATAAACCATTACAAACGTACACGGATTTTCAAGGCCCTTTATGTGAAGAAGTTTGCAGTAAGTGTGGAGGAACTATATGAGACATCCATTCATAGCTGATTTGATAATAGGACTAGCAACCATAGCCGCAGTTTGTCTGGCTTATGTGACTTGGCATAACTTAGTTAAATGAACTACATATTATTAAAATTACATACACCTAACTTCTGGTATCTACTGCTTTCTTTAGCTGTGGTACTGGGGTTAGCTTGGATGTTTAGGAGGTGGTTGTGAGCTGGATTGATACTGATACTAACAAAGAAGTCGGGGGGCAAGCCCCAAGTAAATAAAGCTATTTGTGATGAAGGTCATTTTTACTCCAGTCAATGTCTTTACTCTGATTGCGCACCGATTTCAATAAAACCCTTAAAGGTTTCTGACCCCTCCCAGAAGTATAAAATTGGCATCGCTTTAGTTTACGGGACGGCGATTATTGTGTTACTTACACTTATATATCTCAAGTGATTTATTTACTTATAGTTATTGTATTATTAATCTGGTGGGCTTGGAAAACAAAATGAAAATGGACGTATCTTCCCAAGAGGAGAATTTAATAAATTTAGTCCGGCGCTTAATCCCTTACGAAAGAATTGAGATTATGAAAGACAATAAGGGTAACTTAGGTTCGGATTTGATAGTTTTTAGGTCGTCTAAGGTAAGACTCACTACTATGGGCAATACGATATCGGTACAAATGAAATCAATAATTGGGAAACCGGAAGGGGAATAGTTGCAATAAAAGTTTGGGTATGCTATAATATGAATACACGCAAATTGTGTGATTATAGGGGATGTCGAGAATATTGTGATTTCGGAATCCGCTTTTGTGACAGATGTGCATTAAAACCTAGTTGCGATTTAGAATGGGCGAAGTTAAAATATAAGACTGACCCAGTATTTAAGGCCAAATTTATTGCTAGATGCCGTGTGCAGTATGCAATACGCTCTGGCAAGGTAGTTAGAAAACCATGTGAGATTTTGGGATGTACGGATAGAGCCGAAGCTCACCATGACGATTATAGCAAGCCTTATGATGTTGGATGGTTGTGTAAATACCATCATACTGAGCATCATCAGTTAAGTAAAACTAAATAACCGCCCACGAACCAATCGGGGTCACTCTTAGCAGAGTGGCTCTGTTTTTTTATGTCTTAGCGTTTCCCGAACGAAAACAAACAGCGGCCTAGCCGACTGAAAGCGCCTTTATCGGGGTTTCAAAGCCTAGATTAGAGAGGCGCTAAGGAATAAAAATATGCAACCTTGGGCAATCATAACCAAAGAACTGATATTCCCCACTTGCTTTGACTTTGCAGAAGCCTTTTTAGGATACAAGTGGGTTTATGGGTTAGAACTATTTGAAGAGTTAAATTTAAGCCTTAAATAAGATAAATACTTAATTTTAAAATGGCTGGTAACAAGAACAGTGGAAGAAAGACTAAAGCGGAAGAAAAGCAGGCTGCGATAGATGAAATAACTGAGCAAGCCTTATTAAGTCTAGCTAGAAGCAAGGTAAAAAAATATTTAGATAAAAGGTTAAACTTTCAGCAAACCAAAGAAATGGCACTTCCGATTGTTGTTAAGGGTATGGCGCAGAAACTTGGCGGCGATAAAGATAATCCTGTGGAAGTTTTGGTTAAATTCATAAATGGAAAAGAAGATAATAGAAATTCCGGTTGAGTTTAAGGAACTGTTCTCTGACTGGTGGCGTGAGGCTGCTATATGGGGAGGCAGGTTTTCGCTTAAATCTCATACAACAGCTAGGTATCTTCTTATACAGGCAAGACTTAAAAAGACTAGGATAGCTTGTTTTAGGGAACACCAGAACTCAATCGCCGAAAGTTCTCATCAGTTGCTAGGGGATTTAATTAAGCAATACGAATTAACTGATTTTGAAGTTACAAACAATTCCATAGTAAATCATTTTAATGGCTCAGATTTCATTTTTAAAGGATTATACCTAAACGAACAGGGGATAAAGTCTATCGAAGGTATAGACATAGCATGGGTGGAAGAAGCACAAACAGTAACACAGCAAAGCCTTGAAGTTTTAACACCTACCATTCGTAAAGATGGCTCAAGAATTATTTACACTTATAACCGATTGTTTGAAGACGACCCTGTCCACCAGAGATTAGTTATTGAGGGTAGGCCAAATACTTTAAAAATCAATGTAAATTACGATATAGCGCTGAAATACGGAATGATGCCAGAAGTTGTACGACAAGAAATGGAAGATGATAAGAAGAATAGGCCTGGATTATACAAACATAAATGGCTTGGTGAACCGAGTAGCTTAGAGTCAAGAATTTACAAAGATTGGCAGATAATTGATGAAGTTCCTCATGAAGCTCGGTTAGTTAGGACAGGCGGAGATTTTGGCTTTACAAATGACCCTGCTGCAATAGTCGATGTTTATAAGTTTAATGGTGGTTATGTCCTAGATGAGATAGCTTATCAAAAAGGACTGCACAACAATCAGATAGCGGATGTTGTTAAGAATCGCGGCAAAGAGTTAGTTCCCTGTGCTTTTGACCCAGCAGAGCCTAAAAGTGTGGACGAACTTAAGCTTTATGGACTTACAATGTTGGATGTTCCTAAAGGCCCAGGGTCAGTTAAACAAGGAATAGATTATGTTCAAAGCCAAAGAATCTCAGTAACTAAAAGAAGTGTGAATGTTTTAAGAGAGTATAAAAATTATTGTTGGCTTACAGATAAAAATGGAAAGATTATAAACGAACCTGACCATACCTGGAGTCACTCAATGGATGCCATCAGATATGCGATGGTTACCTTAAAACCAAGAGATGCTGAAGTAGTACAACAACAGAACCAAATGTGGAGAATGAACGAAGCAAGACAAGTATTAAATAGCACTAAATAACGCTGGTGGAGAATTAAACAACAATGTCAGCACAAAATCAAGGTTCAAATTGGGTCAGGGCGCAAGGAAGCGCAAACACCCAGCGTGGGAACATAACTCCCAATCAGGCTGTTTTGCACAGCATTACTATTGGTTTCTCTAATGGTACTTACCGAATAGGAAATGGAACTTTAGGAAGTTCTAGCTTAACTTTTGCGGGAAGTAGCTTTAAGCCCACAGCTTTTACCCAGCAAGAGTTTAAAGAATTGGAATTTTCCAACGGTATCAGCATTGAAACCGAAGGAACAGTTAGTTGGCAAGCTATATTTAACGACCTAGTTTAATGGAGAATGTCTGCGAAATTGTAAGAGAGATTGAGTCAAACTATACCTCAGGGGTTTCTAAACTGAGTAAGTATGTTGATTTTGATATGTTTGAAACTCTTAATAAGATTGACGCTTACGTTAACTCAGTCCACACATCAGGTTCGGAAGACTCTTTGGGAAGACCAAAGCCTTTCTTTAACATCGTTACCGCCGCAAGGAACATCTGGTATCGTGCGACTGATATCGACAGGAAGAACATAAGGTTAAAAACTCCTAAATCTTCTTTAATGGCTGAAACTTTAGCCGGCAACATGCTTTTAAAGAGCTGGATGAGAAAGTCTGGTTTCGGGCAGTTCTTAAATGATTGGGGACGTACACTGGCAACTTACTGTTCAGCGGTGTCAAAGTTTGTGGAAAAAGACGGTGAGTTGATAGCTACTGTTATACCGTGGAACCGGATATTGTGCGACACAATAGACTTTAATAATAACGTGGTGATTGAAGTATTGGAGTTCACCCCAGCTCAGTTAAGGAAGCAAGGGTATGACGAAGAAGTCGTGGCCCAGTTGCTTGAAGCCCTTTCGCCCCGCGAGGATTTAAATAAGCAAAAAAAAGACAATAAGGCAGATTATATCAAGGTTTATGAAGTGCATGGTGAATTGCCTTTATCTTTGATTACTGGTAAAGAATCCGATGAAGAAAAGTATACACAGCAGATGCAAGTTGTGTCTTTTGTCCGTGGAAAGTATGACCGTTCAAAGCAAAGTTATAACTATGATGACTACACTCTTTATAAAGGACGGGAGAAAAAGAGCCCTTACCAAAAAGATGACTTAATAAAGGAAGACGGAAGGACTTTAGGCATAGGTTCGGTTGAATCTTTATTTGACGCTCAGTGGATGGTTAATCACTCCCAAAAGCAGATTAAGGATACCTTAGACATGGCTTCATTGCTTATCCTTCAGACTTCGGACTCCACTATGGTTGGACGGAATGTCCTTCAATCTTTAGTCACAGGTAATATTTTAGTCCATGCTGAAAACCAGCCCTTAACTCAGTTAAACAACCAGCATGACATAACACAGATTCAATCTTTTGCCGCTGGATGGCAGAACATGGCGAAAGAACTTACCTCCACCCCGGATGCTTTAAGAGGCAATACACAGCCATCTGGCACGGCTTACAGACTCCAACAGCTCATAACAAACCAATCCGAGTCATTATTTGAGGTTATGAGGGAGAACAAGGGGTTGGGGATTGAAAATATGATGAGAACCTTTGTCCTTCCTTTCTTAAAGACTAAGATGGACACCTCTGATGAGATTGGCGGGGTGCTTGAGTCTGACGGTATCACTCAGTTTGATTCAATGTATGTACCTAATGAAGCCATAAGGCGTGGAAATAAACAGATTATTGACCAAATCTTAAATCCTAACTTTGCCAATCCTGAAACCCCTCCGGCTACCAATCCTGACTTAAATGCTTTACAAGGACAGGTCAAGAATGAGCTTTCTTCTTTAGGAAACCAGAGATTTATTAAGCCTGATGAAATATCTGACAAGACTTGGAAAGACGCTTTAAACAATTTTGAATGGGATGTAATTGTTGATGTTACCCAAGAGGATGAGGATACTGACGCGGCTTTGACTTCCTTATCTAGCACGTTCCAGACAATCGCTTCGCTCGCAGGAAGACCAATGACTCCCGATGAACGCCTTATTTTTAATCAGATAATGGAAAAAGCAGGCATGAACCCCCTGCAAATTAATCAATCTAACAATCAGGTGCCGCCGTCTGGTGGTGTGTCGTCACCTCAAGTAATTCAGCCAATGATGGCTGGGAAACAATAATATGGATATAAATTTATTAAGAATGTATAAAGAGCAGAACCCAATTAAGTATAAACAGAAATTTGGCGACAAATCACCTGAAGAGATTCTATTGCCTGTCGCCCCTCCGACTGTAATAAACGGGGTCAAGATTGAAATGAAACCCAAGACTGAAGTTGAAATGGAATTTAAAGCTCCTGTAGAAACTCCAATAGAACCACAGGTTACAGTTTCCGATTTGCCAAAGAAAAAGAGCGGCAGAAGGCCTAAGGATGCTTAATCCGCTTACTGGGAAACCCGAACCAAACCTATATAGTGTAGAGATTTGGAATGGTAAACGGTTAGTGATTGAAATTACAGTTAAATCTACGAATGAGCAGGAAGCGGTAGCTCAGGCAGTTAAACAATTAAAAACGATAGTTAGGAAAATATGACAATAGAAAACCAATTCTTTTATACCGATTACGAACTGGAATTAATTAAAAGCACTTTTGCGGACAATGAGCCTCTGTTGAAGCTAATGCGTAAAGTTTTTGTCCCCCGTTACCTGGATACCGCAGCTGATATTGGCGGATTAAAAGATGATGTCAATATGTTCCCTGAATTTGATGTTACCAAATACCCATCAATCGAACAGGCTCAGATATCCTTTCAGGCTCGTATGCTGATGTTAAACCACACTGAAAACAGCTTGCTGAGACTGAAGGTTTTAGCAGGGGAGAAGAAAGAAACAGTCGAACAAACCAAAGCAAGATTAGTCAAAGATAGTTCAAAGTAATTAAAGGTCAAAATATGCCACTTAAAAAGGGTAAGAAAAATGTCGGCTACAACATTAAAGAAATGATGGCTGATAACAAGAAAAAAGGTAAAGCTCGCGGAATGAATGGCAAGCCAAGAAGTCGGAAACAGATGGTTGCAATCGCTATGAGAGCCGCCGGAATGAAGTAAGCTATATTTTCCGCTTCCCTATACGCTCCATTAGGGAGGCGGGATAATGTCGCTTAGACATTAAGCTAAGTACCGCTGAGGTACAACGAGGTGTTTATGTCTGCTGAAGACGAGGTTGTCGATACTCAAATCGAACCGACAGAGGAAGTCGTTAAAACCGATGAAGCCGAGGATGCTTCCACTCAGGAAGCATTTAAGGGCGAGCCCGAATATACCGAACATGAAAAGAAAATGTTTGAACGGGCAAAAAAAGCAGAGGCTGAAGCTAAGAAGTTAAAGGCTGAATTAGCACGCAAGCCTCAAACAGCCGAGAAACAGGTTGGCGAAGTTTCGCTTAAAGACCAATATGCCTTACTGGAGGCGAAAGTCCCAGCAGACGATATTGACGAGGTTATTAATTATGCAAAATTTAAAGGAATTTCCGTTTCGGAAGCCCTTAAGTCTAGTGTAATAAAGGCCACTTTAAGTGAAAAGGCAGAGCAGCGCAAGACTTCCGAAGTGACTAACACAGCAGGAAGCAGGCGTACTACTGTCAAAATGACAGATGAAATGATTGTGCAAAACGCAGCAGAGGGAAAGAGTTTTGACCCCGAAGCACTTGCTTTGGCACGAATCAATTTAAAGAAAAAGAAATAAAGGGCTTGGTGGAGCAGCTGGTTGGGAGAAATAGTTTTATATGGCTGAACAATTTGTAATTACCAACACAAAAGGTTCAACTACTTGGCGTGAAAAATATTTCGGCCCGAACTTACAACAGGTTCTCCGAAACGCTTTGGTAGCTGAAGCTGTGTGTCAGGTAGACAGGTCTGATTCTTACCTCATTAAGAATCCGTATTCTTCTCAGACGACAGTTGAGATTTCTGGTTTAACAGGTACTTTCACTCCGGCCGCTTGGACGACCACCAACGACTCACTCACCGTGGGTACTGAATTTAAAGCGGGCGAACATGTCTATGACTTTGAACGTGTCATGGGCAATTTCAACATGGCTACTGACCGTATGGATAACCAAGCCTATGCTGTCAAAGCCGGTATTGATAAGTATGTTGTGAACCTGCTTTGTGAAGACGGTACTGGTACTTATACCACCCCAGTGGGTGGTTTTACCGTAGCCTCCAATATTCCTGTTATCATGTCCAACCTTATCTCTAAGGTTGCCGGGTATCAGGGTGTTGCCTCCGGTTACTTCTTGATAATTGAAAATACTGACATCCCTGGTTTCATTCAGGCTCAAGTAACTTCTGGCTTCTCTTACGCTGATAACGCCTTAAATAACGGGTTTATGACCTCTTATGCGGGTGTTGATATCTATGTAGTCCGTAGCGGTACGTTTGAAAACGCTACCTACGTCGGAACTGGGACTACTTCTATTACCAACTCCGGCCACCGCGTATTCGGCATTAAAGGTCTTGCCACTTACGCAACCCCTCGTGACGTTACTTATGAGGAAATTTCCGTATCCGGTAAAACTGGTAAGGAATGCCGTTCTTGGGGTACTTTCGGATTTAAGCTCTGGACGCAAGTTGCTGGCTTGATTGTGGATATTACCTTAGCTTAATTAACTTGGGGGCGAGGTTCTGGGGGTTGCCGCCCACCAGCTCAACCTCTGGACTCTCGCCCCTGAATAGAAAGGATAATATGTCACAACCAGATGGGTTTTCTCCGCTATATCCGGGTTCAGTCGCTGGACAAGGTTTCCAAAGCACTTTAACAGGTGATGCTCGCGATATTCCTCAAAAGTTAATTCGCAGCACGAATGGAACTACTGAAGTGAATGTCTTTGGTACAACCAATCCTGCTGATGGTACTTTTTTAGGAGCAAGAGTTATTTCAAAAAATAATACTGCTGCCAACATCACTCTTCAACATACAGTAGCGGGTACAACTGTATTCACTATTGCTAAGGGTTCAGAAGGAGCTTTAAAAGGCACTTTCTTCCCGGCTGTGGCTTTTGCCGCTGGCGCTACTGCGACAATAAAATCGAGTGTCGCTGGTGCTGACGCAGTTGTTGAAATCGACTTCATACTGACTAATCCTAAATTACCTGGAGCATTGTAATGGAATTTGTCCCCCCAAGTAGAGTTTTCCAGACACCCCCTAAAAGCCCTGTAAAGCGGCTTGAAGAGGGGACATATGACTTGCCTGGATTTCTCCACCCAACGAGGACAAAGACGGGTGGGATGGCTTCTGTTTTTCAGGGCCATCCCTACCCGAGAAAAGGGTTTATTTATTCAGAAGCTGTCATCGCCATTAATAAGGCCAAGAGAGTTACTTTGATGCTATTTGAGCCTTGGCGTGGATTGAAAAAAGGTCTTACAGGATTCTTAGAGGAATATTTTAAAAATTATGTTCGTTTAGTTGATTCGCTATTCCAAGATTACGAAAGAATCCCGTATTTAAAATATGAGTATTATTCGGAGTTCTCCAAAGTTACCTGGGATTTTACATTTCTATTTTTAAGGAACTTAGGAATTAGTTTTGACACCTCTTACAAAGTAGGCTTGATATTAGCAACCATACTTGAGAATGATGATGCTTACAAAGTCAGGATACAAGACTTGTTATCCGAAAGCTCCGTAGACCTTTTACAGAATCCAAGAAAAGAACTCGATAGATTATTTGGGCTTTATGTGAAAAGAGAAGACCCTGCCGTACAAACTGAATTAGCAATAAAAGAATATGGCAAGGATTACCAATTAACCCACGGAATAGGCAAGACCTTTAAGAGTTTTTTTAAGTTACTGAGGTTTGCGCTTTTGATTCCACGGGTTAAGAAAGCGTTTTTAAAAAGTTTGAATGAAATTAATTTTAAATGGTTCCAAAATGACGAAATAGACCATTATTGGTCTTTAAATAGGTTTGGTTA
>Ga0247723_1002302_pt1 | contig 10285 bp, 16 predicted proteins | sample MSEWelMarce5H_FC_FD_189079 | JGI IMG/M metagenome (GOLD analysis project Ga0247723, IMG submission 189079) | Subsurface sediment microbial communities from gas well in West Virginia, United States - MSEEL Well Study Marcellus 5H_FC | ecosystem: Environmental > Terrestrial > Deep subsurface >...
CTCCATGTTCATCATCGCCATTGCGGTCAAGACCTGCGCAGTCTCTGGGTCGCTGGTGATCTGGAGCATCCCTGTCAGTGCCCGGACAGTTGCTGCACGCTTGCTGCTGCTGGATGGCCCAACATCGGCAACCACATCAAAGGTGGCATTACTGAGGTCGTTCTCAGTGACCATCGCACCAGTTTCTGGGTCAATCATGGGCCGCATCAACTCGACCACACTGGACTCACCAGTAGGCGCAATTGTCTTCATCTTGCGCTCGCCTTCGATGTAAATCTCTTTTGCCATGCTCAACCAGATTTCGCCGCAGCGCTTCATGCCCTTCGCAAAGTTGGACATGTAGATGTAAGTCTGCATGTCCACGCGGGTCTGGATCATCTCCACGGCCTTGCCAGACACGCCAGACACGATCTTGTCAGCGCCCTGTGGATTGCCCAGGATGTCTTGCATATCCTGCTCAGTGATCTGCAACAGTGCAGCCATTGCCGGAGGGATTGCCGCCGACTTGGTGTAAGCCAGTGGCCCAGCCGCCTGGGTGTTGCCATCAGGCCCAGTGATCGGATTAATCAGCAGATACGGGTAATCTCTCAGGTTATCCTCGGCCCACATGAGCTGATGCCCAGCGACCTGCTCTGGGGTCATGATGGGCTTTTCGATGCTGGACAGTGCGCTAATCTCGCCCAGCTTGGAGAGTTGCATGTTCTTCAGGCGTTGGGCATCTTTCGCCAGACGCACCGCACCCATGCACCTCTCGATGTTGTCCACAAACCAGCGCTTGCCGTAAACCACCACAATAGGGATGCACTTGCCTGCAATATAGCCAGCGTCCTCCAGCACCCTGCCGCCAGACATGATGTATTTCCTGACACGCATACGCTTGACACGCTTTTGGCGAACCTCGCGTGTGCCGATAGCCATCAGGGTTTCCTCTAGGGTCTCGTCGTTCTCAAAGTCCCTGGCGGTATAGCGTTCCTCAGTTCCGTCGATGGCCTCAAAGATGCGGATGGTCTCGGTCTTTTCCTCAACCTTGTAATATTCAGCCACAAACACGACATCAGGCGTAGCCCAGTCAAACTCGTACTGGTGGATGATCTTCGGCCAGTCCGTAGGGTCGTCGTTGTAGATTTCTTTGTAGCTCTCGCGGGTCATGCTTGTGACCACGAAAGCATACTTGGCATCCGACTTGTCCTGGCGCTTGGCATTCAGGTCGAAAAAGACTGAGCTGTCAGCATCAAAGATTGGCTCCATGCGGATGCGCTGGCGGTCATCCTCGTCGTTCTCTTCGTCTTCGTAGACTGTCCGCAGTCTCCAGGCTCCAATGCCGCCACCCACTGCTTCCTCAAAAGCGTTGTCGTAAGCCTCATCAGCCACCGATGCCTGCTCATCAGCGCGGTAGAGGCCATCACAGACCTCTGCCAGCTTCGCGTTGTCCGTGCCATCTTTTGACACGTAATCTACGGTGATGCGGTTGTTTCGGTATTCGTTGACGATACGAATCACCGCCAGCATGATCTTGTTGACCTCAAACTTGGGCTTGTTCTCGTACTGATCCCAGAGTGGGCCTTCCCACTGCGCACCGCACAAAGAGTAAAACCGCCTGTCTTGCAGGCACTGCAGGCGCTCATCACGCAGCGCGGTCTGGATGTCATTGAACTGGCGCAGGGCTTCGCTGTGCAGGTTAGAAAGCCGCTGATCGTTTGAGATTCGGGCCATAGATTTATTCCTTTGGGGCGATTGTCTCACCATTTATTTATGGTCGGCAATGGCGTGAAGTTGAGCGTCTTGGTAACTGCTGCACGCCTGACACCCTCGCAGGCATACCTCAAAGCGTCGATAACGTGGTTCTTCTTGTCCTCCAGCACGGGCAGAATTCTACCTGTCAGCGGGTCAGACTTGTAGCTGTAAAGGCTCAGTTCGTCTATCGTGTGTATACAGCGCGGGTGAACCACGATGTCGTAGTTCTTCAAAAACTCAATGCCTTCCTCGACTGACTTCGGCCCTTTGACCGCAGTCATGATTTTGGGAAAGCCGTTCCGCTTCATGTGGGAAATGGTCTCTGGCCTGGCTGAATCTGCCACGATAGGCCACCTCTCGGCCTCGGGCACTTGCATGAATAGCTCTGGCGTGTTGATGATCTCACACCCCACCATGTAAGCCTCGTAATCGATGTAGAGCGTGCGGCCAATGATGTGGCAGCGCACCAAAACTGTCGGGTCAATGGAAAAGCCCCAGTCTGCTCCGAGGCGGTGAATGGCATCTGGCGGTGCTTCGAAGTCTTCAATGCGCCAGTTCTTAAACACTCGGCTGCTGCTGTTGCGCAGGTATTGGCCCATCCAAACGTGTTGGTATTTGTCAGGATCACGCCGCTTGTCGTATTCCATCTCATCTTTTAGGACTTGCGGAAACCACGGGTTTTCCCCAAAGTTGACCTTAATGACCTTGGAATCCGCAGGCGGCTCTGGGCCTCTCAACAGGAAATCCACAGGGTCGGACTGCTGGCGAGGGTTCCAGGTGAACCACAACTCACTACCAGGCTTGCGGATGGTTGGCCGCAGCAGGTCAAGGCTGGACTGACTCAGGCTTTGTGCTTCCTCAACCCAGGCGCAGTCGTAGCCCTCCAACGACTTGATGGAGTCGGCGGTGTGGTTCTGCATGCCCTGGAAAATGATCGCTCCATCACCCTTGCGCGACTTGATGACCGCATCCTGGACTTCAAAGTAAGCCCCAGCGTTCATGGCCTCAATCTTGGTCTCCAGCAACCGCTTTACCGATTGGTTTAGTGACTTCTGAATCTCACGGACGCAAACACTGCGCCGCTTCTGATCCATGATGTGCGCCTCAATCATCAGCTCGGCAAACATGTGACTTTTGCCAGAGCCTCGGCCACCCCATGCGCCTTTATAGCGGCTTGGCTCCAGCAAGGGCAGCGCCCATTCTGGGGTTGCAAGCTGTAGAACGCTCATGCCTTGACGATCACCCGTTTGATTTCCCTGAACTCTAAGGGTGCACCATCAGCTCCAGTCACCTCATGCTTCTGGGTCTCAGCCCAGCGCATCTGGGTTTTGCTCCACCAGATCGCTGCGGTCGTGTCGCCTGCCATGACTTTCTGGAATAGGGTTTTCCCGACCTGCCCATTGGCCTTAGCCTTGCCTGAGACCAGCTCGGTGGCAAAGTGGGCACGGAGGGTGTCAACGTGGATGCCATCGCGCACCAGGACTGCGATCTGGTCGATGGGCAGGCCGTAGCCACTTAGGGCTTCTACCTGTTTGCGCTCAGATTGTGTGGGCTCAAACGCTGGTCTGCCTGCGCCTGGTTGCGCTCCACCACCATTCGGATAGCGTGCGCCACCCTTCTTTCCTTTTGTTTGAGTTGGTTTTTCTTCAGTGGCTTGTTTCTTGCTTGTCATCTTTAACCTCCGCGAAAGGTTGTCCGGTTTCTGCGTTAACTGCGATTTTGCCTGTGAAGTCCTGCCAGCGCTTAATGATGACGTCAACAAACCTCGAATCGAACTCCATGATGAAGGCTTGAGCGCCATGTTTTTCTGCCGCGATCAATGTCGAACCAGATCCACCAAAGAAGTCAGCAATTGTTTTGACCGACAAGTTGAACCGTTTCAAAATCCATTCCATCAATGCCACCGGCTTCTGAGTTGGGTGGACTCGGTTGGTCTTTTCTGATGCAAGTGTGAACTGCCGAACAACGCTGCGGAAATTTGCCCAGGCCAGTTCGCAGTCTGTTTGATCTGATTGCCCATTGTTCTTGTCCCACACCAGCCAGCATTCGCTGTCGGGCAAAACGGAGCAGTAATAATTCGCCCCCCACCAGATCTGTTTTGCATCTGGCCACATGCCGTAAATCAAACGAAAAGCATCTTTGGCAACGTCTGGCGTGTCGTCTCCAAGAATGTCTTGTTTGTAGTTCTTTTTTAAAACTGACGATTTGCTGACTGCATTCATTCCATAAGGCGGGTCGGTGTGGATGCAATCAGGAGTCGCGCCATTCATGAGGCGCTCTACATCAGCCAGCATGGTGCTGTTGCCACACATCAGGCGGTGCTTACCCAGCAGCCAAACATCGCCAAGCACAGTGACCGGCTGCTCTGGCACTTCTGGAACTGCATCCTCATCGGTCAAGCCAGGTTCAATCTGCTCAGGCATCAAGGCCGCAATCTCCTCGGCTGTGAAACCAGTCAGATCAAGGTCAAAGCCCAGCTCACCAATCTCACCCAGCTCGAGCGCCAGCATCTCATTGTCCCACCCAGCATTCATGGCTAGCTTGTTGTCGGCTAGCACGTAGGCGCGTTTCTTAGCCTCTGACCAGCCTTTTGCGACCATTACAGGCACTTCTGTCATCTTCAGCTTCTGCGCTGCCAGGGTGCGCCCATGCCCTGCAATGATGCCGCCATCCTCGTCCACCAGCACTGGCGTTGTCCAGCCCCACTCTTTGATACTTGCAGCAATCTGTGCGACTTGCTCGTCCGAGTGCGTGCGTGCGTTGCGTGCATAAGGGATGAGCTTGTCAATGGCGCACTTTTCAACTTTGTCTGCTGGATTCATGGCTTCTTTAAAAAAAAGGGGCCGAAGCCCCAAAAGCTAGCAACTGCATTTGTTAGTTAGGGAATTGTGCTGGGTTTGGTATAGCTATGTCAACAGGCCATTGCCCACTTTCCACCAATTTTCTGACCGTTGCAACGTGTGCTGCAAACCATGCGGTCTGTCTGGCTTCACGGGAAAACTTTGCCCCTTGGTCAATTTCATAGTGGCATGGCTGGCACAGTGCAGCGGTGTATTCGTCACTGGCCTTGCACGACTTGCCTTTGCCTCCCCACTGAGACCAGTTGGAATGAGCCGCTTGAACACAAACCACCGATTCGCAAATTTGACACGGCAAAGATGCAACAAGCCTTAAATGTTTTTTGCTTCTAAAATAATTTTGTTTATGGAACATCATTTTTTATAAATATTATTTCTTCGATTGTTTTGTTGTTCTTTTTGTGTAGCCCATCGGCAATTTTCTTTGCAGTAATCTCCATCTACGTCAATGCGGTCAATAGACATATTTGGTGGGGCGTCACCCATGTCGGCATAAAAGTTGGCAAAAGTCAACCAGCTTTCTGACATTTTTATGCCTCTGCCGCCCCAGTATTTGTATTTTGAATAGTTAGGGTTGTAACAACGATTCTTCATGTTTGACCAAACGCTATAAATTTTGGAGTTCGTCAAACCATGTTTTCTTTTTAGTAGACCTTTATTCCTGGCAGTATCCACAAAAAAACATCCACAGCTTTGTGTGCTTTTTTGCTGCAACGACGATCCACTCACGGCAACTTGAACACCACAATCACACATGCAGTTCCAAACAACGTTGCCCGATGAACTTCGTTTAGCTGTTTTTTCAACAACCAAGAGTCTTCCATAACGCTGATTTGTACGGTCTAAAAATTTTCCCATGAAAAAATCATAACATCTTACGAACTTTTTAGCAAACACGTCATTGGTGTGCCCTGTCTTGCATCCGGTTTGTTGCTTCCCTTGTACGCCAAATCTCAATGTCAAGCCTTGCTGCTTCAAGTTCCCACTTTAGCGTTTCCTCTTGCTCGATGGCCAGGGCCAGGCCTTTTAGGAGCTGGTGGTAAGCAGGGTCTGCATAGGCTTCGCGCTCCTGGGCATTTGCGGCTTCGATGCCCAGCTTGAGTGCGTCTTTCATCAGCAGGGCTTTTTTTGACTTACGGAATTCTTCAAGGTAGACCCGCTGCGCTTTGGCTTCGCCGTAGGCTGGGGCTTTGTCTCTGATGGTCTGGGCTGCTTCTTCGGGTTTCATATCACCCCAATCATGCGTAGAGCTGCCTCAGGGCTGTCAACCCTGCACAGCGTACCTCCCATCCACTTTTCGAAAAAGTCGGCTTGTAGGCCAGTTAAACGCTTTTTAGAGGTGGTTTTAACCTCCATCAGCAGTGTCCTGTCCTTGTAGCCCACCAAAAGGTCTACAGGCAGGCCAATGATCCAGACGTAAGCCCCAGCCTCTCGCAAGGCCTGGACTATGGCTGCTTGGTTTTCGTCAACTCTTGCTGCGTATCTCATCTTGCTGCCTGTTCATTTCTGTAATCAAGATACTTAGACCATCCTTGCCACGCTTGCGTTCTATGTCCGCTTTCACTGACTCCCACCAATGCTGGGCATTCGGTTGGCCGCTCATCTTCTTGATGATTGCATACCGCCTCAGCCATTCTTGTGCTTCTGTCGTGCGCAAGGTCTCCAGCATCTTGCAACGCTCGGTTGATGTCAGCAAGGCTAAATTCTTGGCCTTCCCTTCGTCTGTCCAGTAAGGATTTGTGGTCATACATCAAAACACCTCGTCGTCTTGCCAGTGCTGGACTGGAGGCTTAAGGGCTGCTTCCACAATGTTGCGCTTGGCGGCAGGTTTTCCACCAGACCACTTGTGTGCTGAACAAAAGGCTGGCTCACCATCCATGCGCACTGACCAACGCTTTCCGCAGCCTGAAACACTGCATAAAAGGTGGTCAATGTCAGCAATTGGTTGCTCTTGTTTTTTCCAGTTTTCAAGTGCCATGATATTTACCCTCTACGATTTTTGCGAAGTTGCTGGGTTTGATGATCCACTCTAGGTCTGCCAGGAAAGCCCGACCGTCTTTGCTGTTGACCTTGCCGGTCAGGAACTTGGATTTGTTGATGTGCTGGAAAAAGCCTGCCCACCATTCCAAAATTTCTTCATGGGTGACTGGCCTGCTCTGACTTATGTCAGCCGCCACCTCGCGCCATCGCTGCCGCAGGTAGCCCTGTCTGGCAGTGTTCCAGACCTCAACCTTGCGCAGTGTTGGAAGGTGCTGGTGGTAGAGGTTGATGACTGCCTGGTGGCTGCAGGCTGGAAAGCTCTCACCCTCAGGTTCACCGGCAGGTGGACATATAGATGTATTCGTTGTTGATGAAGGTGAAGGTGAAGGTGAAGGTGAAGGTGAAGGTGAAGGTGATGTGCTATCCCCCAAGGATGCTTGGAGCATAGTCGGAGCATCTTTCTTGCCGTATCTTGCATCAGCACCAGCCTTGCCACGCCTTGAATTGACTTCTTTGTTGTGATTGGCCTTCGCCAGCTCTTCATCAACACGGTGGTGTGACCACTGCCCAGACTGCACTTGAAAGAATGCTTGAAGCATAGTCCGAGCATTGCTCCAAGCAGCAGGCGACAGTCTTGTGATCTGCGCTAGAACGCCATCATCGTCTGGTGGAGGCCCGTTTTTCCAATAGTCCATCAGCAGCAAGAGGTAAGCTCCGTGCTGTTCTGTTGTCAAACGGGAGGTTGCGCTCAGATAGTCCGCTACATAAAGCGGCATCCAAATATCGACTTTTGAACTCATACTGACCTTACATCATTGGTCGTCATCACTGAAAAGAACATCGGCAGGAGGGTGATGAAACCTCTTTTCGTCCGCTAAGACTAGCCGTGCCCAAATTTTAACTTAAGAACCACTCAGGCCGCAGCACCATTAGCTGGTATCTGCGGCCTTCTGGCAGCTCCTTCCATTGCCAGACAGCGCCCCTGGACACACCCAGCAGCCTTGCTAGCTTGGACTGTGAACCTGCCAGGGTGATCGCTTCTTGCTTTGTCATCTGTACATTCTACTCCACAAAAAAGACCTGCTGCGTACTAGGGAAAGTACTTAGTCGGCTTTTGAAAAAAACTTCAAAAAGGGCTTGATTGTCGTGAAGTAGCCTATACACTATTGACATGCCCCAGCACTTTGCAAGGGGTCTTTTTAGGAGCTAGCAACATGACCATCACACGCCCACCCATTACTCACATTGAAGTCTTGCAAGCCAATGAAGGCGAGCGAGTTTACGGCATCAAAACAGGTCAACTGTTGACCGTGCTGCAAGTGACACCATGCTTTGTTTTTGCCAAGTCTTTCTCCGGACGCGAGATCAAAATCAGCAAGAAAACCAAACGCGCATGTCACTGGGGCTCACCATCTACCAGCCCTGTCTTCAACATCTAAATCACCGGGGCTTCGGCCCCATCAATCCCGCAAGGGTCTTTTAAGGAAATCATGACAATTTACTTCAACCGTCTTATCAACGGCTTCCGGTTCACCGGTAAGGCCGAACTGGAGGCTGCTGAAGCAGCAACCGCAACCGACCCGGCTTGGCCAGCTGTAGTCACTGTGTACACCCTGCACATAGATGGGTCTGAAAAAGACTGCATAGACATCATCGACCCAGCCATTGTCCAGCGCATCGAACAAATGCTTGTGGAGGCCGCATGAAGCAGCTCAAAGACTTTGCGTACGCAAGCCGCAGCAACCCAGAAGAGTGTTTAGCTCTTTACGTTGAGCTGCTGGAATCACACATCCAGCGCCAAGACCAACTGCTTGAGAATTTTAAACAAGAGCTGGATGAAGTCATAAATTTATTGTCAAGGAGCAAATCGTGAAGAACATCGCCACTGCACTGGTGAAGGCCCAGCAAGCCTTTGGCCCTGCCCTTAAAAGCAGCACAAACCCTCATTTCCGCAGCCGCTATGCCGACCTCTCGGCTTGCGTTGAGGCAGTCATCGAGGGTCTGAACGGGGCAGGCATTGCCCTTGTCCAGCGCACCAGCGAAGACACAACCGGAGTGACAGTAGAGACTGTGTTTTTGCATGAGTCAGGCGAAATGCTGGAGTGCGGCAAGCTGCACGTTCCCGCGTCAAAGCAAGACCCGCAAGGCTACGGTAGCGCCCTGACATACGCTCGCCGCTACAGCCTGATGGCAGCTTGTGGCATCGCACCAGAGGACGATGATGGCAACGCAGCCACAAGAAAGACCGCACCGACTCCAGACATCACCGACCACCTAGCAGCGATTGAGGCCAGCGCCACCAGTGATGAGCTCGCCAAGGTCTACAAAGACGCTTACGAGGCTTGCCAAGGCAACCAGGCATTGCAGGCCAAAGTCATTGCAGCAAAGAAGGCGCGTGTAGAGCGTGCAAAAAAGGAGAAAGCAGCATGAGCTACATAAACAGAGGCGGCCCAGTGTTCCCGCAACAAACTTATGGTGAATGGGCCGACGGTTCGCCCTGGTTTGAAGGCTTGAGCTTGCGTGACTACTTTGCAGCAAAAGCTATGCAATCAATCATTATGAGCGTTGATGATAAAGATGATATGTCTGCACCAGTTACGGAGAGTGCATACAAATGGGCAGATGCCATGCTGAAAGCGAGGGAACAATGAGCTACACCCCTGAACGCTGGCACTTTCAAGACAACACGCGCTACTCATCGCCTTGGACAACCAACCCCTACAGCATTACCACGCGCAAGCCTGGGGTGCATGGCACAACGATTGCCAACATCCCAAACCGCAAAACAGTGCCCGATGCAGAGCAGCGAGCCAATGCCATGTTGATTGCTCATGCTCCTGAGATGCTGGAACTCTTGCGCACTTTTGTCGGCTGGTATTCAAATAAAAAACAAGGCAATTTCCACATGGTTATGCCATTCAAAAATCAGCCGCCTGAAATCCAAGCTGCAATGAAGTTGATCGAGAAAACAACAGGGGAGTCTTATGTCTGATGAACAACGAACAGACGCATGGTTTGCCGACAGGCTGGGCAAGGTCACTGCGAGCCGACTGGCTGATGTGCTTGCTAAGACAAAGACAGGCTACAGCGCCAGCCGCATCAACTACATGACGCAGTTGGTGCTGGAGCGCATCACCCAGACCAAGGCCGAGTCTTACAGCAACGCAGCAATGCAGTGGGGCACAGAACAAGAGCCATTTGCTCGAGCTGCTTATGAGGCGCACACAGGCCAAATGGTCGAGGAAGTGGGGTTCATACCTCACCCCGAGATTGAGGCTGCTGGAGCCTCGCCTGATGGCTTGGTGGGTGATGCTGGCATGGTCGAGATCAAGTGCCCATCATCCAGCACAGCCCTTGAAGTGTGGCTAACCCACTCGCAAGGCGGCAACCCTGTTGATGCCAAGTATTACGCACAGATGCAATGGCAGATGCGTTGTGCTGATCGGTCTTGGTGCGATTACGTAGTCTTTGACCCACGGATGCCAGCCAAAGCCCAACTGTTTATCCACCGAGTCGAACGCAATGCCGAATGGCTAAAGATTGCAGAAGCAGAAGTCACCACCTTTTTGGCAGAGCTTGATGCCAAAGTCACCGCCCTTAAATCAATCATTGGAGAATAAATCTTGGCAAAAATCATCAAAGAAATTAGCTGCGTTGTCGGTGAGTATCGAGCTGCAGACGGTCAACAGAAGAAGCGTTACCAAAGAATCGGC
>Ga0247723_1002303_pt1 | contig 10284 bp, 16 predicted proteins | sample MSEWelMarce5H_FC_FD_189079 | JGI IMG/M metagenome (GOLD analysis project Ga0247723, IMG submission 189079) | Subsurface sediment microbial communities from gas well in West Virginia, United States - MSEEL Well Study Marcellus 5H_FC | ecosystem: Environmental > Terrestrial > Deep subsurface >...
GGTGTGAGTATCGGTGGTCTGACAACAAGCATAAAGTCTAAAAACAAAGGATCTGAGAGGCTACTAGAGATACGGAACGAAATTGTAGAACTAGCGAAAGAAGCCGAGGTCAAAATAGTAGCCATAGAGGGCTATTCGTACGCCTCACGCCACTCACAAGCACACTCCATCGGCGAACTAGGAGGAGTCATCAGAGTTGCGTTACGAGAACTAGGTCTACCTGTGGCAGTTATACCCCCAACCTGTAGAGCCAAATTTGCGACAGGTAAAGGCAATTCAGGTAAATCCGAAGTAATGTCGGCGATCTCCGCGAAAACGGGGATAATCTGGTCTGGTGGAGACGGCAACGACAGATGTGATGCTTGGATTCTTGAACAAATGACACTCACATACTTAGGATTATCACAATACGAATGGAACGAAGATCAAATTTTGGCGCTTAAAAAATGTGACTTCACGGCAATAACAGGAGAACAACATGGCTAGGTCACAACCAATATCTCAAGTAGAAATTGAATCAGAAATCATGCGCCTGCTTGGCATCCTTGAAGAAGAGACGGAAGCCTTTGAAACCCTTGCTGTTGAAGCCGCAAAAAAAGATGCACTCATGAAAGGAAATTGGGCTAAAGAATATCTAGCCGCTAAAGGGAGCATAAAAGAACGAGAAGCATGGGCTGACTATAAACTTTCCGATGAAGCATATTCATATAAGATTAGTGAAGCGTTGGTTAAATCTAAACGAGAGAAATTGTTGACCGTGCGCACATCTTTAGATGCACTACGGACATTGAACGCCAATGTTCGTGTACAAACAGGAGCGTAAATGAGCGAATACCCAAAAAGAGTCTTGTCATTAGGTGCTGGAGTTCAATCCACAGCACTTCTCCTGATGATGATCCACGGTGAAATACCTAAAGCAGACGCAGTCATATTTTCCGACACAGGGTGGGAACCCGCTGCCGTCTATAAGCATCTAGAGAAACTTGAAGTACTAATGGCAGAGCACGATATGCCATTCCACAAAGTTTCTTTTGGAAATATTAAACAAGATTTCCTTGAATCAGAAACAAGATTTGCAACAATGCCCCTTTATACGCTTAATAAAGACGGCAAAAAATCAATGCTTATGCGTCAATGCACAAACGACTATAAAATCAAACCGCTTAACAAAATTCAACGCGAACTCGCTGGTCTTAAAAAAGGTCAACGATGCAAAGAGCACCGAATCACGACCGTTATCGGAATCAGTTTGGATGAGAGCCAACGGATGCGAACACCAGCGTTCAGTTGGATGAGAAACGAATATCCTCTCGTTGATTTAGGTATCACTCGTCAAGATTGCATTGACTGGTGCGAAAAGCACGGTTATGACCGTCCGCCACGATCAGCCTGTATCGGTTGCCCATTCAAACGAAATGATGAATGGCGTGAACTCAAAAACAATCCCGAAGAGTGGCAAGATGCAGTTGATTTTGACCATGCGCTAAGGCAGAAGGCTCGCCTAAAAGAGCGTTTTGGTTGGGCAGGACTTCATTCAAGCATGAAGCCACTTGACGAAGTTGACCTACGAACAGAACAAGAAAAAGGTGTACTTGGTTTGTTTGACGGGTTCAACCAAGAGTGCGAAGGAATGTGTGGAATTTAATGTCTGGCATTCATAAAAGCATAGAGCACTTAGCAACACCGTTAGAAAAACTTGTACATCTTGAGAACAACCCTCGCAAAGGAAACATTGATGCGATTGTTGCGTCATACCGAGAATTCGGACAAGTAAAACCGATCGTAATTAAAGATAATGCTGACGGAACATCAACAATCATTGCAGGAAATCATCAATATGAAGCCGCGAAAAAACTTGGTTGGGAAAAGATTGCATGCGTAAAGTTTGAGGGCGATATTTCTAGCGCAATCGCATACGCACTTGCCGATAACAGAACCAACGAACTTGGGACAACAGATAGCGACATGCTGTTTGAACTTTTGGAAGAAGTAGGCGAAGAATACGACGACCTCATTGATGCTTTGGGTTGGGACGAAATAGAACTCGCAGGGATGGAAGGCGACTACCTCCATGAAGACAACACACCATATGTAGCGCCTGTTATTCAACCGATCTTTCCGCTTGCTTCCGACGAACCAGACAATCCGACAGCCATATCAACCGTTATGGATAACGGAGAAACCAAACTGACCGCGCCACAGGGAACAGACACGCATCAAGCGGTCACACAGGGCGCACCATCAGTGGTTTCCAACGGAAGTAAGACGATTGTTCAATATACGCTTGTGTTTGATTCAGCAGACCAACAACGCAAATGGTATGACTTCATTCGCTGGCTGAAATCAGATCCCGGTACAGACGGTGAAACCACAGCGGAAAGAGTATTGAACTTTGTTGACGCACACGCCAACTATTAGTTAATCTTTCAATACGAAAAGACCTTCAACGAACAGGTCGTTCACGGAATATCTTTCCATCAAATCTAAAAGCACAATCGCATCCCGATCAAAAAACTGATCCCTTGCATCACACAATAATTCCCTTAACTCAAACTCGGTTGTGCCCCTAGACACTTTCCAAGGAACGAAATCTTTGGGAAATTTTATTTGACCAGACAACCTGACTTGGTTCACATTCGCACTATTGGGATTTATTTTTCTAGGTGTAGGTTTTTGTCTTTTCATATAGCAAAAACCCTACCACCGCGATAACTTGACGGCGATGAACAACACACCGCAAAAACCAAAAAGAATAGACACACGCAAAAACCGCAAAAAGCCTGCATCACAAGGCAGAAAATCACTTAGACAATTAGGCATAGAAGACACTCCGCTAACGAACCCAACAAAATATCTTAAATACGGAACACTGTCGCACCGCATCCTTACCTATGCGCAATTTAGAAAAAGTCGTGACTTCTCGGTAACTGATTATCAAGAATTTTTGTTCAAAAAACATGACTCAGGACGCATCAACGAATCGCTTGGCTATCTGACACGACTTGGATACCTGATCAAATCAGATCACCCAAACCCGCCCAACCGTCAAACAAAAAACATTTACGCAATCACAATGAGCGGATCACACGCCCTACTTTTCGTGGGACGAAAAAACCGTGAACGAGAAGAAGCAAAAATGCGTAAAACCCTCAGAGATAACGGGATGCTCGGATGGGAAACAAGACTTAAAAACCAAAGCATGTAAACGGTCAAACCTGACAGTCCCCGCCTGTATAAACTAAACAGCGTGGAGACCAACTTTATAAAATGTGGGGACGCCCTACAAGAACTCCAACAAATACCTGACAACACAATAAACACAGTTGTCACATCACCGCCGTACAACAAAAAAGGTATCCAAAACGGTAAAACACAAAACAGCAATCAAATCTGGCAGAAACACAACATTGATTACAACGAATACCACGACAACATGCCAGAAAAAATGTATCAAGAGTGGATGATAGAAGTAATCAACGAACTACACCGAGTGATCACACCAGACGGATCAATCTTTTTCAACCATAAACCTCGCCGACACAACAACCAAGCACGGCTACCAACAGAATTCATACACAAAACAAACGCACACATCTATCAACTGATCATATGGAACCGTAAAAACAGTCCGAACATTCGCAAAGACCATCTGCTCCCCAACACGGAACACATCTATTGGCTATCTAAAGACAAGCCGAAAACATTCCGTGGGAACATAGACCCGAAATACCTTGGCGAAATATGGGACATCTCCCCACAACGCCAAACAATCCATCCAGCGCCATTCCCAGCGCAACTAGTAGAGAACTGCCTGCTCCTCACCACACAACCCGATGACATCGTCCTAGACCCCTTTAATGGCATAGGGACAACCACAACAACAGCCCAAAAACTAGGCAGAAAATACATCGGATACGACCTAGATGAAAAATATATTGCTATAGCAAAAGAGTCCATCGCTAGATAAAGTATAAAAATGCCGTTCAAAAAAACAATGACAGACGAAGAGCGGTTTTGGGTAAATGTAAACAAAACCGAAACATGCTGGCTATGGACTGCTGGTAAAACAAAACAAGGTTACGGAAAATTTTGGTTTGCCGGGAAACGCGGTCGCGCACACAGGTATGCGTTTATTTTATTCAACGGATCAATTCCTGATGGATTACTCGTATGTCATAGTTGCGACGTTCGCGCCTGCGTAAACCCAAAACATCTCTGGCTTGGGACACATTCAGATAACTCCGCTGATATGCACAGAAAAAATAGGCAACCCCCACAAAACAAACCTAAGACGCATTGCAGAAAAGGGCATGAATATGCTGTGCTTGGAACTTGGATTGCTTGGAAAAAAGAAGTCAAAAATGCTGATGGAACGATTACAACAAAAGTTTATAGAAAATGCAGAGAATGTGTTAGAACATACGAGAAAAACCGTCTCAGTGACCCCGCAAAGGGGAATGCACACAGAAAAAGAGTCATGGAATATAACCGACGTACTCGTTCCACAAAAAAACAGCCCCCTGCTAGATAAACTAAACAAAATGGAACCCGACACAAAATATCCGTTGATGCGACTAACCGCTCGTGAAGTACTACAACTACGCCGATTCACCGATCTCTGTAAAGCAAACAAAAACGAACACCAAGTAACCGACCGTAAATATACGAAACATGCCACAGAAAAAGGCATCATCATGCTCGGAAAAGCAGGAGAAGTAATCATCTCCCGCTACTACAACACAGAAATAGATTGGGAAATCTATGTAGGCGCAGACAACGGCTTTGACACCACCATAAACAACAAAAAAACTGAGATTAAAACATCATCCCAAAAAGATTTGATCATCAACGACCCTGAACACTGCAAATACGGTTTATGGAAACCCAACACAGAACAATGCATAGTCGTATGGTGCAACCAGCCCAAAGCCCAATGGGAAAACATAGGAACAAACACACAATTCCAAATAATCGGGGGAACAACCCGCCAAAACTTCTTTACAAACGCCCAAAAAGCCGACTACGGTTACGGACCACGACTCACCCTAAAAGAACACCAACTCGTACACCTCTAAAAACCTCTGACCGCCGCGCGAAATTTTAAAAAACGACCCCCAACAGTCCCACAACAGATAAACTAAAACGATATGAACACCACACCAAAAAATATGCCCACACCCGGAACCGAAATCCTCCAAGAAGCCTACAAAATCGTCAACCAAGACCGCCAAAACACCTACGGACACCCAAAAGACGACTACACAAAAGTCATCAACATATTCCAAACACTCACAGGAAAACAACTCACCATAAACGACGCAATCCTCTTCATGGTCTCCGTCAAACTCGCAAGACTACGCACAAACCTAGAAGCAGGACAACTCCACCACGACACACTCCTAGACACAATCGGCTACCTAACCTGCCTCAACATGATCCACCACCACACAGAAACAGAAACACAATGAAAAAAACATTAGACCAACAACTCGCACAACTAAACAAAGAAATCGCCCAACTCCAAAAAGAAATCAAACAACTAGAAAACACCTACAAACCAAAACCCAAAACAACCAACACACCCGTGTCAGATAAACCTAAAAAAAAGAAAGCGACAACAAAATTTGTCACACTGCTCCCCACCCTGCCTGAACCGCTCTAAAAGGTTGACAGCCCCGCTTATGAACCAACCAAACATGTCATGTAACCCTTATGTTGTAAGGGTTTCATCGTAATGCGTGTGCTTGTTCCTGTGTTGTTTGTGTTGATTGGTTTGTCTTTGTTGTTGCAGTTGTTGCATTTTGTGTTTGTTGTGCATTTTGAGGAGGTTGTTGCAAGTGTTGTGATTTCTGCTGTTGTTGCAAGTGTTTCGTTTTGTGTGTATAGGTTGTGTAATAGGGGTTGTTAGTTGTGTTTGTTTTTTCTTTTAGAAAGGTTGTGTGCTTTGCCTTATAAGAATGTTGAGGACAAGAGGGAGTGGGATCGTTGTCATCGTGAGGATACGAGGGCTAAGCGTGAGAGGCGTAGGGAGTATGAGCGTGAGCGTAAGAATCGTCAGCGTGTTGCTTTGTATGAGTTGTTGCCTGAGCCTGAGAGGTCTCGTAGGTTGAGGGCTAATGCGGTGCGTAGGTCTTATGGTATGAGGTGGACTGTTGTTCGTTAGCCTTGTGTGTTTGTTGGGGTCTCTTTGTTTGATCGTTTTTAGTGCTACGGGTGCTACGGGTGTAGGGATACTTGACATATACTCACTACTGTTATATAGTTAGACACATGACAGCAGACGCATTACTAGGCATAGCAACAATGGCAATAGCACTGATCGTCCTACTTATAGGAGCACAATGAACTACAGATACGACATATCACCTGATAGATACCCTTCCACTAAATGGTTGGTAATAGACACACAGTGTGGCAACATGCCGTTGTCTACACATGACACTAGGGAGCAAGCATTAGCACAGTGTCGTTCAATCACACGCAAAAGAAGCACACGGGTATAACAATGATGGACATAAACATAGAAGCAGAGAAGATCGTAAAGATCGCACAACTTCGCAAGACAGAGATATGCACAGAGGATAATGGCATTACTGATATGCAGTCATTCGTTGTGTTTCAGAAGGGCGACCTATTTGAGTGTCGTCAGAGTGGTCTCAATGGTCACCCCTTTGAGTCGTTACCTACAGTGTTGAGTGACGCATACAATGACGGTTTAGATGAGTTTGACACTGTAAGTATCGTTGTAGATAGTTATGTTCGTCTCAAAAAGTTAGACAGTCTCACGGGTTATCAGAGAGGTGACCTAGAGAAAGAGTATAAGAATAACCCCAATACACCTGTATCCGAAGCATTGACTGTAGCGACCTACGGGTATGACGGGAGTAGCGCAGGTAAGTGTGTCAAATATGTTTACAACGATAAAGGTTTACCCGAGTTCACTATGATTGACGAAGGTGAAGCGAGCATACGATCAGAGTTCGTAGACTTCGTAATGACCAAGTATATAGAGTTCTGCAAGAAAGGCAAAGCACAATGAAACAGTTCCTTATCGGCGCAACAATCTTTCTCATTGGTAGATGGCTATACCTTAGAGGCGTTCAATACGATCGTAGGCATGGTAGTAAGCGCAAATAGTGCTTACGGGTGATTACCAACCACCACGCTTCTTCCAATACCAAGACCCTTTCAAGTCTGATATCAGTATCATCGCAAGTACGGACAGTAAACCGATTACTGAAACCATAGATACAACCCATATCAGTTTCATGAACCATGACAGTAGAAACATAAATCCCCTTTCATTCCCACGAATGTTTCGCAAGCCCCAAGTCAAAGGCTAACTGCGGGTTCTCCCCGATTCGTGTATGACACGGACGGCACACAGCAATACAGTTCCCCTCATCAACCACAGAACCACCCTGAGAGCGACGAATAAGTTCATGAATATCCTGCGACGGGCGACGCACATAAGTGACAAGCCCATCATGTTCAGCGAACACAGGACACGCAACACAATACGGGTGTTTATTGAGCATCATCGCAACAAAGATGCGCCTATCCACATCAGCAACCAACCGCTTTGCCGACTTCTGCTTGATCGGCTTAGTTGATCGCTTCAGAGGCGACCTTTTTATAGGTTTGCGGGGCTTCACTGCTTAGCGACGATTGGTATAAGTTGCTGTTTCTTCGTTACGCAAACGCACACCGCACTTCAAGCATTCTTCCATCCACGGAAATGAACGGCGGAAAGCCATTGGGTGGTCGCATCCTGCCATCGCAGATTCAACCTTTTCGTTAGCGGCAACACGCAAAAACTCTGCCATAGAAATACCCAAATGTTTGGCGCATTCTTCCCACTTCTGCTTGTCCTCGGCGGATGCACGGAACAGAACTTGTTCTTGTGCTGTGGAAGACAAATCAGTCCCGTCTTTGTCTTTCTTCTTCTTAGCAACGCTTCTTGAACGCGTTGGTTCCAAGTCACGCGCTACTTCACCCATTGCGAACTCTAGATTGTCGTTGGTTTCATCACTCATAGGACTTCCTCCACATATTCTTCTGCTTGTAAAACTGCATCCCGTAATGCTTCTGACCATTGGAACAGAAGGGTTGGAGCCCAAGGGGCATTCATCCACGAGGGGATTTCACCTTTACCTGCTTCAACTTCTGTGAACGGGAACTTTTCTGAAAGTTTCTGCTTTACTGCGACGGCACGGTCCTGCCATAATGATTGTTCATCCATCCATGCTTTTGCCTGATCTAGCACATGCCCGCTTGGGTCTTCTGAGGAGATGCCCAAATAGTAGGCGATTGCTGAGACAACGGGACTCGCAGGCATCAGCACTTTCACTTCTTCTAGGTCAGTGTCAATGTCGCTGTCCCCAATGAAACGCCCAACTAGATCAACGATCTCTTCGGGGAGTCGGGAAACTATTACAGCGGATGTCAGCAGTTCGGTCATGTCAATAGACTACCTTACGCCTCTAGATATATCATGAAAGCCCGTAAAATAGGGCATTTATGGGGTTGACAATATGACAGTACGGGTATATACTTATATGTATGAAACAACTAGAAAACACTAAACAGACCAAACAGGTCGTAATGTTCGCAGGCGACATCCATGGCAACATGGGTCACGCCGAGTGGGTAATCTCGCACGCAAAGAAAAACGAAGTAACGCACATCATCTCGGTAGGCGACTTCGGATATTGGGTACACCGTCCTTTCGGAAAGCAATTTGTGAACCGTGTAGCGAAACTTGCAGAAGACGCACAAATCAAGTTCCTTTGGATTGACGGCAACCACGAAAATCATGATCTACTTCGTGACCTCACCGACAAGTACGGAAAGAACAACCCGATACCAACACCTAACGAATGGTTGCAGTACATTCCTCGTGGATGTCGTTTCCAAATCGGTGAAACAACCTTCATGGGTTATGGCGGTGCGTATTCCGTTGACTGGTTAGACCGTGTAGAAGGTGACTCATGGTGGAGAGGTGAACTTATCAACCCGTTTGATGTTGATCTACTCAGCGACGAACCCGTTGACATCCTGATGACCCACGAAGCACCGTATAACAATGGTGAAAAGATCACATACAAAGACGACATCCAAGTCTCTATCGCACAACGACATCTCGTGAAGGAAATCCTTGACAAGGTGACCCCACAGTTTCATATCTGTGGGCACCACCACACACGAGTTGATTGGGTGGACGGCGAGACAGAAGTAAGCGTCCTCGGGCGTGACACCATGGGTGCGGAGAGCGTACTTATCCTTGAACTAGGCGTTGATGAAAACGAACTAGCGGACAGTGTGCAGTCACATTCATTCAGGTATTACGGCGAGGAGTTCAATCGTTTGTTAGAAGGAAATTACACATACTAATGCGTAAACCTAAAGAACAAATGCCCCCCGAACGCCCTACGGACGAATACGAGACAGAAGCCGATCGTCTACTCGCATACGCACAATATGTAGCAGATACAAAATGCGGTGCGGTAGACCTCGGTGACTTCTTCTACGAGTATTCGGGTGATATCACCCTGCTCGTACAGGACGACAAAGTAATTGCACACAACACCAAAACAGGCACTATCCAAATAGCAGTACCAACGAACGAGGCTAAATGATTCTTGAAACACTTGACGAGATGCAGGAATATCTAGACACCTACTATCTCAACTCACCACTTATCGCAACACTTTCATTTGACAGAACACAAAAGTTTTACGGACCGTTTGAGAACGGCGCAGAAGCGTTTGAATGGTTCACGACATATGTACCCAACGGAGTGAAAGTCTCTTGGTCGGGTCTACGCAACCCGTACATCAAGCGCACATTGAATGACTTCTATCTACCTATCCGTCTTGAAAACCAAGATCGTGAATACGACCACACAATCAGGGAGTCATAATGACATCAGCACTATTAGTAAAAGCAAACGGCGAAGTGCGACACATAGACCTTCCCGTAACAGACGCACACATCATGGTTCACCACATGGTTGGTGGATGGTTTGATATCGTACGACACCCTTCACGCAAAGACATGCACGCATATGTCCACGACGAAGGTTTACTACTCGGGCAGGAAGCGAATGTCGCAATGTCCTACCTATTCGGACAACTACTAGTCGGCGACATAGTACTTAGTCGTTCAACAGCGAGCGGAGATGAAACAGATTTCGCAGTAGACGAAGAGACGATGGAACTCTACAAAAAGTGCAACACCGACGAAGACAGCAAAAAAGCATTGACGGAACTCGCATCCAAAGTT
>Ga0247723_1002305_pt1 | contig 10280 bp, 1 predicted proteins | sample MSEWelMarce5H_FC_FD_189079 | JGI IMG/M metagenome (GOLD analysis project Ga0247723, IMG submission 189079) | Subsurface sediment microbial communities from gas well in West Virginia, United States - MSEEL Well Study Marcellus 5H_FC | ecosystem: Environmental > Terrestrial > Deep subsurface > Rock...
CTGGTTGAGCATCGCGCAAAAGTGTGAGGACGGTGAGAAGGCTGTGCAGTGGGTCAGCAAGCTGCATCCCTACACCAACGAGCGCATGGAGCAGAAGCTGCGCGAGATCAAGGGCCCCTACCCCTGCATCAAGTTCGACTCAGAGAACCCCGGCATCTGCGCCAAGTGCCCCCACTGGGGCAAGATCACCAACCCACTGGCGCTCGGGCGTGAGGTCAAGGTAGATGTAGAAGAGAAAGAAGTTGAAGTCGAAGCGCTGATCGAGAGCGATGTAGCTGCTCCAGCATCGATCAAGCGCCCGGTACCGCCCAAAGGCTATGCCTACGGAGATAAAGGCGGCGTGTATCAGGAACGCGAAGTTGAGATGGCTGATGGCTCCAAGTCCAAGAAACATGTGATGGTGCTGCCCTACGATCTGTTCGTGGTGGACATCCTTAACGCCCACGGCGATCACTCGATCCATATGATTGCGCTGCGCCCGGATGGGGCGGTAGATTTAATTGTGCCTGCCAAGGCTATGGTGTCTCAAGACGAAACAACTAGGGCGCTGGCCCAACAGAACATCCTTGCCAGCTTCGGAAAGAACAACGACAAGAACCTATTCGACTACGTCCGCGCTTGCGTAGAAAAAGCTGGGCTTGAGAAGAAGGCACTAGCCGTCCCTGACAGCTACGGCTGGCAGCCCAACGCAGACTTTGTATATGCCGCACGCATTTTTTCTAAGGGCAAGATGCCCGTCAGGGTGCCCATGCCGGGGATAGAGAACCTCTCAGCCGTTACTGAACCCAAGGGAACTATCGAGGGCTGGCGCAACGTCGTCAGCATGATGATCGACAGGCAAATGTATAGGCACCTTGCCGTGATGCTTCTAGGTACTGGCGCTCCGCTCATGCGCTACACCGGGCTGGCTGGCATGACTGTTCACTGCGCTTCAACCGAGTCCGGTACCGGCAAGTCGCTGGCCTTGGAGCTTGCCGCATCTGTGTGGGGGCATCCGACGCGCTACCGCACAGGCAAGGCTACATCTCCTGTTGCTATGCAGCAAAGGTTGGGTCTCCTGAACTGCCTGCCGCTTATCTCTGACGAGATCACGAATAACAACCGCAAGGACTTTGAGTGGTTCCCCGGCTTCCTGCTGGACATGTCGGAAGGCAAGGGCAAGGAGCGGATGGAGTCGGGCGCTAACAAGGAACGCCTTAACTTATCAATATGGGCCACCATAGCGCTACTGTCTTCCAACACCCACGGCGTGGATTGGCTGACGGGTGTCCGTAAGCATTCATCGGAGGGCGAGCTGCGTCGATTGCTGGAGTTCATCATTGAAGACCCGCTCACATGGGAACCGGAAGAGGTAGAGATCATCAAAAGCCTGCACCAAAACTACGGCACGGCGGGCTTCCTGATGGTGGACTACATGGTCGAGAATGAAAAAATCTTGGCTGCGCTGACCAACGAGACTGTGCAGCGGATGTACAAAGTGTTCAACGCCACCAACGACGAGCGCTTCTGGATGGCAGGTATTGGATGCGCCATTACTGCAGGGGTGCTCTGGAGTCAGAAGTACATAGGCATCATTGACTTGCCGCTCAAGCAGATCATCGAGGCGCTCAAGGGTGTGGTGGCTTTCATGCGCAAGTCCATGCGCAGCAACGTGCGCACAGCAGAGAACGTCCTGAACTCGTTCATCAGCGAGAACTTTGGTAAGCTGCTGGTGATTCGTCGTCATGCAACTAACAACTCATTGATGGCTGAGTTTGGTATGGGTAGGGAGGCGGATGAGAGTATTACCCGGTCATCCATCTCAGGGCGTGTGGAGCATGACATAACGCCGGGATACTGCGACTTCTTTATTGAGGAGCAGATGATGAAGGCACACTGCGCCGCGCACAGTTTCGGCTATGCGGCGTTCTGTACCAAGCTGGCAGCGACCAACAACATCGTGGTGGAGTTCCTTAAGAAAGATATGACAGCCAAGACCAAGGCTCCACCCATGCGCGTACAGGCTATCAAGGTTCGCCGCCGAGTGGAGGACGTGGGTGAATTACTCCAGAATCCGCCTTCCTTGGAAGCAGCTTAAGAAGGGGCAGGGTTTCTTTGTCCCCTGCCTCGACTTTGAAAAGATGAAAGAGTATGGGCTGGTTAAAGCAGTCAGCATGCGCATACTGGATGCGCACGCCATACCCGGCATCAAGGACGGGGTGGCGGGCGTGTGGTTCTTTCGGAAGCCGCATAAAACTGCTTCGCCTCCTCCTGTTGCGCAGCCTTAATCTTCGCCAGCAGCGCATCTTTCTGCGCGGTGGTCAGCGTTGGGTCTGATCTGACGGCACGCTCGTCAGAGAACATTTTTCCAGAGCGCTGTTTGAACATGCCAGCCATGTCTTTTGCGGCAAGAAGATCGGCATTGCGTTGCGCAAACTCGGCGGCTTCAGCCCGCTTGCCACGACTTTCCAAGTCTTCATAGCCTCTTACAGCCTGCGTAATTTCTTCCATGCGGTCGTAAGCCCGCTCTTGCAGGAAGCGCCCATCGGCAGTTTGGAACAGTCCTCCAACAAGGATTGTTTTGCTCAGGGCCGTAGTAGCTTTTTCCCCTTCCATAGCCCCGCCAAACACAGGATCGAGCATGCGCAGTGCCGAGATGCCCAGCGTGCTGGTGTACCCCCGGGCCAAATGCTCCAGCATAAGCGGGGAGATACCAATACTGCCAGTGTATGAGCCTAATGTCTTTAAAACTTCCGGCGTGGCTTCTCGGTAGCGCTGCCCAGCGGGGAGTTGTTTCTCTCGCGCTGACTCAATCGGGGCAATTGCTGTTGTGCCGTAGGCAGCTTCCAGCAACGGTTTGGCTGCTGCAGGGATAACGCCCGGTGCAGATTGCAAGATTAGCTTACCAATCCCTTTAGCCGCTTCTTCGGCTTTTGTGTCGCCCAAGATACTGTCCAGTATCGCTTCGGGCAGCGCCTTAAACAGCAGACCCACTTCGTAGGGGATTGGAATCTTAAACATTTCTTTGAAGCCGGGGATTGGCACAAAGAAGTTGCTGTAGCGCTCTTCTGGCGTTGCTTTCTTGTATTCTTCATTGTCCCGCATGAGGAATGCGTAGGACAGCGCGGTAACCGTAAGCATCAGGCCCCGTGACACAATTTTCTTTTGGATATCCAGTTTTTCAGAGAACGGCATCTCTCCACGGAAACTGCGGTAAAGAACATCCAAGCCTTGAATCTGCGCATTAAAGAAGGGAATCAACGTAGACATCACCTGCATGCTTGGCGACAAACCACGACGGCTAAAGTTCTGTGACTCCATTGCCCGGAATTGCGCTTGCCGTTCAGACAACCCTTTCTTTAGACCGTCTTCGTAAATAACAGTGCGCGTTGCAGCATCAGATTCAAGCGCCAGCTTATCAAACATGCCCATCATCTTGGACCACTTCCCACGACCGCTGGAAGCAGCTTCAATAAACTTCTGCATGTCTTGCTCGTTGCCAGTGTATATGTTGCTGCTCACAACCAGCCCACGCATGAGCGCGTCAGCCGAGGGGTTGCGTCCAGCTTTCATTTTTGCCAACTGCTTAAACGCGTTTAGCACCGGCACGCCGTCCACACCGCCGACAATAGCTGCGTTAAGCGGGTCACGGATTAGCTGCCGCAAAGCGTAAGGGGGCGCACGCGTGATAAATGTGCGCAGCCAGTTTGCTGGAATTCCCAGCAGCCTAACAATGTCGGGGATCGTAGTCTTGATACCTTCCATGCCTTTGACAATCAGGTCTGCGGGAATGCCAAACTGATCTGCGTCAATCGTTGCAAAATAAGGCTTACCCTTGTACTTGTAGTGAATAGTGCTGGGGTTGTCCAAACCCATGCCCTCACCCATCTTGGTAACAAACCCTGCTTTTTGCAGTGCAGATGCAGACTCCATCGTAGCTTTGTTGTGCAAGCCCATCCGCGTCAACATAAACGTGTTCTGCACAGCGCTGGTTAGTATCGGCAAAATTTGTTTGTTATCCCCCAGCAGTTGTTTCAGGTCTGGGTTGTCTTTTATGTTGCCAATAACAAGCGGGGTCTCCCGGTCCACAAACAGCTTAACAACGCCGCCATCAATCCGATAGTAAGGAATGTAAGGCGACTTCTTTAAACGCTTGGCGTCTTCTGCAGTAATAAACCCAGTCTGTTCTGCAAAGTCCATCAACCCGTCGTTGTATTTTTTATACTCAGCAATGGCTGCGTCAACAAACTTTTTTGCTGCGGGGTTAGCGTTAATCTTTGCTACTGCCGCGTCGTACTCAGCTTTGGCTTTGGCAGGATTTTCAGAAAACAAGCGCTCCCAACCACGAGGAATTGCGTTGGCACGGTCGCCAGCAACTTTGACGGTAACCAAATCTTCAACCTCTTGGTCTGTACCCAAACCTTCTTGCGCCGCACGCCCCATGTATTCCGACACGTTTACTAAGTTAGCACCGGTTTGAGACTCGTACCGTTCTTCTATGCGTCCTGCCAGAGTGTCTTTGACAAGTTTTATAGGGCCTGTAGTAATAAACTGCCCAGAACCCTGCGTAGTCATATCCCCCACTCGCATAAAGTACTGCGCGTTTTCCGCTTCAAACGAAGACAGGTTGCCCGCCTTCTGGGCTTCAACAAACGCGGCGTCAGAGGCAGCCAGCCGGTCGATGTACTGCACTCGGCCAGACAAACCAAACAGGTTTCCTTTTAGCGTTGCCAATGTCCCCGCTGGGCGGCCCACAATGGACGAAGGCGCTGCTTCGCCACGGAACGCAGACGGCACGTTTTCAACAGCCGTCAAAATTTTTGCAGATGGCAAATACAGTTCGCGCACCAACTGGCTTGCCCGGTCGCTTATCGTTTCAATCGGAGCGGTAGAGAACAGCCGCACAATGGCGTGCCACAAACGCTTATACCAAGGCTGCGCATCAATTGCGGCGCGGAACGCAACATTGGACTGCACTTCAGAAACAAACTCTTCGATATTTTCCAAGCCGTACTGTCCTGCCAAAGACGTTTCTTTTTCCATTTTGGCAAAAATAGCCTTAATCTCTTGCTTCGCAGCAAACTGGCGCGGCGTCAGGTCAGCTTCCGGCATGCGTAGCACGCGCATGGTGGCTGCGTGCGTAGCTTCGTGGATGATGTCTTCGTCCGCAATTTCCGTGGGACGGAAGAAAATAGTGTTCTGAGCCGGGTTAAACGCTGCCGGAACGTTTTTGCCTCTGCCTTTAAGGTTTGGGTCTATCCGAACTTTGGTGCGCAGCACCAAAGAACGCAACTCGCGAGCATTCTGACGAATCAAATCGTTCGTTCCTGCAACAGCCAAACGATCCAACGCATCAATCAAACGCCCATCGCGGATAGCTTCTTGTACGATCAAGTCTGCGGGAGTGCGGGTAGCCGTGGTGTATATCATTGGGACAAGTTCGTCACCAACAGCCGACGACAAACGGCTTGGGGCTGCTTCCTCTACCTCATCAAAGAAACTTTCAATGGTTTCCTTCTGCGCCTTTTTAGCAGTTTTAACCATCGACATTTCATATATGTCTTTGGCGTTAAGGTACGCTCTTTCTGTTGCATCAGACCTACTTTCAGCTTCTTCCAACGCATCGGCAGCCAACTCTTTGGTCACAGAAGTTTTAGCACTTTTTAAATCTTGTTTTGCGTTATCAACAGCCGCCAACGCATTTTGATAAGCCGAGCGTTTAGCAATCAGCTCCGCCGTTGGGCCAAGGCCCATGAGGCGTTTGCCTTCAGCCACCATGCCTTTAACTTGCTCGTCGGTCATGCCAACGGTCAAAGCCGCAAACGATTTTGTTAGCTTTTCTTTCTCTGCGGCGGTCTTACCGCCAGCAATCTTGTTCTTGGCAACGTACAGACTGATGGCGTTTGCAGCTTCCTGAGACAGCCCTTCCGCCCGAAGCTTTGTAACTCCGGCTTGCATAACGGCTTTGCTGCCACCACGGACGTAGCGAACAAACGGGCCTTCTTTGGGAGGAGTCGTTCGCACATCTGCAACAGGCGCAGGCGCAAAAGCGTCTTCAGTTTCTTTTTGGCGCTGCTCAACTTCGCGTCCAACTTCCGTCACCGTAGTCGGAGCTTTGGCAAACACCTGATCCAGTTCCGTGGCGGTGTCTTCAACCGTCTTGGTTGCAGCCGTGATGGCGGCAGTGTCGCCACTGCGCATGGCTTTGCCTAGTTCCGTTTCAGCAGTTGCCAGACGTTTTTTAATGTCGGCCTGCAACGCGGTACCGATCTGCCCTGCAGTCTCGCGCTCAACGCGTATACCGGGCAAACCCAACCCAGTACGAACAGCATCTGCGCGAAGCCGCGCCGCAGTAGCGGCATCCAGTGCTTCCCGTTTTGCTTTTTCTTCTGCCACACGTTCCGCGTTTTGCGCTAACTCTTTAGCAGACTTTTCTTTTTCTTGCGCGGCTTCTGCTGCAGCTTCCGCAACAGTCAGCTTGCCGCGAATCTTAGCCTCACGCTCCACCGCAGCATCGCGCTCTTTGGTCAGGGCCGTAACGGTGTCCGCAGCACCGGTCAAGCGTGCGGTAAGATTGGCAGCTTCGGTCTTGGCGTGCTCACCCATCTGCTGCACAAGCAACAGTCGCTCAAGGCGGGCGGCCATGTATTTAGTTTCAACGCCTGTCAGGCTTGTTTGCGCATCTGTAATAGCATCACGCAGCGCCTGCGCAGACCCATACACGTTGTCGATGTACAATTTCGTGCCACGAATTTTGGCCGGGTCTTTCAGCTTCTCCAGCTTTTTCTCAGCCTTCTTAACGCTGGCAACAGCCGTGTTGTACTTTTGTTCTGCGTCCGCAACAGATTTTTCCGCAGCTTTCAGGGCAGCACCGGCTTTAAGCTCCGTTTGCGAAGCTTGAAACATCATTTGCGCTACACGTTCAGCCGCAGGAAGACCTCGCTTAGCGGTGGTTGCCTTTTCATATGCAGACGCAACATCCGCAATTTTTGGCGCAACAACACTAGCTGTTAGCTTTTCTTGCAGCAACGTAGCTTCTTTAGCAATCTCTGCCGCTTGATTTGGCGTGTAGTACGTGTTAATCTGATTCTCTAACCGCGCCAAAGCCGTTTTAATCGGTGCAAGGCTCTCAGGCGTCGGCGCACCTTCAAGCGCTTCCGTTGCAGCAGCGGTTTCTTTCTTGGCTTGCGTTAGCAAAGTAAATGCGTTTTGCGTTGCGGCTTCCAACTTGCCTGCCGCGTTCGGTGTCGGCACTGCCGCCTTGCTGTCCGTGCTGATGATCCAGCTACGTTTACTCTTGGGTTTTTCTCCCAACGCTTTGCCGCGTCCAGACACAAACCCTTCGGCTTCACCAGACGTGATGCGCTCAGCCTCAATATCCCCCAGCTCAACGCCACGCTTTGCAGCCTCTTGCTGCTCATACATACGTTGCCGCGCTTCAAGGTCTTTAATTGCGACTTCTTTTTTATCTTTGTCAGCCAACGCTGCGTCCCGTGCCTTCTCAAGGCTTTCGCGCAAGTTGCGGCCTTTACCCACCCCAGCAAGTTTGGCAAGGTTCAGGAACGTGGTGACTTCAGCGTCGGCCTGTTTCAGTTCCTCAGACCGGCGATCTGACCTTGCCGCATCTGCTTTTGTCGTTTCTAAATCTTTGCGAAGTTCTGCTGCACGATCCAGATACGTGTTGTCTTTGCGGCGATCTTCTGGCAACGCATCACTAAGCGCAATTTGCTCTTCAATCTTCTTTTCTAACCGCTTAACTGTTCCTTCCAAACGCGTACGCTCAGCAGCCTCACGCTCAATGTTCTGTTTATAGGTCGTGGCAACTTCTTGGAAGTACTGCGGCCCCATCTCATCAAGCCGCCCCAACGCCTTGCGAATATCTTCAATCTTTTGGGTAGCTTTGGCGTAGTCCGTACGGGCTTTTTGTAGTGCCTCGGGAGTCACCGGACGGTACTCAAACTGAGCAAAGCGTTGGGCCATACCGGGCAACAAAGCTTTTTCGGCTTTGGCAGCAGGGCGTGCCGGTCCGGCGGCAGCCTCAATACGCCCACGCAACTCGTCCCGCGCAGCTTCCAGTTGCTGGGTAACTTTTGCGTTGCCTTTAAATAAACCGTCCGTCAGCGTGCGCTCAATCTTTGCCAGCTCTTGGCGCATCTCCGCCACTTCGCCGGTTTCTTCCCGGGCAGGCGCAGCTTGCCCAGCCTGCTGTTTGTTGTACTCCGCACGCAGAGCTTGTGTTTCAGCCAGTAACGGTTTAAGTTCTTCAACAAGCTTGTCCCGCGCCGCCACTTTTTCGGGATCAGTAGGCCGCCCGGCATATTTCAGGTCTTGCCGAATCTGTTTGATCTGCGCTTCGTTGGCTGCAATACGCGCACCAATATCTGCACCCGCAAGCGCGGCAGGGCGCTGGCCTGTAGCTACACGTTTAGGTTGTGCCGCTTTTTCTTCTGCCGTTGTAAGTTTAACTTCAGAAAACTCCGCAACTAACTCGTCTATCCGGTCGTCAAGGTCTTGTTCACTACGCGTTGTGAAAGTGCCCCTAACAAGTTGTTGTAGATCAGTACGGTATTCAGCGCTAAGTGGTTCACCTTTTGCCAACTGCCGTTTTAATTCAACTTCTTCGGTAGCAAGCTGAACAATTTGGTTCTGCAACAATTGTGCTGTTGGCCCAGCAGAGTCAAAAAGTTCTTCAACGGCGTTGTTACGTTGAATTTCAAGGTCTTCAATGCGTTTTTTAAGTTGTCCGGTAGTAACGCGTTCTCCACCCAACGTAGTTATTTGAATTGGGCGCTCGCCTTCCGGCCCTTGAAGCGCCAGCGTTTCTTGGGTCTCAGTAATACCTAGTGCCGGGGCCAGATACTGATCCAGCAACGCTTCAATGTCGCGGTCACGTTGAGTTGTAAGTTCCGCTTCCGTAACAGGGCGTTCTTCCCCGGGCGCAAACTCGGCCAATGTACGCTGGCCTTCACGCACAGGCTGCCGAGCCTGTAGCGTTGCGGTAATAGTGTCAATATCTTTGCGAACAGTGGCGATACGTTTAGTAAGCTGTTCGGGGATAGGCTTGTTCTGCGACTGCAACCCCAGAAGCTGCCCGTTAAGACGGTTCTGCAACAGTTGAAGCTGTGCCAAGTCTGCAAGGTTTTGGTTGCGCTGTCGAATCTGAAGCGCGGTTTGTCGGGCTTCTTCAATAAGCTCGGCTTTACGACGTTTAACTTCTGCGCCCAGTTCACTGTCAGGCGCGGCACCCATCCGTTGCAGTGCGGCACGTTCAACGTCTAGTTTCTCTCGCAGTGCTTTAACCCGCTCCCGCTCGTCGGCAATCACATCGCCCAGATCACGCGTTTTCACTTCACGCAGGTCTTCTTCTCCAAACAGCGCGGGCTGTTCTTGCACAGCCTCAAGCTCAGCAATTTGGTCAAGCGTCTGGCTGATAGGCTTGCCCAGCTCACCTTGCTCTGCCAGTTTTTTCCGTAAGTCCGCCAGCTTCTTTTGTTTATCAATCGGCTTGACGACTTCGGTCGGCGTGTAGCGCTCAACAATCTTCTGCGTGCTCTCAATCTCAGTGATTGCTTTGCGCAGTTGGTTTGCCGTAGCGTCAAGGTTGCGAAGTTGCTGGTATTGATCAGGCGTAAGAGTTTCTTTTGACGTTAAAACGTCAATCTGTATTTGGTATTCCACCAAACGCTGTTGCGCCCGGGTCTTGGTCTCCACCAACATGGCAGGCTCTGGAAGCAACGTAGCGATCTGCCCCCGCGCTTCGTTTTGCTTTTGTTTGAACAGCGCAACCTGTTGCTGGTCTCCGGCTTTCTCGGCATCCTTGATCTGTTTATCAAAAGATGTGATGTAGGTGTTCAGCGACCGAATCTGTCCCGGCACTGACATATCCTGCACACCGGCAGGCTCACCAAAGACATCAAGCTGTGCACCTTCCGGGGCAGCTTGCACACGCTCCGCACGTTGCCGCTCCAAGATACGGGGACGCAGCACATCAAAAGCTTGCGTGTACTCTTCAATTGTGTTGACGTAGTCGTCACTCTTTCTAAACTCATCCAACGCAGCGTTTGCACGGCGACGTTCTTCTACCGCAAGAGGGTCATCTTTATTAACTTTGCCTTCCGTTGCAGCCTTCAGTTGCTGCTCAACGGTTTTTATTTCTTTAAAACGCTGTTCCAGTTGATCAAGATATTCAGGTTGTTGACGCGCTGCTTCTTTTGCAGCCTCCGCCGCAGCGGCTTCAGCTTGTACGCGTGCAGATTCTTCTGCGCGACGATCTTGTTCTTCCTTAATGCGCGTATCTGCCG
>Ga0247723_1002306_pt1 | contig 10278 bp, 14 predicted proteins | sample MSEWelMarce5H_FC_FD_189079 | JGI IMG/M metagenome (GOLD analysis project Ga0247723, IMG submission 189079) | Subsurface sediment microbial communities from gas well in West Virginia, United States - MSEEL Well Study Marcellus 5H_FC | ecosystem: Environmental > Terrestrial > Deep subsurface >...
GTTATGAATAACGTACATCATAAAAAATCTTATGGTACTTTATCTTTTTATTATTTAATTGATAAATATAAAAATAATTATAAATATTTATATATAGCAGACTTTTTTGAACAATTTAAATATAAAGCAAACCTTCCAAATTTTGAATTTTGGAATGGAATTAGTTGGGAAAAACATGAAAGATCCGAATGAAATTGTAAAAATTGAAAAAGCCATAGCACAAAAATATGGCGAAGATACAATTGCAAATCCAAAACACTACTGGAATGAAGATAAAGAAAAAGAATATTTAAATCAATTAAAAGAAGTTGCCAAAAAAGAACAACAAAAAGATCAAAAGATTGATGTTGGAGGTCTTTTTATTTCTAAAAAACTACTTAATAAAGACAGCAAAAGAAGTTGTCCAGTTTGTCACATTTATTCTTTTGATCTCAATGATGATTTGTATATGAATCGATTTGAATGTTGCAAAAAATGTTACATTCAATGGGTTGAGGGAAGAGAAGAAAGATGGAAAACAGGATGGAGGCCAAATGAAAATAACAGTAAGTCGTGAAGAACTTAAACAAATAATTAAAGAAGAATGGGAACGTGAAATGCTTTTAGAAATGCATGGATCAGAAATGGCACATTCTGTTTTAGGTTCAAATGAAGCAGAAGAATTTGGTTTCGATAATCCACCATCAGATATGCCACAAGGCTATGATGAAACCGTTGAAGGTCAAGATCAAGAATTAGATTATGAAGGCTATATGTCAAAAAGTCAACTTTACAAAATTGGCGAAGCAGCTTTAAAACTTCATGATATGATCCAAGATGGTGATAATCTCCCAGAGTGGATGCAATCCAAAATAGCACAAGCTGAGCAAATGATTCAATCCGCATACAATGCATTTAAATACGATAAAGTAAGAGGGACTGTATAATGGCTACTACTCTTGAAATAATTCAAGGCATCGCACAAGCAGCAGCAAATGCTTATGATGGCTCACACATTGGTAAATACAATGTTGATGGAGAAGAAAAGAAAATAGGACTCCGTAGAGAAGAGGGTGACCCAATCCTTGATTCAAGAGTTATAGATGGTTTTAAAGTCAAATTTAAAGGAAACAAGCTTTGTGTTAATTACCAAAGTGAAATTTCCATGAAAGAAGTTCACAAAGGTGCAAAATTTGAATCTGAAATGGAAGGCGTAATGGCTGATATTATTAAATTCTTAAAGAAAGAATACAAAACAATAACAGGCAACACTCTTTCGTTGAAACCAGTTGGAGAAGTAAATATTTTTGTTCAACCTATTTCAAGATCAAGAACAGACCTTTCTATGTATCAAGAGTTTGAAATCACATCTTTTGATAGCAAAGTTGTTATTGCCGTAGGACTTCCAAGTGAAGATACAACAAGAGAGATTACAAAAAAGTTTCTCTCTATGGGAAGACAAAAAGCTAAGAAACCAGAAAACGACAAAAGACCAGCAGAAAAGAAAAAAGACTAAAATGAAATGGCTGTTTACCGACCAACAAAACAACAAATACAATCTGAAATTTTAAAGTGTGGTAAAGATCCAGTTTATTTTTTAAATACATACGCTAAAATTTCTGATACGCAAAAAGGTCCAATACCTTTTAGAACATTTGAGTTTCAAGATCAAGTCCTAAAAGATATGAAGGACTATAGATTTAACGTAGTTTTAAAAGCAAGACAGTTAGGTCTTTCTACAATTGTTGCAGGTTATATTGCTTGGTTAATGTTATTTCATAGAGACAAGAATGTTCTCATTTTAGCAACTAAACTTTTATCAGCATCAAACTTAGTAAAGAAAGTTAAATATATTATTAAGAGCCTACCAGATTGGCTAATGATTGCCGATGTATCTGTAGACAATAGAAACTCATTTGAACTTACAAACGGTTCTCAAATTAAAGCTTCAGCAACTTCTGGCGATGCTGGTCGTTCTGAAGCTCTTTCTTTACTCGTTCTGGACGAAGCAGCCTTCATAGAAAATATGAAAGACCTCTGGACAGGTGTTTATCCTACAATGGCTACTGGTGGTCGCTGTATTGCTATATCGACCCCAAACGGTGTAGGTAATTGGTTTCATCAAACCTATATTGACGCAGAAAGCGGAACAAACGATTTTCATCCAATAAAACTTCATTGGACTGTCCATCCACACAGAGATCAAGCTTGGTTTGAAAAAGAAACTAAAAACCTTTCAAGAAGAGAAATTGCTCAAGAATATGAGTGTTCTTTTAATGCATCTGGTGAAACCGTCATTGAATCAGATGATCTAGAAAGATTGCATTCAACCTGCAAAGACCCAAAGCATAGAACAAACTCAGATAGAAATTACTGGATCTGGAAAGAGTTTAATTCAGATCGTTCTTATGTTCTTGTCGCTGACGTTGCTAGAGGTGATGGTAAGGATAATTCTGTATTTCATATAATTGATATTGATTCATTCGAACAAGTTGCAGAATATCAAGGTAAATTAAGTACAGAAGATTTTGCTAATTTATTAGTAACTGCTGGACGCGAATATGGTAACTGTATGATAGTAGTAGAAAATAATAATCTCGGCTATTCAGTAGTTGAAAAAATTATTGTTTCTAATTATCCAAACATATATTATTCTACAAAAGGTTCTGGTGATTATGTAGATCAAGTAACTGCCGAAGGAACTTTAAATACAGTCCCAGGATTTACAACTTCACACAAATCAAGACCATTAATAATTGCAAAATTAGAAGAATTTGTTAGGAATAAATCAGTTACAATTAATTCATTAAGAACAATAAATGAATTAGATACTTTTATTTGGTCATTAGGTAGACCACAAGCAATGCAAGGATACAATGATGATTTAGTAATGTCACTTGCAATTGCGTGTTGGATTAAAGATACAGTATTTCAAACTAACCAAAGAGAACTAGAATATAAGAAAGCTATGTTGACAAGTCTTGTAAAAACTAATACAATGATAGATACTAAAATACCTGGTATGGCTGGCTACAATAAAGACCTATCAATTTCTATAAACGAAGCAAAACAACAATACCAAAATTATTTCTGGGTTTATAAAGGATAAAAATGGCAGAACAAAAATTTAAAAATACAAAAAATGAAGACTCTGAATTATTTAAAAGGTTAACCAAGCTTTTTTCTGGGCCTATAGTTAATTACAATCAGCCAGTTCAAAGTAGATATAGACGTAACCAAATGGACAAGTTTGGTCAAAAATTTACATCTGCTGGTGGGTTAGAGTTTAAGAAATCTGCCTATAACCCATACGAAAATTTCTCATCTAAAATGATGGCAAATCAAAATCGTGCTGATAGGTACATTGATTTTGATCAAATGGAATACATGCCAGAGATAGCATCTGCTCTTGATATTTATGCAGATGAAATGACAACATCTAATGAACTTAATAGTATGTTAAATATTAAATGTGCAAACGAAGAAATCAAATCTATTCTTAGCACATTGTATAATAAAACTTTAAATCTTGATTCTAATTTATTTAATTGGTGCCGTAATATGTGTAAATATGGTGACCATTATTTATATTTAGATATTGACGAAAGACTAGGTATTAAATCTGCTCTAGGACTTCCAGCAAATCAAATTGAAAGAATGGAAGGTAAAGACCCAACAAATCCAAACTATGTTCAATTTCAATGGAACTCTGGTGGTTTAACTTTTGAAAATTGGCAAGTTGCACATTTTAGAATTCTTGGAAACGATAAATATTCCCCATATGGTACTTCTGTATTAGACTCTGCAAGAAGAATTTGGAGACAATTAACTCTTCTTGAAGACGCAATGATGGCATATCGTATCACAAGATCACCAGAAAGAAAAGTATTTTACATTGATGTTGGAAACGTTCCACCACAAGATGTAGAACAATACATGCAAAAGATTATGACTTCAATGAAGCGTAATCAAATTGTAGACCAAAATACTGGTCGTGTTGATTTACGTTATAATCCAATGTCCGTTGACGAGGATTACTTTATTCCTGTTCGTGGTGGACAGAATAATACAAAGATTGATGCACTTCCAGGTGGTCAATTTGCTTCTGCTATTGAGGACGTAAAATACCTTAGAGATAAGCTTTTTGCTGCTCTTAAAGTTCCTATGTCTTACCTTATTAGAGGCGAAGGTGCAACAGAAGATAAAGCAACTCTTGCACAAAAAGACATTCGTTTTGCAAGAACCATTCAAAGACTTCAAAGAGTTGCAGTTGCTGAATTAGAAAAGATTGGCATCATTCATTTGTTTACTCTTGGATATAGAGGATCAGATTTAATTTCATTTAAACTTTCTTTGAACAATCCATCAAAGATTGCCGCTCTACAAGAACTTGAACATTGGAAAACAAAATTTGACGTTGCTGGTGCAGCTACTGAAGGATATTTCTCCAAGCGTTGGATTGCTCAACATATCTTTGCACTATCTGATGAAGAATTCTTACGCATTCAAAGAGAGCAATATTATGATCGTAAATTTACAGCATCATTAGAAGCTGCTGGCGCACAACCACAAGCCGCCGCTGGAGGTGGCGGTGGGGGTGGTGGATTAGGTCTTGGTGGCGATCTTGGTGGACCAGAAGCTGGAGGTCCAGAAGGCGCACCATCACCAGAAGGCGCACCATCACCAGAAGGCGCACCACCAGAGGGTGGAGGAGAAGGTGGAGCACCAGAAGCTCCAGAAGCTCCACCAGCAGGAGAAGAAGGTGGTAGTACATTATTAGCAGCACCATCAAAGAGAAGAGATGGTTATGGAAAAACTATGACCACAACTTTTAAATCTAAAGGAAAATGGTATAAACCAGTTGCAACAGATAAGAGAACTATTGGCGCAAGAGCACGTTCTATTAACGCATCTGGTGGAGGCTTTACTGCAAGTGGTAGTAAAAAGAATGTCTTTAAAGGTTCAAACGAATTAGATGATTTAATTGGTAATTTCTTAAAAGAAAATCAAAATAATAACAATGAAGAAGAATTTGAACTATTTAGAATAGAGCGTGAAACTCGTCAATTAATCGAAAGTCTGGAGTCCAAAAATAATGGAAAGAATAAAGCTTAAACATAATAAGAAAAGAAACACCGCTTTTCTTTTTGAGTCTTTAACAAAAGAGCTTACAAAAGCAATTGTTGCAAAAGATGAAAAAAGAAAAGCTCTTGTATTGTCAATAATAAAAGAACATTTTAAAAAAGGAACAGCTCTAGCAAGAGAGTTGGATGTTTACAAATCTCTTTATGAGTCCAGAGGGCTACCAAAAGAAACAGCAGAAAGAATGATTAATGAAGGCAAAAGAGTTTATTTTGGTCTTAATCAGCAACATATTTTTAATGATCAAACAAAAGTTATTAACGATGTAAACAAACAACTCGGCCCTGCTGTTTTTACAAACTTTATGTCAAACTATAAAGACCTTGCAACAATAGCACAAATATTTGATCAAGAAATTCCAATGAAGACAAGAGTTATTTTGGAACAGTTCTTGGTAGAAAGAATAGTAAGTGAAGATCAAACACAAACTCTTAAACCAATTGATAATATTGTTTATAAAGAATTCGTCAAGAAGTTTAATGATAAATATGGTACTTCACTTCTTGAAGAACAAAAAGAATTATTGACAAGATATATTGCGTCGTTCTCAGACGGTGACTTTGATTTTAAAATTTATCTTAATGAAGAAATATCAAGATTAAAAGATGTTGTTAAAAATACAACAAAACTTAACGAAGGTACGCAAAGACAAGATGTTCTTGGTGTAATTGAAAACATTAAGAATACTCAAATAAATCATGAAGTTATTGAAAAAGTACTTAAACTTCAAGGAATTGTTAAGGAACTTTCTTAATGTCAATTAAAATAAAAGTTAAAAATGATACAATGCCAGATGCTCAAAAAGAGCCACCAAAAACTAAAGTTAATCTTGATATAAGAAAAACTTTAGATGGTAATTTTATTATTCAAGATCATCCTTATATTGATATTATAATTTCTCCATCAAAATCAAAAATACTTGTTTTATCAACCCTTTCAATGGATGATAAAACTTATTATACACAAAATAAATATTTAGATTTTCTTTACAAGCGTGGTGTTATTGATCCATCAACAATTCAAGCAGGAAATATTTATGCATCAATGGAGGCTGCTATTCCTCAAACAGAAGAAAAAGTAGATCCAATTGAAGTTATTATTTTCTCAACCGCATTGTTTATGGATAAAGAAAGACCATCATTTGAATACGAAAGACAAATGAGAAGAGAGCAAGACGATTACCTTACAGATCCAGAAGAAGAAGATTCTACTGAACTTGGTGAAGTACCTCAAAAAGCTCGTCAAGGTTCAATTGGTACTGCTGCTTACTCTATCAACAAACATTACAACATTGCTTATCTTGGAGAGCAAAAAGAGAAGAAATAATGTGGATTTTATTTTTTATTCTTGCTTGTTATGGTTTAACCAACATTCTTGTTTATGGTTCAATATTTTCTTGTATTAGACCAAAAGAAGGATTGTGGGGAGAACTTTTTAAATGTCCTATGTGTATGGGTTTTCATGTTGGATGGTTTGTTGCTTTAATGATAAAACTATCTAATTTAATAAGTATAGATCCAAACATAGTTGATGTATTCTTACTTGCTTGTTTATCCTCTGGGAGTTCCTATGTTCTTTGTTCATTATTTACCGATTTTGGAATTAATTTTAAAATCAATAAAGAAGAATAACAAAAATGAATCTAATTAGAATAGTTGGAGTTTAATCATGAAAACTAATTTAACACAAGGTTTTTGGACAAGAAAGTGGGCATTACAACCAGTTCGTTTATGTTGTCGAGGAAAACCGAAAGGTATAGGAAATTATATAAATGAATAAATCACTATTAAGAGAATTTTATGAATTATGCCCAAACGGACTCTGCGAAGATATATTAACAGAGTCTGATAAGCATTTTATAAAACAAGGTGGAATGATGTTGTCTGGCGTTATTCAAAGGGCTGAAGCGAGAAATGGAAATGGAAGAATTTATCCATACTCAGTTCTTTCAAGAGAAATGACGACATACAGACAACTTGTTCAAGAAAGAAGAGCATTAGGAGAGCTAGACCATCCAGACCAATCTGTAATTAATCTCCGAAATGTATCACATCTTGTTACAGAAACTTGGTGGAATGGAAATGATGTAATGGGTAAAATTCAAGTACTCAGTACTCCATCTGGTCAAGTACTTAGAGAACTTATAAACGCAAACGTAAAGATTGGTATTTCTTCAAGAGGTACTGGCTCTGTTAGAGAGAGCAGAGGCGAGACAATTGTTGAAGACGATTTCAATCTTATTTGTTTTGATATTGTTTCTGAGCCTTCAACTCATGGTGCATTTATGTTCCAAGAGAATAGAAAGATTGTTACAGAAAACAAGCAAACAAAATTAAATAATTTAATTCAAGATTTATTAAAAAAATAAGGAGATTTTAATATGCAACTTACAACAGCAAGACTCAAGCAAATAATCAAAGAAGAACTTGAGGCAATTACAAGTGAAATGTCAGAGGAAGAAGAAGAAGTTGAAACTGAACTTAGTGAAGGTTTATTAAATGAGTTTACAGGTGGTGACGCAGCTCAAGCTATTCTTGCATTAGCTGGTGGTGCCGCTGCTCCAATGTTGCTACAAGCATTAGTCAATATGGCTAGAAGCGTAGCAGGAAAACCAGAAGAAAACGATATTAAAAAAGCTATTGATGCTGTAAAAGAAAAAATGCGTATGAATGAAGCCAAAAAGAAAGCAGCATTAGCCAAACAAAAAATGCCAGCTAAAAGAGGCGGCAGTGCAAAAAATATATATGCTAAAGCAGAATCTCATAAAATGAAGCCAATGGGTTCAAAAGGCAAGTGAAATAAAAATAAAACCTAAGTTATAGGTTTTTTTCTGAAAGCGGTGCATTTTTATGTGCCGCTTTCTATTTATGTATGTATTGGTGAAAAATGAATTCAAATGATCTAAAGAAAACTCTTCGTCCTCTTGTTAAGCAACTTGTAAAAGAAGCAATGCAAGAAGAACTAACAACTGTAATATCAGAAATAATTAAACAAACTTCATCTGTTCAAATGGTAGAACAAAGACAAGTTCAACCACAAATGAATAAAAAACTACAAGAAGATAGAGCAGCAGAGAAACAAAAACAAATTGAAGAAAGAAGAAAAAGATTAGAAGAGTTTAGTAAGAATTCTTTTGGTGGCATGAACCTATTTGAAGGAACAACACCCACACCAGCACCAAGAGATGTATCTGGTACTAAAGGAGCAGAGTCTGTTGCATCTCCATTGGCTGGCGTAGACCCAAGCGATTCTGGAGTTGATATATCTGGTTTACTTAAAATGACGGGTGGTTGGAGACAAATAAAGTGAAAACAATAACCGAGCAACAATTAAGAAATGTTATTCGCCAAGAATTAAGAAATTATTTATTTGAGAAACAAGAAGAAGATAAAGACAAGCAACAAAAATCTAGTGGTGTTTTACGAACAATTAAAACCTCTGGTCCACTTGTTTTAGCATTATTAACAATTGCAACTATGTCTGGTCACACTACAAGTACGGCTTTAGGAAATGAAAATGCTGATAAAATTACATTAGAAGATCAGCTTAGAGCCGAGGGCATAAATCCAGAGGAAGCAAGTAAAATGATTTCTTTGGGTGGTATGACCCCAGAAGAGGCTATTGAATTGCGTGATTTGTTAAAAAAACAAGAAGAAGCAGATAATAATGTACAAAAAATTCAACAAGCATTAGCAGCCACAAATTATACAGATACAGCTCAAGAAAGACTTGAAACACTTTTAAAGCAAGAACAAGCAGCTAGCCGTCATTACGGGCAACAAATACAAAGCAAAGATAAACTTTTAAAAGGATTTTTAAACTCTGGTGCTATAGCTGCAAGTTACTTAATGAACAGCGAAAAACCTATTAGTGCTGATTTAAAAGTCATGCAACATGATATTTTAAAATATGGATTAGAGCAAGCAGAAGGTATTGCTTTACAAGTAGCACAAAATGATCTTGTAACTTTTAATTCAGAGCATGTAGGACAAGATTTTTATCATGGTAATTCTGGCATAAGTGATCCAAAAGCTTTATCACTTTCGTGGTTAGCAGCCCACGATGATGAATTTGCAAATGAATTATCTAGAAATCCAGATAAAAAATATACAGCTATTGAAATTGCTAATATGCTTGATGGCGTAGAAGGGTTTGATGCAAAAATTGATAATTATTTTACACCAAACAGTAAAGCTGTAAAGTCTGCTGAAGCAAGTTTAACTAAGGCAGATGATGTAATTACAGGTCAAGATGCTTTAGAAAACACTATGAATTATAAATTAAAAATGAATAAAGTTGAAAGAGAACTTTTACCATCAGAAATTATGGGTATGTCAGAAGAAGATATTCAAAAACTAAATCCAGATCTTCAAAAAGCTGTTAGAGATTTTAGAGCCAAAGAAGGTCTAAAAGAAAACAAAGTAAATAAATTAAGACAAAGACTAAATGAATTGAGAGGTGTTTATGTCTAAGCAAAATACTCACGTTAATGTGAGAGTTAAAGAAAAGAAAGGCGAACCATTTGAGAGAATGGTCAAAAGATTCTTAAAGAAAGTTAAAAAAGAAAGAATCATAGAGCAAGTTAAAGAAAGACGCTATTATGAAAAACCATCTGTAACTAAAAGAAAAGAAAAGCTTGCTGGTATTGCTAGATGGAAAAAATCTGAAGCAGAAAAGAAACAAAAAGAATTACAAAAAGAATCTAATTATAATAGACGATTTGATAAAAAGAAGGAATAAATAAATGTCACAGAATTATCCTTATGGTGTTGGATTAAGCAACGTAGGCTCTTATCAGTCTTCTGGTGTTCCATACGCTACTTCTAGTATTGCTGCACCATCAAATGCAGGTACTCCAACAGAGGTTTCATTTCCAGATGTAACCCAAAGAATTTTTGTTTCAAATGTAAATACAGCCTCTGCATTAAGAGTTGGATTTTCTGCAAACGGTGTAAAAGGAACAAATTATTTTATAATTCCTGCTGCATCAAGTTCAGTAGTTTACCCAACACAAGAGTTTAGAATAAAAGTATCTTCAATATTTTTGCTTTCTCATACAACAACACCAACTAGCGCATCTGTCTTTGCTGAACTAACAAATATTAGTACAGGTCATTTACAAAACTCTGGACCAACTAACTTACCAAATTGGTCTGG
>Ga0247723_1002307_pt1 | contig 10278 bp, 17 predicted proteins | sample MSEWelMarce5H_FC_FD_189079 | JGI IMG/M metagenome (GOLD analysis project Ga0247723, IMG submission 189079) | Subsurface sediment microbial communities from gas well in West Virginia, United States - MSEEL Well Study Marcellus 5H_FC | ecosystem: Environmental > Terrestrial > Deep subsurface >...
ACATTTGACTCATGGCTTTTGGGTCTTTGTCATCTAGGTTTGACGAATTTTCTTTATATGAACATGGTCCTGGGTTGGTGAGGATTGGCAATTCCCCTCCAGTGTTGGGGTCGGAAATTCCATTTATCTTTTGATAATTCCTCATTGCTTCGTGAGCGGCATTCGTGACATCACGATAACACTGTCGTTCAAAATTGGAAATCTCTGGGTCTCCATTGCCTTCTTGGATTAAAGCCATAAATCCAAACGTATACCAAGGCGTCCATTTAGCGTAAAAGTTGCTGTCTGAGTTTCTTTCTTTACTTTCCCTCAATGACCGATAGATGTCTTCGTGGTTGGGGAGAAGCTTCTTGTAGACAAATATGAAGTCGTGAATCTCTTCGTAACTAAAATCCATGACTCAAATGTAGCACTAGATTGCTATGCCGGAACTTATTTAATAATGCTGCTTTAATATCACGCGTATCAAAAAGATACTTAAAAGTGACGAAAATTGGTGATGTTTTAAATGGCAAAGAAAAAAGACGTATCCACGAAAACGACTGACATACAATCAAAAATAGATAAATCTGACTGGATGGAAGTCGCTTCGTGTAAAGGTTTGACGCATCTGATGTTCCCAAAAGAACACAAGGACATCACCTATATCGCCACTGCTAGGGGCATCTGTAAAGACTGTCCATCAAAGAAACCATGTCTTGAGTATGCACTTGAATTCCCACCTGCTGACATGCATGGGGTGTGGGCAGGACTCACTTCAAGACAGTTAGCAGCCGAACAAAAGCGGCGCGGAATCAAACCAGTGAGACCAACACTGGCTCAAATGTGGGGTGACTAATGCAAGCAACAATCTGCTCCTGCATCAAGAAGAAAGTACTCCCAACATATCCCATATGTGGAGAGAAGCTTGATGATTTTGATGAATGAATGGCTGGCAAGGTAGGTCTCGAACCTACGACCCACGGATTAACAGTCCGTTGCTCTGCCGACTGAGCTACTTGCCAAAGCGAGGGTAGACAGAGTCAGTTTCAGCATCGCCTTAAACGCGAATGCCCCCTCAATGAAACTATAGCGCCTTGGGTAGGAATCGAACCTACGACCAACAGATTAGAAGTCTGATGCTCTATCCCCTGAGCTACCAAGGCTTTAAATTCAGAGTTGGGCGTTAACCAAATCTCTATACTCTGGGCACAGCAAGGTAACTGAACCAGCCATGATTACAGCGTAGAACTCAGTGTCGTAAGAACCCTCTGCATAAGAGGAGAATGTATCAATAAGTCCTGAAACACTATTGCCACCTTCAAACCAATCGCAGACAAGGCTTCCAAGTTCAAGAAGTTTTGATTCTTCCCATTCTCTGGCTTGTGCTGATGAGTCGTAAAGATAAGTCAAGTACTGGTCATACTTACTCACTTCTACGGCTGGTGCTTCTGTTGGTGGGGTAGTAACTAACACTTCTCGGATAGTCTCCTTACCACAGCCAGCCAAGAGGACGGCGGCGGCAAATAAACCAAGTGTTACGCGTTTCATGATGAATCCTTTCAATGGAGTAATAGGCAAGAGAGACTCTACCTAGAGAACCCTGATATTACACGTACGACAGAACTCCATCCCGTCTATGTTCTCAAGAACCATATTGCACTTCTTCTTCCCACAGGGGGTAAGGATTGGTTCACCATACAGAATGGCTTGAAGTCGAGTCTGTTCATCAGCAAGGGAGAACTGTCCGGGTCCTGGCTCTGGAACTCCACGTTCCTCGTCAATGAAGCGAAGTACGGCATACAGCACCAAACGGTTCAAAGTCAAAGAACGGGCGGCGGCGTATTCAAGAATCTTGTGCTTCTGAGCTCCAGTTAGTCGTAATAGGAGAGAGTAATACCTATCTGGTCTAGAAGGGATAGAAGGCTTACGACCCATCTCTTGCGACAAGCATCATGAGGTACTCGGTAATAGACATATCGTAAGTACTGGATTTATCTATCAGCATTACCTTCTCAGCCTTCTTGATACGAAGAGTCAAGGTAGTTACTTCCTTGGTGGGGACTACTGGCTTACGACCTGTACGGTTTTTCATGTTACTCCTTTGCCCAATACTCGCCACAATAGTCGTAACTTGCTGTCACTGGTTGCTCAAATGTCAATTTATTTTCTAGAAGTACAGAGAAAGGGGGATAACGCTTACAGACTCCAAGATTGTCTAAGGGGTCAGGAACGATGGAATCCCAGAACTTACAGTTACCGCATTCCCCAAAGTGGTGATGAACACTCATCGTGACCGTACTGACACAACCACTAAGAGTGTGATATCAAATGGGGTCTTCCACCACCGTCGAGCAAAGAGGTGAGAAAGTGCCCTTTCCGTCCGCCTTTTTTCTAAATCTTGAATTCTTGTCATTGTAATTTGAGTTGTTCGCGCTGGTATCGCTCGCACACTTTCGTGTACGTGTCAATGAACAGCTCTCTGTCCCCGTTGGTATGTAGCTCATAGGCTTGGTGTCCGACTTCCTCCACCGTCATCTTCAATACCGGATGTACAGGGATGTCCTCATAGGTACCTGAGTGAGCATTACGAGCTAACTTTTGTAGTGTTCCCCATGCTGCTAACCCTGTAGGGATTCTGCCTATTCTCTTTTCAATGATGGCTTTACGAATATTCCCAGGTGTGGGCATGTAAACACTGTAAGTGGTTAACTCTAGGAAGGTGTCATACACCACCGTCATGTCAAACTCCCCTAGTAAGTCAAACCATACTTTGTTTACATCTGCTATAGAAGCACGGAGCAGTGTTTGGTTATGAGCCGCGTAGGCTCTTTTCACTATTTCATTACATTCAGCGTTAGTCATTGTCTTCCGCCACCGTCATTAAAGATGCATGGTACTTGGCTCTAGAGCTTTGTCCGTTCCTTGCCAATTTCTGAAGTTCTGTCTTTTTTCTTTTCGCGCCGAGTTCTGCCAGGACCTGTTCCCCATCGAGGGTGATGCGCCATCTGTCCCCAGTATCGGTAGTTAGGTATCCATTGCTTACCAGACGTTTGTAGGATTCGCTAATATTCTTGATTTTTTCCCGCCGGCCCAACTGGAATGTACTGTAGTCATTGGCCGTGAACCAACCCCTGCGCATCTTGGCATAGCAGAGAATTACATAACTCACACTGCCTTCGTATAAAACTGTCTTGCCTGGACGCTTAGTGCCGGCCATCAGAAAGGTTCCTTTCCACCACCGTCATTAAACGAATCAGATAATTCCTGAAATTTTTCAATTTTGCCGGGTCTCAGGATTAGCTCGATGTCGTTGTATTGGACGTTCTGTCGATTATCTCCCATGTGGAAATCGGAAATGGAACATCCTTGGATTGCCTCCATACAAGCCTTAACTCCATAGTCGATGATTCCCTCGGCAATATAGGCTCGTCGTATGTCTGAGAGCACCACATTATCCCGTTTCCCAAGAGTAACTTTCCAGTATTCAAAGACTTGTTCAATTGCTGCCGGCGATACTTCCTTAATAAGTGCGACTTTTGCACGTCTCCTCCACCCATTGCTCTTGGATTTATCCTGAGATTTCTGTCCACGAGGTGTTTGAGTTCCCCGCAGATTAGGAAACATTTCATTATTCTCGCTTTCCACCACCGTCATCACCTAATCCTACCTTGGTCGTATTTCAATGTCAAACCAATCCATTGAATCAAAACCCATTGTTTAATACTTTGGAAGGGTTCCAGGGAAACCTTTGACTTCCAGCGTATTTGTGTGGGTGCGACCTTATGTAAGACCTGGTAAAACCGGCCGTGCTTATCTTGGTGGAGGTGGCGCCACTTGTATGTGCGGAGTACGGTAGCGCGTAGCTGTGGTGCAAAGTGCTGCGTTTTATAATATTCTTCTGATATATCACAGACACCCTTTCCGCCACCGTCATTCGTTTGGGAGATGGCTTTTTCACTCGTGGTGCCCTGGACCGGACGGTCTTCTAAATGTTTAAAAAGTTTAACTTTTTGAAAGAATCTGGTTCCAGGTACAATGCGCACCACGAGTGCTGCAAAAAAGTTGTACTTTTTTAGAACTTTCTGGGATAGGAAGTGGCGGAGCAGAAAAGCTAGGGATATGTCAAAAAAGTTGAACTTTTTAACAATTTCCTCGTGCCCCGGTAAAACTCGATGGGTTCCTGAGCCGGCAATAGTTGCGTGAAAACCTACACTTTTTATGGCATTATTCTTGATGCCAGGTAAACTTAGGACTTTTTCCCCCTTTCTCCTTGTGTTTATCCTGGTGAAGTAACAACACCCCCCAGGGTTTAGAGAACAAGAAGCGGTTTTTGGTGGCGCGACTAACATCTCCCTTGGGGGGTTTTGCTTTCCGCCACCGTCATTAAAAAATCCACGCACTTGGAGGGGACGAATCAACCTTGTCTGAGATTTCCTGGACCATCTGTTCGAGCAGATTGTTCCATCTGGCCTGTTGTTCGTCCTTGTCATAAGATTCCGTTTCTTCTATTAGTTTTGAAATGGTGTCTACTGAGTAAGCAGCTATGTAAGTTCTGTCTTCTGCGCCGGCAAAAAGCACCGGTTCTTCTTGATTATCTAAAGACATCTGGGGGACATGAATAGCTTTGTACACATTCCTCCCATCAGATGCAATAAATAAAACATTGTGTTTTTCTTCTCGATTAATTTCTTCTATTTCATTAAGCATACGGGGAAATACGCCATCTTCAAACTCCATGTCTTCCATTTTTTTTTCCTTTCCACCACCGTCAAATAAACTGCGGTCATCATAGTAGGCTGATGTCCAGGAGCACTTTGTCCTGAATCTACGTTTGGAGAAAATTTTGAACAATTCATCATCATTCCGAAGACCCGGTAACTTCAGCGCGAACGAACGCTTCAAGCCTCCAGTGAAGAATGGCCCAGCTTGGCCGGCAGTAGTCTTCGGATTCGCACTCACCGTGCTCATCAATGCTGGAGTCGCTTGGTACTTCCTGTGGGTTCTCAAGCGCGTTGGAGCAATCGACTGGAGTCTCTCGTGGAGACAACTAACTAGCCTGGCTGCCCTAGTAGTTATTCTGCGTTTGTGGAACGGAGCCATCGATGCCACTCAGCGAGGGAATTCCAAGAAAGCGTAGAACTTTCCGTCGTTAGTTCTGTCAATTGTCTTGACATTCCAACCACGAAACATTTGTTCTTCAACTATTTCAAGAAACGTTGTTGAGTCGTTCCCAGTGACGTACTGCAATAGTTCGCCGGTTGCTCTGTCTTGAATCATATTTGTTCGCCGCGTTCAATCGCGCCACGCACATTCTGCATGGCTTCGCTTAGTTCTTGGTGAAACACATTCCATATGTAATCACTGGAGAGTATGTAAGCACCAATAAGAGCTATCTCTTCATCGGTGCGGCCCAACCACCACTTTGCATCTTCGTTATCACTAAACATCGAACTCTCTTCAAGTTCCATCCGGATATCTTTTGGCATGAATGAAATCACCAAAGATAAATCAACTTCTTGTTCTTGTTTCATACCTTTTTCTTTCTGTCAATTTTTATTGACATGATTATATCTGCACATAAATAGAAACCAACTTGGGCAACTGCCCCAGTCACCCAAGTTGGCAGTGAGCGCGAATCGGGGGTAATCGTTCGCGCTCAACATCAGTAGGGCAGTGACCTGCCCTCTAAGTTGTGGAATGTTCTTTCAAACACATTTGGCCACCACCTACGATTTGGCTTGACACCATTTTTCAATTTGCCAAGTGTCGCAACTGCTTCCTCAACATAGGGCAACATAATGACATTGTGCTTCAATACAGTCTTTATGCACTGCATCGTGAGTGTGTCATTCATATTGTCGTGTTGACCAGTGACCCCACCGTCTGTTACCCAAATTACTGGAGTGGATGAACGTTGCTTTTGTTTGATTGCCCATTCAAGAGCTGGGTGGTCAACACCATTGCCGCCACCTGCCATTGGCAAACTCTCACACATCTTGCCTTTCTCTGCAAGAATCCACAAGTTGCTTTCGCTTCGGTAAGTTGCTGAATACATTGCCACGGTGCATCCGGGACTTGCTTCAACAATTCTGCGAATTTGGTCGTGAGTGAATGACATTGAGCCACTGGCATCAATCAGTACAACACCACCCATTCCACGAATTGTTTTGTCAAACACTCGCTTTTGTGGGTCAGTGAGTAGTCGATGCATACGGCGAGGATTACGACCAGTGTCGCTTGCAACTTTTCGTTTTCCAAGATTGCCTCGCGTTAGTTTTGGCATTGGCAACTTTTCAATTTTCAAGTCAACCCAAGTTGGAATGTGCGATGTTGCTTTGGTTGCTGCCACTTCCGATATCTTTCGTGGTGTGCCAGTACCTTTGCTCGCTTTGTCTTTGCTCGTTGGTCGTGCTTTCTTTTCTTTCTCATCTGCTGGTGCATCTGATTCAGACTTATCTGATTCGCCCGATTCTTTTTCATCATCGGCTTCATCATCAGGATTGAATTGAGCAAGACGGTCAATCCATTCTGCAATTCTTTCAGTGTGCAAGAATCCCAATGGATACAGGCCACTTGACTTCTCAATATCAGTAGAAGCAAGTGTTCCAGTCTTGAATGACTTATCCATTTCTTTCATTGCTTGCTTACCGATTGCAAGAAGCATCTTGCCCCATTTGCGATTGCCACGTCGAACACCAGTGAGGAATGCTTTATGCGATGCAGTACCTGCAGTAGCGATGCACATATGCACTGCTGCTACCCAATCATCTGTTGCAGATACTCGCTCACCGTCTGCTGTTTCGCTTCCGTCTGTCAAGTGTGACTTCATATCAAAGCCTGCTTTGCCACACAGATAGTTCACTCGCAATTCCTCGGCAACAACAAGTGCTTGGTGCGATGCAAGGCCTCGCTCAATCCACTTGGTGAAGTCGTGTGCTGGCGATACTTTCGCGTGCATCATTTCGTGAGCACGAATCGCTCGGGCAACATCGGTATCGTGAGACGGAGCAAGCATCTGCTTCGTCACGATATTCGTTGCTGGAATCCCTCGCTTTGGCTCGCAAGAATCAACTTGCCAGTTCCCAATCTCAACATCTTTTCTTGAAAGAAGTTCGGGATGCGGAGTGTGTGTCGTTGCCATTACTTGCCCACCGCTTCAATAGCAATGGCATCAAGAATGGATTGTGCTCGCTCTTTGAACACCATTTGGGCAGCCCTGTCAATTCCAAGGTTCGTGCGAATCTTGTCAAAGTCGTAGAATGCTCGCAATGAAATTCGACGTTCGCCAGCATCTGCAGAACGAATTGCAAGTTCTCGCAAGTCAGGTGACAATCGCTTCAATGCATTTGGGTGAGGCTGATTGATTCGGATTGACACAGGGAAACGGTCTGCCAATGCTGTTGGCAATTCTCGCATATCCTCAATGTTGGTAGTCATTACTGCACTGAATCCACCCAATGGAGTGAATCGCTCGCCAGTTGACGGATGCTCCCACGATGCAGATTCAGGTGAATCAAGCATTGCAAGAAGTTGGGCAGCCACATCGCCACCTGCCTTGTCAATTTCATCAACAACAAGTCTGCCACCAGTAACACCGTTACCGCGCCAAGCTTTCATTGCTGAACCGAATTGCCAGTTGTATCCACCCTTTTCATCTTGGATGAAACAACCAGTTACATCGGCTGTTGTCATATCCTCGGTGCATACCAATCGGTGAGCACCTGCTTCTACATTGCCAATGTGCAAGCCTGCGAATGTCTTGCCAGTTCCCGGAGGCCCGAACAAGATGATTCGGTCAATGCCCGAATCCATTGCATCTTGAACATCTTGCCAACACTGTGGCAATTTGGTGAGTGTGTCTGTTGCAGTCATTTGGTTTACCCCTTTGTCTAGTTGATTATTACTGCATTACTGACTTTAGTAAGTCGTCAGAGTCATTTTGGCGATTGTAAATTCCCCAGTGTTTGCTGGGGAATCGACATGATTAGAAGTGAGATACCAATTTATCTCTCGCGTCACCAAGAGCTTCGTAGAACGAATCGTAGTGAGCATCTTCGTTGTCTTCTTTGTATGGAATGAAGTTGATTGTTTCATCAAGAAACTCAATTTTTCCGGTGCTGCTGTCAATCTCAACATCTTCTTCCATCACCGTTTCTCCATTGACAATTTTCATTGCACCCATGAAACCCATACCAAGTTCTTCATAGACAATTGAGAATGAAAGAGTTGGATACTTCACACTCATTTTCTCAATAAGTGCAATTGGTGGTGACCATGCAGTATCGAATGTGTAGAGAAGTTCAGTTGGTACGTGATGAACCAAATTGGTTTCACAATCGCTCCACTTTGTTCCCCAGTTTGCAATGCTCCAGTCGTACCAATCTGCAAAACCATATTTTGCTTTATTGGCCTTATTCATTTCTTCCATTGCTTTTTGTTTTTCACTTTCACCGAATGAACCTTTTGGTGTGTCGGCCAGTTCTTGCGGCAATGGATAATGATTGACAAGACGAATACCACTTTCTGAATGGTCTTCGTGTGAAGTTGTTACGCGTGCAAAGTCTGCAATTGACTCAGCATCACCAACAATCTTTAGTGAGTTGTTACACCAGTTGGGCATAATGGTTTTCCTTTGTGTCTAGTAATTGGTTATTAGATTTCACTTTAGTAAATCGTCAGAATTATTTTGGCGATTGCTTTCCACCACCGTCAATAAATAATTGACCTGCCAGCTTTGAGCCGGCCACCTGCCTGGCAAACGTGTGTTCGCTTTCTGGGCCGAACGTGTGTTCGCCCTCCGGACCGAACGCTTGTTCGCCGAACATATGTTCGCGTTGCTCGACCTGGTGAGCCAGCTCATGAAAGTGTTGACCGTCTCCAAATACGGGATGGGACAGAATGTCTTCCCCGTACCTGTCTATGAGGGTTTCTCTGAGTGACTTACTCATTGGTAAACACCTGTCGCTGTAGCGGCTCCATTGGTGTCATCTCGTAGACCATGTAACCACTGAGGTCACGAGAAATACCCGTAACCCTCATTGGTCGCTCTTCTTTTTCTCTCCAAGGAAAATCACCAATTGCTGTTCTGACATTGCCAATTGCTTGCGATACTGCTTGATTTTCATCAACGGCAACAACGTCTTGAGTGACCATTGTCGTAATTCGATAGGTCTTCATTACTTCTTTCCTTTCTTCACCTTGACCACTAAATCGCTCTCAAGAACATCAAGAATTCTCAAGAATGTTTCTAGTGATGGTGAGAAGTGATTGTTCTCAATGCGATTTACTGTCTTTCGGTCTACGCCGGCCCGTTGAGCCAATGCATCTTGAGATAGTTCACGCGAGAGACGTTCACTTCTTATGAATGTTGCTAATTGCTTTCGCTCTTTTTTGATTGCTGTTTTTGATGGCATGATTGCCCCTTTCGGTTTAGTTGCTTTTATGGTATTTGGGTGAGCAAGCCTTTCCAACCTGCCCACCCAAAATCTTTTATTTATGCAAAGCTAATTGGCAAGCCTGCACAAAATCTGTCGGATATAAATGTTGACGTTCCTCTGAATTCTTTGGTGCTAAAGCCCATTTCAGCCAACGCTCGAATTCCCGTAGAGTAGGGTCGTCTGTCTCGCCTGGATTTATGTATGAATTCACAAAATGCGGCAGTGTGGTCAAATCTAAATTACCCATAACCCCAATGATTGTCATCATTCTGTATCCAATCATCGTTGCTAATTCGTCATAAGTGAGGTCGCTCATACACTCACCTCGCTAAATGGACACTCGGCACTTTCGCCAAATACTTCCTCGTAAAGGTCACGACCCGTCTGCCAGTCTGCCCAGTTCCCGTCACTAGAAATCTTTACAGACTCCCCGTAGTGATACTTTGCACGACACAGAATCGCTGTCACTACACAGTCATATGGCTTGTAAGCCGTCTTGCAGAAATCAAATGAGTAACCCTCATTGGGCATATAGCTCGGCTCTCTTACTTGTGCCTGCCAAACAAATGATTCGTGCGACTCATCACGAAAACCATTGAGGCTAAATGAGCTTTCGTTCCACTCATCACCGTCTAGGATTTCGCCGCCCCAGTCAGCTATTTTGATTCCTTTTGCTTTTGCAAACTCAACGATTTTTTTCGCGTCAAGTGCAAGCTTTCCGTACTGCTCTTTATTTTCTACAGAAACATTACGTTCCCAATAGTGGGTGTATCCCATTGCTTTCTCCTTTGTTAGTAGTTACTGAGAGTTTAGAAAATCGTCAGATGTATTTTGGCTATCGCTTCGCCAACCAATCGTC
>Ga0247723_1002308_pt1 | contig 10276 bp, 7 predicted proteins | sample MSEWelMarce5H_FC_FD_189079 | JGI IMG/M metagenome (GOLD analysis project Ga0247723, IMG submission 189079) | Subsurface sediment microbial communities from gas well in West Virginia, United States - MSEEL Well Study Marcellus 5H_FC | ecosystem: Environmental > Terrestrial > Deep subsurface > Rock...
TCCCATGAAGAACGTGGACATCTTGCGAGACACCTGTAGTCTTCTTGTGATTTCCAATGATATTCACTCTCATTTAGTCTTATTCAAACTTCGTCTTGTAAACTTCTTACCGCGAGGCGCAGTTCTACAGGTTCGTGGACGATTACGAACCAATCGTTTCCAGGAAGCCGTGTCACGAGGAGCACATGGATCTAATGAAACCCAGCGATCACGAAACCACTCTACATCGTCCATAGGTAACACACTTACTTTTAGAGGGGTCTCTTCGTGGAATTTATTGAGAAGCGTGCAAAGCTGTCTTCGTTCATTCACTCCATAACCGTAATACTCACTCATTGGATCTGAACAGTAGGCTCGATCATCGATTTTGTACTGACTTCCAGTCCAACGGACTCCATCAATGGGACGAAAGGATTCCCATGCAGGTTCCCATACAAACCAGTATCCCTTGTAGTCTAAAAAGACATTGTCGTTGAATTCATAGAGACCCATTACACTGCGTCCAGGAAATAGTCGCCAAAAACGGACGAACCTACACGCATTTTGACATGTAGTATCATGGCAAACCATCCCTACACCTTTCCACTCGACGACTTTCAAACCAGAGCGATTAACGCCATTGCGCGTGAAGAGAACGTATTAGTGACCGCAAAAACAGGCTCAGGCAAGACTTTGGTAGGTGAATACCAAATCTGGCATTCCCTGAAGAAAGGCAAGCGCGTCTTCTACACCACTCCCATCAAATCCTTAACCAATCAGAAATTCCACGACCTCAAACAGATGTATCCCAGTGTAGGCATTATGACAGGCGATATCAAGTTTGCACCTCAATCCGACATTGTAGTCTTGACCACTGAAATCCTACGAAACCTCTTATACAAACAGGGCTCCTCCACTGAATCACTTGGCATTACAGCTGCATTATCCTTAGACGATGTCGATGCAATCGTCTTTGACGAAGTCCATTACATCAATGACCCAAACCGTGGTAAAGTGTGGGAAGAGTGTTTCATTCTCTTACCTCCTTCCATTCGACTTGTCTTATTGTCTGCAACCATTGACAGTCCCGAACCCTTTGCCAAATGGCTTGCAGAACTCAAAAGCGTTCCAATGAACTTGATTTCCACCACGCATCGAGTGGTTCCTCTGTATCACAAAGTGGGAGAGGATCTAGTGATGGGACCCGATAATGTGTTCAATCGACGAGTATACGAAGCCTACCTTCGCGGACTCCAAACTCAACGCAACCAATTGCGTAAACAACGTGAAGCCGTTCGAGCACGTGAAGAAGGACAACCTGCAGTTGCAAAAGATCAACGCAGTCATTCGTTCGTGTTTCAGTTGAATGAACACATTCAAAAGCTCGAAGACACTGGATTACTTCCAGCTCTCTTCTTCGTCTTCTCGCGTAAGAACTGTGTACAATATGCCAGTAAGGTCACAAACTCCCTGATCGATTCCTCTGATTCGGCTGCAATTAAACACATCCTCAACTTCCATCTCCATCGATACCCAGACTTGCAGACATTGCCTCAATACCACGAACTCGAAGGATTACTTTTGAAAGGCATCGCGTATCACCACAGCGGTCTTCTACCGATCCTGAAAGAAATCGTGGAAATCCTCTTTGGACGAGGACTGGTACGAGTGCTGTTTGCGACCGAGACCTTTGCAGTCGGTATCAATATGCCTACCAAGACAGTGGTCTTCACCTCATATCGCAAATACGATGATATCACGAATGGACTGCGAATGTTACGAACGGACGAATACATTCAGATGGCTGGACGAGCAGGACGGCGTGGTAAGGATACACAAGGGATTGTCTATTACCTTCCAGACCATGAACCTGAAGATGCTTTGTCGGTGGAGCAAATGATGACTGGACGACAAGCGACCATCAACTCTCAAATGGACTTTGGAGTGGACTTCATTCTCAAATCCTTACAGTCTGGACGCCTTCAATGGAAAGACATTCTCTCCAGTTCGTATTACTACCAACAATCACAAATACTCTTGAAGTCTCTCGAACGAGAACGAACAGAATTGATTGGAAATATGCCTGAATCACATCCAGACTGCGAAGTACGATGGCAGTTGGAACAATCGTTCAAGATCAGCATCAATGCAGCACGAAAGGAGATTCAACGAACCTTGGAGGCATGGAAAAACCGACACGTTGGACCGAACTGGGACCGATTGTGGAAGAACCAGCAGACACGCGTTCAGTTGCAAGCCAAACTGAATACACTCGACAATCAGATTGAACTAGTCTCCAATGTAGGTCGACCAGTCGAAGTTTGGTTGAAAACCTTGGAAGAGGGAGGGTATGTCCACGAAGGGAACCTAACAATGTTAGGTAAACTAGCTGCAGAAATCAATGAGGGAGATCCTCTTGTGATGTCCAGGCTGTTTCTAGAACAAACACTTCATTGTTGTTCAGCGAATGAACTCATTGCAAAATTAGCCCAGTTCTTGGAACCTGAACCACTCTTCTACTGGTCAGACTTCATGTTCGAATGGATGCAAGGAGGTGATTTAGGTGAACTGTGTCAGCGCTACGAGATTGACGCAGGAACCGCGGTCCGTGCGATCTTGAAGCTGGCAAACATTGCAGAAGAGTGGACCATTCTTGCGACAATGTGTACAGACTTGCCCATGTTGGAAACGATGAAAGGGGTTAAAGAGGTGTTGGTGCGAGGGATTGTGATTCCAGATAGTTTGTATCTGCGCGTGTAGCTCGAATGACCATTCGTGTCTTCCACGTAGGCTGGTTCATATCGAGATAGTAATCTAACACAACTTGCGTTCCAACTTCAAACTCGGTTGTACGAACAGTGACTGTGCGTTGCCAATCGGTCACCCACACCTTACTTTTTTCCGCCAAGACTTCCAGCACGGTTCCCACCATCACTCGTGGAGTTTGCAGCTGGGTTAAGAAGAACAAGTCTCGTTCGTATTTCTTGGTTGCCTTGTTGAGAGCATTCAAACTCTCGGTAGGTTCAGGTGGGTCTAGATCAAGCAACACCATCTGATTATGGACGTCCGCCCAACGACGAATGGGAGAGGTTGTATGTGCATAGGCTTCCAAGTCCAATCCCCAATGGGGTGTGCGATCGGTGAACGATTGATACATTGCAGCCGATTCAGCTAGACGAGACGCTTCGGGGCATACACGTTTGTAGTTCTCCATACGTTCAGCGTTGGGTTCAGAATGACCCCGAAACAATCCTTTCGAACGACTGATGAGTTCTTCTGCCATGAAGGCATTGTAACTCACCATCAAGGCTTCAATCCATTCATGTGGATCATCGCCTAGGATTTTTCCCTTGGCACACTGTGCTGCTAATTTGAGTTCACGCATATCCGCTACATCGTCATATGTATACGATTCGGTCACGCGCACAATCGAACGGGTCCAATAGGGTGCTTTTCCGTTCTCGTAGACAATCGACACTCCAAATCGGTCTTCACCGAGTAACAGGGAGAAGGTGCCTTCAGATAATTCAATCGGAAACAGAGGTCGGACCGCTCGTCCACCTTCATAGAGTGTTTCACCTTGGGTTGCAAAGGCTTCAAGGGCTGGATTGGCGGCAACCCATGCACCGACATCTGCAATGGTCACTACAAAGCCGTTCTCTAAGAAGGTAATGCAATCATCTACATCTACACATCCAGGAGGGTCTACATGCAGAGTTTGAAACCCTCGTAAGTCAATGCGTCCCTTTTCACTGGGGACTTTCAAGGCGCCTTCGATTTTGGGAGGTTTGTGTGGACGATGGGTCCATTGAATGGCTTTTCGTTCAACGTTCCAGTCACCACAGGGTCCAAGGACTTGAACAATGTTTCCGCGTGGAATGCGTTGAGTCATATCCATCGGTTCAACAAGTGCCAGAAGGTTCACATACAAGTTGGGCTGTGAACATCCTACAATAAAGAGAGGTTGTTTGGGATTCAAAGGTCTAAAGAGATACATCGGTACATTTCGTGAAGTCATACCGTATCGGGTTTTACTAGTTAAGTGAACGACGCCTGCAATCATGGTACAATCCTTCTGTTAGATCAGTTTAGATCCATTTTAAAAAAAGCTCTTGAGTTCACCTGTGCGTGTTCCATAGATCTGAGTATCAAGAGGACGTTCAATAGGTGCAGGGAAGTCTAGAATGTCCTTGCGGTAGTATCGGTAGGCTTCGACTTCCACGGCAATACGGTTGGCACAAAAATTGACAACACGTTCGTTCAAGCCCTTGAGATCTACTTCAACCTCAAGAGGATTGTTCTCTGCGTATTGAAGGTAGTAACTGCGCATAACCAACATCAAGTCCACTTCACTTTGTCGGTCAATGTCCGCTCGAACCATCTGGCGAACCGTGTTGCGGATCTCATCTTGCAGATAGTTGATGTTCTCGGCACTAAAGAACTTCGTATTGAGATCGGTTGCACTGTGACGATAGTGAATTTGCTCCTTGATGGCGTTGGGAACCATGTAGGGTTCAGGAGCAAAGAGTGTTGCAGGAGGCACACTGGAGGCAGCTTCCTGGTCTGAAAGAGGTAAGCGCCCTGTGTGTTTAGGCGCGTTGGGAATAGCGGTTTCGGTATAAAACGATGAAAGACTTGGAGCCCACCAGAAACTAGATGCCCATGCCATTTGTTATCGTGGCACTACAATCTTTCCGCCGATTTTCGAGGTATCGGGTTCAACCGTTTCAAGTTCCAAGGTATACACAGGCTGCAAACTTGCATTCAACACTGGAATGTTCGAACCTATGAGCACAGTGGGTTCAAGAATGTTTCCAGTTCCCGAATCGATCGATCCAGGATACAAAGGTGTAGCATCACCGCTCGACAAGACACGTGTAAAGTTTGGAATGATGAACCCGTTATAGGAAGAGACATAAGGGGTTGTACGAGCAGAACTTGCATCTCGTGGAACGTAGATACCGTTCAAGTCCTTGACGTAATCCAATAACTGAAGTACAGGGAAGGTTGAATTATACAAGTTTGAAATGAAGGTGGTCTTCTCGGAGTTCAGCACAGACAGAATTGGAGATTTAAGAAGACTAGTCAAGGTATTCGAGTAGAATGAAATACGATCACCTACACGCAATTCATTGCTGCTAAAGTATTGAAAGTTACCTGTGAAACACTTGAGATACATTTGGTTACTGGTGGCTTGGATGAGGGAAAGTGAAAGCGAATCGTTTTGGATAAACCCAGTACCAATGGGATCTGTGATTGTGATTGCCAATCGCTGTAAGGCGGTAATAGGACTTTGAAGTTGAAGTGCTTCTTGTCCCCAGGACTCATAGTCGTATTGCTGAACACCGACGTTGGTTTCGAAGTTGGTCTGTTGACGCTGTCGTTGGGTCATGACTGAAAAGGATCGTCGAATGGGTTCATTTCCACCTACATACTGACCAAAGAACTCATTGAGATTGAACAGCAAATATGGATACGTTGAGAAGGTAGAGTAAGGCTTTCCAACCAAGTTGGATTGGATGAACTGACTGGTTTCTACATCCACGGCCGTACCACAGGGATCAATCGGAATGTTCAAGAACTGACGCTGAGGAAGCACTGCACGGACTAGTCGAACTGAAGCAATATTGTTTGCGTTGGTTGAACTTCCAAACCCAAATCCAGACGGTTCAATGATATAGCCTGTATCGACTCCAACTGGAATTCCCTTGGGGAGATTTGGATTGTAGGCTGGGTATCGGATAGTCGTTGAACCTGTAGAGAGTGTCCATCCTTGATTATTCGGAACACCGACCAGCGGAGGGATGTTACTAACTTGTTCCACTGCAAACGTAGGAACGAAGGAATTGTTGGTATACACAATCGGATTACTGGCAACTGTGGATTGACTTCCGAATGTAAAAACAAGGTTTGAATAAGGGTTTGGTTGCTTTACCCAGTCTCGTTGAGAGGAATCAATGATAATGTATTTCTTAAAAGCCTTGGTTTCGGGTGCAGCCTGAACACTGTTTTCATCGGACCGAGATCCTATAATCTCTTTAGCATAGTCATCTGGATTGACTTCAACATGGGTTGTATTTTGAGTTGAATTGAAGGTTTCAACCAAAAAAGGTCGAGACGAAGCAAGTCGCTGTCGAGGGTCAAAGTTATACTGAGACCTAGCTGCCGCTTGTTCACGCATCATAATCGACGCATAGTCGCTCATTGTTTATACGCGAGTCAAATCGTTAAGCCACATGTCCGCAGCTTTCAATTCATTCAACCGAGCGATCTCAGTTCTCAAGTCTGCCAATTGTGTCTCGTGTTTGAGGACTTGTTCAGCTGTAAAGCTGCGAACAGGTAACTTCATAATGTACTCGTAGGAGTCTTCCAACTTCACGTAAGACTGTTGAGCCAAGAGTGTATCGCATACGCTCTGAGGTTTCTTGCGCAAGTCCAATGTAGGACTGTCTGCAATCTGATCTTTGATGAACCGAACGACATTCTCGTGATACGGTAGTTCAGAGTGCAAGTGTTGGATCTGGGCTTTTCTTCGTGTCTCGTAGAGTGCCAACCGAACCTCTGCATACTCTTTGAGGAGTGCATTGGGTGAGTCGTACTTGGTAATCACTCCCTTGTGATTGAAGGCGTGCATGTTTGTCATCTTGAACTTGCTACTGATCGATTTGATCAAGGCTTCCTCGGTAATGCCCTTGATACGAACGTTGATGTCTACATCGGTCGAGACATCCACAAAGTCCTTGATACGTCCTTCTGCGAGTTCCTTCTCTAGCCATTCACGATAGTCTGCAGTCCAGGTCTCGGGTGGCAGCTCAGTGACCACAAAGTCTTCCTTCTCCTTCTTGAAGACACCGACTGCGGTTCCTTCTGCAGAGACAGTTCCCTTGAACCCCTTGAACCAGGGTTTGAGTGGACGGTCCAATGCGTCCTGTGTTCCAGTCAACCAGCTCTGGAGCATAGCCTTGAGTTCGGCTGGATTGTGTGGAGGGATGTAGGTTGAATAGCCTGTACCAATACCACGAGCACCGTTGACAAGAAGCATCGGTAAGACAGGTCCATACCATTCAGGTTCTACGGGTAGTCCATCGTCATCTCGATAGGTCAGGACTGGAAAGTCTTCCGAGGGTAGTAGCTTCTTAGTGTTCGGTTGAAGGTAGGTGTGAATGTATCTTGGAGATGCAGAGTCTGAACCACCTTGGAGACGTGTACCGAACTGTCCCTGAGGCACGAGCCATGGAACGTTGTTGGAGCCCATAAAGTCTTGAGCCATACCGACAATCGCATCGTTCAACGATTGTTCACCGTGGTGGTATCCAGTGTGTTCGGAGACATACCCTGCGAACTGAGCCACTCGGATCTCTGAGGTTAGGTTACGCTTGAAGGCTGCGTAGAGGATCTTGCGTTGTGAGACCTTGAGACCATCCATCACGCTTGGAATGGCACGTTCCAGATTGTAGTTGGAGAAGTGAATGAGGTCCTTGTGAATGAAGTCCGTGTAGGGAAGCTTGGGTCCAGTAGGGATCAAGACAGACTTGTCGTATCCCTGCAGCCACGTCTTGCGATCATCTGCGCGCTTCTTGTTGAAGGCTAGATCAATCGCTTCATCGGAACCCTGCGTGAAGTCGAACTGGACGCCTTGTGGCTTGGTAAAGTAGTCTTTGGCTTCGTCGCGTGTAGACGTGCCCAATCCCTTGTAATACTTGATTTTGAACCCCTTGGAGGCTTCCGTCTTCCTCCACTCTTCGTATTCGTATTGACTGTAGAAGTTCTTCACAGTCGTTCCCTTGACTGCCTTGACGATCGGTGTCGCCATGTAGGTCAAGAAGCCAGGAATGGCCATCAGTTCGTGCCAGAGTTCGTGGAAGAGGTTGATCAGCAAGCCACGAATGTGTGAACCGTCATAGTCCTGATCGGTCATAATCATCACGCTTCCATAGCGCAAGTCAGAGAGTGTTTCATACTTCTTGCCGGACTGAAGTCCTAGGATCTTCTTCAACTCTGCAATCTCCTTGGTATGTTCGACCTTGGAGTCGGATGTGTCCTTCACGTTGAGGATCTTACCCTTGAGAGGGTAGACGCCATAGAACTTGCGCTGTTCCTGCGACAGACCCGAGAGAGCCATTGCTTTAGCTGAATCACCTTCTGTCAGGATCAATGTACACTTGGCAGACTGAGCGGTGCCTGCAAAGACTGCATCGTCTAGCTTGGGAATGCCTGTAATTCTCGATTGTTTCTTACCATCGGTCTTGGTGTTGTCTTTGGAGTCCTTGACAGCTTGTGCTTCAATCAGTGTTTCTACAATCTTCAGCTTTGAAACGATCTTCTTCAAGGTCTCTTCAGACAACTTGGGGCTGGATCCAAAGGCAGCTGCTTTAGTCGTCAATGTCTCCTTGGTCTGTGAAGTGAAGCTTGGGTTCTCAATCATACTCACACAGAACACTGCGAGTTGATCTTTGACCAAACTGGGTTTCACCTTGGTCTTCTTCTTGGTTTCTAGATAGTCTACGATGTGGTTTGTAATCTGGTTCACCACTGTATCCACGTGCGTACCACCCTTGGAGGTCCAGATGCCGTTGACGAACGACTGATTGTAGGCTCCATCTTCTGCTTGTCCGATCGCAATGTGCCAGCGTTCGTTGGGTGATTCGTACACCACAGGCGAACATCCGTAGGAGTCTGCATACTCGACTAGGTTCTTACACTTCAGGGTATCTCCGTTCCAGATCACCTTGGTATCCTTTCCAACAGTCATCGCGAGATCCCATACGCGTCGTTCAATGAGACGCAGCATGTCGGGTGTAATCTCTTTCATTCCGAAGCGTTCAAAGTCTGGTTCCCACTTGACTGCAACGGAGGACTTGCTCTTAGTTGCCTTCACAGTCGGTTCATTAATTCGTGTCATGTTCATCGAGTAGCGCTGTTGATACGAGAGTTTGCGTTCGCCGTCGATAATCATCACTTCCATGTGCTTGGCGAAGATGTTGACGAGCTTGACGCCATAGCCGTTCTTACCACCGACTAGCTTCTTCTCCGATGCATCGTAGTTGGTCGAGGTGAGTAGTTCTGCAAAGATCATCTGAGGAACCCAGACCTTGTGTTCTGGATGTTGAACGACGTCAATCGGTTCACCGTCATTCTCAATGTAGAAGTGAGTTGGATCCGCAGAAATCGTAATCCTCTTGACTGGGTTTGTAGAGTTTCGCGTGCGGAGTCGCACAACTTGGTCGTGGGCGTTGACTAGGAGTTCGTCGATAAGCTTGTAGAAACCAGGATTGATTTGGAGTGCACGTTTGACGAACTGATCGCCTTCGCGCACAAACACTTCTTCCTCTACGTTCGCGATACTACCAATGTAGGTATCTGGAAGGGAGAGGATGTGTTCACGATGGGTCTTCTTTTGATAGGCTGCTGAAATGTCTTTACTCATTCTTGGGGGGTAGTATCAATCAAAGAGAGAAAACTTGCTTCCGTTTTGTCGTGGGACTTTAAGTGAACCAACGTTCAGTTAAGAAAGGATGCCTCCTAAGAAAGCACTTCCAGAAGCTCCGATTATCTTTTCGTTGAAACTTCCTGTGGAAGAAAACGTTCCAGTACCTGCAGATTCAACTACAGACTATTCCGAGATCTTGCGAAGCGTCGAAACCTCCACGCTTGCTGATCGATTTTCCACTGACACAATGAAGGAGGTTTTATCCAAGACCAAAAGTCCTTCCTATGCAAACGGTACGTGTTGTCTTTGGTGTTGCCATCCATTTTCGTGGACACCTTCGGTGGTTCCAATCTCATACGATGCCTATGAGAACATGTATACATGTGAAGGACACTTTTGCTCACCTGAATGCGCATTGGCTTCAGTCTATACAGACCCTTCTCTGCAGGATATAGGTCGATGGACTCGGCATGCACTGTTAGCCGATCTGTATCGAACGATGTATAAAGGCCGTGAACTCACACCTGCACCACCTCGTACAACCTTACGAATGTTTGGTGGTCCGTTGGACATTCAACAGTTTCGTGAATATACAGCACATTCTGAGGAAATGGTCACAGTTCAATTACCACCGCTACGATTGTATGTTCCAACGATGAGTGTCCAAGGACCTATTCGGGATGTGAAGAAGTTCGTTGCCTTATCTCAGGAAACCGTCGACAAAGCCTCCAAGGAATTACGATTGAAACGCTCGAAACCAGTGCATACAAATGTAGCCACACTCGACACATTGGTCACCAAAGAGATGACACCCAGTGGACATGTGAATACGTTTGGAGCCTTTGTGAATTTATGAACCATTTATAC
>Ga0247723_1002310_pt1 | contig 10274 bp, 15 predicted proteins | sample MSEWelMarce5H_FC_FD_189079 | JGI IMG/M metagenome (GOLD analysis project Ga0247723, IMG submission 189079) | Subsurface sediment microbial communities from gas well in West Virginia, United States - MSEEL Well Study Marcellus 5H_FC | ecosystem: Environmental > Terrestrial > Deep subsurface >...
GTACGGTCTCGGTCAGGATAACTGTCGTCAATCTGTTCTCTTAACTGAACGGCTGACTTTGATAGCCACCACTTCATCCCAGTAGCAATGCCGCTTCATCGGCTGTGATGCCTAGACGCTCAAGTAGTGCAGCCTTAGCGACAGCACGCTCGGCAGCGATGCGGTCATCTTCTGCCTTAGCATCGGCTGCTAACTCTGCCTGATAGGCAAGTTCGGCAACTTCTGCATCTGTCAGCTCGATTTCTAAGACCTCGCCAGTAGTGCAATTAACTTCGATTCGTGTTGGATTAGGCATTAGATACTCCATATAGGTAGGCGGTAGTGTGTTCGACAAAATTGGCGGCTGATCCGCTTGTTAAATTAATTTGAGTAATGGCGGCCGTTCCTGACCAAAGCCCCGCCATTAGGCCAGCATAAGCGGCCGTGGCATTGTTTTCTGAAACTCCATCTACGCTAAAAGATTTTGCGGTGCTGCCTGCATAGTTTGGAATGTAGATTTCTGCATTTCCGAAAGTGCTAGCCGTCGCAGTTGAGGCAGTCGTAAACGGCGCGGAGTTAGTGGTATCAGAGGCAGGGGTTCCCGAACCTGCGCCGTATAATCGTCTTACTGTATAAGTGCCCCCAGTATTAAAAGAGACCCCAAGTCCGTCTACCACGCTGCTGCCAAGATTTGTTCTCGCCGAGATCTTAATGACTAAATCCGTGTATGTGCTGGGTATCGTAGTAAAGGAAATAGTGGCCTGACCGCCCGATCCAACTACTACGGCTGATCCGATTTGAGTAAATGTAGGCATTATGCCGCCTTTATTCCGTAGATGGTAAAAATAGTGCCTGTCTTTAAACTGCCAACTGGATTACTTGAACGCAAAGTAACTGAATTTACCGCAGCGGTAGAGCGCCACAGGCTCACATTTGCGTCCACTTCAACGCTGGCGGTGCTTAATCTTGATAAAGATGTTTTATAGGTTGTTGTATTTGAATAATTTAAGATTGTTGATACAGCGACAGATGGAACAGTTGTGGACATACCATTTACATAGGCTCCAAAACATAATCCTCTAGCGTCATTGGCTGCACGCAAGGATGATGCTGCGCTACCATTACCGCTCAATACAGTCCACGAATAGTTGCTTCCAGTATCACTATTTAGCTGTGCTGTCAGTGTATAAGCGCCAGTACAGGTTAAATTGGAAGTAATAATAACTAAATCAGTATAAGTGCTGGGGATAGAAGTAAAAGTATGTGAGTTGGTATTGCTTGGTAATGTGTATGTCTGAATCTTCTCATAAGTTGCAGTAGGCATTATTACCCCTTAATTCCATATAGTGCGAATTGAGTATCGGTCGTCCAACTGCCACCGCCTGAGGTAAATCTCAAGCTGTTGATCGCGGCGGTGTTAAACCACGCGCCGGAGATAAGACCAACGGTACCTGAACCGTTAAAATCCACTCCACCTAAAAGTCTAAAAGTTTTATTCTTTGAAGTGTTAGCATAATCTAAAATATCCCAAACATAGGCTCCGTAAATTCCGGCCGTGTTAAGACTGCTAGGGTTAAAATATGGCACAATATCAGTGCCGCTTGTATATGACTGAGCCCCAGCGGCTGAGCCGTTACCCGTAAGTCTATGAGTTGCATAGTTAGCGCCTGTATCTCCATTAGCAATTACTAAAATACTTTGTTCACCTGTTCCCACAGAAGTATTCCGCACGATGGCTCGTAGCTGTAAATGTTTGTAGGTGCTAGGTATTGAGCTAAAAGTTATTACGCCGCTTATTCCTGTGCCGTTGGCAGTTGCAATCGACTCGTAAGAGTTAGTCGAGGCGGCTACGCCTGCATCCAATAGCGCCGCTATATTGTTAAGCATTACCCAATGGCTCCAACGACGTACCAAGTATCGGTGCCTGTCTTAATGCAGGCGGCAGATTTGTATTGTGCAAGGGTAGGGGCTGCCGCTACTGCTCCAGCGGATAGGACTGTAGTCGTGCCGGATGTAACGGCCGAAATGGTGCAGACTCCCACGCCTTCGTTGAGGATAGTAATACATGAGCCGACAGGGATAGCCGCTGTCGCGTTGGTAGGGATCTTTAAGGCGATCGCTGTAGCCTTATTCATAGGGACTAAGACTTGATAGGAGTCGGCGACAGTAAGCGTGTAGTCGGCTGTCTGATCTGCCTTGATCTCAAAGGTGACGAGGCCGTTATAGTCTGCGGCTGTAAAGATGTCGCCTGTTGTAGCTGGAAAGCCTGTTGCCATTGTTTTCTCCTAGTATCCCATAATGGATTGTCCGATTATACCGTAAGTCGATGATCCTATGATGAATCCCTCAACTATAGGCTCAAGTGTTGTTACTGTACATTTCATAGAGTTAGGGGTGATGTCCCATGCTAGACCCTGAACTTGCAAGGTCTTCACGATTGTCGAGCCATTCTCTTGCACATTGGTGATCTGTAGATTGTCAAAGTAATCAAGGCCGATCATCGTGTCTGTAGGGACATCGGTGTCCAATAGATCGACTGTCATGGCATCGATTCTGATTGATGTCTCGGCTCTCGTGGCGACATAGATTCGGGCAATGTCTAAGACTTGAGCATCTGTCTCAGGGATCATCTCTGTCAGAGTAGTGCCATGAGGAAAGTACTTAGCCGATGAATCAACGCTGGCAACGACTTGAGCCGACCCACCGAGGCGAGTCATGCTCGCTTGATTGATGATCAGCTTGTCATCAAAGGCATATCTAAGGTCAGAATAAGGAATGCCTGTAGTCTGATTAAACTCAATAGGTGTTGCAGCTAGAGAGCCCACTACATCGTTTCTATCCTTAAACTCTGCCGTGCCATCGGTACGGATAAAGAATGCGCCTTGCTCTGCGAACTCTGCTGCCTTGAGGGCTTGCAAAGATGTGCGAGCCGTAGCAGGATCGGCCTGAACTGTTGTAGAGCCTGTGTCTGTGATTCTCATTGATGTAGGGAATGAGACTTGATCGAGAATCTTTGTGATGCGTGTGCCAGTTGTCTGCCCTGCTGTGGCGCCCGTCACAGTTGATATGTTAGCCATCTGAAAAAGTCTAAAGGCATCCGAGCAGACGATGTCCACATATCCTAATTCTTGACCTGTTGGAAAAGAGTATTTGTATGAATCGACATAACCTGAAAATAAGAAGTGCTGAGTGGTTGGAGTAGTAGCTGCGACACGAACCTTACGAAGTGGGGTCAGATAGCCAAAATAGGGTGAAGATGTGTTCTGAGGGTTGAATGCGCCTGTCTCATCAATGACTCGGACTGTACATGTGCCTGTTTCGTAGGTGTCGCGCATAATGTTTCTTCCGCGCTGGATCTTGATTGATCGAGTGACGCTACTTAGATCCACTACAGGATCAGGGACTTCTGTCGCTGCGAACTGAGATACGCCAATGACTCCGTTGATCGGGTCGCCAACCGTGAAGGGGTATCCGAAGGTCGCGGATTGGCTAAAGTCGAACGAAACCGAGATCGTGGCAGGTAGGGTCATTTGACTGACGGAGCTCCACGGCCGTTGTATCGGCTCACGTCGCTGAATGTACCTGAGAGAGATTGATTTTGTTGAACACTTGTGACTGCGCCAGTTATTTCTGTGTCGCCCAAATAGACCGCAACATTGATGACCTTAGCTTCTGCCGCTTGGTTTGCATTAACGGCGGCTGCCAATTCCATTTGGGCATCTGTCATGCTAGATGTGATCGGAATGGGTGCCGTCTGTAATTGTGCTACAGATACGCCAAGCGATGATGCTGTGTAGTTAAGCAAGTCTTGGGGTAATGTCCAGTTACGATATGGGTTGGGCGCCTCGGGAGTTGTTAGTAACAAGTTACGTAAATCATTTTGACGCTTGATTGCGGTTTCTAATTGATCGGCTAACTGAGTTGCTAGTGTCGCGTTATCTGCCAAGATGGCTTTCTGCAATAGTAAAGATAGGCGGTCTGTCTCGCTGATCTGACCTTTAAGGGCTGCTTCAATACCGATTGCTTCTAGGTTAAGAGTCTTTGAGGCCTTAAGCAAAGCATTCTGCTTCTTCTGTGCATCGAGTGTTTTCTTCTGCAAGGCTGCTAATTCTTTAGCACGCTTGACGGCAGCGGCTTCTGCCTTCTTTCGAGCTGCATCATTCGGATCTACATAACCTGGCCCAAGTGCTGACGATGGATAGCCGCCCATCCCCGCAGCGCCTTTTGATTTTTTGCCATAAGCGGATAAAGCATCTAAAAGTTTTAGTGCCTCACCAGCCTGAGGGAATAGAGTAGCTAAAATACCTCTTGCGCCGCCGATCTTTCCTATGAGATCAGCACCCGGCAAAGACTTTAATTTATCTCCTAAAACGGCCAAGCCGTAGATGGCATCGCCAACGTAAGTAGCAAGTTCGCCCATAGAATCGGCTAATGGTTGAATGGAGTTACCTTCACCTGCTAACAATGACAAACTCTCGACTAAACTCTTGCCTATGGTTTCGCTTGCTTCATTGGCGGCATTAGACAAAATGCCCATCTTGCCAGCGTAAGTAGTTAGATATTGAGCATTGGCACCCGAAAATTGCTTGGTAAGTTTTTCCTGAACGTCTGCAAAGCTCATGGTCTTGAGTTCTGCCTGTGTCAGTCCAAGTGAGTATTTGCGAAGGCCGCGAGTCTGACCGACGTAAGCCATCGATAAATCATTTACAACTGTCTCAAAATCGACACCGCTTCCGGCACTTATGTCTAAGGCTTGAGTAAGTAACTCGGTTGATTTAGCTAATGAACCAGTAGTGGTCAAAAGCTTTTGCATACTCGGACGAAGCTGATCGTCGGCGACCCCCGAGGTGCGAGCTAACTGACTTATGAATTCTTCAATGCGTGGAGTCTCAAAAGCAAGACCAAGATTCTTCACGGCTATAGCTAAACGCGATGCGGCTTTCTCATCTTCAATAAAGGCTTTTGCTGCGTTCTTGGTGAACCTGAGAAGCTGAGTTGCTCCAAAGGTAACAGCTAGTTGAGCGCCTAATTTCTTAACGCCTTTTTGTAAAATGGATGTTGCGGTGGTGGCTTCTTTGAAAGACTTCTTGCCTTTGAACTCACTAACTATATCAGCGCGTAATTCAGCCATCAGATTTTGCCTCTCGCGTTAAACTTAGCGGCTGCCTTTTCTAGCGCCTTAATTACTCCGACCTTAGCTTTGCCTTCATCTTCCTTGTACGCTTTAAACATGGCGCGACCTTGCATCTTGCCTGATCCTGAAAGTGTGCCCTGTAAGCGTGGAGTGAACTTGCCTACATTACCCGACTTGCGACCTGAAGTTTCAAAGATTGCGCCTGCAGCGGTTTTATTGTGAATTGATACTGTAGAGATCCAGCCTTGACGATTAGGCTTAGTCGGTGTCAATTTATAGCCCACGCCTCGACGCGCTAAGGCAGCGTCATATTTAGGAAATCTATCAGGCTCGCTAGTGCCAACGAAACCTGAAGGCATTGCAGAATTGGCAGGCATAAAACCGCGAGCTTTCTTGACCAATGGCTTTAGAAATCCAATCATCTCGTCGCGAAGCTCTTTGTCTAGGTCAGGCGAGAATTGCTTAAGAGCCTTGCGAAAAGCGTTAGCGCCTTTTAGCTCTGTAGGCATCGCTCTGCTCCTTCGCTCGGTCTTTCAACGCTTTCAATAACATTTGAAGCATTGACGAATCTAAATCGATCAAATCTTGTGGCGGGATAGCCGTCTCAATGCTCAATCGAGCGATGAGATAGTGGATGCTATCCCTGCCTAGGCCAAAGGGTCAGACTCAGCAACCTCGACACTCTTTAAAGTTTCGAGAAAGTCTGCTCCGAAAGGCTTTACTGTGACTCCACTTAGTCGAAGGCCTTCCCATGCCAACCAATAGACATCTGACTGCTTTTCATCATCGCGAAACGCTTTGTGAAATCCCTTTTTAGCATATAGCTCGAACGCATATTCGAGGCGAGGTGTGATCTCGATCTCTGTAACGCTATTGTCCGCTAGTGTGACTATTAACTTTGCCATGCTGTGCCCCTTTGTTTAGTTAGATTATGCGGTTGTGACTACTACTGTACCTGATACGTTCCATGTTACAGACTGTGTGCCAAGATCGCCAACGGCACCATTGATGTCGGTGAGGTTATTGACTAGGCATGTCATTGTGTAAAGTGGATTTGTTGCAGATACGGCTGCAGAAGTTTGCTTGAGTGTAACAGTTACGTTGGTTCCGTATGCAGCCTGTAGGGTTGCTAGAACTTCGCCTGCTGCTGTGTCGTTAAGGAAGTCGATTGTGATAGATGCGGCTTCTAGACCCTTCACAAACTTATGGCCTGAGTCTCCCATTGCGGTGACTTCAAGCTCATCAAATGCGCGGTTAAGTGTTACAGATGTAACGTGGTCTGATAGATCGACGGAATTAACCGATACGACTACTCCATTGTTCAGAAATACAGCCATTAGATTATTCCTCGTCTTTCTTGGTAGATGCTGGCTTTGGTGTTGATGGTGCTACCTGCCCGATCTTGATCAGGAAGGCTTCTTGCTCTTTTTCCCACTCGGACATTTTAGCTCCAACTCGTTAGGACTGAGATATTGATATTGCATGTAAGTAGATCACCTGAAACGGCACTCAGGACGGCCGGAGCCGATACCTCTGTGACGTTGTAGGTGTATGAGGATGCAGCGAGTAGATTGAACACTCGGACTACATTGTCCTCAATTCCATTGAGATTGCCTTCGTTATCGAGCAACGGCACCATGACTGAGATTGTGAAGTTAGCCATTGGTGAGATAGATGCGTGCCATCCGTTAGATGGCGAAATGTAAGGATCGCTAGGAGCGACGATGACGCTGTTAGCAATAGGGGTTGCAGGTGGGAATGAAAATACAGACCATTTAGTATTATCTACTAGGGCTGTTGCGATACCTGCTCGGAGTGTTGATATGGCGGCCATTAGCCCACCATCGATCTCGGATCGAGATAAGGCGCGATAAGGCCACGGACGCGAGCGAGAAGGGTGTTGCCCATGCGATAAGGTGAAGGCTGATACCCGTCGATGGTTACTCCGCCGGATGATGGCGCTTGACGGCTTTGCCAAATGTCGATAGCAATCATGAGCGATGCTTCTTGAATCGCTGGGACTGTTGAAGGGTCTAGATAAGTATCGGCTGATAGTAAGCCGTAAGGGTTAATTGGATGGCGTGGAGTCACGGCATTGTTGTTGCCTGTGATCGCATAAGTAATGGAATGAGTGTCGCGACCTGTGATGGTCTTTGATCCATTGTGCTTAGAACCTGCGCCTGTGATTACTACTGTCTGACCGACATATAACTGTTCGGCAATAGATTCTGCAAAATAAGATGTGCCTGTGTTGGCTGTATTACTGTGCCCAATTATAGAAAGGGTATTTGACCAGATGAAAGGCAAAAGAACATTATCTGCTGCATCGCAGACGGATTGAAGCGTGGCGTCAGCGTAGAGCGTCCCAACGCCTAGGGCGGTGCGAAGCTCTGCAACTGTTGTCAATGCCATGCTCTGATCCTTTCTAAAGACTGGCTGGGTAGAAGGGCACTACCCAGCCAGCGACTTAGGGAGTTACTTACGACTTGTTGTTCTGGAATGCGCCTGCTGCAACCTTAGTTGCGATTGCGCCGTAGCCGTAGTAGCCGATTGTTACTTGACCTGCGGCTGTTGATTCAGCGCGTAGGCGGTAGGTTGGTGACTCGTACCATGTATATGCATCTGGGTTAACGATAAGGATTGTTCCATCGCCATCGCCAGCATTTGTAGGATCGACGTAGAGGTTAAGACCTGCAACGTTACCTGTAAGTGATGTAGGTGCTACAACTCCGCCTGCGTTCATTGGCTGTGAAGCTGTGTAGATTGGGCGTCCTGCATCGTTAAGAGACATGATGTTTGACCATTGTCCTGTAGATACGATCATGTTACGAGCGAATGGATTTGGAAGTCCTGCTGTTGCTCCATAGACTGAAGCTGATCCGCGAGCAACGATTCCGAGAAGCTCGGCTGCTGTTGGGTAGGTTGCAACGCCTGTTGCGTCAACTGTTGCACCTGTGATGAGTGCTGCGTTGACTGCTGCGTTGGTTGACTTTGCATAAGCCGCTGCCATGTTGCGAACGAGTTCATCGAAGAATGCTGGAGATGTACGATCGAGCAATTCAACTGAGAATACCTGTTGTCCTGCGTATTTTGCAACGCTTACGCTTAGGAATGCAGAGTTCTGATCTGTGTTAGAAAATGCTGCATCTTCAGCTGCAACTGCAACTGTTGGCATTGCTGTAATCTTTGGGATCTCAAATGTCATACCAGCATCAGGAAGCACTCCACGAGAGATTGCATCGATTGATGGGCGGATTGTGGTTCCAAGAGGATTGATGATCTCTGAGAGTTGACGTGTTGGTACTAGACCAGCGTTGTCTGTTGTGTTGTCTGCTGCTGCGATGTACTGACGTGCTGAATCATCGCCGAGTGCAGCGCGGATTGAGTTTTCTGCGTACTTTGCAGCTGTGATTTCAATGCGTGGCTTTGTGTAAGCCATTGCTGTTACAGCAGGGCGAGCAGCTTCAACTGCGGCAGCCTCAACTGTAGGTGTTGCTTCGACTGCTGAAGTGGTTTCTTCCACGGTGGCTGTCTCGCTTTCTGTTGGTAGGGTTTCTTCAACGGCTTCATCTTCAGACGCCGCGATATCGGTTACGGCTGCAGATTTAAAGGCTGCTGCCTGAACCAAACTTACTTCGAGCAGGTCAGCGCTCGAGACATACAGAACGCCATTCTTTGGCTTTGCTGCATTGACCAAAACTCCGACTGAGAGTCCGGTGCGGAGTTCCTCTGAGGCTTCGATGAGAGCATCGGTGCCACGGGATGATTTAGAGATTTTGAAAGATGCAAAGATTCCATCTTCTGTCTCATTAAAGAATTGAGCGCGGCCAATTGGCTGCTTAGGATCGTGCTCTAGTAAGAGCTTCACTTTGCTTGAATCAGCTACGTTAATCGCGCCACGCTCAAAAACAACAGCACCGGCAGATGTGTTACCGACCTCGCCATTAAAAGGGACGATCTTCCCTGAGATTGTGCGCTCTGAGGCATCCGCTGTGAGTTCTGCCGAAAAGGTCAGCATCTCTTTCATATCATTCCTTCGCTTCCATTAGGTGTAAGGTCTGTCATCTCCATGGCCTGTTCCTGGGTGATCAACTGAAGATCAAGGAGTTCACGGATGATTGACAGTTCTACGAGTGGGTCCGTGCGTAGATAATTCTTATCAATGTCAAATTTAACGATGTTGCCTCGAGCTGTGATGTCATCCATTGAGAGACGATCTTCGATTGCTGAGATAAATGGCTGTAGAGATAACGTGAGGAATTGCTTGCGCTCATCTGTGACGTTGGCATAAGTCATCGTCGTGTTCTGATCTGCCGAAACGTAATAAGGTGGCACGTTGCAAAGGCGAGCGATCTCTGTAGCAAGATTCTGAATCGCTTCGTTGTACATCATGTCCTTAGGGCTAAATCCAACTGTTTCATATTTAAGAGTCGAAGTCAGATACGCTGTAGAACGATTAAGGCGAGCATTCTTCCAAGCTGAAAGCAATCCTTGAACTTCTGCAGGTGGAAGATCGGCTCCGGAATTCGAGATATACCCCGTCGCCATGGGAGTGGCGGCTGCAACTACGCTGGCTTTCTGAATGTCTAGTGCGGCGCGAATTGTTGAAACGCCTGTGTTTAGAATGCCATCGCTCAATGATTGAAATGTAATAAGTGATCCGAGGCCGTCCATTGGGACTGTAGTTCCATCGATTGCGTATGATTTGACAAAAACATTGTCGCGATCTAGTGTCGCTGTAACTCGACTGTTAGCAATCCACTCAAAACGTGATGGGCGACCATCTTCTTGATAAGTCTCAACTACTTGCCAAAATGCTTGGCCGTAGAATAGAAGTGAATCGACTGTGTAGGCAATAGTGACTGAACGAGGCTGTGAGTATGAAGGTTGGTCAAGCCAAAGTGGCTTTCCTAATTCTTCACCCGTGGACTTTTTGTAAAGCTCGAGTGGGATGGTGCCGATTGTGCCAGCAAGTAGATTGCGGCAACGCGCTAGGGCAGGGACACCCATAGCCTCGGTGCGACCGACGTATGCAAATTGGAATGGCATCGCATAAGGTGAATACTCACCTAGAACCTGAGGTGCGTACTGAGCCTCGACATTTGCTTTCGGTGCTGCACCTGTAAGGCGCGAAAGGATACCCATAGAGGGCAATTATACA
>Ga0247723_1002311_pt1 | contig 10260 bp, 27 predicted proteins | sample MSEWelMarce5H_FC_FD_189079 | JGI IMG/M metagenome (GOLD analysis project Ga0247723, IMG submission 189079) | Subsurface sediment microbial communities from gas well in West Virginia, United States - MSEEL Well Study Marcellus 5H_FC | ecosystem: Environmental > Terrestrial > Deep subsurface >...
ATGAGATGTTAATTTGTCTGCCACCTTTCAATCGGTGGAATTTACCACCATCTAAACAAGTAGGATTTGAAGTCCATAAAGATCCTACCTGCTTGGGTGAATACGAGCCAGAACCCCATGTCATCAGAATCTCTGAAGCAAAGAATGGGCATCTGGATACTGTTGTAAAAACTGTAGCCCATGAAATTATCCATATGAGGCTATACCTAAAGGGATGCAAAAACTGGGATAAGCATGATGCTAATTTCAATGAGTTATCTCACAAGATTGCTATTACTTTAGGATTTGACCCCAAGGAACTTTAATGCCACAACAAACCTGTAGCGATCAAGAGTTTATTGAGCTTTGGAAACAAATAGAATCACCAACTGGGATGGCTAAAGCCCTAGGTGTTGATGCTAGAAATATTATGAGGCGCAGGAATTATTTAGAGGGTAAATACAATATCACTCTAGCGACCAATAATCCTAGCAAAAGAGTTATAAATTTTGATAAAGAAGTAGCAAAGCAGAAACTAGCAGAGAAGTTAGAAGAAACTAGGCACTCTGTCCGCAGAGGTACAGTCATTGAGAATGGCACAGTAGTAGTATTCTCAGATGCTCACTTCTACCCAGAGGACTACAGCACAGCCTTTAGAGCATTGCTGACATTCATTAAAGCCCACAAGCCAGAAGTTATTATCAATAATGGTGATGCCTTTGATGGCGCATCTATCAGCCGACATCCTAGAATTGGCTGGGACTCAAAGCCTTCTGTGATCGAAGAACTCAAAGCAGTCCAAGACCATTTATCTGCTATCGAAGAAGCCTCAGTCCACAAGTCTAATCTTATTTGGACTCTAGGCAACCATGATGCTCGATTCGAGAACTTCCTAGCAGCTCAAGCTCCACAGTATGAAGGAGTCCAAGGATTTACCCTTAAAGACCATTTTCCACTATGGCAACCTTGTTGGTCATTCTGGATCAATGAGGATACTGTGATTAAGCACAGATGGAAAGGTGGTCGCTATGCAGGGTCAAACAACACAACCTTTGCTGGCACTTCTATTGTCACAGGTCATACTCACCAACTAAAGGTAGAGCCATTCACAGACTACAAGGGAACTCGCTATGGTGTCCAGACAGGATGCCTAGCTAACCCAATGGGTGACCAATTTTCGGATTACACAGAGGATAACCCTAAAGACTGGAGAAGCGGATTCGCAGTTCTAACCTTTGTAGATGGTAAGTTGCTACCACCTGAGTTAGTGCAAGTCTGGAATGAAGATAAAGGTGAAGTTACTTTTCGAGGAAAGATTTGGACTGTTTAACTTTACAATTATCTTCCAATAACTTTACAAAATGTTTCTTATTCTTTACAAAAGTGCATGAAACTTTAGTCAATATATAAATAAACTAACTATTCCTGCTATATAAATAAGAACTGCTACAAGCTCCACTAAGAGCAAAGCGTTATCTCTGTATAGGTAGCCTTGGACTGTCCACAGAAAACTGCCTACAAGCCCAAATAAGAGGTTTAAAGGGTATATATTGAGAGAAGTCAGGGCTATACCTATCAAACACAGTATAGTTCCTGACCATCTAATCATTGCAAGCTCGCTAAATATTGTTCCATTGTTCGTCTAATAGCTTCTCTGATTACTGCTAGTTCATCTTCTGAGAGGGTAAAGTCTTTTTCTAGTGTCATTTTTTTTTAGCCTTTTTAACTGGTTCTTGAATTTGTCTATAAATCATTAATAATTTGTGAACTCTGTCATCCAATTTGGATTCTATATCGTTAAGAATATCTGAGGCAGCCCACAATGCACCAGAGTCATCACCTAAAGCTCTTTCTGCGCAGATGGCAATTATAGACTGACAACTATTTACTTTACAGCTCAACTGCTCAATTTCATTGACCTGAGTCCAAAAATCTTTTGTTAGTTCATCATTCATTTCTCACTCGCTTTCTTTAGTATTGCTCTACGAACCTGACCTGTTGATTTATTATTTCGTCTTGCTCTGAATACAATCGCTTTACCTAAACCTCTTTTTACTAAAGCAAACTGCATATCATGGACAAGACCGCAATCACAGCAAGCCATCTTATATAACTTTCTATTTGGATAAACCCATTCAGTCCAGTCGCCATCTTTTTCAACAACATGGTTTTTAAACTTAGCCATTATTAGCCTTTTTTATTTCAATAAATACTTTTTGACCCTCAACTTCTGCCCAAAGGTTAAAACAACTCATACCAGCACCAACATCAATTTCAGGCTTGTCAGCAATAACAGATAACCAATCCCGCATGATGTAACCTAAAGCCATAATTGGTTCTGATGGTTTATCTTGTAAGTTAATTTCATTCAATCTTTTAGCAAACTCTTTATTTAAATTCATTTTTCACTCGCTTTCTTTAGTATTGCTCTAGCAAAATCAAACCATTTATCTTTTTCACCATATTTACTAAATAGTTCGCCTATTTCCTCATCACTTAACTCTCTTGGTGATTGCCATAAAACATCTTTAACGCTGTGTTCATCATCAATCAATGTAACAGCAATGATTTTTCCATTAACATCCCTGACAGTTGCAACATCTAAATTAGGTGCTGTATAAAGTGGCTCGTCATCTTGCCTAATTTGCTCAGGAGTAATCCTAATAATTCTTTTACCTTGCCTACGCATCCATGCAACTGGTTTCATCTTTCAAATAACTCCCTTAATAAAGTTTCTGCCATTATTACTGTCTCTCTGTGTTGTTTTTTTACAACATATCCACCATTAGGTAGCCTTGCTTGCAAAAGTTCATACAGTCTATCTGCCAAATCTACTGGGTCAATAATCATGGGATTAACCTCTTGCAACTGTATGGAGTCATTCCCATTCTGAACATCCCCATAACTGAACAGTCTTGAGCAATTGTGTAGTAAGCACCAAGACCACCAAAACTGTTGCCAATAACAAAAATAATAACCATGCCGACTAGACTCTTTCTAATCCTCTCAATCCATTCCTTAATCATTTAAACCTCTGCTATGGGGTTAAAAAGCCAATGAGCTGCATAGTCAGGTCTTACTACTACCTTTGGTATTCTTCTCAATGGTTCTCTTGTCTTGAGCTTGTATCGTCTGTTGTATTCTTGCTGGCTGAATGGCAATGGCTTTTCTGCATCCGGTAAGTTACCAGTCTTGTAGTAAACAGTATAAGCACCTGCATCACTCCTAGCATAGTGATCGATATAGACCTGCTTCTTAAAGCGCATCTCTGTCAAATACTTTGAAAATGACTTGAGGCTAAGATTAACGGAGTCTGCCATCTGGTGACAGTTCATTGGTTCTTTTTGCATCCTGAGTAATAAATACTGGATTCGCTTTTGTTTCATTTCTCTCTGACTCATATAAACCTTTCAAAACTGGGCTACTCGCTGCACTATCTGCAATACGATCCTTATACAGGTGTCGCACAATAGCATCCGCTTTTGCCCATTGTTAGTTAGAATGGGACATCATCCGCTAGTGGAGTTGCTGTAGGGTTCTGACCTACTTCTCGCTTCTCAATATCTGCAAAGTAGATCCATCCATCAAAAGGCACAGGCAAAGATTCAATCTTTAGCATCTCACCTTTACCAGTTTCCAATAAAACACCTACATTGACATAGCGAGTTTTTTCTTCACCTTGCTTGTTTGTGTAAGTACCTGCTTTAGCTTTTAGTTGTTTCTTAACACCCATTTACTTCTCCTTAATACTTGGCAAAATTGCCATGATTGATAAACCTAAAATTTGCTATTACTTTTGCTGCTTCTTCCAATGTTGGATAGACTCCTAAATAAACTACCTTGTTATCTAACCTACCTTGAACTCTCCATTTCTTAGTCAATTTGCACCAAGAAACACCTTTAATACCAGACTTGTTGTTTTTATTTATTACTCTGTTCCAACAGTTTTCTTGCTTTGTCGCTGGTCTTAAATTTTCTATTCTGTTGTTTAATCTATCGTTATCTATATGGTCTATGAACTCTGGCATATATCCATGATGCAACATAAAAATTAACCTATGAGCTTTATATAGGTTCTTATTAATTACAATATGTTTGTAGTTTTCACCATTAATGCAACCAGCTTTTCTTTGATTTCTTTTTTTCCAGTAAAGTTCACCATCTCTGTAATTAAACAAAGATTGTAGGTATTCTTTAGATAGTGTAAAGTCTTGGACAGCCATGCAATTCTCCGATAATTGTGGTGGTTAGAGAAGCCTAAAGAGTTCGTAGCTCTCTAGGCTTTTCGTCATTTTACACTAATATCTTTCAATTTATTTACTGTTTCGTTTACTTCATCTAAAAAAACTACTACTTCTTCTTCGAGCTTTGCAATATATTCATCATCTCGATTTACTCGGACAACAAACAACTGCAAATCCTCTGGAAGCCTTGGATCAAAAGATACAAAGTCACACCATTGGCGGTTCATCACAGCCATTTGAGTTTGCATCTGAGGAATATACTTGGTCGGTGCTTTACCACTCAATAGAGTAGAAAGATGGGTTTTAGAGTTTGGGCATTTTATTTCAATAAGCCCTTCTTCTTCAACCATACCATCAGGGCTGCAACCAAAATTAGCAATGGTAGGATGGTCAATAAAACCTGCTTCATCCACCAAGACATTTCTATATGCTTCATAAGCCATCCTTGCTTGTGGTTCTGTATCTGTTCCCCATTGCATAGCTTCATTCTGGTAGAACTCCTGTTGCTTGCCAGTAAGTCTTTCGAGAACTAAGTCTGTCAAGTAATCTGCTCTAGTTGCTGAATCCTTCTTAGCCAAGACTGCAGATACCTTACTAGCTGTTACCTTGCCTAGTCTGGCTGCGAACCATTCTTCTGTTCTTTGTTCCATTAATCACTCCCAATCCAAAGAATTAGGGCTACTAACCCTAATCCTGCTAATAAACCCAATATAAGAACAAATGGGATAATCATTTTACCTCGGACATTTCTTTAAGAACAAGAGATAAATCATCTGCATACTTACTACAGTTCTTGGCTGTCTTGATTGCACTAGTCCAGTCACCTGCTAGACAGTAGTGGTGCAACACTTTTACTTCTGCCATTAGGTTAATCCAGATACCTGAGTAGTCTTTTTGGTCATCCATCTTCATTGCTCGTTTCTCCATGCTAAGTGTTTGTAAGTCTGCCATTTTTCAATAAATCTTTTATCTTCGCTAGGTGGTGTCCATCCTAGTTTTCTGAGTGTTTCCAAGATATTCGTCTTAGCTGCTGGAATATATGGTTTATCAATATTGTCTAAGTGGTTCATGCTAACTCCTTCTTCTTTAACTCTTTGGCATCATTGATTAGTTTCAATGCTTGCTTGTCTTTGCTTGCTACTTTGTAAGCCTGTGCAAAAGCAGTCTTTAGTTGCTCCATATCGGTACAAAGACCAATGGCTTCTACTAGTGAATTGACATCTACAGGCTCTGCATCTTCCTGTGGCAAATCTTCACCAGCATAGATATACAAGCCAATACCATGCAATGCGATAGCTTTGGCTAGGCATCTCATCATTGCTGTATTAACTGCAAAAGCATCTGGGTTAGGAATAGCTTTATTGCGATAGTCCATCACAGGTAACTGTGCAGTCATAGACTTGCCAAAAGCATTTACTGTGCAGAACACCATCACAGTCTCACCAAACAATACTGGCTGACCATAATTCCAAGTAGCCATAGGATCTTGTTGTAACAACTGGTCACAAGCCCAAGCCCATGACAAATAGCTAAGACCATTCTTTTTCTCAATCTTGCTTGAGACATCAATCTTTCTTAATTCTGCATATTTACTCATTTATTTCTCCTAAAAAACTTATTAACAAAACTGCGCCAACAAAAATATAGAGCTGTAGACTTACACAATCCTGACATTCTTAGTCTGCGGTATTTAGTAATCATAATTTCTCACTTTCTCTATATTCCCATTCAAACCAAGCATCAGGTTCTCCATACCACTTTAATGAGCCTTTTCTTTGTATTGTTTCAAACCATCTGCAATCTTTTTCTCCAAGTCTTACTGGATGCCAAGCAAACCAATCATGCCACTTTTCTAATCTTTTTATTTTTTCTTTTCTTGATTCACCACAATTAAACTTCATCTCTCATCCCATTGAGTTCTTAAGTCCATCTCATAGTTAGCCCTGTCATTGGCATAACCTTCCATGACTTCTACTGTGTGATTCCAGACCCATCTGCCTAGAGTCTCAAAGTCTCTGTTCTCTAGCAACTCTTGTAATCTTTCACCTTGTTCTTTGCTGGTCTGTTCCATAGCTTCTAGGAAGTTATTAACCTTGCATGGGTTATATTCATCAGCCATAAAGTCATTAACTAGTTCTTCAAAAGTCATCATCTTCTCCTTAAATAAACAAAGCAAACATTGAACCAATAACTGCGCCTAAAACTGCTGCACCAAAAATATCTAACTTAGTAACTTTCATTATTGGCTCTCCTCAACTAGTGTTACTTCTTCAGAATGAGCAGACCACAATTGATTTGTGCCACATTTGTTTAGCATCAAATTAAGACTTTTTTCGCTAAACATAACCACTCTAAATTGGCAATCATCTATGCCATTAATGGTTACTAGGTCGTTTTCTTTGTAATTCATTTGAACTCTCCTTAAACTTGTTAATCCTAAGACCCTATTGCTAGGGTTTCGCAGTTTACTGCTCGTCAGTTAGGCTTTTAAAAATATCGCACAACTTGCAAACTTCTTCTGAAGTGATTGTTTCACCTGTTGCTAATAAAACTTCTGATTTAATTAGTAACTCCATTTCTGGTGTGATTACATAGCCATTTGGTGTTGTTAAAGTTTCCATTTGATTCTCCTAAACAGTTAAACAAAAAAACTTCCTACATGGTTAATTTAATTTTTGAAACTTACAATAACCTTACAATGTAAAAATAATTAGTAAGGAAAACCCTAAGTTGCGGAAAAACAACAATGAGAGCTAAGAGAGTTGATATTAACCAGAAAGCCATAGTCGAACACCTAAGAGCTATGGGGATGTCTGTATTCCACCTGCACGAAGTCGGCAAGGGCTGCCCAGATCTCTTGTGTGGCATGAATGGTCAGACCTACCTTATAGAAGTCAAGCGAGATGACAAGGCATCATTCACACCAGCGCAGCTAGAGTTTCAAAGGACTTGGCAAGGATCACCAGTAGTAAGAATAAATAATCCACAAGAAGCTATTGATTTTGTAAAAAATATGGTTTAATCTGATTACTGGCTAGAGTAGCTCTCGAAAAGTGGACTTCATCACACCACCTGCCAGTTCCCTAATTGTGATGCTCTGCTGATGAGGAAGATATGCAAAAAACTGATATATGGATGCCCTTGTATATAGGGGACTACTTAGCCGATACATCTAGGCTTACTACAGAACAGCATGGAGCTTATCTATTACTGCTAATGGATTATTGGCGGTCTGGTAGGCTTCCTGACAATGACCAAGTTTTAGCTCAAATTACCAAGCTATCTCCTGATGCTTGGAGTAATGCTAGAGCAATGCTAGAGCAATTCTTTAGCATAGAAGGTGGTTCTTGGGTTCATAAGCGAGTAGAGCAAGAATTAGCTCAAGCTGTGGATAACAAGGCTAAAAATCACCAAAGAGCTGTGGATGCTGCTAATGCTAGATGGAAAAAACAACAAAATGATGCTACAAGCAATGCTAATAGCAATGCACAAGCAATGCTTAAGCAATGCCCATCACCTTCACCTTCACCTTCAATAAAAAAAGATATATATATACCTTTAGATGTTGATGCTAATGATTTTAAAGAATGGATGAAGATTAGGAAAAAGCATAAAAAGGATTGGTCTGAAAGAATTGAAAAAAGAATTCGAGAAGAAGGTAAAAAGTTAGGATGGTCTTTGCAACAAGTTGCTTTAAAGTGCATTGAGAAACAATGGGCTAACTTTGAAGCTGAGTGGGTAAAAGATAAACCACCTGTTTACAAAGAAAATGGCAATGCAGCTTTTGCTAGATTGGCTTTTGGTTTAGGAGATGATAATGTCAAACAGATTGCCTGATTCATGGATCGTTAAGATATTTAACACTATGCAAGCCCATTATGGTACTAGGTGGATGAATATGTGGAAACTAGGTGAAATATTACCTAATGGTCTTGATGCTGGAATGGCTAATGCTATGGACACTTGGGCTATTAAACTAGCACCTTATGAGCATAAGCCTGATGCTTTAAAAAAGGTTCTAGCTAACCTGCCACCAGAGCCACCAAGTCTGCCACAATTTATGGAGTTGCTAAAGAATTGCTATGTTCCTACAGTTTTAGCTCTTGGTGATGAATTAACTCAAGAACAAAAAGAAAAGAACAAGGCAAGAATCCAAGAGATACTTAAGAATGTCTGCAAACGAGCATGAAGAACACAGGAAACAATGCGAGGCTAGATTTGCTCTCAGTATGCCTTTGCAAGCCAGAAGATTGTATCTGGCTAATGTCGAAAGCAAGAGAGGAAAACCAGCTAGACTTGAACTTGAATCGGAGATGATTACACAATGGACAAAGAACAAATCAACCAAAGCATGACAACTATAGACCCTAACAAGGCTGTTAGTTTCATCATTGAAAATGCACCAAAGTATGCAGAAGCCAAGTCAAATAGGGTTTACCTAGAGAACTTCTTGAAGGTTAAGAAGGCTGATTTGATTATGAAGTGCAATGAGAACTCAATCACTAGAGCAGAGCATTATGCTTTAGCTCATCCTGACTACTTGGTCATTGTTGAGGGAATCAAGGTAGCCATGCTTGAAGAAGAAAAGCTCAAATACTTCCTAGAGGCTGCAAAGCTAAGAGCTGAGATATGGCGCACTACAGAGGCATCTAACCGGTCACAGGATCGAGCTACAAGATGAATGGCAATAACTCCTATACTCAGAGAAACTCTGGAAGAAATCTAGGTGAGGAGTTATTTGAGCAATATTGCGAAAGTAAACAAGTATTTTATAGAAGGCTTGGCTTTGATGAAAAAAAAGATCCTATTCCTAATTTTTATACCATTAACCCTCTTGTTAGGAATCTTCCTGACTATATCGTTTGTAGTAACAAAGGTACAAGACTGGTTAGTGTCAAAGGTACTGCGAATATCAAAGGATCTGAAATAGCCATGATTCCTCAGTTTATTGAGTGGTATCACAGCAGAGAATGTCCTCTTTGGTATGCCTTCTGCTTTTCTGGGCAAAATACTCCTACCTTCAGAACCCCTGACCAAGTGATTGAATTGTACCAACAAGCCACAGATAAGCAATGGAATGATGGGGTTAAATATAGGACTTTAGATCTTGGCAACTAAAGCTGAAAAACAATATTTTAGAAAGGTGGCTGAACTTGGATGCTCGCTATGTCGTTTTCTTGGAAATGAAGGAACAATCCCTGAGTTGCACCATATTAGACGAGCAGGGATTAGAAGTAAGTCACCAGTCATTCCCTTATGTCCATACCATCACAGAGGTAATGGCGGAATTCATGGCATGGGAAGAAAGGCTTTTGAAAGAGAATATGGTATTACAGAAGAAGAATTATTAGAGAAAACTGAGGAATTAATATGCAAGCCATAGTCATAGCAACTAAAACTGGTCGCTGTATGCCTGTTTTACTAGAATCAATCAACCAATATGTTACAGATGATGTAGTCATCTATACAGCAGGTTACGACCATATTCTGCCTAACCACCGAACAATCACACTACCCAATGACTTTGATAACTTTGGTGATTCTTACAATGCTGTAGTTGCCGAGGCATTTAAGGAGCATGATGAAATCATTGTGGCTAATGACGATATTGTTTTAACTCCACACTCCTACCTACTGCTAAATCAGGATGTCCAAAGACTGAAAGACCATCTAGCTAAGATTGATGCTAGTCCCAAATTGGGATGGGTAGCTAGTCGCTCAGATTATGTCAGAGAAGCCCAAAATATCAGGTTTGGTACAGAAAGGCATGGAGACAAATACAAAGAGGAATATTGCATCAATGAGGTAGAAGTTATCTCTCCACTATTTGCCTATATCTCTAAGGATGCTTGGGTAGATTTCAAACCTATTAATTGGTATAGTGATGACATTCAATGCTTAGAAATGTTGTCAATGGGATACCAAAACTTTATATCTAGAAGCTATGTCCACCATGTTGGATCACAGACTATAGGCATGGATAACAATAAAAACCATTTAGATGCAAAGGCTTGGATAGATAGCAATATGCCAGACT
>Ga0247723_1002312_pt1 | contig 10256 bp, 18 predicted proteins | sample MSEWelMarce5H_FC_FD_189079 | JGI IMG/M metagenome (GOLD analysis project Ga0247723, IMG submission 189079) | Subsurface sediment microbial communities from gas well in West Virginia, United States - MSEEL Well Study Marcellus 5H_FC | ecosystem: Environmental > Terrestrial > Deep subsurface >...
CACCCCCCTACCCCCCTCTCCCCAAGTATACGGCAATCTTCCGTGTTCGTCAACAATACGTTCTCCTGTCTGTTTCTCGTCTGTTTTCTGTAGTTAATGAATGATGATTACTTTTATTAAAAACTTCCTAAATAAGTTGTTCTCCTCGGAAGAGGACTTAACAATCCCCGACCCAGACCGTTTGGGTCTTGTCCAATACTTTACCCCACCAGAAGGCGAGGAATACAGTGGCGACCGCTGAGCAGGTTCTTAACCTTCAACGCTCCTATCTTGGTGAGCGTGGAAGCCGTTTTTGGGATTGGTATGGCGCACCGTACGGAACTGCATGGTGTGACATTTTCCAATCTTACTGCCTGACGGCAGTAGGTATCCCTACCCGCTTTGCGTGGGTTTCGTCTCATTTCAGCAACTATCGTGCTAACGGTCATTTCACTTCGACCAACATTCGTGAGGCTCTTCCGGGTGACTTGGTTGCTTTTGAATGGGGTAGCACTCCCGGTGGTTACGACCACATCGCAATGATTGAGGAACTGACTCCTTCGGGGGCTTGGACATTGAATGGTAATGTTAATGGTTCCAAGGTTGCTCGTCTGTGGTTCCCGTTTGACGGTGGCGGTATGGCTGAGATTGCTCGTCCGTTTTATGATAGTTCAACTCCTGAGAATACTACAAGCGTAAAGGAAAAAGATATGTTTAAGTTGAAGAATGTTGATGGGCGTGATGAGTATATCGCACTCACTGATGGTGGTCAAGTTCTTACGTCGTTCCAGACGACACCGGGTAGCACGTTTACTCCTTGGACTGAGTTGAAGCCGGGTATTGCCGGCTCGCACTTGCATGCTGAGCAGGCAGGGGACGGTCGTCTGTGTGTCACTGTGACTGCTGCGGGCGGCTTGTGGGGCAGTTGGCAGACAGCACCGGGTATTGGCCCGTGGGTTGATTGGTTCAATGTTAACGACCTTCTCAAGTTTCTGTCAGGTAACTAATGTCTCGTCATCCACTCTCACAGAAATTTCACGATACGCTTGCTGAGATGGGTGAACTCCACGACCGGAAACAGGCTGACTATGGTCGGCCTGCGACCGGTTCTGATAGTGGCGACCCATTCGCAAACGTCCGTAGCGTTGAAGCGTTTGGGTTACCTGCATGGTCGGGTGCTGCAATTCGGATGGGCGACAAGATGCGTCGTCTTGAAGCGGCGGTTCGTGGACAGCAGTTACAGAATGAGTCAATTGAAGATTCCTTTCTTGACATTGCGGTTTATGCGATTATTGGTTTGATTCTCGTTCGTGAAGAACTTGAAAAACCCTATAAAAATAAGGCTTTTTGCGAGGGTAAAACCCTTCGTGAATTGGCTGATGATATGACTGAGGTTATTCAACGTTCGTATCACGATTTTAAAAAGAACTGCTAATGGATGCCATTGACAGGGAATTGATTGCTACAGCAATCGACGGTTTACCGGAAGACGAACGTGAGATTGTTAATGCACTGTTCTTTGAACGTGTGTCGTATCGCACGCTCGCCCAACGGTTGAACTGTTCAACGACAAAGGTCATTGATGTTCGTGACCAAGCGTTGAAATCTCTGAAGGCACTAATCGAAAAGTCGGTTGCTGATGAGCACTAGAGTTATCTACTTGCCGATGCCTGAAGGTGGCGCTGAGCGTGAGGTCGATTTTTATCGCCATCACAATTGTAAAAACGCCAAAGAGTTCAAGAAGGCATTAAATAATCCTAATGTAGACAGGCTCCAATTCTCTGTCGGTTTGTTCGGTGAAGGTATGCCCGGAAACATTCCGTTCATAGTCAATTCAACTAACCCTTGCGATGTATGCGGAAACTATTTTTCGTTGTGGTTTGCATGGCGCGCACCTATGATTTTCCTTTCATAATGGCTGAACAAAAAATGCGGTCATTCGATAACTGGCAAGAGTCTATGCGAAACTTTTCGTGGCTCTTAGAGTCCGTTTCTGGTGCTATGGATGTTGACTGTCTGATTGAACGCAAAGGAAACTTCCTTATAGTCGAAGGTAAGCCGTGGTCACGTGGCGTTCGTATGCCGTACGGCCAACATCGTGCTTTGTATCAACTTTCCTTGCAACCAAACACTAGGGTGTATCTGGTTGGTGAAGATAAAGATGACACAATCCATGTTGCTTGCTACAACAATTCACCTAAACCTGTTTACGTGAAAGGCAAGAATCTTATTTTTTGGCCTCCTGACCGGTTTGTTCCAACAACCAAAGATGGCTTAGCCACCATCGTACAAGCGTGGTGGAAAGATGCTGGGGAGGGGAACCTTGGACTGCCCGTCGATTGACAGGCAATCCAATTGTTTCACGTGAAACACTCATAGGCCACGTCGCCGGGCAACTTCGACGGCACGTCCGTACTGAACTGCGCCTGTTGAAGAGTTGACCTGAATTGGGGCCATCCCGACTGACGCTGCGAGACGCATAGCATTCGCATTGTTCTGATGGGCGTACATGGACAGGACTCCGGTCCAAGCCTGCTGACGGGTCAGAAGAGACTTACCAATACCCTGCTGCCGTGACGCTTCCGCAACAGCAAGGACACCACGGTATTCGCCTTCGTCGTTGGGGAGACAGACCAGAGCGCCAAGAATTCCGCCACGTTTGATTTCTGTTTCATCGTCCCATGAGTAGGGGGACTCTGCAATGAAGATGTAAGGCATGTAAGGATTGTTGCCCAGTTCTTCGTTGATGTAACTGTAGCGTTGGGTTGCCGTTGTATCTCGCCAGCGGTCTGCCGCCCGTCGAAGGGTCATCATGGTTCGGTCGCTGTAGCGTCCGTTGGCGTTTGCCGAAATGAATGAGAATACTTTTTCGAGTGCAAGCGGATACCATTCTGATGAGTATTCAATGTGCGACATGCTGACGTTTGCGTCCCGCAAATGTTGTGGCAGTGCTTCTGTCAATTCTTGTGTTCGCCAATCTCCAGAGGCAAACATGTAATTTGTGGTTTCAGGCATAAGCGGTTCCTATCAGTAGTAGGTGGGGAATGGGCTGTTGGACATTTCGATGAGTTCATCGCTGAGGTCGGTGTTTTCGGCAGGGAAATCCCATTCAAGTTCGTACACTGTACGCTGTACGTACACAATCTCTAGGGGCTGATTCTTGCGGTTTACCATCAACCGGATGGTGTATTTCCCTTCGGGGAACACGTCAGGCATTTCGATGATTTGACCCCAATACTCTTGGTCAAGCATGACTGCCTTGACCCACATTGATGGACACAGTTTGGCACCTATGCTGTTGGAATAACTTTTGCCATAGGTGACATCGTGGTCGGCAATGTCGGCTTCACGCTGGCGGTAATCGAACTCAACATCAGCAGGGTCGTAGTCGAACATGAGTTCGGAGTCGAAATACTTGGTGGAAAGGTTGTAGTCGTAGTCCTGTTGGGCTACAGTCTTTTCGACCTTTTTGGTTGGGGTGATTGCTGACGGGGCAGCGAATGACTTATACGAGTTCCAAGTCTGCTTGGTGTATGAATAACGCTGCGCCGGGGTGAATGGCATACAGTCAAGGATGCGTCCCTCACGGATAGCCATGTAGGTGCCTTCCTTGATTTCTTCCATGTAAACGATGTCGGAACCCTTGGTCTTGGCGAGAGCATCAACAATTGACTGCTTGGTTGAGGCAAAGAACAGCGAACCATGCTGATTTTGTGCGACAACAAGCGGTGAAGAGTTGAGTCGTGCAAGGTGTAGGGTGCGATGGTCGTCATCGGAATCGTACCATGCTAGTGCAGCGCCACCTTCGATTTCTTCGAGACAGTCGATGATGTTCTTGGCAGCACCAGACTTGAGTCTGCCGACACCGAATGCGATGGCAGCGAATGCAGCCTCGGAGTCAACCTCTGCGACACGTTCAACGTCACACATCTGATGGAACAGGTCGTAGTCGTTCCAGATGCCACCATTGTGGACACCGATGACGGGGCCAGAGATGATTGGATGGTTGTTGTCGTTGTTGGTCGGCTCGCCTTGGGTCCATGCACGTGTGTGTAGGATGGCATCCGTAGTCTTCTTCCACATTGAAAGGTTGCGGACGAAAGCGCTAGCGGTATAAGCGCCCTTCTGAACGAAGGGGTTGCCTTGGGGGTCGAACCAGCAGGCACCGGTAGCGTCACGGCCACGATGCTCGATGCCGAGTAGTAGAGTCCCGGCGATTAGACGGGAGTTGGGGATAGTTGGGTCATTTGGGTTGAGAGAAAATCCTGAGATTCCACACATAAGCGGCTCCTAATAGTTGTTTGTTTTGATGGTCGATGTTTCACGTGAAACATTATGTCATCGTGAAGGGGGTAGACTGTGTAACATTCAATGTATCACAGTTGTTGAGGTATGTCAATTGGCGATGTGCCAGATAGAAAGTTTTGCTGTGACTTTCGTCACCGTACTCTGCGATGAGCGCAACAAAGTCGTCTATCGTGACTGTTGGTTCCCATTTGTCAATCATAAGGTCGGCAAACGTTGGGTCTGCCATAAGCAGAGACAGTCGGCACCACAGTTCCATGCGCCATGCGGAACGTGTTGAGTTCCACAATCGGAACTCCATTGTTGGCAGACGTTCAGAGAACGCCATCGACGTGTGACGGTCAATGCACTGATGCTCACGGGCAATGGTGCGGTAGGCGGTACGGACACGTGACGATTCTTGGTCGTCTGTGCGTAACTCCTTGATGATTCGGCCAGCGTGACTAAGGTCTGCTCGCCATTCTGCCTGTAGGTCCTCGGCAAGTCCAGAGAATGTCTGGTACATTGTCGAATCTAACTGTGTGTTCCAGCCACGATTTGTGGGCCATCGTCCTGCTGCCAAGCGGAGCAAGATTTGTTCCCACGCTGCGATTGCCAGCACGAGTTTGCCACGGGCCTTGAGGTCAAGGTGAGACCGTCCTACGTGAACATGGAAACCGGCAGACAAGCCGGGTTCGGTATCAACACTGACTGCTGCTTGCTCAATGTCTGACCATAATTGTCGCACACGGTTGTCGTCGGGGTTGTCCCAAACTTTTGAGATGAGTTCTCCACCGCATGATGAATCGTTTTTGATTCGCAATCGGTAGATGTCGGGACTGTCATAGACGTATTCATCTTCTACAGAATCGTAGTGCGTGACCTCGCAACCTTCACAGTCGCATGTATAATTATGCAAGTACGTGTCGATGGTGTGGCCCTGTTGGTGCATGATTTGTGCGATTTCTTGCACGTTGGTTTGGTATTCGGCTTCAAATCCGAAAGTGTATGTTGGCATTAGCGGCTCCCTATTGGTTGATGGGTAGTGCGTTGACACAACCCCGAATTGCGATTAGGCAGAAAGTAGTGATGAAGATTCGTGGTGTCCACGGACTGTTTCTTACTCTAAGGTATACAACACCTAAACGTGGGTTTTTATTCCCAAGCCAGATGTGAACTTTGTCACTCAATCGAAATCCGGTCGTTTGCGTGGCTTGGCTTCCGTTTCGATTGTCGTTATTCGATAGCCGTGACGTTCAAGAGCGTCAATGGCATGTGACGGCATGAGTCGCTCGGCTTCCTCTATCGCTTGGGCCTTCACCCCAACTCCGTCCAGTTCTACGGTCGTTCTCATGGTCATGATAATCCAAACGTCATAAACTGTTGATTCAGTCATTCGTTACCTCCGTGATTGTAGTGTAAGTCAGATACGGTGAGAGCATCACCCTAGTTGGCTGTCGTCCGTCATGATAGGTGACGATAGCGTCGGTAGTGTCGATGTCCAACACTAAGATTTCTCTATCCCCAAGACAAACGATGTCATGCTTCTCAATTTGGTGCGGATACTTTTCCGCAGTCAGTGTTTCACGTGAAACATCCATTCAGCCACCTCCCATAATTCCGATGTGGATATCTTGTACGTCAGAGTAGGGCAGTACGGCGTCCGCCTTGGACTCCACCCAATTCCGCATACGTTGCTCTTCGAACAGTCGTTCGATGGGCCAACCCATGATGATGGCAAGCGTAGACGTTGCCGCAGCAAACGTGTCGAACGTCAGGAATAAATCGTCCCGGCCATCCTCAATATTTTTGATGGCAATGAATGCCGGTTGTTTTGTCGTCGCATCGAATTCGTCGATGGTCAGCGTGTGAGTAGTTTTTTCTGTCATTTATTTCTCCATTTCGTCAAGCAATTCGAACCAACAATACAAGCCTACACCAATCAAGGCCATTACGCAAATCATCCATAATCCATTCATCGTTTTCCTACTTTCATTTTCGGCCACGGTCGCCAGTCGGCCGTAACCCAATCGCCATTTTCTACACGTTCCAATCCTGTAGTTCCGTGTGGCCAATCGAACACAATCGTTTTTGTCGTTTTCCATTCTCCATCGGACTGCTTTGCCAGAACATCGTGCCAGCGCATTTCGTAGCCTGCCTCCGTTTCCATTTTCACAAGCCAAGCCCAATCGGGGTGTGCTTCATCCACAAGGTACATATCTCCGACCACGATACCGTCGCCGTTACAATCCATGACAGGATACGCTCCACATTCGTGGTAGCACAAGTCTCCGGTCGTGACCGCTTCCCACGGTCCGGCGATACTCGCCATCGCCATTGCGCCACGTGCGCCGTTACCTTCCGGTCGTAGCGAACCGTACACCATCACCGGTAGGGCAGTCATTGTTTCACGTGAAACATTATTATTGTCAGTCATTTCAGCCTCCTCAGGCGTTCTGTAGTGTATTGACTCGCATAATGTATGCGGTCGGGGCTTTGTCGGCTTCACAATCGCACACGTACTTTTCGGACAGTAGGTGAAAGTGAACATTGTAGGTGTCGCATACTCGGCACTTCACCGTTGGGTAACCCTCTTGTGATGGCAGCGCATAGTCTACGTAGCATTCCGGGCAGTACGTGTACCCGCTGTTTTCATCGTAGCGTATCTCATCGTGTGGTGTGCCATCTCCGCATTGGTCGCACATATAGTAGCGTTCGCAATAACAGTCACCGCATAATGAGTCACCGCTACGTTCATCAGAATACACCTCACCTTCCGGTATGGTTTCGTTACAATCGTTACACGCTTGCCGACAATCTCGGCAGTAGTATTCCGTGGTCATCGGGAGCCTTTCCCACGTTCGACTAGCGGGAATGAATCGCTGTGGATAAGTCGTTTCTGTCAGATAAGTGGACTCATCGCTCAAGTCAATTTCATTATCACAACCGGCGCAATCCATTTTGTCATCGTCATCATACGTTTCCATTGTCTTGCCTTCCATTTTGTTTTGTTTCACGTGAAACATTTGTTCACGTAGTACCGGGCGAACGAATCGAACGTTCGTTTCAACCATTCCCGGTGACAGACTTTAGTAATTCTTCAGACGGTAGAACATTTGTCGGCTCATTAGTTCACGAGTCTCATCGTCCAAGTGCTTCCCCAATTCACCGGCCAAAGTCGGCTTAGCCTTGCGAGTCGGTCGGGCGCCATCTAGCACCGCCGCACACATCGCCGCACTAATCCCGGCCGACATTCGCCAGCGCCACGGTACGATGGACCCATTCCAACCCCGAATCTCTACAGTCTGCCGACCACGATTCAGATTCAGCCAACCTTGCCGGTCACGATTCCAACGATTCCGGGTCAGGGGATGGTTGTAATCTCGCACATCGGACACGCTCGCCGCCATGTAGGGCCGTAACGCTTCCTGTAGTGGAATGAAATACTGCGCTAGTTGCTCCCGACCATCGGCCATAAACACCACACCTTCATGGTCTCGCGCTCTCCGTTCCGGCAGAGCATCCAAGGCGTAACCGGCACCGACATGAACATGTTGCCCGGTATTTTCCATCGGGTCGGCATAGGTTCGGGACTGTCTAAACACATCACCCACCATTCCCAACGCTGCCCAAGATTCCGAATCACCTAGCACAATCGGCCGGGTGATATATTCCATCTCTACGGTACAATCGTCTTGGACTGTCACGATGTTAGGTCGGTCCAAGTCGTGCGAACATTGCGAGCGGCACGAACAATGGTAAGCGTGAGGGTGTCGGTCAATCCCTAAGGGTTCCCATAATCTCTCCAGAGCATCGCCACCGCCGCCGGTGACCTCAATCTCCAGACCTACGGTAAGGCTAAGCGTTTCCATCTTTCTTTGCTCCCATTTGTCTATTGTTTCACGTGGAACACTTGTCCACGCTAGCACCCTAGTACCGAATCGAACGGTACCACACTCACCAGAGTAGGGTCAAATCGTCAGCCGTTCGCCATCTCAGCGAAAGCCTTGGCAATGTTGCGGCCGATTTCAGCCATGCTTGCCCGCTCTGCGATTTCGTGCTCTAAAATCTCAAGCCGCTCAGCCCACCCTACCATCTCAGCCGACACCCTCGCAATTTCAGAGGCAATCGACATCGGCGGACGTTCGGTATCGTTCGCAAGGCCGGCAATCTGTCGGGCGCATGACCGGAGCATCGCCATCTCAGCGTCACGCTCACCACAGAGCAGATTATCGCTCGCCGTTCGGCAATTTTCCCGGTACGCTTCTAGTTTGTCGCTCATTTTGTCTACCCTTTCCGGTAGTGTTTCACGTGGAACACTTGCCCACGCTAGTGCCTAGGGCCGGAATCGAACCGGCCAACCTTCGACCATCCTAGGCGACACATCTCAGCGATACATGGCGAGAACATCAGCGAACCGGCGCCATTTGTTCCGACTCTCGCCGTAAGCCATACCACAGACCGAACGCTCCAGAGCATCCACCATACGGCCTAGCGTCACGCTGTCCCCTTCGACCGACTTTGCCAGAGCATCGGCCGCCGAAATTAGGGCGATGGATTCCTCCATGAGAGCATCGGTCACGTCTTGCGCTGTCTTCGTTTCGTTTGTCATTTTTTCGCTCCATTGTTGTGGTGTTTCACGTGAAACATTTGTTCACGTAGTGCCTAGGCGGGGAATCGAACCCCGCCGCTAGTCTCCAGACCTAGGCGATACTCTCATTTGTTTGCTTGCTCCCACTCTCCATCGGCCCGAAAGGTTGCCGCGTCCCATTTATTTCCGGCAATCTCCACCGCATCGAAAGCCTCACGCCATTCGTCCGGCGTTACGTCGTCCCTAAGCCCTAAGCGGTGAAGAGCGCTTTCGGCAAGCGACCATTCGAACTTGGCTTCCATTTCTTCGGCTGTAATTGCTCGCACCATTTCGTCGTTCTTCTTTCTCTAGGGTCTGACTCATCAGCGGTAGGGGACCATTCCCACCGGACCGACCTAGGCCGGTTTCGTCACATTGTCACATTTCGTCGGCGTAATTCCTGCCGCACTTGCTCCGCATAATCCCGGGACGCTATCGCCGCAAACGCTAACGCTAGTGCCTCTTTCGTAGTGCCTATTAGCATTTGCTCCCGCTCCCCTTGCCAACATACCGCCGCCCTAACGGCGTGCCGATGGTATCGGGACCGGAGAACGCTAGTCGGGACTGTCTTATCGATTGCCGGAAATGTTACCTTCACTTGTCTGCCTCTTTCTTCCGTTGGGAATTGCTCTCACTAATGGCCACCGCAAAGGGACCTGCCCACATGAACACTAAGAAGATGAACCCTCCGAGAATCATTCTCATTTCGCCACCTCGCAACGTTCCGCTAGTGCCAATTCTGCCTTAGTGACTGCCGCAGTGAATCGTTCCCTATCGAACCGGGGGTTATCGGCCCGTAGCGTTTCCATGACCACTGTCATAGCGTCTATGTAGCCTGACCGGCACGCCCGTTGGTGTGCTCCCCGATTACCGATAATCGCCAAGTCCTGCCCGAAACGCTTTGCCAATTCCGTGTAATGTTTCCTAGTCACTGTCCTACCTCCATTGTTGTTGTGTTTCACGTGAAACACTCACGGCGAACCCTCGCCGCTAGTGGACTTGCCCGGAATCGAACCGGGCGCCGGGGGTGACTGTCCGACGCTCTCCCCATACTGACCGGAGAGACAAGCCCTAAGAACTACGCCGCGACACTCCCCCACTATGGGGGGCGACGTAGGCACGCTCTCCGGTTCCGCTACTTACGACGATGGACCGGGGCCGACCTAGTTCGGGCGACAGTCTCGCAAGACTGACCCCAAGGGGAAAGGAGGCCCGGCCCGGTAAGTGGTGACCGGTGGCGCTAGTGGCTATTCCGTTGTCAAGGTACAAGGTGCCGCCCTTGGCAGCCATCATGGCGAGGCCAGCGGGGCGGGGTGTTTCGATATGGCAATTGAACACGACCCACATGAACACAAGGTGAACA
>Ga0247723_1002313_pt1 | contig 10254 bp, 19 predicted proteins | sample MSEWelMarce5H_FC_FD_189079 | JGI IMG/M metagenome (GOLD analysis project Ga0247723, IMG submission 189079) | Subsurface sediment microbial communities from gas well in West Virginia, United States - MSEEL Well Study Marcellus 5H_FC | ecosystem: Environmental > Terrestrial > Deep subsurface >...
CTGCATGTATTCCGCTTGCCATATTTCAGGGCTTGTGCGCTTGCGTTTCTCCATGAATTCATCGGTTGTCATAACCGCCTCGCAAAATGACTCGCCCTCCTCATTTAGCGCGGGGATCACAATTGACTTTTGGTATACGCCTTCCCCCATGTTGCGCCCTATGACGTCGTTTAATGACCAACGGGTCCCGATGTCTATGCGTGCGCATCCAGTCTCGAAACGTGAGTCGTGAGTGGATTGTTTCCATTGATGAATACGGTCGTTCACAGTGTCGCTAAGCGCGTCCTCAATACCTCGATAAAGGTCATCGGTGATTGCTACCTTGGTGGCTCCGAAGCCGATGATAGTACCTCCTACCCCCGCCCCGAAGTAACCCACCTGCCTTGATGAGTTGGTGTTCCACCCTTGTAGATTTTTCTTGTCATCTGACAGGCGTACCGAAGGGAATACTTGTTTGTACTTTGTTGACTGAATGACCGCCCTCACGTCGTATGAGAACTTGACGTATAGTGTTGCAGTACAGGTGTTACGCATGATTGACTCAGTGGGGTTGCGCCCCAATACCCATGCGCAAAAAAGGGATGTTATGTATGACTTTCCTGCTCGTGGTGGCATTGATACGGATAATGATTTGACTGTTCCCTCCTCGATTTCCTGCATGGCATCCGCGACTTGCTTTAGGAATGGTCGTGCCTTAAAGAATTCCTCATCCATGTATAGACAAAAGTGCCACAGGGATCGCCTTGAAAGTTCCATTCTCAGCAACCCTACTAAATGTTCCTTCTCCTTGGCTGTAACCTTCCTTGACATGCTAATCGTTAAGCAATTGCATCAGTTCATCCGTTGATATACCGCTGAAGTCAGGCTGCTTGATTGTGGTCTCTACCTCCTGCTTCTCCACGTACCCGCGTCGCTTCCCTTTTGTTTTGAGAAAAAATATGATTGCGGCTGTGTTTCCTCCGAGTATTTCCTCATGCAGTTTCGACTCTGCTAAGTCCAGTGCCATTCCCTCGATTGAATCGATTTCGTGCCTGTAGGCTTCGTCATCGCGCATCCACCTGTAGTGAGTATCGCGAGATATTCCCACGTTGCGACACGCTGTTGTGACAATTCCCAATGATTTTTCCATTGCTTGAATCATCGCTTTTTTTTGTATGTCGGTTTGTGTCTTATTGCCCATATTCTGAATGTTTGTTAAATAATGCTTCTCAGCGCGTATCTGCTACAAAGTTAATGTTATCCTTGTTATGTTGTATGTTAGTTGCTTAGAATTGAGATTAGGTGTGTTCTCGCTTATTTATTCCCCTTGAAGTTATCTAACAGGTAAAACGATTGATTTGGTATGCGAGCATAGTCATCATTGTAGTCAATAGGTAGGAGTGCCTCTGCTTTGCTTTTGACCACTATTGCGTGTTTGAGCCCATATTCCGCGATTAGTTGGTCATGCCTTCCCCCCATTGATGCAGTCAATACCAAATTTGGAGGAATGGATGATATGCGTCTGACCCAATAATTTAGGCTTTTTGTGTATGCCCACATTTCTACATTCGGGTTCTCCCTTGCGATTTCAATCCACATGTCGAAGTATGCTTGGCTGAAGAAGTCCCCCGAAGCATGAATGCGGATCGCTTTGCACCCTTTCGGTATGATTGGTTTGTTCCCGTTTTTGACCCATTCAAAATTAGCCCATCGGTGTTCCCTAACTGCAGGGAATCGCTCAGGATTGGCTGCATAACATCGATATGCGTTTGACTTGTTTTCGAACTTGCCTGTCTCTCGATTGACCTTGACTAAGCACTCAAGTGCGAAGGGGCATGTGTGTCCTGTTGGCAGGTTCCATTCGTATACCGTACCTGTGTAGTATTTTGTGTTTTTAACGAACTTCATAGTTGTTGATTAAATTGGTTATTAACTCCAGTGCTTTTGTTGAATCAGCAACCTCAATGTTGGGTGCTATGTTGTTTATCCTTGATTGCATACGTTTAATTGTCTCATCTGATTGATTTGAGCCCCTCTTGAGCCTTCCTTCCCGCCCGTCGTCAGTTATTTTGATGACATAAGGAGGGTATTCCACGTGATTGACTACTCTACCATTGGTGAATCGATCACCCTCGAGAAGTATTATGTTGATTTTGTTGAGTTCCATGAACAAATCATAATCTGACATGATTGACATGCTCAATTTGTCGCTCCCTTCAAACATGGAATTGTCGTATTTACCTGCTACGATGACCTCACCATTGGTGTGATAGCGTATTTTGCCTATTTTTTTCTTTGCAGTGCAGTTGTATCGCTGTATCAGTTGCTTGAATACCCACGTTTTCCCGCTTCCTTGCACCCCGATTAGTAGAATGACCCTTACCATAGTTCTTTGAGTAGTTTGTGATTATATGTTTCTTTCCGAAATTCCCATAATGGTGTCCAATCAACGCCATGTGGGATTGATTTTTGCATTTTGGCGATTTCAATGCCCGCCCTGTCGATGTAGAAGCCAATATATCGCTTGCCTAAACGGTGTTTTTTGTATGCGCATAGGGTTGTTTCCACGTTCCATATTGATTTGTGTTCAATTTCCAGTGTTTGCACGATTTCCATAATTTCGAGAAAATGTGATTGCAGCAGGGCTAACTGGTCCTTGGTCAATACCTTGTCCTGTCTATGTGTGTTCAGGTCCGCGCGATTGTATGCGTATGCAACCCCATTCCTGCATGACTCTGCTTCCGATAAGTCAAGTGTTGTGGGTATCATTGGAAGGTCAGTGAGTACGTTGAGCATTTCAAGGTAAATAAACAGGGTAAACCTGCCGAATGTGAATATGTTTGAAGCGTGTTTATAGACGTTATCATAGTTGGCGTCCATTGTGCTGTGACATAATCCGCTGAAGAATTGGTGTTGTGTTCCAGTACCTATCAACTTCCTGTAACTGATGAATGCATCTACGAACTGATTTGATGACTTTACCCGAAGCCTGTCGGTTTGAAAAATGAGTAGATCGCGCTTGTTGTTCCACCACTTTTGAAGCCTGTTGACATCCACGTTTTCGAAGTCAGGGAATTCATTGTATATGTAGTAGGTTGTTGTTGGTGAGTAAGTGCAGGCATACAGGAATGCAAGCCAATATCGTTGCTCAATGTTCAACTCAAAGCGATTGCTGATGTACCTTAGCGTATCATTAGCAGGGTCAATATCCCTGCATTTTGATGATGACATGTGATAGTGAAGATATTGTTTCAAGTAATTATCCATACGTCGTGTAGTTCTCCTGATTCATTTGTTGTTTGACCTATGTTTTTGAAGCCCATTTTCGCCCAAAAAACTGCATTTTCATTGGTGATTTTAGATTTGCACATGAGAGGGGCTTTTAACCTCCTGCATCGTTTGATTAGGTAATTGACTATAAATGCTCCTATTCCCTTCTTCCTGTGTTCCTTGTGAACTACGATGTCTGATAGTACATAGCACTTGTGTTTCTTGCTAAAAAAGTAAAAACATACTGCCATTTCAGGTACGATTATGAAGCGCTCAGTACCTTTCCCCTCGATGTGTTTTTCCCATACCGAATACGGATTGAATTGCCCCACTTCCGCACGCGCTTGCGCGTATAGGCGGGTGATGAACTTTTTGTCCTCCAGTGTTGCAGCCCTAATCAAATATTCCATGTGTGTAATTGATTGATTGTCAGTGGCTCGGGGTTGACATCCCCCAATGCACGTAAAAATATGTCTTTGGTTGATGCGATGAACACCGAGTCATTGATTTGAGTATGGTACATTGGTCGCATGCCATTGGTGAATGCATGTAACTTCCCCCCCTGCAGAAGTATGCCTGAAAAACTTCCCTTGTCTGAAATGAATTTGACCATTTCCTCGGGATCACCCTCAGACACTCTGAGTACAATTTCTCCGTCATTTTCGGTCATCATTTGAATGTTGTAATGCGCTTCCATTTCTTGCTTGGTGCGCATATCTATCACCCCGTTGAATGCTAATGACAGGTCGTTAATATGAATTGGTTGATTGTTGGAATGGTCCCTGAAGTCACCCGAAGTGGAGTAGCGATTATGAAAAATGAGGGTATTTGACTCGGGTATTTTGATGTTTTTGAATTCGTTTTGAAAGTACTTTTTTGTATGAATTTCCCCATTTTCGTACCATGAAAAGCCGAATGAATGAAGCCCTCGAATGCGTGATTGACGAACCAATTTGAACACTCTAAAAGCGTCATTTTCGTCTCTTTTTTTGCTATGATAACCTATAATTCCACACATGATGTTATGATTTTTACCCCTTTCGCATTGTTGGCTCACATTGCGTTTTGACGATTGCAATTTTTTTGACCCGTTATGCCATAGAGGGTGTAAAGTCGCTTAGAAGTGAAAAAAAGTGCCTTAAAATTGATTTTGAGTTTTTGCATTTTTCACTGATTTTTGACCTCATTTTTGTCTTGAATTTCATCATATTTGAAGGCTTTTAACGGGTAAAAAACGAATGAATTACGATACCCATTCAGTGCAGTCGGAACAATTGGAGTGACCCCATGAAGCGACTTCCACGCGGGGTAAACGACCATGCTATAGTCCCCCGAAAAAAACACCGCGTCATAATCGGGTACGCTAAGATCGCCCCCGTATGCATTTTCCTTTTTTGAGAGAATGACGTTAAGGCATGGGTGCAGATTTGCAGTGTCGATATGATATGCGGCTGCTATGTTGTAATTTGAAATTGATGATGTGAAGCCCTTTGAGAAGCGCCATTGTTCAGGCACGTTTTCTGCGATTGTCTTGATTTGCAGTTCGTAAAGTTCGGGTGTGAGTTGTTTGATTAAATTCTCAGATTCGATTGCAGCCAATAACATTGATTTGACAAACATGTCCGCTGATTTCACCGAATGAACACTACTACGTGTTGGATAAGGTCGTCTCATGTGTGGTTTGGGTGGTACTGAGCCAATTATTGTTGAGTATTGCTCGACTCCTTTACCGCCCTCCCTACGTGCGTTCAAAGCGCTACTACGCGTCATGACTGATTTTGGCACCCGTTTAGACCTAAATTCCATGTTTGCTATGTCTAGGAATTTGCCTAATTTGTCAGAGTGCGTTCTCACGTCTCGAATGTAGAAGCCTATTGCCCTTCCGTTCTCCATGAGAATGACGTCCTCAGTGATATTTGGTCGAATATCGGTGCATGTGTCCCCCACTTTTTTGTTGTGCTGAACTTTGACTAATTCTATTCGCTTCATTTGAGTACGTCTTGAAGATATTGTATGAATTCACCCCCGATATAAATGTCGGCTTCCCTGCATTGCTTCTCCAGTCCTTTCGCTTCCTCGTATTTTGAGCCTACCTCGATTTGAATGGCTTTTTTGACCCCTTGATAAAACTCCTCCACCCCTGCTAATACGTCATCGTAGTCATCCATGGCTGTGTAGTCAATACTTTCCTTGCCTAACCATTGTTCCACCATTAGCATGTCCCACCCGAATTCGAGTGAGTCCATGTCCCAATCCCCATAGGATAAATTGTCTTTGATGATAAGTTCCTTGGCGCGTTCCTCTGATAATTCAATACGATTGACATAGATTGTCTCTAAGCCAATATCTCTGCATGCTTGGAACCTCATGTTGCCGCACAATATACGATTGCTCATATCGACTATAATTGGTCTTATTTTGAGCATTTCAGGGAAGTCCCGTAATGATTGTTTTAGATATTCGAATTTACGTGCTGAAATGGTCCTTGGGTTATGCTCGTGTGGTATGAGCAGGTTTATGTTAATTGATTCCATGTCCGAGTGATTTTTGCATTGATTGAATTAAAAGTGTTCCTATGTTGTGTCCCTGTGTTTTTGCACGCTTGACCAACTCCAGTGCATGCGTGTAATCGCCAATTTCAAATTCAAGTTGCAGGATAACAGGCTTGTGAACCTCGACTGCTGACCCCTTAGGATGATTGTCATCTTCGGGTATGTCAGTTTCCTCCTCGGGTTGAAACTTGGTGTACTCCTCCTGTTCCCATACGTCTAAGCCCCAATGGGTTAAATTTGATTGCTGATATTCGTTTGCGAGCATGTCCCAATCCCAATCACCGTAATTTGCATTGTCCTTGATGATGAATTCATCCTTCTGCGCTTCCGTAAGGTTCTCAGCGCGAATTATGTAAACTTCCTTGAAGCCCGCTTCCACGATTGCCTTAAAACGCATGTTCCCCCCTAAAATGACCATGTTCTCGTCCACCACTATTGGTCTGACTTCTAACATTTCAGGGAATTCTTTAACTGACCTTACAAGTTGTTGAAATTTGTTGGGCTTAATTGTTCTCGGGTTCTTTGGGTTCGGCTTGATTGTTTTGATTGATACTAATTCCATTTTGCTTGTTTTGATATATGTAATCGCACATTGCGTATGCTTGTGCTATGTTCCTTGCTGTGCCTTCGTTCAGTACGTATGGAATACACCTGTCGATGAATTCCTGCTCACTTTCATTTTGATTTGGTGTTGGCATTAAAAAAATGATGATATGATTATGTAAATTCCATAAAGAATACCAATGGTGGTAACCCGCAGGATTGAACTGCCCATAAATTGCGGATCCATTAACCACTTTTGAATTGTGGCGACTTGGATAAATGGAATGAAGATTGTAATCACTCTATCGAGCATGTACAGGATAAACAGGAATGGTGCGATTGCAATTCCCGTAGCGATCATAATAATTTCTTTGGTTGTGTATTTGCGTTTCATTGCTTTGATTGATTAATGATAATTTTGCCATTCGCATGTGACTCAACATGCACCCTGTTGTACATGAGGAATTTGGAGAATGTTTCTATGCTTCGGTTTGCGATTTCAGATTTGTAGTAGATGATTGCTTTTGATTGACCCCACGCGTCATTAAACGCCAGTGCATGACGATTCACCCCTAGGACATCTGCTAGTTTGTATATCATGCGTTGCGTTGGATAACCATTGTCGTATTCCCTTGTCATCTATGCAAAGATTGTAAAAAATTTAATACGTTGTACGTGTATAAAAAAAAAGGGGCATTTCTGCCCCCTGTTGTTAAAACCGCGATAAGTATTTGCCTATTTTTTCCAATGTGCCCGAATGTAGCCCTTTGCTTGCATCGCCTGAATGCAGGTATAACCAAAGTTGATTTTGGTGTACCCCTGCTTCCTTGCTAAATGCGTTGAGCGTCATGCTATATCGTTCCATGTGTTCGAGTATTTTCTCCCTCACGATTTGATTGATATTTGCTAATTCTGATTTGGTCATGATTAAAAAGGTAAATCGTCATCAACACTATCGCCACTTGGTGCCCGTTCAGGCTGAACCTGTTGCTCAGGTACATAAGGCTCCGAGATCGCAACTGAAAAGTATTTCATACCCTTTGCCGACTCTTTAAGCCATAATGCCACCTCAAAGTCCTTACCCTCTACGTTAATTTTACCCTTGTAATCGGGATGAGTTTCCTTCTGCTTTTTGTCATTTTTGAAGATCGCTCCGCTGTTGTTTTTTGTTTCCATTTTACTTTGTTTTTAAATTAATACTTGTTTGGTTTTGATAATCATTCAATAAATACTCATTCCTGTAGTCAAAATATTCGTTTAAAAAACTGACTAATTCAGTAAATGACTGAAAAACGTATGTTTCTCTAAAATTACCCGAACACTCTGCGCCAATTCGCACTGAGTACCCGTTTTCGATTTGTGTGATTGTACACTGATCATTTGTTTTTTTTGCTTTCATGCTATTTGATTAAAAAAATTACGATTAAACTGCCTACCATATAGCCGATTGACAAAGCCAGTGCCATGTGAAGTCTCTCTTCCCATGTTTTCGACTCCACCATATAACCTGCGAATGGAAGGCTGATGAATGGTCCTATGCCCGCGAAAAATAACATGCCGATTGCGTTTTTTTCAGATACGTAATTGATGTAAAACGTTGAGCATATTTCTATCGTGAAGGCGCTAAGCCCGATGATTAAATACTTGTTCATATTCCTAGGGGTATTGCATCAAAGTGTTTTTCATAGTTCAGTTGCTGTTCTAATTCAGGCATCATCATATCGCTGTATTCGTTGAGCCCACGTTCTATCCATTGCATGAACTTCTCCTGTTTGCGTTTTTGAGCGATTTCCTTCCGAGCATCTTCATTTGACACATAAATGTAAATGGTGTACCATGATGTTTTGACTTGGAATTGCCCGCCCTCGAATAAAAGCCCCTCGTCTGCTAACTGCGATATGGTTGCTGTTAGTGATTGATGACTCATGCCGAGTGTTTCACGCATGTCGTAAATTGACGTTCCATGAATTCCTGCATCTTGAATGTGCTTCAGCACCCTTACTAAATTTGATTTGATTGCGCCTGTGCGTATTTGCTCAAGCCATGTCTCTACTTTTGCCTTCATAATTTGCTGATTTTATACATGATTTCACTTAATTGTTCAGGTGATGTTCGGGCATGGATTTCGTTTCCAGTATCGACTGTCGTAAAAAATTGTGTAACAAAGTCGTAGATCATCCATTTGCCTTTGTCATCAAAGCATGCCACTTCACAGGTTGTGTCTCCATTATCGGAATATGACCCGTTGCCATAGTACACTGATACTAAATACCCATTCGCGAAGTTAATCGAGAATGCGTCATCGCTTGATAAAAATGCTTGCCCTTTCATATTTGATTTTTTAATTGTTTTCTAAATGCGTCATAAAGCCCTCTCGCGTCCTCTACGCGCTTTTTAACCTCCTCGATGATAGTTTCATTGCGTTCGATACGAAACGTCTTTATACGCTTGCTTTCGGGTATATCATCGAATACTAATTGTTGCCTTGCCAATTTCTCCCCGATTTCCAACATTTCATCAAACGATTTGCCGATGTATTTTGGAAGGGGATGCAGATTGTAGGCAATCTTTTCGGCTTCCTTGTACACCATGTGTTCGGGTGCAGACGTCAAAGTGTAAATTAAAAACGAATGCTTGTACCCGCTAAGCCACATGTATGTTTGAAGTTGGTATTCGTATGTTTTGTTTGGCACCTCAGTTTCAAACCATGGGAATGTGGTCCCGTCCCATGAATTCTTGACGTCGATTAAATACCCGTTGTCTAATACATCAGGTTCGCCAATCACCCATGAATTGACCAATCGTTTTTTAGGCTTCTCGAGATCGATTTCCCAACCCGTTACGCGTTTCACCATTTCCAGTGATGCTGCTTCGTTGATTATGCCCTTCTCAATGTGCTTGGATGTTACGAATTTGTCTATGCCAAATTCATTGAACAATACCGCATCCTTGATTGCCTGCATGGCTGTCGCCCCCCATTCTTCCTTGCCCCTGCCACGTGTCATGAGCGCCCCAACTTGAGACGCTCTGACCAACCAATTATGCCCTGTCATATCGAGTCGATTGTTTCGATTTGACTTGATGTTAACGCAAATTTTGCTTTGGCATCGCTTGCGTTCATGGTTCCTGCGTTAATAGCCCCGCATAACCTAACGAATTCACTGTCATTTAATCCGCGCTTTGCAGGCTTTGAAACTTGTTCGCCTGATGCGTCAGTGTCCTTGTCGCTAACGATACCCAAAATTGATGAAATGGAGTACCTGCGAAGGTAACTTATGGCGCTCCCTAAAACTTGGAAGTCATTCATGCCCTTGAGCATAACGCCTTGCGGAATTGTGATTGAACTTTCGATTGTTTCACCAGTGTCAATGTGAAATACGATTGTCTTGACTTTGTCATCCTCAAGGGGCTGTGAAAAGCCTAATCGCCACTTGGCTAAAAGTGGATTGATAATATTGAGAATTGTTGGAAGGTCAGCATAGGTATAACCGTAGCCCTTCGTTTGTTGCAGTATGACAGGACACTCCTGTTGGAAGCCTGCAATTGCTTGTTTGATGTTTGTTGAACTCTTTGACTCGATAAATGGCACCGCCACCTCTTGCATAGGGTCATGTTCAAGTACCCTTTCGACTTGTTGTTTAGTCCTGCTCATTTTGGTTAATTAAGTGATTTGTAATTATTGTAAATTTAATCAATTTTTTGATATAATCTACATTTTGCTTTGTATTTAGTGTAGATTTCTAGCAATTCATCGCGATTAAATTTGCGTGTTATGTTGGCTTCGGCATCGAGCCTGTCTAATTCGTTGGTTCCTATGCGCTGTATTATTCTTTTCCTGTATTCTAACAGGTTCCCATGAAAGTCACGATTGCAACGTACGCATTGACCATGAACATTTGACTCATCGAAG
>Ga0247723_1002315_pt1 | contig 10249 bp, 21 predicted proteins | sample MSEWelMarce5H_FC_FD_189079 | JGI IMG/M metagenome (GOLD analysis project Ga0247723, IMG submission 189079) | Subsurface sediment microbial communities from gas well in West Virginia, United States - MSEEL Well Study Marcellus 5H_FC | ecosystem: Environmental > Terrestrial > Deep subsurface >...
TGGGTTAACATTTCAGAAAGCCTTCCCTCACTGGGGGAAGGTTTTTTTATTTGTAATTTCTAACTAAAATGATTATTTTATGATATCAATTAACAAGCAACCATCATTCACAGAGATTTGGCATGAGGGACATGTGGAGCATGATGAGGAAATACATAGATTCTGGCTCATACATCCACAAGGAGTTGATCTGAATGGAAATGAGTATGAAATAGAAGTGAGATGGTTCTTCCAAAGAGTGCCCAGAGAAGTGAGGGCAATGTATCCATTAATTATTAACGCATTCAAACAAAAACTACATGATACAAGGACAAAGTAAAACAGAAGCTAACTATAGAGCTATTCAAACTGATAGCTCTAGTTCATTGAAAGAGTTTTCAATAGACAGAAAGAAGTACCACAAGAAGTATGTTCTTGGAGAACGTGTAGAAGATAAAGATAGTCAAGCTGCTACAATTGGCAGGCTTGTTGAAACACTTCTTCTAGAGCCTGAATTGTTCGATCAAAGATTCTACATGTCTTCTTGTACAAGCACACCAACAGGACTTATGCTAGACTTTGTAGAAGCTCTCTACAAGTTCACTAAGGAAGCAACAGATGCTTTTGGTGTTGTGACAAGGACATTTGATGAACTAACAAAGGATGCCTATCTAGAATCAGGATTTAAGATTAAGATTGAGCAGGTGATTAGTAAGTTTGTAGGCACTGACGCTGAGGTGTATTACAACGAGATCAGAAAGGTGAGATCACAAAACCTGACAGTGGTTAACAGCAACGATGTCACAAATGCTGAAAGAATTGTGACAGAATTGAGAAACAACATTGTCACAAAAGATGTCATCAATCTAACCAGTGATGTTAGATATACTGTTCTGAATCAGTATCAAGTAGATTCCTATACAGTAGATGGTCATGTATTCAAGAGTATGTTTGACAAACTAGTTGTTGATCACGATAATCAAACTGTCCAAGTGTATGATTTGAAATGTACATGGAGCGTAGAAAACTTCTATGATGAATATTATTTGTACAGACGTGCGTATATTCAAGCATATCTTTATTACAGAGCAACACTTCATTTAGTTGAAACAAAGTGGGAAGGATACAAAGCACTTATCCCAGCGTTTATTGTCTGTGACAGTACAAACTATTACAACCCACTCATCTACACTCTTACAGAAGAAGATTTGGCAGATTGTTACAATGGGTTCACTCATAAAGGGAGAAACTATCCTGGTGTGAAAGAAACTATTGAAGACTTGAAGTGGGCTCTTTACAATGGTGTCTGGAATATTTCCAGAACAAATTATGAAAATAAAGGAATCGTAAACATAAGAGGATAATGAAATTAACGAGAAGCATCACAACGTTATTTATGGTAAAACCACTTGGTATAGGCATTGAAAAGCTTGACAAGGTGGGTTTCATTAATGGTTTCATACGAGATGTAGACCATGATTGTATATATCAAGATTGCGTGTATTTGCTTTTCAAACCTACTGATATGGATTTGTTTAGAGATTTCATAGATGGCGAATATGAAAGAACTAACAATATCGTAGAAGATTATGATTACGAAGGTGGTTATGTGGTGATGGTTTACAAACTAGATCCAAAGTTTAAAAAGGACTATGAACTTGTTAAACAAGGTTTGTATTCCAAAACCAGTAAAGATTTTCAGAATGTCTTTCCAAAGGTTGTGAAGATTATAAGAAATGGTAAACACAGAGATGAAGTGTCTCTGCAATACAGAATCTTTAATAAGACACAAGATCTCATCAACTTTTGGGAAGACAAGCTGGGTATAACATTATCTAGTGATCAAGAAGTTTGGGAAGGATTCCACGAAGAAAGAGAAACATTAAACATTAACAACATAAAAGAACATGTCGAACAAGTTAGCAATTGAAATACTAAATGATTATCCCTTAGCTACAGAAACTGTTAGGGATTGGTTTTTGAAGAAGATGATTGAAAGCTTTGAGCAAGACAATGCTCCAGAGGATTTCAAGAAGCAAATGTTATCAAGAGGTGTGTCAGACATCACTCTAGCAATTATGTTTGAGCAGAGTCCTAGAAACTTCTTTGATGTTTTGGATGAGAATAGAATAGTGGTTGAAATTCTTAGAGATGAGAATATCAATCCTGATTTATTCTATTACAAAATCAATGGTAAAACAACGGGACAATTCTTTGAAGGAAGAGTTGCTTGCGAGAGAGCTGCTGTAGAGAAAGCTTTTGAGTTACTAAATTGATACACGAGTTTAAAAACCCCATTCCTGTTGTTGTAGAAGGCAATAGGGATGGGTATGCTCTTTATGTTAGTGACTCTGGAGCATTCGAGAATGATATATGGTGCGTTGTCCTGTGTGACGGAGGACATGTAAGACATTATATGTCAGATCAGATTAGAATATATGTAAATGCAACATTAGGAATAACAAAAGATGGAAACAATCAAAGTACATTGTAAAAAAGATTTTAGAGGAAACATTGATATTAGAGACTTCATTGTCAAAGCTGCAATTGAAAGTGGTAAAAGTATAGTAGTTACATGTGGTTCATTTCCTGGAACAAGTGTATATACACCAATTGAGCTTTTAGAACCTTTGAAGATTAGTGAGCCATTCAGAGCAAAGTATGGAAATATAGAAAGCTATAGACTGCATTCATATGCTTGGAAATTTGATTAATTAGTGTGTTTTTGTTTATAAAAAAGCCCCATGACATGTGTTGTGGGGTTTTTTAATTGAAAATGTTAAAAAAATTAACTAAATTCGTTATATCTAAATTCAATTCAATAATGGCAAAGAAAAAAGAAAATCAAGAGGAACAAACTAAGTTCCAAGCAGCTCTGGACAAGCTGAACAAAGCGTATGGTGTAGGTAGCGTACTTACATTGAATTCTAAGAATCAAAACACTTATGAACTCATTAGCACAGGTTCTGTTGGATTTGATCACATCACATTAGGTGTAGGAGGTTTTGTTAAAGGGAAACTGTATGAACTAATGGGATGGGAGGGCACAGGTAAGTCAACCATCTGTGGTCACACTGTAGCAGAGTGTCAAGCAAAAGGTGGTAGAGTGTTGTACATCGATGGCGAGCATGCTGTTGATAAGATTTATTTCGAAGCTCTAGGTGTCAACACTGATGAGATGTTGATTGCTCAACCAAGCTGTGGCGAAGAAGGTTTTCAGATTGCTATGGACTTAATCAACACTGGAGAGATAGATCTTGTAATCATTGACAGCGATAGTTCATTGATTCCAAAGAAGGTGCTAGATGGTGATGTGGGTGATAGTTCTATTGGTAAGAAAGCTGTGTTGAACAGCAATGCCTATCCAAAGCTAAAGACAGCTCTATCTACACACAATGTATGTGTGATTGTAATCAGTCAGTATCGTGAGAAGATTGGTGTTATGTTTGGCAACCCTACAACAACTCAAGGTGGTCATGCATTGAAGTTCTATTCAGATTGTAGAATAGAAGTGAGCAGATCTTTGGCAAAAGAAGGAGATGTGACTTACGGTAACATCACTAAAGTGAAAGCTGTGAAGAACAAGATGTCTCCTCCATATAGACTAACAAGTTTTGATATTGTCTATGGTCAGGGTATTGACAAGTTTGCAGAGCTTATGGAGCTTGGTAGTGAGTATGGTGTTCTTAGAAAGTATGGCTCTACAGTGACATACAAAGAAGAGAAGTATCAATATGATGGATTCCAAAAGCTTCTAGAAGATAATCCAGAGCTTGAAGAAGACATCAAGCAAACAATTATTAATCGTATTAAGAACATAGAACCTACACCAGAAGATGATGGATTATAATCAATTAGAAGCCCTAGTAATTGAATGGGCAGATCAGAAAGGTATTCTAAGAAATGGAACACCTCCAGCTCAGGCTAAGAAAACAATGGAAGAGTGTCAAGAACTTATTGACGCTATAGAAAGAGAATATCTTGGTGAAGAGATGGCAGATGAAATAGCAGATGCTCTAGGTGACATCCTTGTTACAATCATCATTCAAGCTAAGATGCAGAACATGTCTTTAATTGAATGTCTTGAAAGTGCTTACAATGTTATTGCTAAGCGTACAGGAAAGATGATAAATGGACAATTTGTAAAGGATGCCTAAACCAAAGTGTAAAACATGTGGTGCATCCTGTGAAGGAGAGTATTGTTTTAGACACAAGCCAAGAAAACCAATGTTAGCAAGAATAACATCTAACTATTCAACAAAGCTCATCATAGAGGAGAAATCCTCTATGCGTGAGATGTTTTTAGGGATATGGAAGAAAAGACCACATAAGTCTGAGATTAGTGGAGAAAGACTAGGAACAGAACCCCTGTCAATATTCTTTCATCACATTCTTCCAAAGGAAAAGTATAAGCAGGCAGCTCTTGATGAAGAGAATATTATTCTTATGACGCTAGACGAACATACAAATGTAGAGAATGACATCTATCGTTATGAAGAAGTGAACAAAAGACGTGAGTATTTAAAAGAAAAATATGATTTAACATGAAGCAATTATTCCAATATACAGTTATATTTCACAAGTATGGACTTAATGAGTCAGCAACTAAAGTGTATCTAGACTCTGAATTGATCATTGAGCCAAGGTATGTCCTTGCTGTTGATGAGAAAGACGTTATCTTTAAGGCCACAAGAGAAGTGGGTGAAGAGTATGCCCACTCTCCAGACAGCGTTGAAATCTTAATTAAAAAATTCTAAAACCAATTTACATTATGAATCAATTCTTTTATACAAGAAAAGAACCAATTCAAGGGACAGATCCTCTTGAATTCAAAGAACACCTTGACAGCTTCAATATTGAGAAGGTGATTAGAACCATCATCGTAGAAAATGGTAATCGTCTAGTGTTGCTAGATGATATCCATGAGCGTTCTACAGAAGTGCCTGATGTCAATCCAAAGAATGGACAGACTAGAGGATTCAAACGTGAGCGTAACACTTATCAAACTGAAATCTATCTCAACCTAGAAGATTCAGAAAGGTTTGTTAAAGTAATGAACATTGAGTCATGATTGATCTTATAAAAGAAGAAGTTAGGAATCAGATATTTGAAATTGCTGACATCTTAAATAATATAGGAGAAAGAGTGGAGGGTAATCTGATATGCGATATATCCTCAGACAATCTTATAGATGATGTAAATAAAAATAAGATTTACAATCTGATGAAGTTGGCTGAAGGTAAATCAAAAATCTGCGAAATAGGAGTGAATGCTGGCCATAGCTTATTGCTAATGGTCAGCGTTAATCCTACAGCAGAATACCTCATATTTGATTTGGGTGGACACGCATACACTAGACCTTGTGTAGACTACATTAAAAGGCAATACCCCTCTACAAAAATAACAGAGGTGTATGGTGACACTAAAATAACTCTAAATGAATACAAAAAGACTAAAAGTTGTGATATGGTCCATATTGATGGTGGTCATGACACTCACACTGTAGTTAATGATTTCATCTACACTCAACAGCTTCTTAAAAAAGGTGGTGTTGTTGTTTTCGATGATTACAACTACCACAACATAAAAGAGGTGGTTGACTATTACAGAGACAGGGGAATCATATCTGAGTATAAGACAGACGTGGTTGAGACTGATTTACACTACATCTATACAGCAAATGATTGAGAAAAATATCCACCAAATCTGGGTTGGTAAAAACAAGATACCTAGTCATATTCAAGAGTATATGGATAAGGTGAAAAGTTTTCATCAAGATTTTAATTACTATCTATGGAATGATAGTAATCTACCACAATTGCCAGATAATCTAAAACAGATATACGATAGTTATGAAGAGCCAGCGATAAAGGCTGATTTACTCAGAATGTATGTGGTTTGGAAGTTTGGTGGGTTTTATCTTGATGCTGATTTTGATACACTTAATGGGTTTCATCTAGAGAATGTGTTTAAAAAAGATTATGATGGGATGGTTGTTTACAATGATTCATACAAAATGTCTGCACTTGCAAACAGCATATTTGGATTTAGTAGCAACCATCCTCTCATTAAATATCTAGTTGATAATGTTGTTCATCGAGGTCAGTGGATTGGTCCTAATTGGTGGAGTCAAACAGTGTGTAACTATTTTAACCTGGATATAAATACATCACAAGTTGCAGATCTTGAAGTAAAATTAAAGGAAGTAAATCTACAACTAGGTGTATGGAAAGACATTGAGGATAATTGTTTTAGACACGATCCTCTATCATCATGGGTAAATGGATCTATTTGGAATGAGAAATTAAAAAGCGGAGATTATGATTAGTGTTTTAACTCTAACTTACAAAAGACATCATCTACTAGAGGAAGCAATTCAATCTTTTCTCTTCCAGAACAATGACACATGTGAGATGGTAGTAATAAATGATAACGCAGAAGTTGACTACGTTTTTAATCATCCTAATGTAAGAATCATCAATCACAAGGAAAGATTCCTATCTATATCAGCAAAGTTTGAATGGGGATGTAAGATGTGTAAACATCAATACATCTACAGACTTGATGATGATGATCTTTTAGCACCTGAAGCTCTTGAAAACGTAATCAAAGACATCAATAATAACCCTGGCTATGAAATCTACAGATGTAGAGGAATGCATTTCTTTTCAGAAAATGAATATCAAGGAGAAGGTGGAAGTGTAAATAATGGAAATGTCTACCACAAAGCCTATCTTGATAGAATAAAGTTTCCAAACATAAGTATAGGGGAAGATTCAGAAATAACTTTTGGAAACAATTCAAAAATATATCAATCAAGTCTGCCCCACACAATGATTTACAGATGGGGAATGGGGACACTTCACATTTCTGGAATGGGTCAAGTGTCTAATGAAGCAGTGTTAAATCAAGCTGATAGAGTGCTAGATAATACAACAGGAGTTATTGAATTAATTCCCAAGTTTCTAAATGATTACTACTCTCAATTAAACAAAAAAGCCTCCAATTAGGAGGCTATTTTATTATTTCGAAATCTTCTTCTTTGACATGGGCCATTGGGCATTCCCTTGTTGTTTCTTACTCCTAACATCATTGCTACTATACTCTCTCATATAGTTTGCATTTGGTTTTGGATTGGGAACCTTTGGTGCCTTCTTTGGTTTTCCAGATTTCATTTCTTGAATGATTTTCTTACAGCTTTCACTTTGTCCTTTGCTGACTTTACTTCATATCGTTTCTCAGCTCTTTCAGCTTTATTTCTAATCTTTTGTGTAGCAAGACGCTCTTTTGTACGAATAGCTTGAATCTTTCGCTGAGCACTTTCTTTCATTGTACCATCAGCCTTCTTACCCTTTTCCATAACACTCATCATTTTCTTTTCAGAATCAGAATAAGTTCTTGTTTTTGGTTTGTAAGAAATATCTACAGCTTCTCTTTTAGGAATATCTAAACTCTTGTTAATTTTAGAAGGCATAACACTTCCCATTTTTGGAGTGATTCCAGGCTTCTTGGCTTGCTCCGTAGATTTTTTGGCAGAGGATTGTTTAGGAGAAGATTCTTTTTTAACAACCTCTTTCTTTTCCTCTTTAGCTTTTGTTGAGAAGTTGAAAGATTCTCCCTTAGTAGTATTCATGTAATCATTATACATTTTATCTTGCTTCCAATTACGAGGAGGTATCAACAATCCACGTTGAGCTTTTTTAATATCCTTTTTCATATTAGCAACCCATTTTACATTTACCACCATTCATCATTTTCTTTGCAACCATGCCTTTCTTAGCTACTGATTTCTTTGCTGTGATTTTTCCACCACTTTTGAAAGTTGGACTTTTATATTTCCCACTCTTCAAACCTTTTTCTAAATTACTTACAATATCTATTCTAGTTTGACCTGGCTCACTTTTAAATTTATCTTGTCTAATAACCTTTCCGCTCTTATCTGATACAGTGTAGTTAAATGTTTCAGGACGTGTTTTATTATATCGTTGAGGCATATTAGCTGTTTTATAGCCAACCGTGTCAACAGACATCTTTCTATCATCACCAAGTGCAATTTCCATTGGTCTTAGGCTTGTAGCTCTTTTAGTAACTTCAGGAAGCATAGTTTCTTTTGTTCCCATCTGAGCTTTTTTAATTGGCTTTTTAGCACCAACCTTAGCACCATACTTAGCTTTACCAGCGTTCATTTTAGCACCAGCAATTCTATCAGCTGCTGTGGGCTTAGGATTTTTATCAATGCCTGCTTTTACAGAAAGCATTCCAAAACTTTTACCAGTTTTAGCTTTTGCAATTTTTTTCATGATTTATAAATGTTTTGTTTGAATTGTCGAATGTTTAGTAAATTTAAAAATAATTTGTATATTTTTCATAAAACCAAAATTTAATTAAATGTATGGAACACACTGATATTCTAAACCCTTTTGGAACCCACGAAGTGTTGAAGGTTATTGACGAGAACAAAAAGCCCAACGAATGGTGGAAAGATTATGTCTCACTCAATCAACCTGAAATTGAAAATGAATTCTACGTTCTTTTCCCAGATGGTCTCCTGGTTAAAAAAGGGAGAGCCAAATTCAAAACCAGCGACTACCTCAAAGGTCAAAAGTTCAAAAGCTTCAAATCCTTCTATGAAGAAGTTTAGGTTTGAAGGTGATCCCCACATGTATGGTTGGAAAACAAAACCTGTAGTAGGCAGTGTTTACACTGTAAAAGATGTAAACTTTATGAGACACAACTCTGGAAATTGGGTGGGTATTACAGAAGAAGATCTTTTAGGATGGAATGATTTTATAGAAATAAAAAACCAATAAATATGCTTAATAATAAATTTCAAGAAGAAGTTCATGATGTTCTCCAAGAGATTGAAGATCTCTTAGTTGCTAAGAATGAAAAGTATGGTAACTCAGCATTAGAACCTCTTGGTGTGTTTAGTCAGTTGTCCGCAAAACAAGGACTACTGGTTAGAATTGATGATAAACTCAAGAGAATCAAGAACGGTAGTCTTGAGAAGGATGATGAAGATGTAGTTAACGATCTTATTGGTTATCTGGTGCTGCTAAAGATTAGTGGATAATGTAAAATATATTTTACAAATGAATGACTTATTGTTCATTGTGCTTTACATTACGTATCAATCCATGAGAAATCATACGTATGATTGCATGAATTTTTACTAAATCTTAATGCACATTTGTCGCACATTTAGTGAGTTTTTGCGACAAAAATGTCCAGTTTATTATTCAAAAAACTAGACAAATTCGTCCCAGATTTAGTCAACATTTGGGACTATATTTTGGCACTTTTTTCTATTTGCTGCCAAAACATGTAATAAAATCTTGAGAAATACGGAAGATATTCGAATTACGAGTGTAGATTTTACAACTTTCTACCCTCGTTAACTTATAAGTTACCAAATTGGGAACTTTTGTTAACCTTTAGAATAACTTTTTACTAATTCCCAAACTGTGAACTTTTGTCACAGGTTGATATTGATATTGAAAAAGATACTTGTTGTCCAAATAGGAAACTTTTGCAGCTGGATCTAACAAAGAGTTGATGCCTGCACCAACATAGATTCCTTTAGGCTTTTGTATAATAGTCTTGGTCTCCGTGTTGGTGATGGTGTTTGTCACTGTAGGGATTTTGAAATCATTCGTTACAGTCATTTTAAGGACCTCTCCAAGCACTTCTCCAGAAACATATGTCTTACCATATTCAAAAGGAGTTATTGTACTGAAGCTGTTAATTTTAGGCTTGTAGTCAACTAGGATTGTATCCCTAAGAACTTCTGTTTTTATCTTAGTTTTAGGGATGTACACTGTGTCTTTAATCTCTTTGTAGACTGTATCAGTTTCCACTTTTGTTTCAAACTTGTACACTGTCTCCTGTTCAGGTCTAGGATATACAATAAAAGCTAAAATCACTCCTGCAATAAAAGCTAAAATAGCAATTTTGATTCGTTCATCGTCAAGTAACTCTTTCATTTGTCTTGGTGTTATAGTTTATTCTTTTGGAAAGTTTGAATATTTTAAACCCCACATTAAGTTAATCATTGCCATTTCTCTTTCTGCTAGGTGTTGATTCAGTTTTAATCTTTTTTTAATTTCTAAAATACCCCACTGTTTCCACTTTTCACCTTGCTCGTATGTCATTTCCCACTGCTGAAACCAATTGTCTTTTCTATCTTTAATATCTCCATACGTAATATGGTGCCCAGCAATTTCAAACATTTTGTTTATAACATCTACAAGAAACATTTGTGATTTTTCTT
>Ga0247723_1002317_pt1 | contig 10241 bp, 4 predicted proteins | sample MSEWelMarce5H_FC_FD_189079 | JGI IMG/M metagenome (GOLD analysis project Ga0247723, IMG submission 189079) | Subsurface sediment microbial communities from gas well in West Virginia, United States - MSEEL Well Study Marcellus 5H_FC | ecosystem: Environmental > Terrestrial > Deep subsurface > Rock...
GAATAGAAAGTCCGATTGGGGCTTACCCAGAATTTGACCGCTACGGACGCTGTATTGCCTTTGCAAAGAAGTACTCACTAACACTCGCAGAACTGGTAGCACAGTATCCTGAGTTTGAGATTCAATTACTAGGGCCTGACCGTTATGAGCAGAACCTAGATGCACGTATTGACATTGTTCGTTATTACGATAAAGAGCAATCAACAATATTTATTCCATCACGGAATAATTTAGTTTTATCTCAGGCTAAGAATCCGCTAGGCAAGATGCAGGTGATAGTTGCAAAACGTCCATCACTAGATGGAGAGATGCGTGGTCAATTTGATGACGTACTAGGTATCCAACTGCTTCGTAATAGGTTCGCATTACTTGCGATGGAAGCAGCAGAGAAATCAGTACAGGCACCAATTGTTGTACCAGGCGATGTTCAAGAACTACAGTTAGGTGGAGATGCGATTATTCGCACCAACTCCCCTGCTGGTGTAAGACGTGTGGATTTAAATATTCCACCAGGTGCGTTCACTGAGCAACAAGTATTGCTTAATGAGTTACGTACAGGAACACGTTATCCAGAATCAAGAACTGGAAACATAGATGCATCAATAGTCACGGGACAAGGCGTTCAAGCGCTTATGGGTGGCTTTGATACACAAGTTAAATCAGCACAAGCAATCTTTGCTTCTGCACTTAAAGATGTTATCTCTGTTTGTTTTGAGATGGATGAAACATTATTTAACTTTACAAAAACAATTCGTGGTGTAGATGCTGGTTCACCTTACTCACTTGAGTACACACCATCAAAGGATATTAAAGCAGATTACACAGCCGATGTTCGCTATGGCATGCTTGCTGGTCTTAACCCAGCGCAGGGACTTATCTTCATGCTACAAGCACTTGGTGGTAAATTAATCTCTAAGGATATGGCTATGCGTGAGTTACCATTTGGTATTAACGTAACCCAAGAACAAGAGAAGATTGAAGTTGAAGAAATGCGTAATGCGCTAGTAGGTTCACTACAGGCATACACACAAGCAATTCCACAAATGGCAGCATCAGGCGGAGATGCATCTGATATCGTAAAGAAAATTGCACAAGTAATTAAAGCCCGTCAAAAGGGAATATCAATTGAAGATGCAATTGAAGACATCTTTGCTCCAGAATTACCTCCTGCTGGTGCCCCACAGGTTGAGCAAACGTCCCCTGCTCCCGAAGCGGCTCCAGTAGGAGGCTTACCTCCTCAAGCACCGCAAGGTGGTGGATTACAAAGTCTTTTATCTAGTCTAAGTGCAGGCGGTACAGCGAGTGCAAGTGCAAGGACAGTTGTAAGAAGATAAGTTAGAAGGGGACCATGACTGCAATCGTTGGAATACAAGGTAAAGGTTGGGCTGTCCTAGCGGCAGACTCAATGACTACATATACAGATAGACCTTATGTAGCAAAAGGATGCGACAAGATAGTTAAAGTTGGAGAGTATTTAGTTGCAGTAGCAGGTGATGCTATTGCAGGAGATATTCTTAACAACTTATGGCAACCACCTAAAGTAATTAAGACGCAAGACCCAGATAGATTTATGATGATTAGAGTATTGCCATCTATAAAGCAAACTCTAACTGATGCAGGATACGACCCAAATCCTAAAGGTAAGAATGATGATGATGCTGGATGGGATGCATTAATTTGTTTTAATGGAAAGTTATATCAAGTTAGTGATGACTATGGATATATGCGAGATGACAAAGGTTTATATGGAATAGGCACAGGTGGGGCTTTAGCCCTCGGTGCATTATCTGTATTAGAGTCAGAAACAAAAACACACGCTAAGGCAACAAGCGCTGCTAAGAAAGCAATTGCAACAGCAATCCAATATAACATTTGGTGTGGTGGGGCTATAAATATAAAAACACAATTTACTAAATAGGAGGAAACGTGGCAGAACAAGGCGGAATGAGAACTCCAAATAATCCTGCACCAGTTTCAGGTCCTGGGGCTTTATCACAAAGAACAGATGGTGGACCTACACAGGCTGCAACTTACATGTCAGGATTACCATACGGACAGGGACAACAGAATTACGACAATCAAGTAGCAGCGCCTATGGCTGGCAATCCAATTCCTAAAATGGAAATGCCAACACCGTTATTAGCCCCTACTGCTAGACCTTCAGAACCTATTACTGCTGGCATTGACCGTGGTGAGGGTCCAGGTTCAAATGCGTTAGGAACTTTACCTAACAAGGCTTATACAATTACAGAGGTATTTAAAAACTTAATTGCTTACGACCCATCTGGTGATGCAGAGTTGGTTTATAGAACTTTAGTTGACGAAGGATACTAATGGCTGTAAAAGTTAATCTTATAGTAGCCAAAAATAACCCTAACCTTTATGCCGCTGCTAAAGCCGCAAACCTGCCACAAGACCAAGTATCTCAATTAGAACAATTTTCTTGGACAGTTGATAAAAATAAAAAACTTAATCAAATGTCTGTTGATTCTGCCAGAAAAGAATACAATGAGTTAGACCCAGAGATTCAAGAAAAACTTAAGTATCTATACCCTAAAGCAGATTACATGCAAGAGGCGCCCGATGCTAGCGATTACGCAGTTGGTGCATTAAAAACTGTTGGTAAAGTAGTAGCCTCTCCATTGATTGGTATATTTAAGGCTGCTGGTGTATTCAATAGAGTTATTAATACTCCATACCTAGTTGCACGTCAGGCTGCTCAGGGCGAAGGTTTATTTTCAGTTCAAACTTTTCAAGATGCTTGGGATGGTCGTAGAATATTTGACCATGGTGCACTATCTGAAGCAATTAATTACTTTGGTAATGAAAAGATAGAGGTAGCAAAAGGATTCTTAGCAGGTAAAACACCTGGTGAAGTTATCTCATCCTCTGGTGGAGTTGTTAATCAAAAATTATTAGATGCTGTAGAAGAGTCACTTAACAATCCAGAAGAGTTTAGACAAGTAATGGATGCAGTTAAGTATGCACAGGTATCTCCAGGTAGAGATTTAGCCCGTTCTTTCTTTAGCAAAGACCCAAATACTGGAACCGCTACTGGCGATTACATTGATGGTAAAACTAAAAACCTTTCAGGCTTTGTTGATTTCTTTTATCAATTAGCAGTAGACCCACTTACTTGGATGACTGGTGGTTTATCTAGCGCAGCACGTGCTGGAACTAGAGCAACAGAAACAATGAAAAGATTTCCAAATGCCACTGGTGTTAGAATGGTATTTGATGATGAAAAAACTGGTGTTCGTAAATTATGGGATGAGCAACTAGGACCCAAGGTTGAAGAACTTAAGAATGCTGATAGATTAAATCGTCCAAGAATTCTTGATGATATAAAAAGAAATCATCCAGCATTTAATAATGATTCAGCAATTAAGATGCTAGAAGATAATAATCTTGTTAATGCTAATGCTGCTTTAGGTTATTTTGAGCAAGCAGAGAAGATTCCATTGTTTATGGCAGGCCGTGTAGATGGTGTTCAATACTTCCGCAATGGTGTAGCCACAGCAAATACACATCGTAGACTATCTGCTGGTCTAGGAAAAACAATAGATAAGTTTATAAACCCAGGTTTATATGGTAGTGCTGAAGAAACACTAAAGAAAACTGATGATGTCTGGGATTCTATGTTAAAACAATCCCCAGAGAATGCATTTGTTTTACCAGAAGCAAGCGACCTTAAGAAATTTCATGATGGTTTAAGCCGTAAAGAAAAAATTAGGGCTGGACTATCACGTCAACTTACCCGTTCTGCTCAGGGTTCTGTAATTAAACTAGGTTCTGGTGCAGTAGAAACTGCCAATGCATTTAGATTAACTGCAAGACAGGTTATGCCTAAAGATATGGCTGAGTTTATGACTCAGAAATTTATTAATGCTAAGCAAAATGACCAGATTGCTATTATGAAGGCAATTGACTACGCAATTATTGAGCGTTATGGTATTACTGGCGTTCCTGGTGGCAAAGATTTAGCAATGGAAATTATAAATACCAAGTATGGTGTATCCAATGCTATGGATGAGATTGCAGAATTGCCAGTTCGTCCAGATGTAGCCCAAATTTTATCAAAAGATTCAATAGTTTATCGTGATGGTGTAGCCTATAAAAAGGCTGGTAGCATTATTCAACCATATCAAGAGACAAATGCTGTTTCATCACTTGATTACTTTATGTTAAGTCAATATGGTTATGAAGCAAAGACAAAAAAGAATTTAATTCTAAGTATTCCTGGTGCAGTGTCAGGTAAACTTTCAACAGAACTAGTAAATGGTTGGTCTTTGTTTACCCTTTTCCCACGTTTGGGTATCAGAAGCGCTATTGATGAATCAATGATGTATATTCTTACAGCCCCTGCTAAAAATATTATGGATGTTTTTGTTCCTAAAATTTTAAAGGGCGAAAAGGGAATTGGAAGAAAAGCAAGTATAGCAAGTAATATTGCTTCGTCTTACTCTGGTTCTAAATCAGGTGAGAAACTACGTCAAGGACTTGCTCGTAAACTTGGTTTAAGAAATCCAGCAGAAGCATTAGATATTCGTGCTAGAGAAAATGCGCTTATCAAATTTGCTGATGATAACAATATAGAAAATGTTGGTGAGTTAACTTCAAGCCAACGTAAAATGGCACAGGCTTTGGCTGCCGTACAATACTATGACAGTACATTATTTGGAAAGTTAGATGCAGATGAGGCTGATTATATAGTTCAAGCCCTTGCTCTAAACTCACAATTTTTAGGTTCTGCAACTCGCTCTATTACTAGCGCAGCAAATATTACTGGCAAGCAAGCACCAGAAATTGCTGAAGAGTTCTTAGATATGAACCAGTTTGACCGTTTATTAAAATCTTTGCAGGAAACTTATAGAGTTGAAGCAGGGCTTAAGGGTAAAGAAGTAGAAGTTGCTAGTTTAGTTAGAGATAATATTCTAAATGGTTTAGGTGTAAATGTTGTACACTTTGAAAACTTTGTAAAACGTTTCTATGGTAACCGTAAAACAATTTATGGCAATATGCAGGATTATAATTTTAATCCAGCCACAGTATTTCTAAACAATAATGCTCTTAGAGATACCAATGATTGGAACCGTGCTAGAAATCAATTACTATCTAAGATAGGTGTTGAGCGCAATGTAGAGGGAGTCTTTGATGACGTCACTCAACAGGCAATGGATGAACTAGATGGTAAATTCTTATATAGTATAAGAGATAAAAAGGCTTTAGATAATTTCCTACAATCAAGAAGTTATACAAATACACTACGCTCACAAGGCAAAGATGATATTGATATTGCCCGTGATTTAGTAGAATCAATTTTAGCCGATACCTATAGATATTTCCATGGAGATTCTCAAAGATATAATCAAGCACTAGTTGATGTTATTAAATCAAAACATGCTGAGATTACACAAGGTGGAAAAGAGTTTGTTCCTGGCGCATGGCGTGAGGCTGCTAAAGGATTAACATTTGATGAGTTCTCTGAACTAACTAAAGGATTCCAACCATCTGGAAAGATGTATACCTCCCTTGAAATAGAGGGATTAGATGATTTTGGTAATCTATATAAGCGCTTTGGTAACAAGGCAATGGAAATTATGGACCGCCAGGTTACAGGTATCATTCGTCAACCAGCCACAATGATTACTTACTTAAGACTTCGTAAGTTTTATTCTCAAGCAGAGAAACAATATGCTGATGACATACTTAAAAATATGGAAGCAGAAGCAATTAATGCTGGTAAAAGTTTTAATATAGCAGATGCTAGACCAATTGCTGATTTACAATCACAAAAGTATTTCTCTGAAGTATCTGTTCAACAGGCTGCAGATGAAGTATTAAAGTTTGTTGATAACCCAACCATTCGTTCTAATTTTTCTGTATCAGCCCGAAACGTTGGTAGATACTACCGTGCTACTGAGGATTTTTGGCGCCGTATATACCGTATGAAAGATGTAGCACCTAGGGTTCTATATCGTACTAGATTGGCTCACGTTGGCTTAGATGCTAGTGGTGGTATATATGAGGACCAAGAAGGTGACCCATATGTAATGATGCCTATGGACGACATTATCTTTAAGACAGTAGATAACGTTGTTCGTACATTAACACCTGGTGAATCAGGATTTAAACAACCAATATTTAATGACTTTACAATGAAGTTAAAGTTGGCTAACCCATCTTTTACTCCAGATGCAGGTTTACCTACACTATCTGGTCCCATTGGTGCATTAAGCATTATTGCTATGAAGAATTTACTTGGCCAAGTAGGTGGTACTGGTGGCAAGAAACTAGGTCAAGAGTTAGATAACTATGCACTAGGTAGCATTGGCGATAACATTGATGTTTATCGTGCAATAGTTCCTGCATCTTTACAGAAGTTATATTCATTACTTCCAGCAAATGAGAAGAGTAGACAAGAAGCCACAGCAGCAATGCAGGCTATTGCATACAATGCATCTCAGGGTTATATGTTAGACCCTAATGCTACTGACCAAGAGAAGTTTACATACTTAAAGAACATTCGTTTATCAGCCCACAATATTGTGGTTATGCGTTCTATACTTGGGTTAATATCCCCAGTTGCTCCGACAATGCAGGAATCAATTGGCGTACCAGACTATCTAAAAGAGGTAGGCATAACTGGATTACGTCCAGAGTTCTTTGATATATTAAATGCAGTAACTCAAAAGTATAAAGGCGATATTCAAGACCCATATGAGTTAGCAGTTGCTACATATGTAGGTAAAAACCCAGGTAAATTAATCTATACAGTATCTCGTGATGATAAAAAAACTAATGTAATTATTAACAAGACTAAAGAATTAAAGAACTGGGCTATAGAGAATAATGATAATGTTAAAGCCTACGGTGAAGCAGCCTTTATCTTCGCACCTAATGTAGGTGATTTTGATGTTAGTACTTATGCTTGGCTAGAAGGCGCTGGCTTAATAGGTAATAAAGACCTAGAGACTTACTACAGAGATGTATTAGTATCTAAAGACAAGCAGGCTTATTACGATATAGCCAAAGAAGAAAAGGCTTTCCTTGCTTCTTCTGGAGATACATTGGCCCGTAAAGCAATAATTAAATCTTCTACATTAAGACGTAATGCTCTTAAGGCTAGCAATCCATTACTTGAAGCAGCGTTAACTGCAGGTGGTAATGAAGTTGGTAGTGAGTTATCAATGCTATCTAGCGTAGAGCAAATCATTATTGATGGCAGGATTAGTTTAGATGCTGGAACAAAGCAGAGATTGGCTATGGTTTCATCTAGAGTTAGACAGTTTGTTTCCCTTGCTAATGACCCATCAAAGAGAGAACTATCTAACTTCTCTGACATTAAACGTAACATGAAGGAAGATATCAAGGCGTTAATTGATGACTTGCAAGTGGCAGACCCAATACTAAAAGAAGCAAATAGGGCTGTGTTCAGGGCAATCCTTGATTACTATTCCCGTGATACTTACACAGCGAAGGAGCGATTCTAATGGCATCTGGTTTAAGAAATCCTACCGTAAAAGTAACTGAAGAACAAAAACTACGGAACCAAATAAATAAACTTAATGACACACTCAAAGGATTTAATGGTCCCGATGCAAGATTACAAAAATACGCTCAAGGTACACCAGAGTATAAGAAGGCAGCGGCAGAGGCTACACAATTAAGAAGAGATATTTCTGCTCTTGAAGTAAAAATAGCCACAAGTAAAATTAGTTCAGTTCAATCAGCGTATCAAAGAGCATTAGATTCTGGTAACACTGATGAGGCTAATAGACTTAGTGAAGAAATTGGTGCTTTAAATGCAACCATTAATAATCCATATGACCCAAAAATTAAAGGACCTCAATTTGTAGAGGGCGATGAGTTTGGTAATACTATTAGAAAAGCAGGACTAATAGTAGATACAGATGAAAATGGTGATAGTGTTGTTAGGTCCAGTATGGAAGGTTATGCTGCCAATGGCTCTGAACACTTTATATGGGCTTCAAAGGGTGGATTCAAAAGTAAACTTCCTGGATTTAGTAGTACTGTTGAAGATACTAAAGTTGAAATTGGTGCTAGTTATAACGAAATAGAAAAGAAGATTCTTCAAGATGCCAACACTAAACCTGGTGGAATGCAGGCTTTACTTGATAGAATGCTTAAAGCAGGTTTAATTAGTAAGCAAACTTATAATAGTAGAGCAATTGAAAGTAATGATTTTACTGATGGTTTAATGTATGCACTACGAGAGTACAGCAAAAAAACAACTCGTGACTATGAAGTTAGTGGTATTAAAACTCCAATATCTTTTGATGATTATATGGATAAGCAGTTTACCCCTGCTGGTCCAAAGGTAGAATATAGTTCAGTAACTACTACTCGTGATACTGCAGCATCTGACTTAAATAGATTTTTCATGGGTTATCTTGGTACTGGTGCTAGTAAAGAACAACACGATGAATATTATAAACAACTTAGAGCATTAGAAAAGAAAGCAATTAAAGTTAGAACCTCAACAGAAAATAACGAAAATGTTGCTGGTGAGTTTATAGATGATTTAGATAAAGCAGAGTTAATGCGTAAGGTGGCTGGTAAAGCCCTTGATGGTTCTGATATTGATGCAGTATTAAAAGGTGGTGCTGGGGCAGCACAGGATGTAAATTCTATTATATCCAAGGCTCGTCAATATGGAGTAAAACTATCTAATCAAGATGCTTTAAGTTATGTTGCTAATGAACTTAGATTAGGTCAAAAAGATTTAAATAAAGTAAATGCAAAGATACTTTCTATAGCAAAATCTACATATAGCAATCTATCTGATTCACTTTCAGATGAAGTAACTTTAAAAGATTTATCCTCTAACTATATTTATAATATGGCAGAAGTACTAGAGTTAAATCCTAAAGACATTGATGCGTTAGACCCAACTGTCCAGACCGCACTTAAGAACAATGGAAACAAAGGAACTATGAACTTAACTGATTTTGACAGAATGTTACGCAATGACCCACGTTGGGCTAGAACAAAGAATGCCCGTGAAGAGGCATCTAAGTATGCATATGAAGTCCTTAAAGACTTCGGATTGATGGCATAATGGCAGAGAAAAGAGTTAAAGATTCATACACTCCTAAACCTACTGCTCCTAAATCATCTGGTGGCTATAGTGGTATTCCTGCTGTAATTGCTAAGCCAGCACCCAAAACACAAAAAGGTGAATCAGGTGGATTCGGTGGCAGTGGTTTTGCTAATTTACCTGCTGCTAAAACCATGGCAACAAAACCTATAAGCCAACCAAAGGTTGGAAAAATAACTGGTCCCACAAACACATTTATTCCTGGATATATACCACCAACAACAGTTACCGATGTGGTTACAGGGGGAGAAGAAGATACAACTCCTAAAGAAGATGCAGGTCTTGCTTATCAAAAAATGCAAGACGAGAAAGCAAGACAAGATGCTTTTGCTTTACTTAAAGATGTATTTGCTTCTTATGGCTTAGAAGAACTAGCCGCACAAATTGAAGGTTACATGCGTGAAGGTATTGGAACAGCCCAGGCTACTATTAAACTTAAACAATCTCAGCCATACAAGGATAGATTCTATGGTAATGAGTTACGCCTTGCTGCTGGTAGAAATGTTATTAATGAGGCTGAGTATTTAGATTTAGAAAATAGTTACTCAGAAACTCTTAAGGCATATGGTCTTCAAGATTACTTTGGTACAGGCGTTACTCCTACTGAAAGAAAGAATCGTCAGAAAGAAATAGCAAAAGTAATTGGTAATGATATATCTGCTGTTGAATTCAAAGACAGAGTATCTACCTCAGTAGATAGAGTTAAGATGGCTGACCCAGGAACAAAGAAAGCCTTCCAAGACTTTTATGGAATTGGCGAAGCAGACTTAGTTAAGTATTTCTTAAACCCAACTCAGACATTGGTTACTCTTAAAGAGAAGGCAACTGCTGCTGAAATTGGCGGTGCTGCAATTGGGCAGAACCTACCAGCAACTATGGCAAGCGCTGAAGAGTTGGCTAGATTCGGTATCAATAGGGAACAAGCACAGGTTGGTTACTCAACTATCGCACAGGAGTTACCTACTGCTGCTAAGTTAGGTGAAATTTATTCTCAAGAAGGAATTACTTACGGACAGACAGAGGCAGAGCAAGCAACCTTTAAAGGACTAGCATCTGCTAAACGAAAGAAAGAACAATTAGTATCTAGAGAAACTGCTGCATTCCAAGGTTCATCTGGAGT
>Ga0247723_1002318_pt1 | contig 10239 bp, 10 predicted proteins | sample MSEWelMarce5H_FC_FD_189079 | JGI IMG/M metagenome (GOLD analysis project Ga0247723, IMG submission 189079) | Subsurface sediment microbial communities from gas well in West Virginia, United States - MSEEL Well Study Marcellus 5H_FC | ecosystem: Environmental > Terrestrial > Deep subsurface >...
TAGAAAAAGAGAATCTTAAAAAAAGCGGATCTAATTACCAAGCTATAAAAGATTTTCAAGGAAAACTTAATACGATATTACCAGAGGGTCAAAAAATAAAAGATGATGGTGGATATGGTAAAAATACAGAAGAGGCAATCAGAAGAGTAGCTAAGATAATAGGGGGTAATACTGGTGATGACCTAATAAAATCAACAGAAGAAGGTAAAAAATTAACTCCCGAATTCCAAACAATGGTTAAAAACTGGACAGATCCAAAAATACAAGCTAAAATACAGGATATAGTTAGCGGAAAGACTAAATAATGGAAATAAAAACATTTCACGATTTTAGAATCTATGAGAAGAAGGGCGATCCTGTAGAACAGAATACGCCAACAAAAACTGGTATTGATTATAGGGATAATATGGATATTCCTAAACAGGACACAGGTGATGACTCAGCCGGATTGTATACAATATTTCTAACCCAAGCAGCATCTGTTCTGAAGAGTATGTCTACTAACGTAGCTCCTATAAATCCGGATAAGGGAAATACTAGTATGAATAGGATTACTGCAATATCTGGTAACATTAAACCTACGTACGAATCACACGCAAAATTGTGGGACGAAATTGAAAAAATAAGCGACTATCTTGGTGGGGATTGGCAAAATGCAAGCAAGGGTGAATTATCATCAATAAATGCATTCGATCAGGAGGGATTAGTTCTTGATGCATTTAGAAAAAGTATAACGGATCTAGATCAACAGAGAAATACAAAGAAAATAAACGATACGCAGTATGAAGAACAGGCTAAAGAAATAAGACTTGAAGCCAATTCTAAGCTAACTAAATCAAATTCTCTATATTTCATGAAGATCGGTAAAGCATTGGATTATTATATGCAAGCAATAAAGGTTTATAAAAAAGGTGCTATGGTTTGTCTACAAAATATGGAATCCGAATCCGAAGAGAAAGAGAATAGCACATCAGGTAAGAAATATCTGCAAATAATAACTAAAGAAGCTAAAAATATACTAGGTAAAAATTAAATGTCAGGTACTAGAAATAAAATAATAAACGAAAGCTTTGGATCTTGGTTAAACCAAGCAAGACAATGGGCTAGTGGAGTTGGTCAGGGAGCAATGTCAGGTACAATATTGGACAAGGGCGAAAAGCCAGCTTATAATACACAAGTACAGGACCAACTATACAGAGCGGAGATATTACAAACTGCAATTTTCGATGCTGCAAATACAATAGATAGCGTTCTTAGAAGTCTACAGGGTACTGATCTATATAAAAGAGCTAAGGAATCTGGAGCAGAAATGATAACATTTCTACAGCAATCAATAAAAACCGTTCAATCTATAATTTCAGAGGCAGGAGAGCAGGAAATGACAAATAAATCCAAATATGAAAAAAATGGAGGATTAGAGGAGGGTAGAAAAAAACAGCTAGATGAGATATCAGATAAGCTTGATAAAATAATACAAAGAGAAGGCGGTGGAGCACTTGACACCTGGGTTAGAGAATTTCTAGGAAAGAATAACGAAGGATTCGAATCCAACGAATACTTATCCACAGGTAACGCTCTAGTAGCTAAAGCAATAGAAGTACTAGTTGAAATTAAAAATGCCGAAGTAAGAGATTTTGAAATAGCACAGAAGGATATGGATAAGGTCGTTAAAAGAGGACTTGATGCCATAGAAGGTGTTATTGGCGGAAAAAAAGGATCTGAAGCAGTAAAATATAAACCAGGAAGCGAAGTTGAATCTATAATGTTAATAGACAGAGAAGTGGAAGCGTCAAAACAAGTACCTGAGGCGGTTAGAAAATTTAGAGAAAATCTAAGAAAATTACAAATAGAAACATCAGATGAAGATATATGGTCAGAAAAAGATGACCCGTGTGCGGAGGAAGCTGCAACAGTAGTAAGTTCTTCAACAAAGAAAAAATATAACATCAAGGACAAAAAGAGCTTTAAAGAACTCCAAAGAGATGCAGATTCAGTAATAAAAAACCAAAAAAAGATAAAGGAGCTAGTAAAGGCACCAAAATTATAGTAAAACGTTAAAGTTTCGTTAAAGATTAAAAAATTAGAAACAAATTCCTAAATATCGGATAAGATAATTATCTTAATTACCCCGGCGAAGAATCTATTATCTATCTAGTACAACTTAGAGCCCAAACTTTAATTACAATATACACGTAACACTACCCCAATTTTTAAATAAGATAAGATACCCAAATCTTAATAATCCATTTAAAAAAGAAACAAAACATAAGATTTTCCATATTATAATAGACAAAAATATTAATATAATATGGCTAAAACGCAAACAACAAAAACATCGTCCGGTTTCTCCTTTATGAACATGGACAAAGCGCTATCTAAAATCTCAGGATTTGAAACTGGCTCCATTCTAGCAACAAATACTTTTAGTGAGGTTGATGAGTGGATACCTACTGGTAACTACCTATTGAATGCACAAATCTCCGGATCATTATTTGGCGGTGTACCTAATTCAAGATCATTCGGAGTTATGGGTGATCCTGGTACAGGAAAATCATTCTTCTGTCTAAATGTTGTTAGGGAAGCACAAAAAATTGGCTATGATGTTATCTATTGCGATACGGAAGGAGCCATAGATAAGTCTGGGGCTGTTAAATTTGGTATCGATATGAATAAGATCAGATATCAACCTATACAAACAGTTTCGCAATTTCAAACATTCGTTTCTAATGTTCTTGATATGGTTAAGAAATCAAAAGCGAATGGGGAAGCACCAAAAATCCTTATAGTTCTTGACTCGTTAGGTATGTTAAGTACCGATAAAGAACTTGCTGATGCAATGAAGGGGCATAATGCTTCCGATATGGGTGCTAAAGCTAAAGAGCTTAGAAAATTATTCCGTGTTATAACACTTGATCTTACTGCTGCTAAAGTACCATTAATCTGTACCAATCACGTTTATGCTGGTGGTGGAGCTTATATACCAACAAAGGAAAGTTCTGGTGGTGACGGACCAATATTTGCTATGTCTGTTGTTGCTTTCCTATCTAAAGCTCAATTAAAGGATGGTGCAGGTACAAAAACTGGTATCGTCTGTACATCCACACTTAAGAAAAGTAGATTTACCATTCCTGAGCCTATAAAATTCCACATCTCATTTTCTAATGGTATGAATCCTTATGTTGGTTTACAGGATTATGTTTCTTGGGAAGTGTGTGGAATAGAGAGAGGAAAATTCGAAGAGGTAAAAAATGCGGATGGTAAAAAAGAACAAGTTTTTAAACCTAGTGCTTCCTCAACAAGATGGGGAGTTAGACATCTTGGTAAAACCGTTGCTTCTACCGAATTATTTACTGATAAAGTTTTTACACAAGAGGTTTTGGAAATGCTTGATAATAAAGTTATACAGAACAAGTTTAAGTTTCCTGATCTTGCAGATCACTCTGAATTACTTGGTTCACTAGGTGATGAACTTGACGGAGAAGCTGAGGAAGAGGATGGAGAAGAATAATATAAAATTCAAATATCTTATGGGGGTTTGGAAGACTCTTCCCAATTATCCAACCAAGGAAGATATAGTCTATGAGATTAGTCTATATCTTCTTAAAGATAAAAGACCCAATGGTGAATTCTCACCACAAACTTTCAATTCAATATTTGGTTCAAGATGGGAAAGTGAATCTCATGGAGATATCATTAAAAAAATGATCGAAGATGGGGATTTTATAGAAACAAAAAAAAGCACCGCAAGTAAGATATGGTATAGGATTAATAATAACCCTTATTATAAAAATTAAAAAAATGGATTTAACACACTCTGAAAATGTAATACTTAGGTATATACTTCAAAATTCACCATATCTCGATACATGTAAATCGGATTTTTTTAAGAATGAATCGCTAGGTGCTATATTTACTGGTGTTAAGGAATTCTGGGAGAAATATCACGAAATGCCATCTGCTGAACAAATGGTTGAGTCATTTAAGATGAAGGGTGGTAATCTAGTGGATCATTCAGAAATAAGATCTATATACGGAATAGATCTTTCGAAGTATGAGGATGCATGGTTAAAAGAAACAACCGAATTCTTTGTTGAATATAAGAATCTAACTAAATCAGCGGTTGATGGACTTAAGTATATACAATCAACTCCAGTTTCTTCGGAGAACATTAAAACTGTTATTGATACATTCAAGAATATTATCGTTGAAAGAAATAGTATAAATTTTAGCTTTGACGAGGGATTGGATTTCTTTAATCCAGAGAATCATAAGCAATTAACCCAGTTCACATTCTCCAGTGGATTTCCTTTTATAGATACAGTTCTTGGAGGTGGATTTTCTGCTAAAGCATTATATGTTTTTATGGGAATGCCAAAAGTTGGTAAATCATTATGGCTTGGTAATATAGCAGCGCAAGCAGTTAAGACCGGACATAATGTTGCAGTATTATCCCTTGAAATGAGTGATAGAAAGTATGTTAAGAGAATGGGAGCAAATATATTAGGAGTTCCTGTCTCTGAATATAGTAAAATTGCTGATGATGAGCAAGCAATGAAGAAAAAATTGGGATCGATGATGTATGACAATCTGAAGGTTCCTGGTCATTTAGCAATTAAGGAGTTTCCAACTTCTCAGGCATCTGTTAATGACATTGAGAGATATCTCAAAAAGATGGAGGAAATTAAAGGTATTAAATTTAAGGTGATTGTGGTAGATTATATTAATATTATGAAGAATTGGAGGAATGCAAATTCTGAGAATACCTACATGAAGATAAAACAAATTGCTGAGGATTTAAGGGGTATGGCCATGCAAAACAATTGGTCGATTATTACTGCTACACAAACCAAACAAGGTGACTTTGATGCTTCTGATTTAAGTATAAACTCAGCAGCTGAATCATCAGGTCTTGTTGCTACCGTTGACGGAATGTTCGGTATAATTCAAGATCCAATAATGTATGCTAATAAAGAATATAAATTAAAAATATTAGCAAATAGAGATGATGGCTATAAAAATGCCTACAAGGTATTTAGCGTTGACTATAAGTATATGAGAATTACTGAGGACGTTAATGTACCTATGCACGTAGAGTAAAAATAACCATTAAAAAATGGAAGAAACCCAAGAAACTCCGGAAACTGAAAACGAAAACGGAACCCCGGAAGTTGTTAAAAAACAGCTTGGTGATAAGATATTTGGAGCACATAATAATCCCACTAAGGATAACGATTATAATGATAGTTTTGATATAGATCAAAGCCATAATATATTAAGTGAAACGTATGACGAAGAGGAATATCTTCATCGTAAGAAACTAGAAGAACTCGTATACGAGGCATTTCAAACTTCAAGATGGTTTCCTTTGAGTTACAAAAAAAAGATACCGAAGGATTTAGTTCCCCACTTATTTCAGGAGATACTTGAAAAATTGGAAGATACCGAGTATTCATTTTCTGAAAAATTTGTTTCTATATGTGATTATGTACAAATACCATACGCTAAAGCATATGAGATAACTCCAATAAAATACAAGGAGATGATCATAAACGAGCTGGAAATAAAATACAGCATTTTATCAAAAAGAAAAATTAGAAAATTGTTTTAGTATGAATGAACCTTTAAAATTAGTAAACGATAAAGCACGAAGAGTTTGGTTTATAACGGATACTCATTTAGGTGTAAGAAACAATTCAAATGAATGGATAGACCAAACAAGGGAGTATTTCTTTGATTGGTTTTTCCCTTTAGTAAGAAAAAATTATCAGCCAGGTGATGTGCTTATTCACCTAGGTGATTTTTTTGATTCTAGACAAAGTATAAATCTAAAGGTACTTAATCTTGGTATATCTATTGCCGAGGAATTATCATCCATCTTTACTGATGGTGTATATGTGATAATAGGAAATCATGATATATTTGGTAAAAATACAAATGATGTCAATTCTCTGAAGTCCATAAAATGGATACCAGGAATAAATATATTTGAAGATCCTGTTACTCTTAAATTAATGGATAAGAAATTCTTCCTTATGCCATGGAGAAAGGATCATAATGCAGAGGCTGAAACATTGGAATATATCGAGCCACATGATGTGCTTTGCTGTCATGCTGATATAAGAGGGTTAAAATTTAACAAATATGTTAATGTCGAATCCGGTGCTGATATTTCTAAATTTAAGAAGTTTACCAAAGTATATTCTGGACATATACATTATGCTCAGAAACATGATAATATAACCATGTTAGGATCTCCTTATGAGTTAACAAGATCTGACATGGATAATGAAAAATCTATAACATTATTGGATCTTTCTAATGGAATGACAGAGATAGTTTATCCTAACACATTCTCTCCGAGATTTAAAAAATTCTACTTTAGTGACATATTGGAATCAACACCTAATGAATTGGAGCCAAAGTTTAGAAATAATTTTGTTGATATAATGATCGATCCGATGATGGCTTTAAAGGCTCCACTCAGTATGCTTACCGATACAATCACAACACAAAGATTTCTTAAATTTCATCCGTATGACCCGGAAAAAACCACAACTTTGACTGACCAGATGATCGAATCCGAGGGTGGAGAACAATTCAACGTCCTTGATTTTATAAAGGCCTATGTTGAATCAATGGATGTTATCGAGGAAACTAAGGAAAAAATAATAGGTAGTTTATTTAAGCTCCATAATATAGTAATAAACCAAGAACAAGAGAAAAAGTTATAATGAAAATATTAAAAATCGAATGGAGAAATTTCTCATCATATGGGAATAGATTACAGACATTGGAATTTCCTAACGATGCTTGTCTTTTTCAAATTGTTGGTGAGAATGGAGCAGGAAAAACCACGATATCCCAGGTTATAGCATTTGCTTTATATGGAAAGGTTGAAGGTAAAAAATTAGGTGACATACCAAATAGAATAAATGGTCATGCATGGGTTAAGATAGAATTCGAAAATAATGGCAAAATAATTAGTGTTGAAAGAGGTCTGGAGCCTTCTATTTTCTCTTTATCTATAAATGGGATTCCTTATGACCAGGCAGGCAATAGTAATGTACAGACATATCTTGCTGATGATTTAATAGGAATACCATATTATGTATTTAATAATACTATATCTCTATCGATAAACGATTTTAAATCTTTTATAAAAATGTCACCACAGGACAAAAGAGCAATTATTGATAAAATATTTGGATTCAATATATTAAATCAAATGAGAGAATTATTAAAGGGCGAGATTAAAAAAATAAAGGAATCCCTTGACATTCTTTCAGGAAGTCTTGCAACCACCGAATCGACTATTAATCGATCAACGGAGGAAATGAATTCTCTATTGAATCAGATGGATGAGGATATTAGAAATGAAATGACAGAGCTCAATGAGTCTCTTGAGACATTTCAGAAATTGCAGATACTACATTCGGCTAAAGTTGATGAATTTAAAGTTGATGAAAATAAATTATCAGATCTTATATACAATTCAACCAAAGAACTTATAGAGATAAGAGGAAATATTGATTTACTCGAGAAAGGATTAAAATTATATGATTCTGATATGTGTCCCACGTGCGAGAGCTCACTCTTGGGCGAATTTCATGCACATAAAAAAGAAGAGATGGAAGCTAAACTTGATGAATCCAATTCTAAACTTGATGAGGCTGAGGGTGTTATAATAGAGCTTAGATCCGAGGAATCTTCTATGAAAATTATAAAAGCAGGTTTACAGGATAAGAATAATAAGATATCGCAAAGAATAAGAGATATACTTAGAGATATAGAATTATTAGATAATAAAAAAAATGACGGACAAGTAAAATCACTTGAAAATATAATAAAAAATCTGGAAATCGAGAAGGATAAAATAAAGGATAGCGTTTTTAAATCAGCAGAAAAAAATGCTTGGGTTAAAACTCTAGACGATATACTTAGTGAGAAAGGTGTTAAGCAAATGGCAATAAAAACTATACTCCCGTCATTAAATTCTGAGATAATGGATCTATTAGAGGCATTACACCTCGAATATCAGGTTGTTTTTGATGATGAATTTAAGGCCTCAATATATCAGATGGGAATAGAAATACCTGTACAGACGTTAAGTACGGGTGAAATGAAAAAAGTTGATTTTGTTGTGCTTATCGCTATAATGAAATTGATGAAATTAAAATTTAGCTCCATAAATCTACTATTTCTTGATGAGCTATTTAGTTCCGTCGATCCGGATGGTGTTACCTCTATCTTGAAGGTTCTGCAAAAAAATTCAAGAGAAATGGGACTTAATATATTTGTTATAAATCATGCTCCTATGCCACATGAGATATTTGATTGGAAAATAGATATAAAAAAAACAAATAGTTTTTCTTCTATGACGATAGATCAATTTTAATAAGTTGATCTATCGAATATATAGAATAAAAAAACTAAATTGAGAGTTAGACAATCAATAAGGATAAATCCGGATCCAAAAGAACTAAGTCCTAAACAGGAAAATGCTTTAATAAAGAGCAATAAGGATAAAATTCCTGAACTAATTGGTGTTCCCGTCACTAGTTTCGAAGTACCTCCATCAAAGACCCAAGAAAGTATACTCATAAAAAGTACAAAGAACAAGGTTGATGGATTGGATTCTATTTCTATAGAGGATATAGAAGTATTACCTTCACCCACTAAACAGATGGGAATATTTGGTGTTGGTTTACTTGCACCCAGAAATAATATACCTCGTGAATATGTAACAACTACGGTTTCTACCAGGAATATTCCTATAATTTCTAAGGTTTCAACTAGTAATTATTTTTTTATAATATATGACAATCTAAATATAGAAAGAAATATAGTAGGAAACACAGTTAAATCTTTTGCTGTTATAAAAACTCTAAGCCAATCAACAGTTAAGGATTGTTCAGAGATGCTTAGATTACATTATACTAATATAACTGCGATAAGTGAATCTGATTATCTTAATGGGTATTTCGAACATCCTAAATACTCCGACGATTCTGGTTACCCACTCCAGGTAAGATATGCTGAAATTCCGGTAATAAGACAGAAAACCCCAGGTAGACTTGATAATATACCTTTGGGCTATCCCGATTTTGATACCACACCGGATGGTGTTACTACTAGAAAAGGACCTATACCCGCGCCACCTTATACTAACTTCACATCAGCTACTGGAGCTACCTATAATTTAATAACCGCTACTGGTGCCACTGTTTCATTTAAGGACACATCACCAAATTCACCATGGCAATTTGCTCCTACTGGATGGAATTGGGTTTTCGGACCTTCTGCATCTCCAACCGGGAGTACAGCCCAGAATCCAATGGTTTCTTATAATTATGCTGGTGATTATACGGTTACATTAACTGCATCTAATGCTTCTGGCTCGACCAGTAAAATAAAAATAAATTTTGTCACTGTGACGCCTTAATAATTATGTCAGGATTTTTAGAAAAATTTAATATGGATGATGTGTATCTAAGAAATCTTATAATAGGTTTACTTAGATCACTAAACGAGAAGGTAACATACTTTCAGGTAAATGATCAGCAGGAAAAAATAGAGGTTTATGTTCCATTTTTTTTCTCCTTAACTGGGGATGAATCATTCTTGATGGATTCTTTTGTTGAATATGAGAACTGTATAGATAATCTCCCGCATGCCGAGGGAAATTATGATATATTACCAAGAGGAGTAGTATCATACCAGTCTTCAGATATAGATGCTCAGGCATTAACTAATAAATATGTTAGAATGTCTTATGCAGTTGAAGACGTTAAGGGAGAGATGAAAACTCTTTCGTCGCATACTAATTCTATACCTCTTAATCTTTCATTTGGAATAGCTATGAAAATAGATACCCTACTTGATGCCTTTAAAATATATCAGAATGTTATAAGAACATTCTATAAAACTTATAGTTATAGCTTCGAATTTGAGGGTATGAGAATACCTGTAACTGTTGGATTCCCTGAATCGTACGAATTAACCAAACAGTATGAATTTACATACGCATCCCAGGAATATATAACATTTAACTTCTCTGTAGCACTAGAAACATATTTTCCAGATAAGGATCTATCCACTGAAAGATTTAGAGGTAATCTTATGCAAGCTGGACTTAAAGCTAAACAGGTAATATCAAAAAATACAAATCCACCTAATAAGAGGGAAATATTATAAAATAATAAAAAACAATGGCAATAGACGATAGAATATTATCAATAG
>Ga0247723_1002321_pt1 | contig 10234 bp, 10 predicted proteins | sample MSEWelMarce5H_FC_FD_189079 | JGI IMG/M metagenome (GOLD analysis project Ga0247723, IMG submission 189079) | Subsurface sediment microbial communities from gas well in West Virginia, United States - MSEEL Well Study Marcellus 5H_FC | ecosystem: Environmental > Terrestrial > Deep subsurface >...
ACAACTAATAATTTACTATTTGCATTATTTCCATTTATGGTATTATTATAAAAAATTAAACCACTTGAAAAAGAACTTAATGTTAAAGTAATTGCACCCGATATTAAAACTTGACAATTGAAATTAATTGAAAAACCACCATTTGACAAAGTTTGATTGTTTGTGCTAAATGTCCATGTTCCCGTTCCACTTGTCAAAATAGTATTTACAAAAAATATTCCACCTCTAAATTCAACATTTGGATTTCCACTAAAAACAATGTTTGAAACATTTCCGAAATCAGCACTTCCGATAAATAATAAATTACCGGCCCCGTTTTTCGAAAATGTATGTGTTGAATTTAGATGTATAGAAAACAATCCATTTACACTCAAATCATAAATAGAACATTCAAAATTTGCTGATGATGGATAATTATTTGATGCAATTGTTAAATTTTGTTGAATTGTTGTATTTGTTGATAATGTTTTTATTCCTGTTCCGGCAACAAATAAACCTTGATATGTGGGCCTGGTTGATGGCAATGTGTAATTACCATTAAATACATATCCAATAACCGATGTTGTTAAGGTAGTAAAATTGAATACTCCAAATGATGACATTGGAAATACAAAGGAAGAATTTCTAAAATATAATGCTGCCCCATTTAATAATGTTGATGATGCATTGTTTCCATCAATTGTATTATTTATTTCCATAATACCACTTGATGATGAATTTGTTGTTAATGTGATTGCACCCGAAATTAAAATAGAATTATTAAATACTATTGTTGAACCGGCATTTGCTAATGTTTGATTGTTTGTGCTAAATGTTATTTGTCCCGTACCGGATGTAAAATTACTATTCACAAATTGTATTCCACCACGATATTCAATTGTTGGATTACCACTAAAATTAATTGTATTTGTATTTCCTAAATTTACATTACCGATAAATACTAAATTTCCTGTTCCTGTTTTTGAAAATGTAAAATTGCTTCCGCTTATTGTTGTTGTTCCGCCAACTTGAAAATTAAATGTTGACATTTCAAAAACTCCTGTTGAAGTTGAACCATTAAAATTGCCATTCAAGGTTGTATTAACTCCCAAAGATTTTGTTCCGGTTCCGCCAATTGTCAAACCCCCGTATGTTGTAAATCTTGGATCTAATGTGATTGAATAATTACCATCATAAAAAACAATATTTGTTGGATAGGTAGTAAAATCAAATAGTGAACCAACCATGCAATTAAATGCCGCCTGTGTTGTCATGAAATACAAATAATCTGCATTTATTAACCGGCTTGATGCATTGCCACCAATTATGTTTCCATACATTTTTACTGCAACCCTGGTTCCTGTTCCATTTATTCCAATGGTTAATGTCAATCCATTATCAATAAATATATTACCTAAAAATGGTAAAACTCCATTTGCATTTGAATCAACTATTGATCCGTTTATTGTTGTAAATCTCCATGTCCCGGTTCCGGAATAAAAATTAACTGCACCATTGAAACTATTATTATGTACTATTTGCCCCCTAATTTCAATATCTGCATTTCCTGTAATATTTACACTTCCTTGTTGTTGCAATACTAATCCATAAAATATTGTTGTTCCAATATTTGAATTTTTACTTAAATTAGAACCAACGAATGTTGCACTTAATGACGTAAAATTAAAAACTCCCAATTCTAATTTTCCTGGGCCGGTTAATTCTGTTTCTCTTGATACAACAACATCACCATTTAAATATTTAATTCCATTTCCTGAAATGCCTAAATTTCTATATGTTAAAGGTGCAATTAATTGTTCCGTATTTGATGCATAAATAATTTTTGATACTGATGAAAATGAATCAATAACATAATTATTTATTATTGTTTCTCTTGCATACAAATAAATTATTAAACCAAACCCGGTATTACTAACTGCATTTATTGTTCCTTGACAATTTAAATTTCCTAAAATAAATAAATTTATTACGAAACTTCCTTGTGTTGTTTGTAGTGTTGCATTTTTTGCAATAAATAAATTATTTATTGTAAAATTTTTTGATGTAGTATTTGAAGTGTACAAATAATTTCTTACATAAACATCATCATTTGGGCCAGGCAATAAACCAACCCTTCCTGATGTAGTTTCCCAGGTTGAAGGATCATCAAAAAATCCATCTTTTATAGAATAGAAAATTTCCCTTTGTTGAATTTTTGGAAATCCACTATTTGCATCCGGTGTTAATTTCACCGGTGTTAATCCACCATCAAACAAGTTAACCGGAAATCCAAACATAATTTTTTATTTAAAAATCTCCACCCCTGGCAATAACATCGGTTGCATCTGCTGCCGATCCATAAACTGATTGTGAAACCTTTACAATCTGCCCAACATTGATGATTAATCCATTGGTAAATGTAAATGTTGTTGTGGCCCCAATGGCTGTGGCTGATGGTGTAACGGCCGGCAATGCAATTTCACCAATTAATTTTGGATTTGCCCCGGCTGTATCGGTTAAAAATATTCTTTGCACTCTTGCCGCTGATGCTGCCGGTGTAACCTGGGATGATGTAAACGTTATAAAATCAACCCGGCTGCCATTGGCCCCGGATGTGAATAGTGTTAACAACGTTCCTGATCCATCCCTGGCTGTGTTTGCTAATGCAATGGTTCCTGTTGCTGCTTTTGGTACTCCTGTAAAAATCGGATTTATATTTGCCGGCATATTATTTTAATTTAAATTTCCTGTTTGATCAATTGTTAATGGTGATTCGGGTTGTGGTTCTGTTCTTATGATGGAATCAATGTATTCCTGTAATTCCTCATCTGTTGATTGTCTTATGGTTATCAATATTGAATCATGATCAACGATTCTGTTGATTTTAATTTGTTGAATACCAAATTGATTGTTCGCAAATGTTGTTTCCAACGAATCGAAAACCCCTTCAATCATTCCCGATTGTGGGCAATCATAAATTACATTTTCTGTTGAATTAATTACCATTACATGTCCATCGGGTGCTGTGTACGTCATTTTAAATAAAATTATAAAAGTTAAAAACATTTGATGCTGTTGCTGCGTATGCAAATACTACCGCAACCGGCTTTGTTTCCCAAAGATCGGTTGTGGAATTATAAAACAATCCATCATTGTTGGATGGTGTTTGTGCGGAAACATCATGCAATTCCGCCATCTCATATCCATTTTGTATTCTTACCTCAACTACTCCCTGGGTTGGATGGCTTCGTGAAACTATCCCAATATAAACTAAATGTATTGGTGCGTATGGTTTTGTTGTCTGCCAGGTGCCGGCTGTGGTTCCTGATAAATACAATTGTTGCCCCTCTGTCAACGCTGATGTATCTAAACCGGTTAAATCACCAACCGCAACAACATAACCATTTGAATTGTTGGAAATGTTTGCCTGGACAATTCCAAATGTTTGTGCTGATGTCGGATCACCGGTTGCAATGGCTTTTGTAATTGTTGGCAAATTACCTGATGCACCATTAATGTAAATGATCGTTCCTTTGGTTAATGTTGCCCCTGTAACGTTTCGAACTTGTCGCACTAATGTTCCGGCCTGGCCGGCAACCGGAAATGTTATCAATGATCCATTTCCGGCAATGTATTGGGTTGTATCTCCTGTGGGATTATCAAATTTCCCAGGCACCCCCAACAATGTTTTTAATTGATCCATGGTTAATTGAAATGCAACCCCTGTTGTTGGATCACCTATCAAACACAAATCAATTAATGCCGGTGATGTTCTAATGTCTAATTGATTAATTTTTTTATTCGGCATTATTCGAAAATTATTAGTTTATCATTTGAATTAATTAAAAACTTATCTGTATCATTCCACAATAGGAAATTACCCCTTTCAATAACCGCCTGGCAAAGATTTGCATCAAATCGTGTTGCAATCTCAACTTTGAATGATACCCCGGATGTCAAATCCTGTAATTGATAATCTGAAATTGTAACATCATAATTATCATCAATAATCCAACTATGTTGAAATCCAACATAATTGAGCATTGAAATTACATCCAATGCAACCGAATGCATATCGGATTTAACTTCCCATTCATTTTTTAATGCATTGTTTGAAATGTCCAATAAATCAAATAAATAAAATGTAAATGTATATTTTGCTAATCTCTCTGAAATGCTGAAAACCCCTGATGTGTTCAATTCGCAAAAGCATGCCGGATATGTTACATCATCACCATCCAAAAACTCATTGAATGATCCAATGAAAAATGTGTTAATCTGCTTATGTGATAATGCCAGGGATTGAATCCTGGTGATCACTTGTTTTAAAGTTAAATTGGATTTTTGATATTCTTCAAAAACCAATGATGTTGGCACCTCGCAAAGATTTGCATCATATTTTTTGCCAATGCTGATATCAAATGATATTCCGGAAACTAAATCCTGTAATTGGTATTCCGTAACCGATGAATTGAAATCTTCGTTTATTTCCCAATCTGTGAACTCTCTATCATAAATCAATGAAATATAATCCTGGGCAATGGATGACATATCCGAAATTATTTCATATCTATTTTTCAATGAATTGTTGGCAATATCCAACAAATCAAAAAAGTAAATTGTGAAATTGAAATTGGCAATCCTATTTTCTAATGAAACATTATGATCCGGCTTTAATTCACAAAAGCATGCCGGATAAACAACATCCGCATCATCCAAAAATTCATCCGCACCACCAACAAAAAACGTTTTAATTTGTTTTTGTGATAGTGCTAATGTTTCTAACCTGGTGATTATTTGCTTTAATGTCATTTTTCTTTGTCTGTTGAATCAAATAAATTTTTAATTTATTTTCGTTCTTTTTTGATGTCGCTTTTGGCATTTAAATAAAATAAGGATCATTTGAATTGTAATCTGCAGGCGGCCTATTTTTCAAGGAATAATCATCCGGCGGCACCGATGAAACATCTCCCAGGTAAATTGGGCATGAATAATCTGTTGAATCCGGATAAACAACATCAACCCCGGCAACAAATGTTCTGTATTCCGGAAACATTGCATTACCATTTTGAACCAAATACATTCGGGCCCTCTTTGCGTAATATTCCGCCCTTGATTTATATTTTGCCACGATGGAATACATTTCAGACATTGTTGGCTGTGTTGCATTATCAACAACCTTTTGTGAAACTCCTTTGTTCCAAAATTGGTAATTCAACCCTTCCGGCAATTCACTCATTACATAATTGCAAATACACATTATAATATAATCATCAACCAATGTTTTATAATTGCCGGTTAATGTGTTGTTGTTGATGTCGGTTAAAATCTTGTTGAATAAAGTTGATCCCAACAATGGCATGATGAACATATCTTGAACCGCCTTGATTTCCGGATAAATCAATTTATCATCCACGTTATCGTGAATGCTCATTCTCTCTTTCAAAACTGATGGTAAAATTAAATATGTTACAACCGCCATTTCTTTATTTGTTTTTTATTACAATGTGTTTTTTCCATTGATGTCTGCAATGCCATTCAATCGTTCCGTTATTGTTCCAAAAACCGCCGGCCCTTTTGAAAACTGAATATCCTAATCTTTGGGATAACTTTTGAATGTCGGTGATGCTAAACATTCTTTGTTTTGAAATATTCACCATCCGCACGCAAAATGGCCTGGATGTTTTTAATAAAATATCACCAGGTACATCATCACGTTTTTCGTATGTGTATGCAGTTACGATTTCAGGTAATTGTTTTTTCGGCAATCTCTCCGTTATCTTCCGGATGGTATTCCCTTTGACAATTTCCGCAACAATTATTTTTTGCCCAACTAATTTTCCAACAATGTCATCAACAACATTCAATTGGTATTTCAAGGCCTCTGCAATTTGTGCATTTGATAAATCCGGTTGGGCCTTTAACAATTCCAAAATCTTTGCTTCCCTTTCGGTGTAATCTGCAAATGCTTCATACATGAATGAAAAATTATTATCATCCTCGCCGGTGTATGGTGTTGTTTTTAGGATCGTGAAATTTTCCCTGGGTTCTCCGTAATCCTCAAACATTTCTGCAATGAATTCCAATTCATCTGTTTCAAATTGCTGATCATTGGTGATTGGGTTTTCATCTAATCCAAGGTATTGATTTATTTGATCCCCTGTGAATCCATAGGCCGCCAATTGAATTGATGCCTGGCCCTTTGTCAATTTACCCTGGCTAAATAATCTAACGATTCTCAATAGGTTCTGTTGCTGTCTGCCGCTGATGTTAACCAATGCATCATTGCCCAATGCAATTGGTTCTGTTGATCCTGGATTGATTTCATCCAGGTATAAATTGGGATCAATGCCCAACTTTTCAAATATCCATTTTTTAGGTAACAATTCTTTGAATTGAACCGGATCCAAATCCATTCCAACCGGTTCAACATCCTTTAATTTATATTCCGCAATAACCCCGGCAACCTCTGAAAAATAAGAAACAATTTCTTCAATATGTTTCTGCTTATTATTGATGTAGGTATTTTTGAAAATTTCAAATGCTGTTTTTAACTCGGATGAATTACCCAATTTCCCCGGTTCCTGGATGGCGAATAACAATCCGGATGTTACATTGTGCCCTGTGATAATGTTGGCTGTTATCAATGAATCAATTTGTCCGAAATTCTCTTTGGTCAAATCACTTTGCCCCAGGTCATCAATTGTTGGCTTTGCGGATGTTGCGTTATTGAATGCAATCAACAATTTTTTTCCCTCTGCCCCTGTTGCCTTATTTTCTAAACCCCTGGTGATCCTGGCCTTTTTTTCCTCGGATGGTTCGCCATTGTAAAAATTAATAAATTTAGATGCAGAAAATCCGGTTTTTGCATTTGTCAATGTATGCCTGGAAACTTCAATATCCGATTCAATCCAATTACATGCCGGAATAAATGTTGGCAATGGATAGGGATTTTTTCCGCATCTGTATTCCTTATAAAAAAATATTGATGTTGTTGTAATCCCTGGCCTGAATGCCGTATATTCTTTATCCGCTTTTTGCAAATTATTTTTCCAATCCTTTTTGTAATAAAAACATGTGTTGTTTTCATTGGTTCGCATCCTTTCATATGCGACATGGTAATAATTATACCCACCGGCTAATTTCGGGATGCATTGCAAATAAACCCCACCGAAATTTTCAATGTCCAAACACATCAATTTAATTAACTGATCCCAGGATTGATTTTCGTTCGCCTTTAACAAAAATTGTTCACCGGCTTCATTATCACTTTTCAATCCATTCCCCAGGATGTAAACACATTTACCGGTTATGATTGCATTGTGTTTCGCTGACTTATTGTATAGCCATAATAAGTAATTTGGATAGTCATTACGATCACCAAATGGGATGTAATCATAACCCCTTCGTTCGATCATTACCGGAATCGTTGAATCTGCAAATGATTCTGAATGCACTTGCAATATTTCCCCGGTTGTTGTACTAACCTCCGTAACCTTTGTATGTTGTTTCCGGTTCATATCCGTTTTGTGTTAAATTTGTGGCCGGCAATAAATTCATTTTTCCGCACTCAACCAAATTCAACCCGGTTGGATCTAAATTTGATGATGATATCTGTTCAAACACATCGTATGAATATTGCCCTGGCTGTGCTGTTGAAAATAGTGTTATTGTATCAAAATTGTAAATGTTGGCCCTTTCAGGATATAAAAATGTTTCATCCGCCGAATTCACAATTTTTTTGATGATTGCTTTTGTTGCAACATTCGTAAAAATAAACAAATAGTACGGATTCTCAATTGTGGTTGATTCCGTTAATGTAACTATTGTTTCGGATTGAATGCCCTTTGTATAAATGATCATCATTAATTGTATCAAATAACATCACATTGTTGATTAAAAAAAAAGGCCGGATATTATTCCGGCCCTAAAATTAATATCAACATGAAAATATTTATGTCAACAATGTTGCCAATGCTGTTGAATTCACTTCGTATGCAAGGTTTTTCTCATCCCCTTCAAAAACCAATTCATAACCATTACGATCTGCTAAAACTTTTCCGGTTTTATTGGCTGATGTGGTTAATGTCAATCCATAATCTCTGCCATACATCCAACTTGTGCCATTCTCATCTGTAAAAACAAAAATCAATCTGTTCTGTGCCAACAAAAATAATTCATTCCTTACGGCTGTGGTCATTTTGTTTATTGGAAACTTGATGGTTTGTTTGTTTGACAATGTGCCCATTTCACGTGATGCAGTCAATGCCTCATCCCCTTCCGCTGTATGTGCGATCAGGTTGTATTTCTTAAATGTTTTTGATGCAACCTTGGTGATCACCGAAATTACCCCGGCTGATTCCGTAATTGTTGTAACATTTTCAAATTCTATCAAATAAATGTCCTTTATCCCCCCATAGGATAGTCGACAATCAAGATTATAACCCGTCGTTAAAACACAAGGCATACCCGTATATTTAAAATTTTTATAATATGTTCAATACTTTGATTAAAATTAGGGCCGGTTAATTTCCCGGCCCTGTAATCAATTAACCTAAGTATAAAACGTTTGTGCTTTGTCTTGCAACGTGTGCGGCAATTGTGAAAATGTGTTTTACGAACATATCTTCACGATTGTTTGCGATTTTGTTGATCTCCATTTTGTTAAGATCAGAAACCAAATCTGTGGCCCAAATCAAATTTGAAGGCAATGCAACGATCATTGTATTTTCAGGTAAAGGAACAAATTTGATTTCGATTCCATTGTAAAAATACTTATCTGCATTGATATCAACCGCAAACAAATCACGATATGTTGCACTAACATTGAAAATGTTAATCAATTGTTTGTGGCTGTATGGTGCATAAATAAACGGCTTTTGGGTTTGTGCCAAAACAACGGCCGGCAATGCTGCGTATGCTTTTGCATATTCTGCATTTATGTTGGTGCTGCTTATAGTTGTGCCCGCCACTTTCACCCTGGTTCCTAATGCACCATTGTTGTAAATCATCTTTGCAACAACCCCATCAAACAATGTGGCTGTCTGTGCGGCTGCCCATGTTTGTTCTGCGGCACCAACTGCTGTTTGTCCGGTTCCTGGTGTTAATGCGGCAATTGCTGTTTTTGTTGCTGATGTAATTCCTGTCCACCACTTTGATTCCGCATCCAAAGAAACTTCCTTACCGTATGTTGCTAATACAACCCTTTCGAATTCGGTTGATGCGATTTCCCATGCCCCAGGCCTCATTGATCTTTTGAATCTTGATGGTCTTAATGCATTTGGATCAAATTCATTATAAAACATCACTTTGGTTGGTGTAACAATGGTATCAACCAAAGTAAATGTACCACCTGATGTTGGTGCACCTGATGCAAATGCTTGCATTGAAACTGCATTTGTGTTCTCGGTAAAAATACTTTCATTCTTTACATCACCTTCAAATGAAACTAATGCTTCGGAAATTGTTTTGTTCTCAAATAACAATTCCTCTAAAATGGGTTCGTATGCTTTACCCCTTATGTCGCTTATCGTTAAACTCAATCCCATGGCCTAAATTTTTATTTTTTTATTGATTGTTTTGCTTCTTTTATTTCTTCAATGTCATCCGGAAATCTTGATTGTAAATGTTCCAAAATTTCCTGGCTTAATTCGCTTTTGTTGTCAAATCCATTGCATGCTTTGCCGTATGGATAAATAACAACATCATCTTTTATTTTTAACATAATGTTACTTTTGTGCTCTGAATTTTTCTAATGGTGATAATTCATCAAATGATTTCACCTTTTCAATTGGCCTTTCAATGCTGCTTTGTGCAATCTTTTCAACCAATGAAAACATTTGCTTCAATGATTCCTTTTGTGTTGCAATGGTTTTTTTAAGATCTGCAATTTCATTTTTTGTCGCTGCAAAATCTGCGTTAATTGCTGAAAACATCCCTGGCAATTTCTTCATGGCTTCAACTTCAATTTCAACCTTTGCCGGTTCTTCCGCTGCCTGAATTTCGGTGATCAATCCGCTAACAACTTTCATTTTCGTTCCATCTTCCGCCTCATAATCACCATCCGCAACCGGTGCCCCATTTAACAAAACTGATCCACCAACTTCAAGTTTATCAACTTCCAAAATTAAACCATCCTTTGTTTTCACTTCAACCATTTTCACCGGTTCAACTTTTGGTAATTCAACTCCTGGTGCGTAATCGTTGAACAACATATTTTTTATTTTTTCAATTGCTTCCTTTGTGCTCATAATAT
>Ga0247723_1002323_pt1 | contig 10219 bp, 10 predicted proteins | sample MSEWelMarce5H_FC_FD_189079 | JGI IMG/M metagenome (GOLD analysis project Ga0247723, IMG submission 189079) | Subsurface sediment microbial communities from gas well in West Virginia, United States - MSEEL Well Study Marcellus 5H_FC | ecosystem: Environmental > Terrestrial > Deep subsurface >...
AAGCAATGATGATTTTTCTAAAGAATTAAAAAAACTTGGTAGTGCGGCGACAGGTGCGGCAGCCCCAGTAAAAACTTTGGCGGATTATGCTGGAGATTTGTCTAGCATTTTTAAGCGGGCTTTTGATTTGCGCTGGCAGGCTACGCTTAACGCTGATGCTACTGCCGAGTCGTGGGCTAATTTAACAAAACGCATTGAGGATGCCCGCAATAAGGTGCTTGGTTTGACTGCGACCCGCGACAAGTTGGAATACTTTTTGTCTATCGCTGTTAAGGCTGGCGACCAGTTGCGTATTAACGATTTGACTGCACAGTTGGCTGACGCTAATTCTAATTTGGCTTCAGCGACAGATGATGCATCTACTTCGCTTCAGGGCAACACTTCTGCGGCGCGTAAAAACCGAGCAGAACTGTTGGGTATTTTGCAGAGCAATGGCGAATATTTGTCGTCGCTGGCCGCTAACGGCGCAAGTCAAGCAAAGTTGGCTCGTGTTGCCCGCGAGTTGCGTCAAGATTTTATTGAGCAGGCCCTTGCGCTCGGCTATTCTGCCGATGAGGTTAATAAGTTTTCTAAAACGTTTGGTGACTTTACTAGCATTATTAATAAAGTTCCGCGCAACATTACTGTTACCGCTAACACCAACCCCGCATTGCAGGCTTTGAACGAGTTTGCTGCTAAGGCTAAAACTGCTGGCGCTAATGCTGGTAACGCTTTTTCTAATGCGTTTGCTGAAGCGTCTAAAAAGCAGGGTCGTCGTGACGAGTTGCTTGGTCGCATTTCGGATGCGCGTTTGCAGTTGTCTAACCCTAATATTGCTGAAGATTTGGCTAAAGTTCTGTTGGACAGAATTAAGAAACTTAACGGTCAACTTCAGTCAGGCAACTTTGCTTCGGGTGGTTACACTGGTCGCGGCGGCAAGTATGAGCCTGCGGGTGTGGTTCACCGTGGTGAGTATGTTGTTCCGAAGCAGCATGTTAATCAGTCCACTGGGTTGCCGTATGCGGATGCGTTGGGTCGCATGATGCCAGCATCCGCACCAGCAGCCTCATCATATGCTGGTGGCGGGCTTGTTTCTGGTGGAATGATGGTGTCACTATCACCTGACGATAGGGCGCTTCTTCGGTCTGTGGGCGCTTCTGGTGACATTGTGGTGGCTGTTGACTCGCGTGAAATTGCTAGGGCAAATGCGCGTGGTGCTAGACTCGTAACTGCTGAAGGAGGCTACCTTGTCTAACGTGACAACACATATTTGGTTCGGTATTCCAGGTCAACACATGCAGTGGTGTCCTGCACCGTTGGCTGGCGCTGAAGCATCCAACATTAATTTTGTTGAGTCAATGTCTTTTGAGAATGGTGGTGCTGATGTTTCGCGTTCTAAACAATACCGTAAACAATATAACTTTGCGTTCACTGGGCTTTCACAAGAACTGGATGGTATTGGTGTTTACAATAAGTATGCTTCTGGTTTCTATGGTGATGGTTTGTTTATCTTTGCTGACCCTTACGCTTTTGAAACTAACCTTTTTTCTGCTGGTTGGGCTTCCCCTGGATTAATTGAGCAAGGTTGGGAAAACATTTATGATGTTGTGCCGACTTTTAGCGCAACATCATCTAACACCTATAATCAGCCTGTTCGTAAAGCCACATGGTCTGTTACTGGCGCAGCCAACGCTGTGCCAACTTTGGGTAACAGTGTAATTTTTATTCCGATTCCGCCAACACACACTTTGAACATTGGTGCGTCTGGTGCAAAAACTGGTACGGCGGTGCTTCGTGTTGTTCCGATTAATACTGATAATACTCTTGACACTGCTGTTGATTTAACTTTGTTGGCCGACACTTCAGCAACACGCATGAACGCCACGTTTGCTGGTTCGTCGTATCAGGCTGTCAAAGTTTATATTACGCGCACAACCACTGATGCTTCAACAATTACGTTGACTTCTATGATGGCTAGGCTTGTTGAAACGGGTGGGTCGCTCACTTTAACGGGCAGCCATGCCCCTGGTGAAGGTCACACTGGCCTAGAGTTTGCTGATGATGCGCGTGTTGAAACATACACGTACATGTATCCGCCGCGTAAAGGTTTATCCACTACTCTTGTTGAGGTTGGCGCGTGGCGTTAGAAGTAACCATGACAGGTTCTGGCACGATTGGTAACATTGCGCCAGGCTGGTCGGTTAATGAGTCAACAAACAGTGTAACTATTGGTGAAACTGGTGCTGGTACAGGTTCAGTTTCTTTTAACGCACAAGCAACAGATGATTCTTTGCTTGTCATTAATAACAATGTTACGTCGAATATTAATGGGCTTGGAAATGTTACTGGCGTTGTGCAGTCAGTTTCGCAAACAGGTTTAAACACAAGTATTACGCATGGAACTTTTTTGGATAAGTTTAACCTTGATGTTGATGTTCAACCTGTTGATATTGGCGGCCCTTACAAATGGTTTTTTAATCTTGGTCAATCAATTTTTGGTTCAACTACTCCTGCGGTTAGACCTGATTATGGTTATGCTGGCACAACATATCAAAATTTTAGGCAAACAACAGTAATTTCTGCACCAAGTTATTCTTTCCCCTTTGACGGTAATACTACTGATGTTAATAATGTTTATTCTATTGACGACATTTTTACTAACAGCACAAGAATTTGGGCTGGTGGGTTTCAAGGCTACGGCTATCAGTCTTCTTTAGATACTGTTGCATGGCTTGATGTTGATGCTTCAACACTTCCGCTTACTACTGGTATGTCATTTGCTCAAGCATTCCAAACACCTTCACCAAATTCTAATCGCACTTTTAATAGACTGTATCTTCAGTTTAGTGCAACGGTTGACGCATCAACACGAATCTTTTTTGGAAACAAATTTGGTAACGGCCCTTCAGCACCAACATTTTCTGATTGCATTAAGGTTGACATTAATGGTGCTACAAATGTTATTTCTATTATGGAAATGGAAACTGAAACATCTGAAACGGCAAGCATTGCTGGTTTAGATAAAACTGAACCAATAATGTTTACGTTAGTTTTTGGTGGAAACACTATGATTTATCCGTTTAACTATTTGCTTACAATGAGTTTAAAAGCAACAGACCATACAGGTGCATCAGTTACCACAAGTGGTTCTATTAATGTTCGTTACGGTAGTTGGCGAATAGTTTACGACAGCATCAACACTCCCTACATGGGATTTGTTAACATGGGTAGCAGCACATCAACAGTTCCCACAACATACATAACGCCAGACCCAATCGAATACAATTTTGATATCGATTTCACCGATTACACTGAAGGATATGTTGGCTCTTACCCCGCAACTTCTGGTGTTGCATGGGAATTGATGCAAGAAATTGCGTCGGCAGAAAACTTTGAGATTGCGTTAGATGAGGACATTGTTGTTGTTCGCGATATTGGGATAAATACTTTAGATGTAACCAATTTTTCTGCGCCACCAACAACTAATCCTAAAAGCACTTTGTCGGGCAGTCAAATTAATGTTGCATACAATGAGGCAGAATTTTTGACTGGTGTTGTTTATGATGCTGAACAAGATGGCAACAATATTATTAGTGTTGAGGCTGGTGCAACAACGGTAACAAGTGTTAAATGGAATGTTAGCCCTATTGTTGTTAATAGTCCTACTCGTTCTGACACGTGGCCAATTAGTGCTGGACAATATTATGTTATTGATTCGGCTGGTTTACCTTTGTTCGCTGGAGAATGGGAAGAGTATGGCGGTTCTGTTACTGCAATTATTGACCCTGACGATAATTCTGCAATTCAGATTATTGTTAAAGGGCCAACAACTGAAACTACTGCCGCTGGTGGGCCTTATGAACTTGCGGCATCTGACAGTGGCGTAAAGTATGCTTCGCTAAAACTTTCGGGTACTGGTATTTATGTTAATGATTATCAACTTGGTTTGATTACTGCTATTGATACAACAAAATATACTCGCACAATAGTTAATAATATTGTTAATCCTTTTATTGTTACTAAAGAAAATGCGTATGACCGTGGTGTTTGGGCTTCCATGAAAGCCTCTGGCCCTGTTGTTACAGTCAATTTTACTATTCCTTCTTCCGCTATTAATGGTGTCGGTCTGACTCCTGGTTCTTTGTTTGATTATGGGCTGTCAACTTATCGTGTTGTTGCTTGCACTATTGGTAATTTGAGTGTGAGTGTTGAGGCAGAAAGTTATGTTCTTGTTGCAGACATTGATGCCATTTGGGGTTCACAAACTGTTGCAGATTTTGATGCCATATGGGGGTCGTTGGAATGTCAAGACCAAATCATTTTTCCGTATAAGGTGACATAATGAGTTTAAATAATATTCGTGCTGTTGGTGATGACCGTCAATGGAAAGATGAAGTTGAGCGTGAACTAAAATCTGTTTTGGAAGTAATTAAATATGGCAAAATTACGATTCGTGCCGCTGGTGCTGCCACTGGTGGCGGAGGTGGCGGTGGTGGCGGTGAACCGTCTGGGCCTGCTGGTGGAGATTTAACGGGAACATATCCTAACCCGATTCTTGTTGACACGGCGGCCACTGCTGGTTCGTTTGGTTCAGCAACACAGGTTGGCACTTTTACGGTTGATAGTAAGGGTAGGCTGACGGCCTCGGGAAATACTAATATTGGTATTGCACAATCTCAAGTTACTGGACTGGTTACAGATTTGGGCCTTAAAGCGCCTTCTGCTTCACCAACTTTTACGGGTACGGTTACGACACCGTTAACTGTTGGTGGATATGTGACAACAACTGCTGGTGGTTTGCTTGGTTCTGTTGCCACTATTCCTAATATTGGTTTAACTAATTCTACGGTTACGGTTAATGGTTCTAGTATTTCCCTGGGGAGTTCGGCTACTGTTACTGCTGAGCCTTCTGGCACTGCGGGCGGTAAACTTTCAGGCACATACCCTAACCCTGGTTTAAACGCTGCTTTGGATGATTTGTCTGATGTTATTATCACTACTCCAGCATCAGACCAGGTTCTTAAATATAATGGCACAAACTGGGTTAATGCTGCGTCGCCTGGTGGGGGTGGTGGAACTGTTACAAGTATTACTGCTGGTACTGGCCTGTCGGCTTCCCCTTCTTCGCCTATTACTACTAGCGGAACGTTAAACCTGGCTAACACTGCTGTTACTGCCGCATCTTACGGTTCAGCCACACAGGTTGGAACATTTACTGTTGACAGTCAAGGCCGTCTAACTTTGGCTAGTAACACGAGTATCGCAATTTCTGCAGCCCAAGTAACCTCTGGGCTTGCGGGAACATACGCCCCATTAGCGTCGCCAGCATTGACTGGAACACCAACAGCGCCAACAGCGGCAGTAACAGTTAATTCAACACAAGTTGCCACAACCGCTTTTGTCAAAAATCTTGTTCCATATGAAACAGCACGAACAGGTTATTATGACATTTTCCCTGCCGACGTGACCTCAGGCACAATACTCACGAAAGACGTACTGTATTTGATGGGGGCGGTAATTGACACGCCGACATTGGTTGACTCGTTGACGATTGTTTGTAGCACTGCTGGTGGTGGAACTAGCGTCACAAGACTTGGAATTTACGATTGGGCAGGAAACCTTGTCAGGGATGCTGGAACTGTGTCAACATCTAGCACTGGTAGCAAAACAATAACAGGATTAGCCGAAACTTTATCCCCAGGATATTACTTTTTTGCTGTATGTGGGCAGGTTGCGACCACTCAACCAATAATTAGAACTTACGCACAAGCGGTCAACCCATACAACCCAGCAGTTTCCATATCGGCAACTGGCGCAAACAGGGGAATATCTCGTGTTTCAACGGTTGCGGGCGCATTTCCTGGAACACTTGGCTCATCATTTAACGATACGGCTCAAATATATCGCGTAATTTATGGGGTACTATAATGGAAACTTGGACAATTTATGGTGACGGTGGATATTGCGCTAATTGCGATTCAAGCCATGACCATCCTTTACACAATATTATTAGCGAAACAATCATTGGAGAATAACTAATGCCAACAACATCACCCGACTCAATCTATTACGCTGACGGCACAACCCCAGCATCTATTGCAACAATTACTGCAGCAATGGCTACTAGTATTCAAGACGCTTTTAGTTTGCGTGAACTAAAATCATATTCTTGGGCTGATGAAACTGCACGTAATGCTCAAACTGGTATGTCTGCCAGTGAAATTGGTTATCAGGTTGATAATGATACGTATTATATTTATAATAATTCGGCGTGGCAAATTTGGGCTAAAGCAGCAACAGAATATACGCCATCGTTTACCGCGTTTACTTCATCCTCGTCAACATTTACATATTCTATTGCTGGTAGTCGTGTTTTTATTACAGGCACATTTACGTGCAGTTCAACTTTACCAACTGGTGTTATTACGTTCACTACGCCTCAAGATTATAATATTGATACAACATATTTTGATTTAGTTCGTGCAGCCATAATTGGTACTTGCGGAATTGATGATGCCAGCACCTCAAACGATTATGATGGTGTTGTTCGCGTAGTTTCATCTTCAACAGTTTCTATTGCCGTAAAAGATGTTGGTACAACATATGTTCGATTGCAGTCAACAAGCGCCTCAGTACCAATGACATGGGCTTCTGGCGACAATGTGTATGTAAACTTCTCATATCCTGTCGCATAGGGTATGGTAAACTGGTAGTATTATGACACTAAAAGAACGAACTCTTGACGCATTTAAAATTATTGGCGAATTTATTTGGAGGGCTTTCGGCCTGTTCCTATTCGTTCTTGGCGCTGGTGCAGGTATTGGCGGTCTGATGGGCGACTCGCTCATGGGAATCCTTGCAGTTTTTGGTGGCGCAATTCTGGTAGCAATCGGCTGGGTCGGTTACCGAATCACTATTACTGGTGAACTTTCCCGTGAAGATGTGGCTGCGGGTATGCGTCGCGCCGCAGAGCAGGTTGAAACGAATAAGGATAAAAAGTAGTGAACACTAAACCTCAATGGCCTGTTGCTGGTCGTTTAAATAAAGATTTTAAAGTTACGGGTCAATACGGTTACCGTATGCACCCAATTAAAAAGGTGCGAATTCACCACAACGGTGTGGATTTGTGGGGTGCTAAAGAGCCGCTCAAACTTGAGGTTTGGTTTGATGGTGTTGTAATTCTTAAAGGTTACAACGCGGCGGCTTTCGGTCACTATGTGGTTATTCGCCACAAAGTTTATGGCAAAAATGTGACTTCTTTGTATGCTCACATGAAGGATGCCTCCAAGTTGCGTAAGGGTGAAAAGGTTACCGCTGGAACGGTGGTTGGTATTATGGGTACTACTGGTGCATCCACAGGGAAGCATCTTCATTTTGAGATTGGTAATGGCCGCACTCACCCGTTTATTTCTGGTGGTGATGGCAAACGCTATTTTGACCCAATGAAGTTTGTTCGGGGAACAATCAACAAGTGGGAGGCTGAACAGGAACTTGAGCAGGCTCACAGTGAGGCGGCGGTCGCTACCCCGATTGATTCTGTTGATGTTGAAACGCCTGACCATAGTGTTGTTGCTGAAAAGCCCAACACTAAATAGATTGTGGTTGAGCCTGAGCGCGAACCCTCTGTTCGTATTACTTTGACGCAGGTTTATCAGAAACTTGTTGATATTGAGGCGCGGCTGGGTGACCATCCAAAACAGTTGGAAGACCACGAACTTCGTATTCGTAACCTTGAAATGAAAATTTGGGGTTTTGCTGGCATCAGTTCTGCTGTTGCTGTGGTTATTTCAGCAATTATCACCAATATCCCTTAGAGTATGTTAGCATTTGGTTGACCTTAAACCACTACTTTAGGAGGGTAAGGTTATGGCAAAGCCAGAATGTGTTACTTGTTTGTGGGAAAAACTTACAGGAAATGTTGTTGACTATTCGCATAGCAACATGGAGTGGTCTAGACTCATTGATGTAAGTGAGGCTTCGGTTCGCCGCCACATGAAACACGCAAAAGTTGTGAAGCCGACTCTGCTTGAGTCTGACATTCCCGCTAACGCCCGTTGGGAAGTTTCTTCTGACGAGTTTACTGGCGATACCCCAGCATCCACATTACAACTTGACATTGATGATGTTGAGGCTTTTATTATTGGTAAAGGTTTAAACCCTGCCGAGTGGGATTACCAGTGGCGCTTCTCGGAATGGGAACAGGGTTCTAAACTTCATGGCACACGCACCCTTCACGCAGTTAAAGTGTGGGGTAAACGCAAAAAGTCTGAACAGGTTGGGTTTGATTTTGATGTGGCCCTGGAACAGATTGCAGGGTACGAATGGAAAGAGTCAAACAATAAACGTCTTGAGGAAAGTTTTTGTGGTTCACAGGTTGCGTTAGCAAACGATTTTCAGTTGGGCAAGGTTGATTGGAATGGTGGAAGTAAAGAAACCCTTGACCAAGTTTTTCAATCGTTTGTTAATGTTCGCAATGAGGCTGACAACAATTTGGCTGCCGAAATTGTGGTTATTGATGGTGGCGACATTATTGAAAACTTTTATAACACACCAAGTCAACGACAAACGAACGACTTGTCTTTACCGAAACAGGTGCTGCTTGCCTATAAGGTGATGATTAAGGGTTTGCAGTATTTGACTGAGGCTGGTTACAAGGTTACTTATGTGGCTGTGCCTTCTAATCATTCGCGTGACCGTTTGGGGATGCAGGCTGCGTCGGGGGATGTGCATGACGATTGGGGTATTATTATTGCCAAATTGATTGAGGCATCCACTGACATTGACGTTATTGTTCCTGAAGACTATTTTGACAGTGTTGGTTTTACTACGTCTAACACTGGTATTGGTGTGGTGCATGGGCATCAGGCTGGTTCGCCTGACAAGATTGGTTCGTGGTGGCAGGGCCAGTCGCATGGGGAAATGCCTGTGGCGCATGCCGACATTTTGGTGACTGGGCATTTTCATTCTATGCGAGTGCAACAGTCGGGTAATAAGAAGTGGATTATTGTTGGGTCTGCTTCTGACCGTGGCTCGTCTTGGTTTACAAACAATCGTGGTGAGCGTTCCATTTCTGGGATAACTACTTTTGTGGTTCGTGACGGCGCGTGGTCTGATTTGCGTATTGTTTAGGCGTGATAAAATTGTCTAATGAACCCAGAGAATAACGTTGAAATGATTGGCGGCTACGCTTGTAGCCTTGACCCTATGGATGCACTACAGTGCGATTCTTGCCAGTAGGCAAATAGTTTCCCCTGCCCGTTCTATTGAAAGGCTGGTGAACAAAGAAATCCCCCCGTTGAGTAATCTTCGGGGGGATTTCGTTTAATTGTTAAGTTGTTGTCGTCATCTTGCTAGGGTTCTTACCTGTGCAGATGCATCTTCTAACAACACTAGAATATCATGTTTTATGCTTTACGTTTGTCTTTGTTTCGCCAGTCACCTTCGTAACGTTCGTCAGTGTTGAGTGCAACAGCAAGGGCCTGGTCTATGGCTGCCTGTTTGGTGGTGTGGCATCCGAGAACTTCTCCGTCAGATTTTACTGCCGCCCATTTGCCTTTGCAGTCGGGTGCGTCTTGTCGAATATAGTATGGCATTTTATTCCTCTCCCCAATATTTTTGTAGTGTTGGGATGTGTTTGTTCTTCTTTAAGTATGCCAGAGCATGAATAATTGCGTCGTTAGTATCACGTGCATCTTTCCAGCCAACTTGTTTCCCTGTGTGCCACAAGCCGTGGTCTTTGAGTATCTTGTCATCAACGAGTGACTTGTCTGAACGCAACTGCCAAACAATGTCACCATCATGCAGCGCAGTCAACGCACCCTCAATAAGTAGCGGTTCAGTGTCAGCAACAAACTGGTTTGACCTCAACACAAACTTTTCACACACCACAACAACAGGTTTCATGTAAGCCCATTCACGATACACAATAACTTTGTGGCCCGTTTCTTTCCACCAACCAATGAAACCTTGCAGCCCGTCAGCAATTTGCCACACTTTCAGTAACTCGTAACCATAGTCACCATAAATACCCAGCGCTATCCCCGTCTGTTTTCCTGGGTCTATGCTCAACACTGCCGTCTTTGTCAACCAATACAGCGGGTTCGGGGTTGATGAATCGGTCGCCATAATCTCTTTCCTCTAAATGTTCAACAACTTTGCCGCCCATTATTTGTGACAGGGTTTGTGCAACCGTTATTACTCGGTCGTCTTGTTTAATTCCAAAAAACCATAACAAGGCGGC
>Ga0247723_1002324_pt1 | contig 10216 bp, 12 predicted proteins | sample MSEWelMarce5H_FC_FD_189079 | JGI IMG/M metagenome (GOLD analysis project Ga0247723, IMG submission 189079) | Subsurface sediment microbial communities from gas well in West Virginia, United States - MSEEL Well Study Marcellus 5H_FC | ecosystem: Environmental > Terrestrial > Deep subsurface >...
ACTTTGTACCAACTCCCAATAATGGTTCGGATAATAGAATTCAAATTAATGGGGACTCTATTTTGAAAATAGCAATTATTGACTTGTATTAATTTTATCCGATTCATATTAAAAATTTATAAGTTCAAGTTCTATTTCAAGTGCTAATGCTTCGAGCTCTAGTTCACTGGTATTGATGGTTACTACTGGCACGGCAGGAGCAAGGTTTGTGCGGTATTCCAATAAATAATTTAATCGCTGAAATTCCTGAGCTCTGCTTTGAGCACTTCTACCCTCTACTTGCAATGCTGATTTTTTCGCCTGAATTTCAATTCTAAGCTCTGCCCATTTTGGAGAATTTTCATCCCCTTTAAAGCTTTCTGATTGAGTAAGGACATTTTGTTTTTCCGCTTCGTATTGCGCCATTACTGGACTTAAATCACTAGTGAGTGAAAATCCTCTAGGCTTTAAAAGCGTTCGCTCTGTTTTGCGCACCTTACTCACATACTCCTTGAAATAATTGAGATAATATCGGTTAGAAAAGTAAATGCCGAGCACTTGGTAAGAACTTTCAATTTTTCGACCAATAGCAAGGATTTCTTTGTCTTGCTGGTCAGAAGCATTCAATACCGTTTCAATTTCCTCCTTTAGTTCTTTGGCTTTCTTCGCCTGTTTATTAATGACTTCACCATCTTCACTGACTTTTGGGGTTTCAATTAAGAATCCTGAGGCAAGGAGAGAAGTATAGAAAGAACGAATAGCTTCAATGGATTTTTCTCGATAAAGTTTATAATCTTTGATGTCGTTTTGAACTTCTTTTAGCATTTCCATCGCCAGTCCAATCTTTTTGTATTCCCGATTCAACTGCTCCTTGGCTTGATCAAAAAACATACGCACCAATCTATCGACATCGGTAATGAGTGCGAGTTTGATTTCTTCAGGATCCATGCTCTCTAAATCCAGCACGTTTCCTCTATCGCCTCTAAACCAAATGTCATTGATACGAGAGGTCTTTTCCTCCAGCTTTTGAAAGACAAAAACATCCATACTGTCCTGCACTAGCGGCATCACAATACGCACATACTGAAACTGATTCCCTTGCCTCCAAATACGACCTTCGAGCTGACGGATATCTGTCGGATTCCATTCAGGATAACAGTTGTAAATTACTGTACCCCGTTTTTGTAAATCAATTCCTTCTCGAATGGTTGCCGTTCCGATAATAATTTTCACCACTCCATCTAGGAATGCTTCTTTAATGGTTTCTTTTCTCGTGTCGTTGATTTCAGAGGAGATAATTTCCACTTCATCCACTTTAACCTTGTCGTACATCACCCCACGCTTATAGCCCACTTCGTTTTCCAGGTATTCTTTAATGAGTGGGAAAAACTGTTTGCCACGATTCATGTAAATCACCTGCCCACTGGCTGTTTCCTGGTGCTGCTCATGCCAAGACTTAACGGACTTTATGCAGTCCATTACATAGGCAATCTTTGGACTTTCCTCCACAAATTCCTTATAGTTTTCAGGACTGCCATTGAGTAAAAATGGAGACAGTGCATTGTCTAAACTATAAGCCAGTGCTCGGAAAAGATTCCCCATATCCAATTTCCCCTGGGTAGATTTTTTCGCCATGGCCACAATGCCATTTTGATTTTCACGCTGCCTTGGGGTCATATTGATATAGGTAAGCACTTGCTTATCTTGCGGTAGCCTTTCCTTTACATTTTCAAAATTATACAGCAGGGGTAAATTGATTTTCTTTGGTCTTACCACACCAGCCTCTTCCCCAGTTTTATAAAGGATATGATTGTAAATCAGCTTTTGTAAAATCCTTCGATTGGTAAAACTTTTAATGACTTCCTTTTCTACAATTTCCTCTTTGTAATTCGCTGCCCATTCCACCGTTGGGAGCACAAATAAATCAAAGAAAGTATCTAGGTTTACAATGCCGTTATCTCTGAGCGAATCATACGCCACGAGGGATAACATGGAATAAATTTCTAGCGGAGAATTTGAAAATGGTGTCGCAGTTAATAGCATCGTATTTCTGCCATACTTGCGCTGAATGAAGCTGAGAATCAAAAATGCTTTTTGTCCAATTTCAGAGGTAGCGGATTGAATGTTGTATCGCTTATTGCCTTCATCATCACTTTTTACCGAAGCGAACACATTTTTACAACGGTGCGCCTCATCTACCACTGCGTAATCAAAGCCCAATACATCAATGTCGGCAATGGAATTTTTCAGTCCCACGCCAATCATTTCTCTGAATTTTTGATACTCAATTTCTTTATCTCGAGATGATTTCTCTTTGCTTTGGCCTAAAATATTCACCAATTCTGTAAATAGTTCATCGGATACCGAATCACCAAAGCCCAAGCGTTTGAAGCCTTCGTAAGTAACCATGGTAATAGAGCGTTCCGCAACGGCAGACTGTAAATTAATTTTGTCAATGATATCGGTTCCCAGGTTGTACCAATCGTTTACTATAATTCCAGTATGGGAGAGCACCCCTGAAACAAATTCACCTGACTTTTTATCGGTGTAACCGATAATTTCATTCATCCACTTTTTGTAGGTAGGTTTTGGAACTACCACAATGGGACGTTTGCATTTTCCTGAATACAAGTTGTGAGCTAAGTTCACAATGGCGGTCATGGTTTTTCCAACTCCTACATCAAAAGCATTGATGCCTGATCCCATGGCTTCCATGAATGCCACCCCTTCACGCTGAATGTCGGTGATTTGCAAAATACCCGACTTAAATCGAGCCGAACACTCAAAGCCAATGGGCACTTTGGAATAGTTGATATCCGATTGACCGTTATACAAACGGTTCCAGGCATAATTGAGTTTTTGTTGGTCATCAAAAGCCAATACTTCATGTAAAAACTTGGAGAACAATTTTTCTCCTTCAATTCTTGCATTTGCCCTTAACTCCGCTTTTTCTTCTTTCGACAATTTATCATCTCGAAGGGCACGGTTTGCCAGGTAATAATCAGCAATGTCAATGGCTGAACTTTTCTCAAAATCCGTATCATTATTTAAAGTGAATAGCCACTTTACAAAAACATGCTGAAGGGTGTATTTCGTTTCTCCATCAAATCGGATATTGATTTTCTCACGATCTTTTTTTCGTTCAATTTTGCCGTTTACTTTTTTGAGCTCTTCCGCATTTTCTAAATCCATGTATTCTTCCCGAACACTGGTCACATAGAATAAATCAGGATCGATAGCAAAGTCAGAAATGGCCGTAATGATTGGACGTTCTTTCTCATCAGCATTTTCCACTGTGAGTAATTCAGGTTTCGCTTTTTCAATTACCTGTTTATGATTTTGCCATATGGAATTGCCAAAATGTTTTTCAATATCCTCCTTGTCATTTTCTAATTGGGTGAACCTATCATACATGTTGCCATAGGTGTACATTGGAAAAGGCAACAATTCTCCTGCATGATAAAACAGAGCACCAGCTCTTACCAAATCAAAAAGCTGCTCTTCTAAAACTTTACCATTCCCTTTAAGGTAGTATGTTTCCCAGCCTTTCATTGGCACGCCAAGTTTTCTTTTATACCAAACCCAAGCTTTGATTTCAGGTTCTGTTATTCCCTTGTTGTATTTGGCAACCACATCCGAAAAAGGGATTTTCTTTCCTTCGGTATCGCCAAGTCCTTGGAGCTCGCTAGCCTGCTTTAAAATACGTTCAATGACTTGAGTATTCCCTCTAACTTTAGTTGAGGTATAAGGGTTTAATGTCCCTAAAGAATGTATGTTTGTTATGCCTGATAAGTAGCTCATAATCTTTTTAATTGTAGTTCATATTCAAGTGCCAAAGCTTCCATTTCTAAAATTGAAATAGTTGCGTTAGCCATAGGATTTGTTTGCATAAATCGTAAAGCATGGGCATTAGCTTCTTCGATGTTTTGGTAATTAATATTCTCCAATAAGAAGTCTTCATTTTGTATTTGAAAATTATATTTCACTCCGTGAGTGAAGATTTGAATTTTGTATGTGCCGCATCGGTAGTCCACAGAGAAATCCTCATTACTTGGATCGAAATAATCTATGTACCAGTCGCCAGGTAGTTCGAGCAATAATTGAAAATCACCAAGCCCATGATTGATGGTATTTACAATCCAGGTTTCATTGCCTTTTATCGTTATTGGAAATTCTCTACTGGTAGTTACCAATTCCTCGCCACAAACTTTTTCAGGATATACATTAAACCAGGTATTAAACGTGCATAGTTCGGTTAAGCTCAACGGCTCATTGGAATAGTCCTTTTGCTTTGCATAGATTTCCACCAAGCCCTTTTCATCTCTATCCTTTGGGAACACTCCATTGCGTAGCAATGCCACATGAAAGTCCTTAGCATCAGACTTTGATAGCACATCCCGAATCATGTCTATTCGGGCCCTCAGATATGCTGGGCTTGTAATGTCCATTAAATCATTTCCATTTCAGATTCAAGCATTGGGATGACAGCGGCAGGAACCATTTGGTCGTGCAATACTTTATGAATAACCATTTGCTCTGCTTGCTCATAGCCACTAGGTGATTGCATCATTGCAAATAAATTCGGAGCATTAGCCTCGGTGACTTTCTTTAACTGTTTTAGGATTTCTTCACGTAGCTTTTGCTCCACTGGATTTGTCTTTGAACTTGCACCTTTGAGCGAACTTTCACTTTTTTCAGCAAACGAATAGTATCCGTTTCTAGTGACAATGATGTGGTCAATCAAATGCACATCAAATAATTTTAGAGATTCATTTATCCTACGTGTAAGTTGACGATCCGCTTCAGATGGTTGTAAGTTTCCACTGGGATGATTGTGCGAAATAATTACAGATTTTGCCAACGTTTTCACAGCTACTGCTGCTACAATTTCAACGTCCACCATCGTGGCATTAATTGTCCCTGTGGAATGATGATAATATCCAATGATTTTACTGGCTTGATTTATATACAGCGCAATAAAATGTTCCTGCACTTCGATCCCTTTTAAAATTCGTTCTCGAAGGAAATTATATACATCATAAGAACTGGAAATTTGTCCAAAGAAGTACGCTTCTTGATTAAAGGTGACTTCGATTTCTCTGATTTTAAATTCAGCATTAATCTCATCTATTTGTGTTTCTAAATCGCTATATGCAGATTTATCAAATACCATTTGCGGTTGTATGCTGGGCGTTGTATAGTTCATGATTATTTTCTTTTAAATACGATAATGTCCGTTGGAACTTTTGAGAACTTGAACACAGGTGGAAGTCTATAAGCATCCATGATGTCCGCAATTTTTTCTATTTCTAGTTTTTCGCTTTGGTAACTGATACCGTTGCGCAAAAAATTACTTCCTGTCAAATACACCATCACCCCTCCAGGCTTTAACAGTTGCAGGCCATAGTGCATAAAAAACAATTCGATTTGGTGCATCTTGGGCTTGGTGAAATAGCTGCTGTATTTATTTTTGTACTTACCATAAGGAGGATTTCCAATCACTAGTGAAAATGGATAACCTTCCAGCCAAGTCAGCTTATCTTTTAACCTTGCCGTGTAACGGGGTTCTTGTAAAAATGCGGTCTCAAAATAGGCTTCATAAATTTTTGCTTCAGGGTATAAAATTTCCGTTACTCGCTTAGATATCGGATTAATTTCAAAGCCGTAACATTTTGAATTATTGGGAGCCCATTTAAGTAAATTTCCTGTTCCTACGCTTGGTTCGAGTACTGAGCCGCCTGCTTTGAATCCATAACGGTAAGCGAGTTTCCACATGAGCTCGCAAATAAACTCAGGGGTATAAAATTCATAGAGCACACCTTCTCCAGTAGCCCCTTTAGAACCTTGTCCACCTGAACCTTCATACTGAGCAATAAACTTCTTATCCTCTAAGCTATATGCTTCGCCTGCTTTATCCTTTTTAAGAATAAACTCATGGATTTTTTTATTGAGCTCAAATTGATTCATTATACCAGTAGGTTTTGAGTTTCTAGTAATCCATTTTTTCCAAGTACTTTAAGTACGTAGGAGTAAGCCTCGGTACTTTTTTCTTTTGCATGGTCTAGTACTTGTTCTACATTTCCATTGACAGTTTTGAAAAAATAACCTTGGGCATATCTTAGTAATGCTTTGTCAAGTCGTAATCCTGATGCTTCACGGTGTTGGTCGATAAGCAGACCCAAGTACATAGCTCCAATGAGAATATTAAATTCAGGCTTTAACATATCTGCCCTTACGACCACATTTCCTGAAAAATTATTCTCCTTGATTTTATGGGATAAATACTGCTGTTTGAGTGGCCCCGAAATTCTGTTTCCTAAATATTTTTTAAGAATCAATAATTCTCCAGCAGAAATTCTACCATATTTATTTTCTAAATAAATAACATCATTAGCCGTTTGTGGCATCACTTGCATTAATCCTGCTGCACCGACATAGCTTACCACGCTTGGATTTCCTGCGCTTTCCGTAAATATTACAGATAGAATTAAAGCTCCAGGAACATTTGTGAGCGTTTCTGCTTGCTTGATTTCTTTATAATATTTCCTAGCAATTTCACTCAGTTTAGTTCTGTTTTGAACCAGTGCTGCATCAGAGTAATAACCTCTAGGTGTCATTGGAATTCCAACTGAAAACGCTGCCATTTTTATGCTTTATAAAATGTAATTTTTCGTTCTGCTTTTTGAGCAGGAGTGATGCTTGAATTCTCCCCCGAATTCTTTGACTGCTGCTTTATCAATGCTAGTATTGCAAGTGCTGCTGCACCAAAGATTAATTTATTCATGGCTTTTGAATTTGGATCAAACTGCTGTATTTAATCGTAGCATTTGGATTAGAAACGCTCACTCTTTGCTGGAGTTTTCTTGGAGAAAATATCCATAACCAAGGCTTTACACGCTGCCCTTTGTACACTACTTGCGTGAGTGTATCGGTACTGCGTATCTGTATTTGCTGAGAATGCTCATCACTGATACCCCTGATTTGATACCACTGATCAGCATAAGTAAATACTTTTACTCTTATGGTATCATGAACGGTGCTATCTCTGATGTGAGTAATGATGTTTTTATTCGTTTCAATTACGGTACTACTAACCTGCCTAGCTTTACGAATTTTTATACCCATGTCATTGATTGATTTCGCCTTAAGGGGAAATAATTCTTTTAGCTCCTTTGTCCGCAGCAATAACACATCGGTTTGAGCCGCTAGTTTTCCATTTTGCAGATACACGTATTTCAAACTCGCTGACATGGTTTTCATAGCTGCCGCTAGGCGACTATTGTCCTTCATTAACCGTTGGTTGCTTTTCCAAAGCATATAAATTAGGCTTAGAAAAAATAAAAGCAACAGGATTTTTAGCAGCTGTTTATTGGCGAGGATTGTTATTAGCGTTTTCATCTTTTGAAGGTCTAGTAGTTTGCGACCAGATATAGGCCGATAAAATGGTCATGATGCCTGCAATGCTTGCCGTAGCTACTGTTTCCATATTGGAAAATATGGCTAGCAGTGTGACTACGGCTAAAAACACTCCAGCCGTCAAGGTTAACTTGTATCGAGTTCTCGTATTCATTTTATTTGTTATATATTTTCCCAGGTTTCTGTTAGAAAACGTTGGGTGACAAAAGCATTTACATTCGCATCAAAACCGAATCGTATAGTTCCATCCATATCAATTCTATCGAAAGATTTCAACCAATAAATAAATGACCCGTCAATTCTCATCCCGACAAAATCTACAGGATTTACACTTACAAAATTTGATGGGGATTTCCAGGTTTTTTCTCCTGCAATTTCTTGTGCAGTGGTAGTGTCCGTTACACCATCAATTTGTTTGGCTGAAATCTTTTCCATGATTAATATTTATAGGTTACCGTAATTACATCTACTGCCTCAGTGGAATATGGAACCGTAAATCTTACGTTACTTTCTCCTCTGGTGTTAATTACATTCAGCACACGCAGTCCGTTAAAAAACACGAAAAGTTCTGTACCATTTTTTACTGGCTGCGAGAGTGAAATCAATTCTTCTTGATTTGGCTCAGCACTTAGTCCTGTAAAGGTTTCAGAGACTTCGGTGAATGCATCCTGCTTCGTGCTTGCTAAATTATATGCTTCACTTGCAGAATTAGCAGCTGCGTTTGCTGTGCTTTGAGCATTACTTGCTGCAATGCCAGCGGCATTAGCTGAATTTTGCGCATTTGCTGCCGCTGCTGCTGCTGAATTTGCAGAACCTTGCGCAGTAGCTGCATTGCTTAATGCAGTATCAGCAGTAGATTTAATGGTATCAAGATTAACATTGGCTGCAACGGTAATTTTATCTAATTTGCCTTTGTAAGTTCCATTAAATGCATACGTATCAACATTACTCTCGTATGCAGCTTTTACAGCAGCAGCCGTCAAAGCATTGGTAAATAAATCTTCATCTGCAATTTTCTTGAACGTAGAGGTAGAACCTGTTCCTGTGGTTATAGCAGTAACGATGTATAATGCCCATTTTCCATCACCGTCATCGTTTACAAAAACACGGTCAGTTAATTTCAAACCTGTTAGTGCATTTCGTGCCGTAAGGTCTGCAACATTATAGGAATTTTTTGCACCTACCACCAAAGCATCTACTTCGGATTTTGAATATAATCCTAAATTGCTTCGTACTGAATTTGCATTCACCTCCGAAAGGTTATTGGCAATTTTCAATACCTCTGCATCTGCAGCTTTTGTGTCTAGGACGGTACTCAGTCCGTCAATTTGTTTAATTCTAATTAATTCGCTCATGATTTTGTTTTTTTAGTTTGTGAGTGTTAAATATTTGATATAAATGTTGTCCGTTGTTTCTAAGTTGAAGTTTCCATGCCAGTACAAAATGTTTTGTGCAATATGAAAAGCGCCTTCATTCCCATAATCATATAATGCACCGTTAACGACTAGAAAAAGTCCTTCAGGATCACTGCTAGAAATGTTTACTTCGAATGAATTTTGACCACTGTAGTTTACTGCGATGGTTTGTTTTTTCCAGTCTGCACTAGTGATTCCACCACCACCTCCAATATCACCTTGTACGTTTTGTATGCGGTAACGCTGCCCATGAATAATGATTTCATCATTAATTGGGTCGCCTAATAATTCAAGAATTTCTCGTACCGTAAAATTCCTTTGCTGCCCCGAGAGTATATGTGTGAGTGTGTAAGCCATTATTTATGTTGAATCCAATTTTTATATATGTATCTGCCAGTAAAAAAAAGAAGTGCTACTCCTGCAAGGGAGAATCCTGATTTAACAAGAAGACTTTTTTTTTAGCAATGTCAAGTATGTTTTCATAGTTAGCGATGAGTCCTTTCATGTAACTAGTTCTATTATCTCCATTCTTTTCAGCGATGTATGGACTATGGGCAATTTTTTCTGCATACTGTTTGTAATCCATCGCCACTGCATGTGCCGCTTTGTAATTCGTAGCAATTAATCTAGCAAAGTCATTAAAGCTATCTTGAGGCGAATCATAGGTTCTGAATTTTAACTTGTACTGATTTTGCGCTTGGTAAACGCCACCTTTCCAAAATTCATTCGGAGCACCAGCGGCAGTAATACCAAAAAAGTTATTGTATTTTTTTGCGAGTGCAGAGTTTCCCCATGCACTTTCAAAAGAGCCTTGTGCAAGAATTACCAGTGGATCAATTTTAAATCGATCACCAGCTTTCTTTGCATAAGCATAATTATTCATGACGTATTGTTCGGTCTTTGTGCTCATGATTGTTCTTGTAATTGAATGTATCTTTTATCTACCCAGCGAATGGTGTTGTCAACGGTTTGAAATTGTAAAAACTCACCCTTTCCAGTGCTGATACTCATGATTAATTTCCCTAATAAGGTATTTGGCTGGGCAAGCGAAATGGGTAACAGTCGTTCATTGAGTATGGGCGTTTTTACTTTTGTCAGCAGTCGTGGCATGGGAATGCCTTTAAGCGTAAAATAATCTTGTGGCTTCATCCAGCTGGTGTAATTTTTTGTATTTGGATAAGCATCAAACATGTTTTTGTAATAAGGGAAAATATCTACATAAATAGCAGAACTAGATACCCAATAACTCACCCTTACTTTGTTCTTTTTTTTATATGCCGATGGTGCACTGGCTCCATTGATTACATAGGCCACTTCAATGAATTTTACATTATTGACATCATCAAACTGCTGGCGGCCTGTGGCATAACCAAGAAACTCTCCAGGCTTTGCCGATCGAATAATGT
>Ga0247723_1002325_pt1 | contig 10208 bp, 8 predicted proteins | sample MSEWelMarce5H_FC_FD_189079 | JGI IMG/M metagenome (GOLD analysis project Ga0247723, IMG submission 189079) | Subsurface sediment microbial communities from gas well in West Virginia, United States - MSEEL Well Study Marcellus 5H_FC | ecosystem: Environmental > Terrestrial > Deep subsurface > Rock...
AGGGGGTGGCGGAGGCCCGGGAAGCCCAGTTATATTCACCGTGTTCTTGCACGATGCATCAACCGAAGCACCCGTCAAATTAGCCTGTCTGAAGTCCTGAATACAAGCTGTTATGTTTGGGCAATTCTTACCCTGTGTAAAATCTGGAAGAAGGACCGAGCTGCCAGCCACTGCACGAGTAATGCACTCGTCTGAAGAGCAAAACTTATCAACTATAGTGATATTGGCAGATGATGGAAGATCCGAGAATGAAGCGTTAAGTTGCTTGCATCCAGGTTTTCCTTTTAAATTGGGATCACGGAGGCAAGCGTCTCCAAACTTGGTCACGTTGTAACACCCACAAACCTCCTGATCGACACCTGGGCCGTCACAGTAAGCTCTGATCTTGTCCTTGGCTTGCTGTCTGTTAGACTCGTTCGACCCCTTTACGGCATTGTTAAAGACCGATCGACAAGACGTAGAGTTGTACCAATCAGCCTTGTTCTTGCAGATTGAAAACTTGGTGGCGTCATACGAATACCCATTCGATGGATCCGAAAAGAAGTTGGTGCATTTAACGTCATCAATATTAGCCTCACTATTGCACCAATTATATCTCAAAAGTCGAGCGTCCGCCGGGTCGATATTATTGGGTGGAGACGTCATATCGAGGAATCGCGCACCCACATCAAAAGGCACCTGCTCGACGATCATCGAGCTTATACCATCCAATGTACCCCATGAAGCCAACTTGGCACTGTCAAGCCCAATTGGTCCATTGATAATACCGGGCCCGTTACCAGCCCCCTCCTTGCCACCTGGATCATCGTGCAGAAAATGCTGTTGGAAAAGAACACGGTAACCTAGGGGCACCTTCATACTAGCTATTCTGTCATTGGCATTTCCTAGTGACGAATCACGAGGATAATACCCTTTTGGAAATGGCCATTCCGTCGCATCATAGTTCCCACCGTCATACGTCTTGACTCTAGTCGCAGGGTTGGCCAAGATGCTCGGATCATTCTTGGCATCAGTAACCTTATTGACGCGAGCTTTCTTCTTGTAGGTCACGTAGTCTCCATGGGACCAGAGAGGTTGCGCATTTCTGAGCCAGCCACCACCAGACACGCCATTCACAGGAGCCCCGTTGTCCTTGCGCACTATGATGTGATCACAGTCATCCTGTTGATTGCATATATAAGCGAGGTCATTTGGGCTAGTCCATTTGTGCCGACTAAGATCCCCGCCAGATGAAACTGTATTATTCATCTTGATGTAATTAGAAAGGTTGTCGCCACCTGCAGGATCGGTGGTTGCTGGATTTTTCCTTAGAAAAGTCGAGCCACCCCGACCATACTTGCCATCCTCTCCCCAGACTGGCCAGCACCGACCGTCACCATACAATATGGCACCCACGCAGTTTTGTCGGGCATCGCACTCGGCCTGACAAGTGGCCTGATTCTTGCCACCCAAAGCAGCAAGTGACCTACTATTGATATCAGTATTTGCTACTACAGTATAAGACATACTGATCTACTTTGTACTGATAAAAAAATCAAGACCCAATTTAGGATGGAAATTCAGGCTGAGATTATAACCCCTTTTTACGACCATGGAGGACGCAAGTACATGGACCTAAAGTGGGAAGATTTCACGTATAGGGTCAAGGTGCCTTTCCGGTACAACCGTGTCATGTGCAAGATGGATGGTATCACTCCAATTCAAGAGTTCAAGGCTGGTCAAATTATACTGGCTTTCGTAGAGAAGAAACTCTGGGAGGGCGACATCCACTTTGTCCTCTACGGGGTTAGAGAATTTACAACCTAAATTAGGAATGGGAACTCTAACCACATGTGGTGTTCTAGTTCCAAATGACCCAGAGTTAAAAAAAGAACTCACTGTAAGAGCAGTGGAGAATGCCGTCGGGATTCGCCCACCTTCCTTCAAGGTATGGCGCCCTCATGCGAATCAGATACTGGTTCCGAGGTATTTTGCTCTCGGTAAATTCGGGAGGCCCACCTCCTCCACCGTGGTGGAGCCTGTTCGGGCTGATATTCGCTTCACTGGGAATCTCCGAACAGAAACCCACCAAGACAAAGCATTCGCAGCCGGTACAAAAGCCTTTGCCGAAACTGGAGGTGGCGTACTTACACTCCCCCCGGGCTACGGAAAAACCGCGATGGCGCTAGCTTTCGCAGGCCATCTCAAATTTAGAACCTTAATTGTTGTCCATAAGGAGTTCCTAGCAAACCAGTGGAGGGACCGGATCAAGACATTCTGTCCTGGAGCTACTATAGGACGAATTCAGCAAGACATATTCGATGTGGAGAAGGACTTTGTAATCGCCATGATTCAAACCATGTGCATGAGGGAGCTAGGTTCTCTCACCCAATTTGGATTCTTAATTGTGGATGAAGCTCACCACATAGGCGCGGCCGCCTTTTCCCAGTCCATGCTCAAGGTGTGCCCTAAATACACCCTGGGTCTCACCGCAACCCCCGAGAGGAAGGATGGGCTGACGCGTGTCCTGTACTGGTTTATGGGCCCTGAATTCTATGCCGTACAACGTGAGAACCAGAAGACCACCCAAGTCGAGACGATATTCTACGACGACCCACTGTTCAAGGAGGGGCCGCCCCTGACGAGGTTCGGCAAGCTCAACATGGCTGGGATGATCACTCAAGTTTCCGAACTAAATTCACGAAATGAATTGATCATCGATATAATCAATAACTGTTTGGGTGATAACCGTCGAACACTGATCCTGAGTGATCGCAGGGAACACTGTAATTGGATTTGTTCCCAATTTAAAACTGAAATTAGTGGGCTATACGTTGGAGGGATGACTGAAGCTGCGCTAGATGAGACCGCCAAGAAGAAGGTTATCGTGGCGACTTACGCCATGGCACAGGAGGGGCTGGACATCCCGGTGCTGGACACGGTCATATTGGCGACACCCCATTCAGATGTGACGCAGGCCATAGGGCGGATCATGCGTGAGACGGCTGGGAAAACCAACTCACCCCTGATTTACGACATTGCGGATAGATGGTCTGTATTTTACTCCATGTACCAGAAGAGAACTAAAATCTATCACGCGGGGGGTTTCAAATTTAGAAACAAAATTGAGAGCGAGGAGCCTGATCCTGTTCAGAAAGGGAAGTGCATGTTCCTCTAGTTCTGCTTGATATTGGTCTGGCTGCCGCCAAGTGCCGATGGAGGCGTAGTCTGAGGGGCTGGCTGCGAGTACTTCCACGTGGGAGGAGGTGGCGCCACCTCATTGGGGCGGAGAGTGGAGACGTTGAATGGAGTGGGCTTGGCAGGTGGCATCACCGACCCTCCATCGGCTACATTCAACCAGATGAGATAACTCGGTATAACCAATCCGAATAAAATGAAAAGAAAGACAGAGAAGCCCTTATTCTTGCCGTTGGGATCGCTCATGTTCTTTATATTCAGGTACCAGGTGATATAGATGTAGCATGCAAGGAATGCAACCATAGCCGCACCCAGTAGGGCCTGAGGACTGAGGAACATAAGAAGTGGAAAGTCACTCATCTTATATAAATTGTCATTTTATTTTCCTGGGCTTGGGAGATAGACCACACTGGGTTTGAATGCTTCTTTACGGACGCTATCAATTTCCTCTCTTGTTTTTTTAAGCGATTCGTTAAAGCCAGTCAGGGCATTTTTAACTTCACTCCAGTCCATCTCTGGGGGTGGTGGGGGAGGTGGCGGCGGCTGGTTGATGGCCTTCCAGTAGTTGTACGCAACCAAGACAAATGGAATCAGACCAATAAGCAACTTGAAAAAGGTGACGCCTTTGGGGGGATCTTTATCTGGGTCTGTCTTCTTGAGCAGAAAGTAAAGAGGCACGAGAATCAAGAACCAGATATAGAGCGCTGCGATGGCCGCGAGGGCCCACTTCGCTTGAGGGTGTTCGAGGAAATACTCATCGATCATCCTTCTCTGAATTAAGAATGGAAATTTATTTCAGTCGGTAAGGGCCATTACAAACACACCCACAATAAAGAAAATTACAAGATAATTACACTCTGTGTTATCAGAGGTTGAACCAGTCGGCTTGGCGACTGGCTTTACAACTCGGGGGGGACCCATTGGTCCTGGGTCCATATCATCAAATGGCGCAAAGGCCACAGCCATTTAATTTAGAGTGAGAAATTTATCAACTCAGATTGAGACCTCGTTCTTCTTTGGCTTGCGGCCCTTGCCACCCTTCTTGTTGCCACCGGTCACCCGAACCTCCTTCGTGTCGTCGCCGGCATCGATGCTTACTATGTCGCTGATGGACTCGTCATCACGCACAACTGGGCGGGTGTTCTGTGGCATGCCAGGGCCCATCATATTCATGAGACCGCCAAAGTCCATGCCTGGCCCTCGCATCTCGCGGCGGAGACCGGGGGTGGGTGGCTCACCAGCGCTCGGCCCAGCGCCCTGCTCAAAGGCGCCACCGTTTGTCCGCTGAACAGCGTCCATCATGTTGCGCATCAGCTCTGGGTTCTGCTTCATCACCTGACCCATGTTTGGCACAGCCGCCTTGAACATCGAGTTGGTCAGGTGGAACATCATAGCCGAGCCGCCAACCATCATAATCAGCTTGACCTCTGGAGCTACATTCACCTTCGTCTTGTACTTGTTGTAGAGCTCCTCGAACACGCCGTCATAGTCCTCGACATTCTCCATGCAGTTCTGGGACCAGCCATTCAGCTCGAGATCAAAAGGATCAAACTTGTCGTTCAGGAACTCAAGGCCCGTCACGGCTGCAATGAGCATGCGCCGCTGGAACTTGATAGAGCGGTCACACTCGATCGAGTAAATCATACGCTTGTACTCTGTGCGGATCTCGTCGATGTCAGAGTAAATGCTCAGACGGGCGCTCGTGTGAATGCCCTTCTTACTCAGGCGGGTGATCTTGTTCAGCAGGTCAGCCTTCTCGTCCTCGATGGTCTTGTACCCCTCGGATGGAGACTGATCGCCACCGCCACCCTGTCTCTCCTCATATTGAGGCCCGCCCTCGTCATCCTCCTCCTCCTCACCACCGTCAAACTCCTCAGGTGGAGGAGCCGCCGGCGCTGTACGCTTAGAGGGATTCATGAAAAAATCGAGACCCTCATCCTCGGGCGGAGGAGCCGAAGAAGCAGGAGCCCGGCGGGCAAACACAGAAGGACGGGTGGGCTTGGGCTTCAGAGGTACGCGCTTCTCGACAGGGGCCAGAGAAATCTCGTCCAGAAGAGCAGCCTCGTCAGCATTCAGATTCATATTGGTATTACCATCGGTGATACTAATGTCCATACTGAGATCTTTAAAGAAAGGAACTTGAAATCTTTAACGCAGTTTGTCGAACTTGAAAAAAATATCCGGTATTCTTAAATGTCTATGTACAAAGCCTCCAAGCTGGTCAGCAATGCTCTCATAATCGGTCTGCTGCTCGCAATCATGTGGATGCTGTTCCGCGGCCCAGTCACCTCGGGCTATGAGGGTGCTCCCCTTACCATCGCCCCCGGCCCAGCAGCCTCGTCCGGCCCCAAGACCATTTTCGACATCAAGCCCAGCCTGGAATGCACCCCCGGCCCATCCGCAACCGCATCGTACTACTCCAGCGGCCTGACCCCAGGTGGTCTGTGCGGTGACTCCGAGTTTGTCCGTGATCAGGTTCGCGATTTCGCAATTGCCGACGGCATCGGCGGCTCCCTGCTGGAGAAGTAAATCAGTCAGAGTCCGCAGGACTCCGCTGGCAAAGCCCGAGAACTGTCTTTCAAATAGGTCCTTCGGACCTTGTGGATGGAACCCAGACTAAATTCCCAACCTAAATTAGAATGAGTGACATCGGAAACGGTGGATTCTCGTGTTGTCCATCAATAGTAATCCCACAAGCAAATGTGGTGATTGCCTCAAACGTCCTATCAACAACTGGGAACGTCCTGTGTGCTAATATCATCTCAGGGGACGGAACCTTTACAGGAAATCTATACGTCCAAGGTCAGATTCTTGGAACTATAATTTACAACTCTCTTAATGTTTTCGCTCTCGCGAACATAGGAGTTGTGCAGGCGGGGTCCATCTTTGGAAATGGGTTTGGAATTTCAAACCTAAATTCATCCAACCTGTCTGGGATCATCCCACCTTCCCTAATATACGGCAATACCATATCCAACATCCAAGCAGCTAACATATCCGGTCTAGTCGCAGTGACTGGGAATACCCTCTCCAACCTGAATGCATCCAATATAGCCTTTGGTATAGTAGGACCTTCGCTAATCTACGGAAATACCCTGTCGAACATTCAAGCAGCTAATATTTCGGGTCTAGTCGCAGTGACAGGCAATACCCTCTCCAACCTGAATGCGTCTAACATAGCTTTTGGTATAGTGTCATCAGCTTTCATATATGGGAATACAATTTCAAACCTAAATTCAGCAAATATTACCCAACCCTTTGCAAACCTAGTAGTTTCCAACACGGTGACCACCAACAACACGAATGTGCAAAGCACCCTTCAGGTCACTGGGGCCATGACCTCGAATATAGCCAATACCACTTTCTACTATGACACATTCACAATCCCATATATAAACACACAGGTACTGAATGTAGGGGCAATCACGTCTCTTACCACTGCGAACGTCACTACCCTGAATGTTCAGTCTCTATTCGCCAACTCAATGATAGTGTATGGAGCCAACACCCTAAACGTGGTTGGAATTTCAAACCTAAATTCAATCACTGCAAATTACATATCTGGAAATGGGGCTGGAATTTCAAACCTAAATTCATCAAATCTTTTGGGGATTATTTCATCAACTCTTATTTTCGGCAATACCCTGTCGAACGTTCAGATGGCGAATGTCGTGGGCCTGACAGGTAATACCCTCTCTAACCTGAATGCCTCCAACCTCGCCTTCGGAATAGTAGGCCCTTCCCTGATCTTCGGCAATACCCTGTCGAACGTTCAAATGGCGAATGTCGTGGGCCTGACAGGTAATACCCTCTCTAACCTGAATGCCTCCAACCTCGCCTTCGGAATAGTAGGCCCTTCCCTGATCTTCGGCAATACCCTGTCGAACGTTCAAATGGCGAATGTCGTGGGCCTGACAGGTAATACCCTCTCTAACCTGAATGCCTCCAACCTCGCCTTCGGCGTTGTGAATTCTTCACTCATATATGGTAACACAATTTCAAACGTAAATTCAGCAAATATTATCCAACCCTTTACAAACCTCGCAGTCACCAATACCGTTACTACTACTAATATAGTGGCGGCCGGTTTCACTTCAAATATCACCAATACTGTATTCAATTTTGATACACTCACAATTCCATTTGTAAATTCATCTACACTTAATGTGTCTAGCACAACCAACTTGACGACTCTGAATGTTACTTCAATTTCCAACCTAATTTCACTCGCTGCAACAACTGCTAATATATCCACTCTGAATGTTGCTACAATTTCGAATGTAAATTCTTTTCAGGTGACGAATAATGTGTTCGCTTCGAACGCACTTCAGACAACTAACCTCTTTGTGACTGGTAACGTGGCTACGGTGGCGAGTACGGTCTTCCAGTCTTTCAACTTCTCAGTCGCGGCTACGGCCGGCTCCTTTACTAACGTGTGTTCGGTCGTTGATTCCCCCAACGGTTCTGGGATTTACGCCATCTACGCCGACATGATGACCCGAGGCGCGGGTGGTTCGGCCCAGACCAAGACCTACATCATCACTTGCAATTATAACTCTACCGCAGGAGTCTGGACCAGGGCTCTTCCTATTTCCAACCCAACGGCCGGTGGTCAGATTGGACTGGACGTCATGACGCTTAACGGCACAACCTACCTGAGGGCCACAAATCGCAACGCTGCCGAGATCGTCAGCGTTGGCATGGTCATCAGAACGAGTTCGAGCACCTTTTCAACTGTAGCGATCACCGACTTGACGGCACAGACTGGAACTGGCGCAACTTCAACTGGATTTTATCCAACAACCGCCCTCACACAGGTGGCTGGGCGTGTTGGTATCACTATAGAATCCCCCTTGGCCAACTTGCACGTCGTCGGCAATCAGACGATCGCCGGTCTAGCCTCCAATATTTCACTGAGCGTGACTGGTAATGCAGCCATATCCAACGCCCTCACGACGGCCAACTTGTTTGCAAGCACCGTCTCAACTACTAATCCAATTCCATTCCGAAATAGGATCATAAACGGAGGGATGACTGTGTGGCAGCGTAACGTGGCTTCAATATCCACCACCGCGTCCCTTTACACGACGGCAGATAGGTGGTGCGGAGCACTGGGAACGAGCGGTCTTCTCCTTTCTCAGTGGCCTGGTCCGACGGAAAACACACAGTTTCCTTATTCACTCCAAGTGACGACATCAACCACCACAACGGGCGTGCCCCTTGTCGAGCAACGCATAGAGAATTTGAACATACCAGACTTTATTAACGGAACGCCGGTAACTGTGAGCTTCTACGCTGGTCAGCCATACGGAACTCTCATGCCTTTGACCGTTGGTCTTTATTATGCAACGGCTGTTAATAACTTTGGAACACAGACTCTTGCAGTCGCGGCCACGCAGAATACGCCGACTCTTACTACAGCCAACGTTCAGTACTCTCTGACATTCACACTGACGACCTCGCTCGGGGCCACCAACGGCCTCAGTCTCCGATTCACAACTGGCGGCGCTTCAGCCATCGGCTCCACCATTCTTTTGACTGCAGTTCAGGTGGAGAAAGGCTTGCTGGCAACGCCATTCGAGGTGCGACCGTATGGGACTGAACTGCGTTTGGCTCAGAGGTATTACTACCAATTGACATCTCCTACTGCGGCTGTTCAAGGATCGGCTGCGGTTTATGCTATATTTGGAACTGCGACGGGAATTACGACGACAGCCTTTTGGCTCCCGCTCCAGTTTCCGGTGCCTATGCGTACTCCAAATTATACATTTTCAAACTCTGTCGTGACTAATTTCCAGCTTTTACCGACCGGAACCACGACCATCACAAACGTCGGTGTTCAGAGCGACTCTTACACGCCTGTCGGCGCGACTCTCAATTTTGTAGGCACGAACATAGTGCCAACAGCTTCATATATTTTCAGGACCAATAATCTCTCAGGAAGTACCGTCGCCTTTTTTGGATTCTCATGTGAGCTTTAGGTTCATCTATTTCTGAAAAAACTTTTAGAAGTTCCTATAGTGTTGGACCAGTCCGAAACACTCGGCATCCCCTGAGCTTTATAAATCGACAGGACCTGTGCGGCAGTCAAGGCCGTGTTGAAGAGGCGAATGTCGTCGATAGAGCACAGGGCGCCATTTCCTCCACTGGATTGACATCCGAGATTCAGAGACGTGAAATTCTGACTAAGTGTGTTCCCGCTTCCAACAAGCGATCCGTTCAAGTAGAAATACGAGGCTGTATTTGAAGCTCCAGTAGTTCCGACATTCGAAAAGACTGCACAATAGTGATTCCACGTATTGGTCTGAGCCGTCGTTTGTATGATGGAGCCGGGACTCGAACCCGTGTGAAAAGATATAGATGAGCGGAATCCACTAGTATTTTCAGTCTGAAGTGAATAGTAAGTCGTCCCTTGGAGATTTATATAGTATGGATTGCAACCTGTTGTGATTGGATACGTCAGTCCGGAATTGAGCCAGAGGCTCATTGTTGCTGAATTCGACGTGAAATTGAACGCTGAGACGTCATAGATCGCATAGCAATTTGGATCTGTACCGGCTGGCGACAGTGTGTTGTTGAAGTTTATCGCCTGCTTGTACTTGCCCGTGACGTAGGTTGGTGCAGGGTACAGGGCCGCATTGTATGAGATCACGACTATTCCAGACCCTCCGTTGCCGCCATTTGTAACTGCATTACCATCGCCACCACCACCACCATCGCCTCTGTTCGCCGTACCAGCCGTTCCGCTGGAGCTATTGCTACGAGCACCTCCGTCGCCTCCTTGCGCGTATGTAACACTCGTTCCCGAAATCGAGTACGCTCTTCCAGCACCACCGGCGGCTCTCGAAGTGTTTGGACTTGCGGCATCAGCACCAGCCCCTCCTGCGCCACCACCGCCACCACCACCCGCCGTTCCGCCGGCTAAACTTCCTGCAGAATCTCCTCCCGCATTTCCAAACCCGGCGGCAGTTTTGACGGACGCTCCACCGGTCGCGGCACGTGAAGCACCGCCACCCGACCCTCCCGACCCT
>Ga0247723_1002326_pt1 | contig 10208 bp, 15 predicted proteins | sample MSEWelMarce5H_FC_FD_189079 | JGI IMG/M metagenome (GOLD analysis project Ga0247723, IMG submission 189079) | Subsurface sediment microbial communities from gas well in West Virginia, United States - MSEEL Well Study Marcellus 5H_FC | ecosystem: Environmental > Terrestrial > Deep subsurface >...
AACACCATTGGAAAGTGGGCAGAACTTACTTGGTCTAACCCACGTCCAGTATATAGATTTGGTAAAGCATTTGATTCTCTAACTAAAGAGGGTTCAAATGTAATTTATGATGTTACTAATATGACATATGATGATAACCAAGGATTTTTATATCGTGATGAAAACTCACAGGATCTAAAGTTTAAGATGCCAATTGCTGGTAGCGTTATAGGCGCTCTTGCTGGTCGTAATATTGATATGAAGAATGCTTTGCAAATAGAATCACCAGTACAGTCTCTTAACCTTGCATTTGGTGCTGTAAGCCCACTTGTTCCAGGATTTGGACCTGCAATGGTTGCTGCATACACAATGACTGGACGAGTCGGAGCATTTGGACCAGTTGATGATATCTTGCGTGATATCTTAACACCATTTGGTGAGCCTAAGACATTAGGCGATATAGTTTTTCCTTCATGGTTAAAAAAGTCAACAACGGCAGTTTTCAGCAATGATGCCACAACTCAACGTGGTGTTAAGGACTGGGCATCTTATCTAGCATCTACTGGTAAGTATGGAGATAATCCACTTGCTAACGATGCTGAGCGTAACAGACTGTTTAATGATGCAGAAGGTGTAGCCAGATGGGTTAATATCCTAGGTGGCTTATTCCAGAGCATTTCACCATCAACACCAATGAATGAAATTCTTGTTAAGATTAAGAATCCTGAAAACAAGATGAATTTCATGACAATGACAATGCTTTATGATAACTGGGATAAGATTCAAAAGAAAAATCCTGGTGATTACACTGCTGCTGTTACTCAGTTTGCAGATACATTTGGCATTGATAACCTATTGGTTGCCGTTAGTGGTAGCACAGCAGGTATACGTGGCACAGAAGATGCATGGACATTCTTGAATAATAACCCTGATGCTGTTGATAAGTATGCAGTTGGTCCAGGAGATGTAATGCCGTTGTTTTTCCCAGGTGGAGAATACTCTCTTAAGTATTACAACTGGCAAAGAAAGTCAGGCTCTCGTCGTCCTTTGTCTACCGCTGAAATATCAGCAGAGGCAGAAGGCTTAGTATATTCAATGCTCAAGAGCCAGATAGCAGAAAAGCAGATTGCTGGTCGTTATACAGACATTTGGTACAACGAGCAGATTGCAGTCTTAAACAAGGAGTTTGGTGGCGCTAAGCCAGCAGACAGTATTGTTACTGGTATCAGTGATGAAAAGATAGCAACAGTTGAACGAGCATTACAAGATGACGCTTTTAGAGCATCACCAGTATATGACCAAATAAGTACTTTCTATCCAAAGTTTAGAGAGTTTAAAGACTTGTTGAATAAAATTAAAGTAAGTAACTATGCAGAACTATCATCAAAGGGTGGCGTTGCTACTCTAATGCGCAATGAACTTGTTGCACTTGGTGAGCAATTAATGACCGATAATCCTGAGTTCTCTCGTATGTATTACGGAGTCTTCGCTGGAATCCTAAAGGAGAGCAAGTAATGGCTGAGTTAACAGCAGAACAAAAGCGTGAACAAGCCATGGCACAACGTGCTACTAGCGCCTTTGCTCAGATGGGTTCAGGCTTAGGCATTGGTGCTAATATCTACTCATCAACAGATCCATTCTTATCATTTTTAGAGACAACTAACCCTGTTGCAAAAGCATCGGCATTACAAGAACTCAACCGTAGTTTAAGTATGCAACCAGGTCCAGCAGGATTTGATGGTACTCAATTAGAGTACTTACAGACTCTTATGCGTCGTGGTAAGTTTTCTAAGGCTACAACACCTTTAAAGGGTGGAATGATTGGTCCTGGAGATGCAGCAGGTTTAGATGCTGTTATAGCACTTGCCTATGCTTCTAACAAGGATCCTTTGACTTATCTTGAGGATTATAATGCAACACTTGTAGCAAAAGGTCCTAAACAACAGGATACTACTACTAAATACACCAAGCAGATTCAGACTGCTTTACAGTTTAAAGACCTAGGTGATGCTCGTCAGTATTATAACGATGCTTACTTCAAAGCCTATGGACAGTATCCGTCGGCAGAACTTGATAAGAAGTTCCAGGATAGTTGGAATGCAAATGTTCTAACCCAAGATAAGCCTACAACTACATCAACAAAGACAGAGTTTGCCCCTGTTTACGATAAGAGCAGCAAGCCTGTTATGGACAAAGCAACAGGTCAGCAGAAGAAAGATAAGTTTGGCAATTTAGTATTCTCAAAGATTGCAGTAAATCAAAGCGGACAAAAGCAATACGAAACAGTAAGCACTGGTCGTAGCGTTTCAGAGGGTGAAGGATTTACAGCAGACGAACAAAAGCAGTTCCTTGCTACCTTCCTATCAGAGAACTACCCTACAGCAGATTTCAATGTTGATGATATTGGTGGTGCAGCCAAGAGTATCTATGATGGTATTGTTGAACTACACAAGGCTAACTATACAACTCCACCTCCATTTGCTGCTGTTTCTAGTTTGATTACTAAGATGATTGGCACTGCAGATGATAAAGTCCAGGATGAACTCTTTAATCAATATTCTGCAGACATACAGAACAATGCAGTTACTCGCTTTAACAGCCTAAGTTCAGTCGTTAAGCCAGGAGAGAATGCTGCAAAGTATATTGCTCCAGTCCTAGCAAACCTATCCAATGTCTTTGAAAAGCAAATAACAATTGATAGTGATATTGCAAAGCAAGTCTTTAACTTCAAGGGCGAAGATGGAAAGTACAGAATGCCTAATGAGTTTGAACTCAGCAAGTTTATCAAGTCTCGTCCTGAATATGGCAAGACATCTACAGCAATTAACGAGTCAATAAATATGGCTCAGTCACTTAAGAATGCGTTGGGGTAGCAAATGGTGGAAAAGAAAAAAGTAGCAACCAACCAGGATCTTATTGATGCAGCCAATAAAAAGAATAAAGAGGCTTTAGAAAAGGCTAGTTCAGCAAAGGCTACAATAGATAGACTAACCCCTGCTGTCCCAGTTGCTCAAGAAGTAATTAAAAGAGCAGCAAGCGGAACTGCTCTTGCAAATAAAATTACTAAAAAAGTAACAGGACGTGCTCTAGATCAAGATAGAGCAAGTATTATTGAAAGATCACAAACTACAATTGATAAGTTTAATGCTTATGCAACTCAAGTAAGAAATGAAACTCTTATTCCTTTTGAAACCGCACAAAAGGCTTTAAATGAAGCATTAAAATCACAGGTTGGTATCCCAGAAGCAATCTATGAGGAAGAGCCAGATGTAAGAACAACTAACATTGCAGTTCTAAAATCTTTATTAAAGGCTCAAGGATTTAGTTCTACCCTTATTGATTCATCTGCAACATACTTGCAAAAACTACTTCTTCAGGAAAACCTAGACTATGACAACGCAGTCGAGGTATTCTTAAACTCCAAAGACTATTCATTTAGCGACGGAACAACACTTACCTCTCCGTTTTATACTGAGTATGGATACCTTAATGAGGGACTTGTTAACCCTAAGTCAGCACGTGAACTATACGGTGCTGTCGAGGGCTATAAAGGCGTTATAGATACCTATGGTCTAAGCAAGAAGTATCTTAGCGTAGACTCACTAAAAGGCTATGTCAAGAACAATGTAACTGTAGCAGACCTTGCAGAGCGTGCAAATATAAATGCTATTCGTGCAATAGAGACAGATCCATTCCAGGTCGAAGCACTTCGTAAGCAAGGCTTTATTGGTACATCAGCAAATCTTATAGATTTCTACATGGATGAAAAGATCGGTAAAGAGCAGTTAGAACTTAACCGTCAGACTGGTGTATTTACAGCAGAAGCACTTCGCCGTGAAAAGGCTGGAGTAGTGGCATCAGAGACTCAGTTGGCTGGGTTCAAGCAACTCACAGCAACTCTTGCTGCTAAGGGTTATTCAGAGGCACAGATATCACAACTTGCTGCTACTGGCTTTGAAAACATTTCACAGGTTATCGATCCTCTTGCTAAGTACGCAGGTATTTACGAGAAGGCTGGTGGCACTGTTGCAAGCAACCTTGCCGTTAAGGAAGGTTTACAGTCAAGTCTACTTGAAGAAGAATTCAAGGGAACTGAATCTGAACGACGTAAGCGTCTAGCAGAACAAAACCTAAGAGCATTCCAAGGACAGTCAGGAACAACGACTACATCCTTGAGAACTCCTGGAGTCTCAGGACTCATATAAAGAATCCCCACCTGGACCTATCGGCCCCAGGGGGCGTACAAGACCGAGAGTACAAGCCAATACAGATCCCCGTCTGACATTGAGGTGTGCGAATACTACTACAAAGGGAGAATCGCTATGAGCGAAAACCGCGACAACTACTGGGCAGATGAAGACGAAGACGAAGAGACTACCAATGTCTACGAGTCAGATACGGACCTTGTTAAGAAACTGCGTAAGGCTTTAAAAGTCGAGCAGCGTAAAAACAAAGAACTAGAAACTTCATATAGTGAAATCACTAAAGCCCAAAAAGAGCGGATCTTAAAGGATGTTCTTGCATCCAAGGGTGTTAGCCCAAAGATAGCACAATTTATTCCAGCAGATATCGAGGCATCTGAAGATGCTATTAGTGCCTGGCTTGACAATAATGGAGATGTATTCGGATACACTCCAAGTGACAAGTCAAAGGTTAATCAAGAAGATATCTCTTCTATGAAGAAAATGGATGCTGTGCTAACTGGCGCTGAAACACCTATTTCATCTGATGACCTGCAAAATCGCATTGCGAATGCAGAATCTGAAGATGAGATTATTTCCATTCTCAGCGGTCAATAAACCGCACACTCAACTAAACAGAAAGGGGATATCAGTAAATGCCTGATGTCTTTTCAACCTCGACCTCTGGTTTAGGTTCCAATCTAGTAACGTTGGCATACGATAAGTTAATTGAAATTAACCTACGTTCAACGCCACAGTTCCGCGCAATTGCGGACAAGAAGGTCGGAAACCCAACCCACGACGGTTCTTCAATCCGTTTCCAGTTCCACAATGATATTTCTGACACCTCAATCGCAGGTGCCACACTTGAGGAAACTGTAGATCCAGATGCAGTAGCACTACCAGCAACTACAACACTAGATGTCACACAGACAGAACTAGGTCGCGTAGTACTTCCAACACGCAAGTTGTCACTATTGTCACTTGCTGACGTAGATCCATGGATTGCTAACGCAGTTGCGTTCAACATGGCAACTACACTAGACAACGGTATTGCCGCTGTTCTAGACGCTGGAACAAACGTCATCCGTGAGGCTGGCGGAGCACTATCAACAGTTGCTGCTCGCACATCTGTCGCAGCAACAGACACATTCAAGGGACGCGACGTACGTTTCGCTGTAACAAAGTTACGCGCTGCTAACGTTGTAACTCGTGGAGGAATGTATGTTTCATACATCCACCCAGAAGTTTCACATGATCTCCGTACAGAGACAGGTAACAACATCTGGCGTACACCACATGAGTACCAAAACGCTGGTCCACTACTTGCTGGTGAACTTGGCGCATGGGAAGGTGTTCGCTTCATTGAGACACCTCGCATGACAAATACAATGGGTGGTGCTGATCAGACAGCACTCGCAACTGCTCCTGCAGTAAGCGGTGTATCTGGCGCATTCACAATCGTAGTAGCAAACGGCGCATTCGGTGGCCTCGCTGAGGTTGGAGATAAAATCTCTGGCACCAACGTAGGTACAGGTGCAAAGATCACTGCTATCTCAGTTGGTACTACTAACACTACACTTACAGTTAGCGTTGCTAACTCAGGTACTGTTGGAACTAACACATTGACAGTTACTCCAGTAACACGCGTATACAACACTTACGTACTAGGACAGCAAGCACTTGCTGAAGCAGTATGGAAGGAACCAGGTATTGAATTTGGTAACGTTGTAGACAAGTTGAACCGTTTCCGCCCAGTCGGCTGGCACGGTATCATCAACTGGTCTATCTACCGTCCAGAAGCGCTATACCGCATCGAGACAGCATCGTCTGTTCGCGTCTAATAAGTAATTAGATGGGTGGGGCAGGGGGCAACTCCTGCTCTATCCATAAAACGGCTTAGGAGGCTAAATGGCATATAAATTCAGAACACCTACAGTGAGCGAAGGCCCTGCAGGTGAAGGTGTCTTATTTAGCCGTTACAGGCTTGTAAGGGGCGTTACAGTCTTGAAGATACAAGGCGAATACTATGAAGTTAGATTTCCCTCAAGCGAGGAAGTTCAGGAGGCAGATATTGCCTACATCGGTGGATATTCCTATGAGGTAGACGAAGCAGAAAAGGCTTCTCTTGAGGCAGCAGGCTACACAGTGGAGACGGTATGAGACACAGATTAGATCACCCAGAGGACGTTGAAGGTTGCTTTGGGTGCAAGGTATTGGGACTCCAAATGAGTCCAGGAGATGCATCATCTCAAAAGATGGTAAGTAACAAAAAGTGGGACGGTGAGTTAGAAGCCTATCGTGCAGCACGTGCCGAGGGGATTCAACCTGCTGGTACAAGTATGAAAAAGATTCAGGAAGCACGTCGTGCCTCTGATGTCATGGGCAAGGCATTTGATGCCAATACCATGGGAGATAGTAAAACAATACAAAAGAAAACAGTATCTACACTCAAAGAAGTCGGAGTAATATAATGCCAATGGTTGGAAAAAAAGAGTACTCATACTCAGCAAAAGGTATGGCAATGGCTAAGGCTGCTGCTAAGAAGACTGGTAAGAAGATGGTTATGAAGAAGACAGCCAAGAAGGCTGCTGCCAAGAAAATGGGCAAGAAGTAATGTCAGTCAAGGGCGAGAAGTATAAGTCAATGGCCTCTAAGAAAAAGCACGAAAAGACAGAAGGCGCAAAAGAGCGCATGATGGAATACGGCTCAAAGAAGACCATGAAAAAGACTGCTAAGAAAACTGCAAAGAAGGCCGCAAAACCTCGCGGATTATTTGGAAGCAGATAATCATGGCTGCAAAGAAAAAAGGTTTTGAGATATCACTTCCAGGTGGTGGATCAATGAATAGTGAGACTCGCAAAGTCACACCACCTAAGCCAAAGGTAACACCAGCACCTAAACCTGGTGGTACAGGCTCAATGACTGGTCCTCAATATGATGCACATCTGAGGAAGATCATTGCACAAATGAATAAGGTAAAAAAGAAATGAAGAAAAAAGCACATCGCGGTTTTAAAGCAGTTCAAAAAGAGATTTCCAAAAAGCAAGGCGTAAGCATGGAACGTGCTGGAGCAATTCTTGCTGCTGGTGCTCGCAAAGCATCACCTGCTGCAATAAAGGCTAATCCTCGCTTGAAGAAAGTTTCAGGTGTAGTTAAGAAAGCAAAAAAGAAGTGAAGAAGAAAGCAGCAAAGTCTAAAGTCAATGCTGCTGGTAACTACACTAAACCTGCTATGCGTGCATCTTTGTTTAGAAAAATTAAGGCTGGCTCTAAGGGCGGAGACCCTGGAGAATGGTCAGCACGCAAGGCTCAACTCCTAGCAGTTCAATACAAGAAGGCAGGCGGAGGCTACAAGTAATGGCACTTGCTAAATCCCAACAGTCACTCAAGAAGTGGACTGCACAGAAGTGGAAGACCTCAGATGGTAAGCCATCAAAGGGTAAGAAGCGATACCTGCCATCGGCAGCGTGGAGTGCATTAAGTCCTGCTGAGAAGGCTGCTACTAACAGAGCCAAGGCTAAGGGTAATGCAAAAGGCAAGCAGTTTGTAAAGCAACCTAAAGCAATAGCGAAGAAGACAAAGGGTTACAGATGAAAGACTCACGATTAAAACGGGCAGGAGTAGCAGGCTTTAATAAGCCTAAGCGCACTCCAAGCCACCCTACTAAGTCACACGTAGTTGTGGCTAAGGTAGGTAGCCAGGTTAAAACCATTCGCTTTGGACAACAAGGCGTTTCTGGCTCACCTAAAAAAGCAGGAGAATCTGCATCCTATGCAGCACGTCGTAAGTCTTTCAAAGCAAGACATGCAAGCAATATTTCCAAAGGAAAAATGAGTGCCGCATATTGGGCAGACAAGGTGAAATGGTAATGGCAATTAAAGTATCACAAGCAACTATTGATAAAATTAAAAAGATGGGTATGACTAAGGCACTCAAGGGAGCCTCTAACGCAAGCCCAGAAATGAAAGAGGGGCTAAAGCGCATGTATGGCGCTAAGCGCGTAGCAGCAGCAACAGGATCAACAAAGCCTATGCAAACAACTGCTCGCGTTGCTGAAAGAAGTACTGCTATGAGGTCTAACCCAACTGCACGAGTTGCAGAGCGTAAGACTCCTGTAGCCAAAAAAGCAGCAGCACCAATGCGTAAGAAGTCAACAACAACTGATCCGTTTGCAAGAGCAGTATTTGGTATTGGTCCTAAACTTGATGCAGTACAGCGCAAGATTGGTGCTACTAGCCCAGCAGACCGTACAGCAGCAAGCAATAGAAAACCAGTAAGTAACGCTCAAAAGGTTGCGTCAGTAGCAGCAACAAATGCAAAGCGTATGGGTATTTCAGTTGCAGAGTACAACCGACGTCTAAACGCCGCCAAGAAGAAGTAATTTAAACTAAAGGATAACAATGACAACGACCTATGCTGATTTGGTAAATGAGATATCCCTCAATTTATCAGGCTACACATTAAGGCAAGACCGTACTACTCACCTTACTCAGGCTATTAATGACAGTGAGTTGACTCTAAACTTTGGTAGTGTAACCAACATTGGCAAAGGCACAGTTGAAATTGATGACGAGTTGCTGTGGTTAGATACATATGATCGTGTGTCTAACTCAGCAGTCGTCGCTCCTTATGGACGTGGCTATTACGGGACTGCTAAGACATCCCACGCAGTTAATTCAAAAGTAACAATTGCCCCAACCTTCCCACGTGCTACTATCAAGAAGGCTATCAACGATACAATTGATGCAGTCTTCCCTCAACTGTTTGGCGTAGGGGTTCACACATTTAACTTTAATACAGTCAAGACAACTTATGCACTACCAGCAGATGTTGAAACAATTCTATACATATCATGGAAATCAACAGGACCATCAGAAGAATGGGTTCCTTTGAGAAACTGGCGTGCTGACCCACTTGCTAATACAACAGCATTTACAACTGGTCAGTCAGTATCTATCTACGATAGAGTTGATGCAGGTCGTACAGTACAGGTTTTCTACACTAAGAAGCCAACCACTCTTTCTGCTTCAGCATCAACTGATGTTTTTGAAACAGTCACTGGATTACCATCATCTACTAAAGACGTTATTATCTACGGCGCATCGTATCGCCTATCATCCTTTATTGACCCAGGTCGACTTAACTACAGTTCAGCAGAAGCAGACAACGCAGACACCAAGATCCAATATGGTGCTGGTGCATCTACTGCAAGATTCTTACTTGCTCTTTATCAGCAAAGACTAAAAGAAGAAAGCATGAAATTACGTGATGTTTATCCAACCCGAATCCACTACACGAGGTACTAAAATATGACAACTCGCAAATATTCCTCTACGTCCCAAGAGACGAGCCTTACTTCAGCACTTGCTGCTGGTACGGGCAATACTACTATGGTGGTGGGTTCCGCATCAGCGTTACTATCTGGAATCATTCCAGGGAATACTAGCCCACTAGAAACATTTACTGTTGTTATTGATCCAGATACAGCCCTTGAAGAAATTGTAGATGTAGTCTATCCTTCAAGTCCTGACAGTAACACGCTTACAATTGTTCGTCAGATTGATGGTACTACCGCTATTGCTCACTCAGCAGGTGCCAAGGTACGTCACATGGCTTCTGGCCGTGACTTCCGTGAAGCCAATACTCACATCAAGAATGTAACCTCAGCACACGGTTTAACTATTGCCAACGTACTAGAGACTACCGACACAAACTTTGTAACACCAGATATGCTACAGTCAAACTCTGTAACTACTGTTAAGATCCTTGATGCTAACGTCACTACTGCCAAGATAGCCGACAGTGCAATTACCTCTGCTAAAATTGCAGACCTAGGTATTGCTACTGGCGACATTGCAGACTCTGCTATCACTAGCGGTAAGATTGCAACAGGTGCTGTAGGCACAACTAAGATTGATGACCTATCAGTCACAGAAGGTAAGTTAGCACCAACTGCAGTAACTACAGGAAAGATTGCAGACTCAGCAGTTACTAGCGCCAAGATAGCAGACGGAACTATCGTCGCTGGCGACATTGCAGATGGAGC
>Ga0247723_1002328_pt1 | contig 10204 bp, 10 predicted proteins | sample MSEWelMarce5H_FC_FD_189079 | JGI IMG/M metagenome (GOLD analysis project Ga0247723, IMG submission 189079) | Subsurface sediment microbial communities from gas well in West Virginia, United States - MSEEL Well Study Marcellus 5H_FC | ecosystem: Environmental > Terrestrial > Deep subsurface >...
TGGTCAAGAACTGGTGCCCATTTTTTTAAAAGATTTTCTACGCTCATGTTTTTCTCCTTTGAGTATTGTTTAATTTATTTATAAAAACTTATTTCTTGAGTGTTCTAGAAATATTTTGTACATAGTGGTTCATTACAGGAGTAAATGATTCTTCGATAGTAGAAACATCATCGTCCAATGGAGCCGCTTTTTTGACTGTATCTTGTGTAGATTCATCAAAATATTTCTTCTTTGTTAAAAGAAGTTTTTCTTTGTAGTCTTGTTCAGATACGAATTCAATGCCTTCTGCAAGTGATTTCAACTTTGCAGATTGAACTTCGGTAAGACCTTCTGAAACTTCGCTAACAATATGTTCTTTCTTGTAAACACTAATCTGTGCATTCAAGTTTGCAACTTCAGTAACTGCTTTGTCTAATTCAGACTCAAGCACTTCAACTTGTTCTGCAAATTCTTCAACAACATTTACTTTGTCTTCTGGAATGTCAACATAATGTTCTGTGAATAGGTTCTTTAGACCAATCATAAAGTCTTCAGCCAATTCAGCCTTGATACCTTTTTCGATAGCAAGTTTGTTTTCTTCCATCCACTCAGTAACGACATACTCAAGGTATTCGTCAACTTTTGTAACCATGTTTTCGTTGATAGACGCAACTTCTGTATCAAGTTTAGTTGCATATTCTTCTTCTAACGCAGTTTTAGCTTCTTCGACTTTAGCGTAAATTGCCGCTTCGAAAATACTTTTTGCGTTTGCTTTGAATTCTTCAGAAAGAGATTCGCCAGAGAAAATAGCATCAATGTCTTCTTTCATCTTTGCTTGTTTTTTCTCTTTCATCATCTTTTCTTTTTCGTCATCATCAGACTCTTCGCTATCGTCACTTTTCATTCCTTTAGCTTTTTTCTTTTCGATGGCCGCCTTTAACGCTGGTGGAAGTTCTCCTTCCAACAATTCGTCATCCTTGTCTATTACTTGTTCTGTCATAGCAGTTCTCCTTTGTATGATATTTAAAATTTATTAGTATATGTATTTATACAAAATTATAGCTTGGAGATGAAATCTTTAAACACTTTTATCATGTTTTCTTCTAAGTCTTTCTTAGAAGACTTCTGAATGACTTGTCTCTGTGTCGAAATGTCGGCTTCTCTAATGATTCCGTTATCCCAAACCCATGCTTTGTTTTCCATAATACCACGTACATATGCATCTGGTGCTGAAGGGTCTGCTACAATGTCTGCACAAGTTGCAAGGTAAAAATCATTACCAACAACCTTAACTCCATTCTTTCCTTCTACAAGACTACCTAATCCTCTTGTAGATACGCCTACAACGGCGCCTTCAGCCATTAAATTCTTTACGATGTTGCCGTATGGTGTGTCCATAATTTTTGCTTTACCGATGAAGTTGTTTCCATCTTGACGCAAACTCTTAGTGATGTGTGACACACGTTCTAAGTTAATTGTTGGTCCATCTGGATGACCCAACTCGCCGTATGCACGATTCTTCATCACATACTCAGCAACATATCTATCTGTTTCTTTCTGCAATACTTCTAGCGGATACATTCTTTTATTTCTGTTCTCTTGTTCCGCTTGCATGAAAATGCCTTCGATGTAAAAACTCTTACCGCCAGCTTCGTTTGCTTCAGTAATGATATTTACTTGTTCGTTAATTTCTGTAATTAGTTTCATTTTAGTCCCGCCGATGTTCTTTTTCTAAGTGACTTTGTTCTTTTGCGTAGAATCAAAGCAAGTTTTGGTGCACGTTTTCTAGCCGCTTTGCGCTGTGCCATTCTACGATGCATTTTTTCTTGTGAAGACATTCTAACAAGTTTGCCTCCTAAAACTTTATATCCAGGTGTTGCTGATACAATTTTTCTGCGCTGAACAACGCCAGCACGTATTCTATCGACTTTAATAAGTCTAGCTTCATCCAACTCTTCTTCAGAGAGAGATATAAAATCTTTAAACTTTAACATATTATGGGCTTACACCGTCATCGGTAGTTTCACGGCTAGTGTAACCAGCAGTCTTCTTACCTTCAAGAACTAATGTATATGCGGCTGATGCAGTAAAACCTGTAGTAGATAATATAATATTACCTGCTGTGTTTGGTGCATTGTTTGTGAATGGTGCTTGTAGACCAGTTGTTAAATCTAAAGTACCGGATCCGCTCAAAGTTACAATAGTTGTATTTGAACTGCCAGCCCAAGATAAAGTGACTCTAGGGTCTTGCAATGATGAAGTGCCTCTTGATACGTTCCAAAATAATTTTGTGATTGATAGTCGTGTGCTACCGTCACCGTTGGATGCAATCAAAGTATTTGCGTTAACTTTAGTGACATTGGTTTCACCAGTGCCATCAGAAATATTCGTCAACTTAACTGCCCACGCTGATGCATGGTCTTTTAATGTTTGTGAGGTTACGGTATCTGCCATTTTATTCTTCCGCTATAGTTTTTGCAAATGCTAAAAGTACTTCAGCATCTTCTTCCAACTGATTCAAAAAGATTTCTTGATTACTTTCGTCTAGCTTGTCGTACAAATCAGAAAGTAACTCAACGTCTTCTTTCTTCAAAGCACCACGTGCCTGTGCGGCTTTAAGCATTGCAACTCTATCTTGATAACCTTTGACACCAGGTTTGATATCCTTAGCGGCTTTCTTTTCAGCGGCATTTGGTTTGTTGATATGCTTCATTGTAGTACTAGACTGATGACTCTCAGCTTCACCGAATGGTTGCTTGTTATCAAGTCTGTCAGCAGGACGCTTGCCAGAACCACTCTTTGTATCATGTGGTCCAACTTCTTCAGGTCCAACTTTTTCTAAATCTCCAGGATCTTTTACTTGAGCAAGATATGACACGGCAGCCAGTTTGTTGGCAATGCCTTCTTTATATTTTACTCGTTCTATTTCATCCAACTGGATAAAACTTTTAAAGTTCTTCATCTACATTTCCTTCTGAACTGGATTGAAATTCCTCTTCACCGCCAGATGCGACTTCTTCGCTATCTTTAAAAATCGACCCTGCCAATTCCATTCTTTTAACAGAAATGTGGTCCTGAATCTTGTCGTTTAATGCGTCAAGAATAGCACTTTTAAATTCTGTTGGTCGTGCATCATATGCATGTTGGATTGCTGTCTGAATATTTTCCATAGTATATCTCCTTTTGTTTATTTATAAAATCTTAAAATTCGGGTTATTTTATGCGCCTCTTAACATACAGCCATTGAACCAGGTAATTGATGGGCTATCAACTGCCGTAACAGATACAGACCCACCTGAACCTTGTTGAACGTATATTTCAAAATAATCACCAGTACCGTTGGCATATACTATGGTACTTACTTGCATTGCCCAGAAGTTTGCGGCAATTTGTGTACCTTGTTGGTTTGTGCCACGCTTGTATCCTGCGCCGTTTTTGTAAAGCATAATCATCATTTCGCCAGTGCCACTGGCGCCATCCAGTCGAACTTCTGCGTTTAATTGATAATACCCTTCTACTGTAGGGGTGAATCTTGAACTGGCATAGTTGCTGTTGGTATCAAATTCTTCTGTTTGGAACAGGACTTTGGTTAGTGCCGCATTTGGAATAGTTTGTAAAATAGCGGCCGCATAGGCAGAGAATGCAGGACCATTGACTGCTTGCTTACCTGCAACTTGATATGGAAGTGCAGTACTCATTGCGCCTGCGTCACTCAACGACATTAAGGTTGCGCTATATGCGTTATTGATAACTTCAACCGCACCAGCACTACTCAAACGGAATGTTTTATTAGGATTAGTTGCACCACCAGAAGTGTTTGTGACTTTTAAGAAGTCTGCGTATCCAGTACCACCCTGTGTGTTAGCGCCATTGATTGTTATAGCAGAACCAGTTGCTGTGTCTGGAGTATAAGTTATATCAACTGTGCCTGGAAGTGTTGTGCTACCATCTGCACCAAATGTCCAATTTTTCGATACTCCTGCGGTATTTGTCCTAATTTGAACAGTTGTATCAGCGTATAATTCAGCCGATGCTAAGCCCATAAACAATGCAGTAGAATCATCACTAGTGGTTGTTAGATATGCGCTATTAGAACCGTAAGTAGTAAAGTCTAGTTTAGAATTTCCTAATCCAATAATTGGTCCTGCTACTGTTAAGTTACCATTTGCACTAAGACTAACTGTACTAGCATCGTTGACTAATTGACTGGTGCCAGTATTTGCTTTAGCGAATGCTGAGTTGGCAGTAGAGAATGCACTATTAGCAATTGAACGTGCCACGTTATCAGCACCACCAGTGTTGGCTTGTGCAAATGCTGATTGTGCAATACTTAATGCAGAGTTTGCTTGCGAAAATGCACTAGCCGCTTGATTGTTTGCTGTTGCCGCATTTGTAGTAGCGGTGTTGGCTTGTGCAAAAGCAGAGTTTGATATGCTTCTGGCAAGTGGATCAATTTGAGTATCACTTACTATAGTGTTAGCAAAATCATAAGCAGACTGTGCTAGAGTTGTGGCTGTGTTTGCTTTAGAGAATGCACTAGCGGCTTGATTGTTAGCAGTAGCGGCATTTGTAGTAGCAGTATTAGCTTGGCTGTATGCATTGTTTGATGTAGACCAAATTAAATCAACTGTTGTATTAACTGCATATCCAGTTAAGTTTACTGAACCAGATGAACCAACTTCAACCCAAACAGGACTTGACGTATTTCCGAAATTGAAATACATAAGCGCACTATCTGTGTTTGCCCAAAAGTCATTAGAGTTTGCTGTTGCTGGCGCAGTATTCTGTTTGAATGTATACGTCTTAGTGTTAGCTGTATCAAAAGCAAGATTGGCTGTGTACCATGCTGTCGCAGATGATGCCGAACTGTTAGCCGCATCATAGGCAGCCTGTGCTAAAGTTGTGGCAGTATTGGCTTGTGCATATGCAGGCTCAATGATTGAAGATGCAGATACATTTTCAAATCGTGAGTTTGCTGAGTTATACTTAATTAAATTGTTATTTGCGATGTTAGTTATTTGAACATCGGACAAATTAGATAGTTTTGGACGAAATGTTGGACGAACTAAAATGTGTCCATCACCACCAGCACGTTTCGTAACTGCGGCAACAATAATGTGTAGATTTGGTGCGAGAGGTTCAACTTTAGTTAAGCCACCAATAACTGCGGGGTCGGCATAAAGAAGGTCGCCAACAGTATACGCTAATGTGTTTAGTCCATTAATTTTACCAAATACTGTTATATATCCAAATTCATTAAGTGCGAAATTCTGAGTAGCAACACCAATAAAATATTCGGGAATGTAACCAGCCGATGACATGTTGTTACGTGCGGCAAGAATATGTTCACCAGAAACACCAGCAAACATGACAGCTTCGCCATCAGAGATTGCTTCGCTTGCTTTAACTTTAATGTATTGTTCTTGACCGACTTGTAGTGTGACTCCATTCGCCATGCCAATGTCAACAGTTAAGTCGGCTGCGTTCCATGCCATTTGTCCAGTTGTTACTGTGTTGGCTGATGTGAGATTGAATGCAAGTGTCGAGGTTGTCATACCACGGGTTGTGGTATTGCCTGCTACAGTTACTTGTTGTAGTGTGCCAACGCCACCACCAGTTAACGTATTTGCGTAATCATATGCCGCTTGACCTATAGAACGTGCTGTGTTTGCTTCTGCATATGCATTGTTAGCAGTTGACCAAACTAGATTGACTGTCGTGTTAACGGCATAGCCAGCAAGACTAATTGTATTTGCGTAATTGTATGCGGCTTGTGCTAATGTAGTTCCAGTATTAGCTTGAATGTAAGATGCGTTTGCGGTTGACCAAGAGTTGTTGGCAACTATGTAAGAAAGATTGGCTTGATTGAATGCGCTATTCGCTTGACTTCTAGCAAATGGATCAATATCACCACTTTGCTGATTGAGTGCGGAATTTGCAGTTGCCCAAGCAGAGTTAGCAGTAACATATGCTAAGTTTGCTGTGTACCAAGCAGAGTTTGCTGTTGTTCTTGCTGTCGTATCTAGTGTACCGGATTCTAATGCTAATGTGTTTGCATAATTGTATGCGGCATTCGCTTGGTCTCTAGCCCATTGGTCAGTACCATCGCCACCGCCTTGTTCTACAAATTTAAACTTGGCGTTTGCTGAATCGTATGATAGAACATATCCATCTGTGATACTGTCTCTGTCAATATCATCTAAGTAACGTAGATTTACTTCACCTGAACCAGTTGCTTTCCATGCATCGTTTGGACCACTCTTAAGTATAGCCGCATTGACTTTTGTTTTGAATGAGTTAACATCTCTCTGAACATTATCAATGAACTTCTGAAACTTTTCTTCAACGGGTTTTATGTCTCCGTCTTTACCATCTTTACCTGCCAAACCTTGAATACCTTGTGGTCCAATCTCGCCTCTTGGTCCGACTGATCCTTGAATTCCTTGTTTTCCGTCTTGCCCTCGTTCACCTCTGTCACCCTTAGGCCCTCGCTCACCTTGAATACCCTGTGCGCCAACTGGTCCACTGGGACCAATTGCGCCTGCTTCTCCATCTCTTCCGTCCAGACCATTTTTTCCATTTTCGCCCCTATCGCCTTTCAGCCCTTGTGGACCACGTTCACCAGCAACGCCTTGTATTCCTTGTTCGCCTTGAGGACCAACTTGACCCTGTTCGCCTTTGTCTCCCTTATCACCTTTTAATCCACGTGGACCATCAAGCCCCATATTTCCTTGGGGACCAACTTCGCCTTTTTCTCCACGTTCACCAACATCGCCCTTATCCCCTTTGTCGCCTTTAGGACCTTGTGCGCCAGTTGCACCAAGGGCTCCACGTGGACCGACAGGACCAGGAACTTGTTCAACGATTAATTCTGTTGTTTTCTTTTCTAAAAGAGATACTAACTCTGTTTTGAGTTTTTGTATCTCTTGTCTTGTATATGCTACAGATGTTGCAACAGAAACTGCTTCGCTGAGAGTGCCGCTAAGATTAGTTTCCTTCTTTGTCACCCTTGGCCTCTTCAACTAGTGTTCCAAAAAATGCAGTCATAGACTTAGCCAATTCTCTTTGGTCTGCGTCATCAATTATTCTAGTTTCAGTTTCTTCTTTCTTTACGCTAACAACAACTTGTTGTGGCGGTGGAGGCGGTGGTGGAGGCGGCGGCAAGTCTTCTGGAGATACACCTTCTGCATCCATTCTTGCTTTGTCTTCTTCCATCTCTTCATCCATTTGTTTAATATCTTCTTCACTCTGATGTAGAATGTTTGTTCTGATATAATTCACAGAGAAGTATTTTCCGACATATCCGTCAATGTCTGAAAGAATAGATAAACGTTCTTTCATAATTTCGGTGTTCTTTAATTCTGCAAAGTGTGTATCTGATTGATAGTCATAGCTGATTTCTTCTTTCATTTGTTCCCACTCTTTACGGGTACAAACGCCTTTAAGAAGAAGCTGTGTCTCAAGCATCTTATCAAATAGGATAGAGAATCTTAAACGTAAACGTGAAATGAATTTACCAAACTTCAATTCATCTCTAGTGATTTCAGAAGCACGACCTAAAGAGAATCCTGTGTCAGCTTCTAAACGTGAAACTGGAACGTTCAATGACTTGAACATTTTCTTTTGAAAGTACAATACGTCATCAATCTCGCCGAGATTCTGTCCACCTGATAGTGTAGTAATCTCTGTACCTTTACCACCTTCTCTACGTGGCAACCAAAAGTCTTCAAGCATTGTTTGATATCGTCTATCGTCACGAATCTCACCAGTGTTTGCATCATACACTAATTTGTTTTTATACTTCTGCATGATTTCACGTAAGTATTGTTCTGCCTTCATCTTAGGCAAGTTACCTACGTCAATGTAAAAGATTCTACGTTCTGGTGCTCTTGAAATACGATAGATAACTGTCGCATCTTCAAGCATACGTAATTGATTGAGTGGCTTGATTGCTTTGTGTAAGTGTGAAACAATAATCTTACCATCTTTGTCTGTGATGCCAGAGTTTGCATAGCAGACTGCATCTACTGCAATCTTAATACCTTGTGTGCCATCTCTAGAAAATCCTTTATCCGAGTACATAAAGTATTCGTGATATTTTTGTGTTGTATTTGCTATTCCTGGATTATTAGGTTGCTTCTTATCTTCACGCACTTTACGAATCTTACGTGGATCAATGTAACGAACTTCTTTCAATCCTGCTCTAGGATTCTTATCGTCAATCAACATGTGATAGTACAAGCGTCCATCAACATACCATCTACGGAAAATATCGTAGCCTTGATTGTTGAAGTCGAGTAGTTTCATTACATAGTAAAACTCATCACGAATCATTTTCTTAATTGATTCGGGTTGTTGAAGTTTATCCAAAATGATTTGAACTGGATAATCACCATCTTCAAATACTAATGCTTCATTCACAATGTCTTCAATTGCCGCATCGCATTCTGGCTGAAGTGCCATCTCACGATATTTTTTAATTAAGTCAGCATCGCTTCTAATTTGACCTTCAAGGTCCATGTATGTACCGTATACACCACCACCTGAAATCGATACTGCCGCATCATCATCGGTAGGTGTGACAAACGATTTTAACTGTTCTGATTCAACATCATCCTTACCAATCTTATATCCAAAAAGTTTTATCGCCATATTTGAGTCTCTCTAAAAAGAAATGGGGGCGTAATAGCCCCCATTATTGACAACTATTACGCAATTATTTATGTTGCGTAAAATTCATTATTTAAATCTTTTTAACCGGATACACCTGAAGCTGGAACTTCAGCATCAACTCCAGATTCAGAAGTTGCGCCAACGTCCAAATAGTGGTATTGGAATGTAACAGTAAACTCTTGAACTGCATCTGTAGTGTCGTAAGACAAGTCAATAGCAGAAACATCTGTTGGGAATGCATCATACAACTCATACACTCTAGAAACTGTGCCATCAGGTCTTAACTGATTAACGGTAATCTTGCAACGATATGAGTCTGTGCTATCTCTTAATGAATTCTCACCATCAACATCAATGATGTTTTTCATCCAATTGTCAAACGACTTACGGATGTTTTGTGAATCATCATTAACAAATGTTGCTGTCCAATCTGCGTATGTTCTATCGCCAGGAATCTTGATTCGTCTTCCTCTGAATGGAACTTCAATGATACCTAACGTAAATGCTGGGATTGCACCAGACTTACATAGAATGGAAAGATTGCTTAAGTCTACACCATCGACAAGTGTTTCTGGTTCAATTTCAATTCGGAATAAATTTGCTTTTGAACCACCATTTAGCTTTTGTCTAAATGTATTAATATTGAAAAATTCGTTTGCCATTTTTTATTCCTTATTCGAATGTAAAGTAGTCATAAGACCAAGTTACAGTAAACTCTTCAAGCGTGTCTGTAGAGTCATACGATAAGTCAATAGTACTGATATCACTAGGCCAGCAGTTAACTAGCGTGTATCCATAAACTACTTCACCAGCTTGATTAAGCTGTTCAACTAAAATACTGGAGAAGTCTGTTGCATCTCCTCCAGTTAATGTTTTAGATGTTGTTGAATTGTAGTCTGTAGTACCGTATTCTTTTTGTAAATTCTCTAACGCTTCTCTGATTGTGTGATTAGAATCATTGATGACTGTTGTTGTCCAGTCAGCAAATGTTCTATCTCCAGCCGCTTTGAATCGTCTACCGGCTGCAAATGGAACTTCAATAACACCTACTGTAGAACCAGGCAGTTGAGCCGCCTTGCACAAGTAAGTGAAACTTTCGTTCAAATCTGTAGTTAGTCCAGATAGAGTGACTCTAAACAAATTTGAACGGGCGCCCGTATTAAGAACGTCCTTCAAATTCTGAATTGTTGTAATTGCCATATAATTCTCCTTGTTTATTCTCTATTATTTATGCGGCAATTTCAGCAAATGTAGCGGTACCTCTTACAGAGACAAAGTTAAGTTGAATGAAGTTAACAGAACGGATTGGTTGTACGAAAATATCGCAAACGAATTCGTTAGAATTTACTACATCTTCTGGATTGTTTGTTTCGTCACAAACAACTCTGAACGCTGTAATACCTCTTCTAGACTGAACGCTTCTCAAGTAAGGAATAACTAGACTTACGAAACCACTTCTTGTTGTTGCATCGTTTTGGTCAAACAATACATTGTCTGCGGCTTGCCCGATTGTCTTTTGTAATTCGATAAACAATCTACGAACGTTAACACG
>Ga0247723_1002329_pt1 | contig 10204 bp, 2 predicted proteins | sample MSEWelMarce5H_FC_FD_189079 | JGI IMG/M metagenome (GOLD analysis project Ga0247723, IMG submission 189079) | Subsurface sediment microbial communities from gas well in West Virginia, United States - MSEEL Well Study Marcellus 5H_FC | ecosystem: Environmental > Terrestrial > Deep subsurface > Rock...
GCTACCTGCGACCACGGAAACCAAGGGGACTCAAAGACCCACGCAGAGCCAATTGCTCCAGCCCCAGAGAGCATAAGGATTACCCCAGAGGCTTTGCGTGGGCTGAAGGCTAGGAAGCCTACCCCTATAGCAAAGATAATTATACCTGCCGTGCTGACTTGCCACAAGACCTTTTGCTTGAACTCAGCGTCAGCCCTGCTGTTAGCCTCAGCCAACTCCAAGTCCTTCTGCTCTACCATAGCGTACAGGGCTGTAGTCTCAGCGTCTACCTTAGAAGCCTCATCCTTGTCCCTCTGGATGGCTTTAGAGTCACCTTGTTTGAGGATGCCAGAGTAGTACTCCACCTTGGCAACGGAAGGCTTTGACAGCCCAGAGAGGCGGGTTATTTGGGCTTCTGTGAGTTGTCGAACATCTCCTTGAGGGAGGCTACCAGAGATAGCAACAAGGGCAGAAGCAGAGTCAGAGACGATTTCTTCGACCTTCGTGATGTACTTGTCTTTTTCTTCATTGGTATATGATATTACTTGGGGTGGGGTTGGGGGGTTTGCTGTCTGGCATCCTACCAACATTCCAAACACAAATAATATTGCTATGGTTTGGAAACTTTTCATCGCTTTGTTACCTTCCGCTTAAGCCATTCAAAGATGTCTGGGGCTAATGCTCCAGCGGATGAGTACACAATGCCTTTATACATAGCGTCCAGTTCCGTGTGGTTGATTGCAAAGTAAACAAGCGTACCAACTATAGCACCAGCCAGTGCCTTGCGTACCCATACAACCCAGAAGAATCTCTCCTCCGTAATGATGAGCCTAGCGATAGCACCTAATGCTCCTAGGACAGCCACTATCCAGCCACCCTTCTTGAACTCTTGGGCTGTGTCTATGAGATTAGGGTCGATAGGACTCATCTCTTTGGCTCTTCTCTTTGTACTCTACGCTTGGCTTGGTCTAGGTCGGTGTAGATACCAAGCATAGCCTTCTGTGGATTGTATACCTTGAACTTGTCACCCTGTACCATAATCATCCAGCCAATGCCGTTGCTATAGATGCTTCCGTTAGGACTCTTGTCGTAGACCCAGCCTCTCCACGCTCTGTTAGGAGTACCAGACTGTGCTTGGGTTGTAGGTGTAGCAGGAGTTGCGTTAGGATTAGGTCTTGTAGGTGCGGCAGGTGCAGGCATAGCAGGAGTCCCTGTTGGAGCAGGAAGTCCTGTAGGTGCAGGCGGTGCTGGTGGCTTTGGAGGAACTGGTCTAACTGAGGGTCTAGGCAATTCTGCCGCATCCTGCTCAGCACCTTGAATTAAATCAGCCTGTTGAGTTGTTTCAGCCTCAACATCAGCCCCTTGACGCATATCTCTGCGATGATTAATCTGCGTCTGGTTAGCCTGCTCTGACTCAAGGTCAGCACCCTCATTTTGGTTTTGTCTATAGTTTGCCCTGTTTTGATAGGCTTGCTCAGCCTCAACATCAGCCCCTTCATTTAGGGTACGCTGATTCTCGGCACGAGTAGATTGAATTCCTTCAGCGTCAATGTCAGCACCTTCAGACATATCTCTCTGATAATCTGTTCTTGTTGACTGAGACTGTCTAGACTCAATGTCAGACCCTTCAGCCATATCTCTGTTGCGGATTCCTTCTGCAATCCTTCTTGCGTCTTTTGTTAGATGCTTGTCAACTGCATCTAGTTGCTTCTGTATTTTCTCAAGAACTTCCTTTGGCGTAAAACCACTGGAAGAATTATCTATTTCATACTTAACTCGCTCACGCAAAGCATCGTATGCAGTGCGAACTTCTGGTACAAGAACTTCATCCGTGGAATCCTGCACCTTGATAGCATCGCTGAACGCTTTAAATCCATCCTTAATAGAAGGAGACAAGTTAGACTTATCTTTCTCAGCCGTGATTAAATCGGAAACCTTGTTTACGCTATTATAGACAGCCTTGGCTACCTTGAAGTTTCCTTCAAATGGATTAATGGAAGGAGTGGTTTCTTTTTGTTTCTCAGCAAGCATAGGTTTAAGCGTGTACTCAACTAGGCTGTAATGCTCTGATTTCGCATCCCAGTATCTACGCTTTTGGTCACTGTAACCTCTACCTCCTTTTTTAAATCTTTCATTTTTATCAATGATAGATTGCAACATATCAACTTTTTCTTGAACTCGTGCAATGTCTGCATCAGACACTTTGTATCTAGCCTCTGGGTTCAATTTAGACACAGTAACTTTACCGCTTTGAGAGATGTTAGAAAAAGACTCTGGGTCGAGTTCAGCATTACCAAAAGTAGAGCGTCTAGCCTTGGTAGGTCTGTCAAGTTTATCAATAACCTCTCCGTACACTTCCTTAACGCCTTGGCTTCTGACACGCTCACCGAACTCAGACAGCATAAGTTTGCTGTACCCTCTATTGCCGAACTGCTCTGATACCATTGTATCAACAATCTTGGCTGTTCCGTCTGCATAAACAGTAGCGTTGAGAATACCAACTTGTTGACCGCTATTATTGTGCAATGCAACAGTGATAAGGTTTTGTCCCTTAATTAATCTTTTGTTTTCAATGTAGTTAATCTCAAGCCCAGCGTACTTTTCTGGGTTTTGTTCAGCAATGCGACCGATGAAACCACGCTTCCATTGTTCGCTACCAGTGTCATAGGTTCTGCCACCACGAGATTCTCCAGCAATGTCAGAAATATTAGCAGGCTTGTAATTAGCATCAATGCGTCCTTCGCCAGCAGGTCTTGCTGAGTGTTTAGCAGATGACTTCATCACAGCCCTAGCAATACCCTTTGAGTTACTGCCAAGTCTGTTTTCAGCAAGTGGTGTGGTGCTTAAGTCTCCAGCAGTAGGATGGTTAACCATATCACGAATAGCCACAGTGTCAGAGAACAAATTAAGTTTCACCTGTCCTCCTCCAACCTTTCTAATTCCGTGAGGATAGGCAGGGTGTTCAGATAAAGCCCCTTCAACTCTCCCATTGATTTCTACGGACGCAAATGCGTGGTGCTGTGGGATGTTGTCAGTGTATGGCTCAGAAAACGATTTACCAATCTCGCTTAACAAAGTCTCTTTAGTCAACTTGAACTCTGGGTTGCTAAACACTTCTTTAAGTTTTGCAAGGTTCTCTTTAGATTTAAACTCCTTGTTGTTCTTAGCAATTTCACCAATCACTTCACCAACAAAAGTGCCACGAGTACCAAATGTAGATGTGTCTTTCGAGTCAAAGAATTTCTCGCTAAGAAGTTTGGTTAGTTTAACATTCTCTGTTCCAGTATAATCAAGTGTCGGGAATGTACGAGTAACCTGCTTTGTGTCTTTATCAATATATGTGTGCTGAGATGCCTTCTGAAGAGCATCACGCAATCCTTGCTCAGTCAGTACGCCTTTCTTTACAAAGTCCTTAAGCAATGTCATAGCACCAAACGCACCCTGCGTGTTGTTGAGAACCTTTGCGTCACTTCCTCTTGTCAAAATCATATGAACTGAAACATCAGCAAGTTCCTGTTTAAGTTTATCCGCTGACCAGCCTTGTTTCTTTCCAAGCAGTTTAACTTCAGTTACCTTTGCGTCATAAGCGGCATTTAATGAATTAACATATTCTGTCTGTTTAGCCTTACTAGCAACAGCCCACGCTTCACCCTGTTGAGCAATTGGGAAATTAGAACCACCCTTAACTTCTTTAAGGATAGGAGTTTTGCCCATACTAACACTGCCTGCAATCATTGTATCTGGATTTGAAACAATCACAGCACCTTTGATTTGTCTCCAGTCAAAATTCTTAACGATGTCTCCAGACTTCTTAAGCATCTCCCAGATGGCTGGCATAGACATAGGAAGGGTTGTTCTTACAATACGCAGAGCCTGCTTTTCTGAATTAGACAAAGGCTTTGGAGCGTTTTCCTTGTCTCCTACCTTCCACGAGCCACCCATATCAAGCATCGTCATAGCACCACGAGGAACTGACTGCTGTCTTTCTCCACCATAAGCACCCTCTGTCTGTTCACTCAGCGACCAATTTCGGTCAATATCTGAACGCAGAACTCCAACCTCAAGGCGAGTGTCAATAATCATAGTGTTGTCCTTGACCTTATCAGCCATAGTAACAAACACAGTGTCAGCATAACCACCATCGTAAATATTTTGAATAATGATACCATCGTGACCACCAGCCTTAGCCGCTTCAATGTACTTTCTGTATCTGCTAGGGCTGTAGTTCTGGAAGCCAGCATCAATAACCAGAGGGTTGTCATATCTATTAATAGAGCGTACCTGTCTATGAACAGACTCGTGACCATATTCTTTTTGAAGTTCTATCCCACTCTTATTTGTATCAAGAGCATAGCCTCTGGATGTCTTTATTTCACCAGAGAAGAACGCACCAACAGCGTCTTCAGCAGAGCCGTGTCTTCCACCAATACCAAACTTTTCTGGGTTAAATTCCTTTGAAGTAAGCAACTCAGCACTGTTAGTTCCGTGCGTAGCAACAACCGACACAGCCTTTCCTGTCTGGAACTGACTGTCATATGATTCACCAAAGAAAGTTTTAGCCATTTCGTCATAGCGAACTCCGTTCTTTCTAGAACTCTTGATGTACTCAAGCATTGCTAGACCCTGTGAGTTTCTGTTATCAAACGCAGTTTTTGCCCTGTCCATTGCAAGGCGAATGTCATTAGTTCTGTCAGTGCCTTGAAGGAGTTTAATTTCTTCAATGAGTGCTGAAAGTTCTTTGCCTCTTAGGTTAGGCTTAAGGCTTTCAAGTTCAGCAATCTTTCGTCTAATGATATCACCTCTTGCAATAACGGCTTCCGTTGCTTGCATAACTGTTTCTGGGTCTGACTGTCTAAGACGAATGAAACGCTCGTTGTAGTGTTCCTCACGAGTCTGACGAATGATTGTAGTTCCATCTGTTAATGCTCTTACTGCATCTGTTAGGAACACATCGCCACGCTCAAACGCCTGTGCTCTGTCGCTGTCTTGGAATACCTTAAATTGATTCTGGAAGTCTTGTTGAATCTTAGCACCACGCATTTGTCTGGCAGGAATGTCAGCCTGCTCTTTAGCGTAAGCCTTTTGTGCCGCTACTCCTGCCTTTTTAGTGTTATCAAATGTACCTAGATGTTTTCCGTCTGCATCATAGGCTTGCACCTTACCTGTGGTATTGTCTTTGCTGAGTTTATATCCAGACTCGTGAGTCCACATAACACCATTAGGGGTGTCTTCCTTAGCCATATCAGCAACCTTAAAGTTTGTGCTTAGGTCTTTGAAGGCATTTCCTAAATCAAAGTTCATACGCTGAGCCATATGGTCAACAGTAAATGGACTCATCAAGTCCATACGGAATGATGTCATTGAGGATGTAGTTCCTCTTGGGATTTCAGCAATAGGCTTATTCTGGAACGCTAAACTATCAGCCTTAGCAAGACCAAGCCATTGATGCATAATGTTTCTTCTTTCAGCACCATTGCCATCAAGTTGAGCCAGTGACGGAATCATCTCAGACGGAACTCTAGAAGTGTCATTGCCTGCCTTACTAGCGTTAGTTACATAATCTGCAAAGGCGGCATCAAAGTCACCTCTGTTGTCACCCCACAAGGCACGAACCTTGGGGTCAGCCCACAGGTTATTTCCTCTGACATCAATGACATTCATATCCAGTCCGTGCATAACCACGCTGTACCCATCTTTGCCAAATGAAATAGTGTGACCAACAGGAACAACTCTTCTTCTTGTAACAGGGACTTCGTCTCCAGTTAATCTAGGCTTGCTAGACCCAACTACAGCAGTCTCCTTGGTGTTGCCGTGGTACAGGAATCCAAACACATTTGGTTTAGTCTTGTCAGCAATAGACTCTTGAACGCTCTTAATGCGGTCAGCCATAGGTTGGCTGATGTGACCTTCCTTGACTAGGTGTACAAGTTCCTTGTCACTAAATGAGCCAGTGATATTTCCGTCTCCATCTGTTACAGATGTTCTATCAGCAGGCGGCAATTTAATCAAAGACTCAGCAACAGCCGCACCTTTCTTTTTGTTCTCCGCATCAATTTGTTCTTCCGTAAGTGTACGCTTAACTCCTGTAACAGGGTCAAACAAGGCGTGTAGACCATCCAGTCCCTGTCCGTGCATATAAGCAAGCCGTCCAGTTGCAGTCCATTCACCAAGGGCAAGTGCTCTTGCATTTTGGTTTGCTGAGTGAGCCTTGATGAAGTCGCTCATCAAAGCATCGAACGCAGGGTTTCTTACTCTGCTTCCCTTGCCAGCAGGCTGGAAAGCCGTTTCAATAGGCATCAGACTTCCATCTGCCTTTGTGCCAGTGAAGTCAAATGCAGGGTTAGCCTTGCCTCCCTTTCTTAACCAGTAGTCAGAAAGAGAATTTGTGGCATCAGTAATAAGCCCACGAATTCCAGGAATTTTACCTCCGTGGAATAAATAGTCTAGTGGCTTCCCCTCCAGCCATTTTTCAAAATAATAAGCACCGAACTCTTCTGTCTGGTGAAGTAATGTGTTTCTTTCGGACTCTGTCATCTTAGACAGGTCACCATTGTTTTTCAGATAAGAGTCGTGAGCATCTGAGACACCTTTCTTTATGTCAGCAATACGCTGTTTGTGTTGAGCGTCTGTCTCGCCTGCATTTTTAGGAATGTCATCGTAGTATCTGCTTGTAAATTGTTTGAACTCATTTGGGTCAATTTTACTTCCCTCTACACGAGTACCATTTACATCGAACTTTCCAAGCAAAGCACCTGTCCAGTCTCTAAGGAATCCATCACGCATCATTGTGGTCTTAAGTACTCCGTGGAATATCTCGTGAGCCATTGTGCTTGAACTTGCGTTGTCTCTATTAATGTGAATTGAAACAACACCATCTTTGTTAACAATGACACCACCTGCAATTTGTCTAAACACAGTCGAGCCAATGCCGTGACCTAGAATTGGGTTACCTTGGGCATCTAATGACCGCTGTCCAGTGGAAGGGTCTAGTATATAGCCTTCTGGGTCAAACCCTCTCTTCTTAAGACTAGCCTCAAAGTCGGCTACATTGCCCATATTCCATTCAGCCTTTGGTGCAATCACATCAAGACCACCATAGATTTGAAGAATAGCGGCTCGATGGGCTGGTGTCTTAGAGTTAGCCAATTCAAGGCTGAACTGCTCGTATCTGGCAGGGTTAAATTGTTTGTCGGTAACTAAGTTAAAGTGACCCTGTACCTCTGCTCTAGCCAACCTAATGCCTCCAGTAACATCTGCAAAGACACGACCCATACCAGCACCAACGCCACCAAGAGCCATACCAGCCCCAATGCCGTGTCCTAAGCCTTCCTCGCCACCGCTGAGATAGCCTAATCCACCACCAATGACTGAGCCGTGAGCCAGACCCTCTCCCATAGTAACTCCGTAGGCAAGCAATGGGTCAAACTTATCAATGATTTTTAAAACTCCTTTTGCGTGAGCAGAGAGTTGAACGCCTGCTCTTTCTGTGTCAACAATTGCTTGAGCCGCAAATGAAAGGTTTCCTCTTTTAAGTCCTTGGTTCATCATCTGATTTCCAAGAGCACCAGCCGCTTCTCCAACACCTCTAGCCGCACCACCTGCGATATATAGGTTAGAGATGTCTGAAACGATAGGCACTGAGTGACCAGCAATAGAAGCACCTGTGGTGGCTATCCCAGACAGTCTAAGCGTACCTTTGAGGTCAGCCGCAGACATACCAGTGGCACTTTCTAAGACTCCACCACCAACAGCGGCGGCTCGGTCAATAGTTCCACGCACAGCACCACCCATAAGTTCAATAGGAGCACCTACGGCATATTTAAGACCACCACCAATAACCGCAGATTTAATCATACCTGCTCGCATACTAAGGGCGGCTAGTTTTTCGCCCATACCTGCGGCTCTTACACCAGCAGACGCAACAGCACCAAATGGAATAAACAATGTAGGGTCAGCAATATAGGACATTGCTTGAGTGACATCGTGGTCAATAAGGTCTTTATCAACAACCAAAGTTTTTTCTCCTCTGGCAAGTTGTCCAGACTCTTTCATAAACTTACGAGCCTCTAGGAATTGCTGATATCCAGCATCTGAACCATTGCCAGCAATGGCATCTTTCATTCGGAACAACACGCTTGTAGGGTCAGCACTTTGAGCCATCATACCATAGAGGTTTCTTGTACCTTGGGAAAACGCCTCAATTAATGAAGGTGTCAATTTAGCCGTAGCCTCAAGAGGGTGGTCTAGAAACGCTCCACCAGCCTTGGCAATGTCTCCTAGAACAGCCGCCGCCCCAGCAGACATACCTTCAAAAATGTTAGATTCTTCAGTCTTGTGGTAATCAAGATACGACTGATATTCCTGCTTAGTAAGAACTAAATCCTCGTCTTGTTTAAGAGCAAGAGCCGCCTCACGACCAGTCAAAGGCTGTTGACCCTCTGACATAATCTTATTACGCTCCTCCTCACTGAGGGTGTTTAAATACTGGTCAGTATTGTAATTACCAGTGATTTGTTTATTCCTTTGCTCTTGTTCGTTACCGCCAACCGAGTAGTAAATATCGCCCATTTGTCTTTATTTAATTTGTTTATTTCTATTAGCAAGTTTAATATCTAACTTAGCCTGTTCAGATTGCTTTTCAGCACTTTTTCCAGCAGGTCTTAGTATAACCTTAATACCAGCAGAGTTCTTTACAAGGCTTGATTCGGCAGTAGCAAGAAGCGTTTCAAGTTTTTGTTTAGCAATCATATCCCAACTGAAGAACGCTGTTGGGTCACCAACTTGTTTTGCAATCATAGCGTGTTCAGCAAGAGCAACAGTTCCTGGCCCAACAGTCTTTATACGCAGAGCCGCTTTAAGTTCAGTCATCATAACCTCAGCCGCCCCGTGTTCTGCTTTTGGAATTGAGTGACCAAATTTATCAAACATAGCAAGAAGTTGAGGCACATATGTACGAATCTTGTCAACATCAGTCGCTAAGTTATCAAAGGCTTCAGCCTTCTTTTCGCCACCCTTAATAGAACCTAATGTCAAAATGCCAGAGTCTGGAATACGCTCCTCGTACTCAACCTTTCCAGTTGCTTGATTAACTCCACCATAGTTATAAAGACTTAATTCACTCTTTTCCTTTTCACTCATCTGTTTAACTTCTCGTGCAGGGGCAAGATGCCATCTTTCTCCGTCACTCCACATATCTCCAATGGCTGTCTTAACAACCTTAAGTTTAGACTCTGGATATCTATCTTCAAAAATCTTATCAAACGACATAGGTACTTGACCCTTAGTCTTGATAAACCAATCTTTGTATTCTTCTTTCTTTTCCTGCCAAGTAATTTCAACAGACTGGAATCTTTGACCAAGTGCAATGCCTGTATCGGAACGACCTTGAGCGTCATAACTAGGCTCAAGCACAGGCTCTTCTGGGATTGCTTCAACGGCAGTTGGTTGGCTCTTAACTTGTTGAAGTTGCTTAGCGGAAGCAACAGTTTCTCCAGCAATATTTTTGCTTACCGCACCAAGAGCGTCTCTTAGTTTTGTTATGTTTTCAGCCGTTAAGTTTTTCTTAATATTAATGCCAGCATCCTCAGCCGCTTTTTTAATGGCTTCAGCCGCAGGGGTATATTTTTCAACAATAGTTTCTGTTACTCTTGGTGAAGTTCTTCCCATTCCTGCACCTACATTGCCCATACCAGTTTCAAAATCTTGTGCTGTTGGATTTCTTAATTTCTCCTGTCTTTGTATATCCGTAAGAATAGCATCAACAGAAATAGCATTACCAGATGTAATTGCTTTATCTAGTTTAACTCTTGTTTCTTCTACTAATTGACTTCCAAGTGTTTTAAGTTTTAAATCTTGTTCAAAGATTGGGGTTTTTTCAGCAGTTCTACGCTCTGAAAGAATTTGTTCTACAGATTTTCCTTCTTTGCTTGTTTCTGGTTTAACCTGTGAAGCCCTAAGTGCATCGTACTTTTGTTGAACGGCAGAAGTGGTTGTATCTGTAACTGCATTAAGAAATGCTTCTTCAACACTAGAGTCACTTTCGCTGTACATTTCCTGTGTAGGAAGTTGTGCAAGTAAATCTAACTGCTTCAAGGTTCTAGCCTTGGTGTCTGGATTCATCTGCTCTGGCGTAGCATTACTGGTTTTCATTCTCCAGTGAGCAAGCCAAGCCTTCATATAGGCTTCTTTATCCGTGTTCTGGATGTCTGGGTTAGCCGCTAGGAAC
>Ga0247723_1002330_pt1 | contig 10203 bp, 7 predicted proteins | sample MSEWelMarce5H_FC_FD_189079 | JGI IMG/M metagenome (GOLD analysis project Ga0247723, IMG submission 189079) | Subsurface sediment microbial communities from gas well in West Virginia, United States - MSEEL Well Study Marcellus 5H_FC | ecosystem: Environmental > Terrestrial > Deep subsurface > Rock...
GTCTCCAAATCGGATAGGAGAGTGGAACGGAGAAGCTATGCCCTCCACCTGCTCAGTCGGTATTAACTCCCGAGGAGAACGGATTGGTAATAACCTGCAATCCCTGGGTTATACGATCCGATGGAAGATTGCTGATGAGCTGTCTTTCCATTATGGTGGGGTTAATCTGCCCATTCATCGCCTACATGAGCTGAAGAATCCGCCTATCCTCCTTATTAGCTGGGAGTAGACGACCCTTCCATCGTGGCCCCTGGCGACTCTAGCTGCATCTTGGCGATGTCATAGAGTTTGCCAGGGGTTATTTTTGATGCAGGCAGTGGGAGTTTGATTGCTTCAATCTTGGCAAGGCGATCAGCAACTGCCTCACTGCAAAACCACTCCTGCTGATTCTGCGATCTCCACCAGAATAAGAAGGCTTTGATGCCGAGCCAATCGTAGGTAAGCCCTACCAAGGCATCACAAAGGTCCACAAGGTACTCAAACTGTGCTACTGTGATATGGAAGTACACCACATCCCACTTGTAGTCGAGGTCAATGTGCTTCCAGCGCACTCCTTCATCTCGCTCAGAGGAGGACCAGCACTTGATCATGCGAGTTCCGGCTTCATTGGTGAGGGAGATGGTGGGGAAGGCCAGCTCAACGTGGGAGTAGGGTGAGCGAGATACTACAGAGATGCCCTTGGAGAATATTCTTCCATACCGGGCCTTGTAGAAAGCTACTCCGACTAGCACCTTATCGGAGGTAGAATTGTGCTTTGCCAAATCGCAGTTCATAGTGTTATTGTATCAACTGGGCGAGAATAGTTAACAAGGATTTTGTTTCAAACGGATAAGGAACGGAAATGATTAAACCAGTATTTGACAAGTTTGCAGACCCTTATTGTGGTAGTTGTGCCCTGGTGCAGTTGGGAGGAAAGCACATTGGGCCGGAGGGAAAAGGGACAAGTAGAGTGGCCATCTTTCATGATGCTCCTGGGGACAGGGAAGAGAAGGAAGGATTGCCGCTACGTCCAAGAGGGTCGAGTGGCTCGGTGATCGAAAGTGCCATTAAGCTGGCCAATTACACTCGGGAGCAATTTGTACTGAGTAATGTAGTTAGCTGTCGGCCTCCTGGGAATGAATTGGTAGGGAAACCCTATGAAATTGGGGCCATCAATTCGTGCAGTGGCCATGTGAATAGGGTGATCCAGGAATACAAGCCGACTGCGATATTGGCATTGGGGGATGTAGCCAGTGCGTTTTTTACTGGACTGAGTGGAAGGAAGAGGGGATCGTTAAATGTCCGAGGATACATTCAGGACAATATCAGGATGCCCTCTATTCCAGTTGTGGTAGCCCCTCATCCGGCATACATTCTCCATGCCAAGAAACCTGTGATGAGGAGGATATTGATTCACGACCTAAAGAGGGCAGTTACCTTGGCGGCAAAAGGGATGCCAGCTCGCCCTGATCGGCGGAAGTGGAACACCTTTTGCAGCGAGAGTGATTTGGAGTCCTTGTATCTGCGACTGAAGGCTGCGCCTGAGTTGCCGATCTTTGTTGATATCGAGACAGACTTCTCGATGGCAGAGGATGAGGATCGGTTGCGGGCTAATGACAATGGGGAAGCGTTCTTGAGCCGGAAGGAGGAGGACTTTGAAGGGACACTGCCAGGAGTGTTGACTTCTGAGGAGGAAGAGGAAGAAGGTAATTCCCTTACGAATGAGGAAGCGATCTGGGCCAGCATCACCAAGAAGAGTAACATTACCAAAATTCAGTTTGGGAGTATTTGGCCTGGGGAGATTTGGGTTAGCTATTGGGACAATAGCCTGCGGTCGGAATGGGCTAAGAAGATCATCGCACTGCCTAATGTGAAAATTGGTTGGAACAGTGACAATTTTGACGCCCCCTTGCTGAGGGCACATGGGGCACAATTTGATAGGCACCACTTGGATTTGATGAATCTGTTTCACCGCTTCCAGCCAGACTACCCAATGGCCTTGCAGTCGGCTACCTCCTTCTACTGGTACGAGGCAGAGCCGTGGAAGCATCTCAATCAGGCCGGAGATGGTATCTATGAGTGTTATGATATTGGCTCCATGCAGAATATCATGCCCTCTCTAATGAAGCAGGTCGAGCAGGTGGGGGTGACAGGAACCTTCTTCCGGCAGGACCTCCCCTTTAAGGCGTTTCTGAATGACATCTGCATGACGGGGTACCCAATCAATGCGGAGAAGCAGAAGGAATTTGGTAATTACCTTGGGACGGAAGAACAGCGACTTGCCAAGGAAATGCAGTGCCTTGTGCCGGAAGAGTGTAAGAATTTTCACCCCAAGGAAGGGTATAAGAAGAAGCCGAAGGAAGATGGCAAGTATCCTGAAGGGTATGTGTATGAAGATTTGGTGGAAGCAGAGTTTGTTGTCAAGGAGGTGGTGAATCGGACTGAGGGATTACTAGCGAGTTCGGGGAAATTGATGGCTGGGGTGAAAGCAGAGCTGTTGGCCCGTTACGATGACAAACAAGTGGAGGAGCTAGACCCCAACGTCGCGAAGTGGTTTAAGAAGAAGAAGGTGACCACTGGCCGACTGATAACTGAGAAGCGGTGGGCCTTCAGGAAACCCTTCAACGCCAACAGTAGTGACCAGTTGTTGAATTACATCCGATACCGCTGCGAGGAAGAGGAACGGGTACAGCCATTCAAGACCAAGCGAAGATGGTACATCCCGGAACATCCCTCGCAAAAAGGAAAGCCAACGACCGGAGTGAAGGAGCTGGAACGACTGGGCCGGGCGACAGGAGATCAGTTTCTGCTTGGGTTGCCTGCTTATCGGAAGATTGTGAAGTACCAGTCCTTTACCAAGGGGGCCTGGGTTCCCAACCCTCACACAGGGCGAGTACATGCAACGCCGAAGTTGTCACCAGCAACCGGGCAGATCGCAATGCAAGACCCTAATATCCTGCAAGGGCCGAAGCATGGAAACACAGAACTGGAGAAGCGATTAGCGCATCAGTGGCTGGGAGTGATCATGGCACCTCCTTCCCATCGGTGGGTGATCATGGACTTTGCCGGATTCCATGCCGCGACAACCGGGTTTGAAGCGCACGATCCTACCTATGTAAGGGCTAGCAGGTTGGACATTCACGGTATCTTGGGGTATGTGAATGAAAAGTTACCTAACTATGAGCGCATTATCGAAGGGCTAAAAGATGAGCGACTGATGAGTGATGCTGAGATTCTGGATCGAGTTAAGACTTGGGCCAGGAAGGAAGTGCCGGGATTCAAGGAGCGTCGAGATCAGCAGTATAAGAGAACGGTACTGGGGGTGCAGTTTGGTATGCGGCAGTGGAAGATGGCCAAGTTATTCCCAGAGCAGTTTACCTCCCCAAAGATTGCTGAGAAGATCATCACAGCAGAGCAGTATATCTGGCCGAAGGTATTTCAGTTTCAGGACAAGATCACTCACACCGCCGACATCGAGCATAAGTTGGTTAGCTTGTATGGGCATATCAGGTGGTTCTGGGATGTGTTCACATGGAAATGGCAAGAAGATAGGTTGCTAGACGCTGGTGGCAAGTTGGTGAGGAAACCGGGGGAAGACAGCGAAAAAGCTAAAGCCTTCCTACCCGCCAACGACGCCTTTGGGCATGTGAGAGACATTGCAGTGTGGATGTATGAGAGAGGTTTGCACAAGAAGTATCAGACCGTCAACAACATTCATGATAACTTAGAGTCTCTTGTCCCTTCTAAGCTGGTGGAAGAATACATCCACGTCATTGGCAGTCGAGCGCAGGCCCCTAATTATACGCTGAAAAATTCTACATTCCCCTACATGTGGTTTGGTGTAGAATTTAAGACAGGGACTGATGGAGGGGCGCAAAATGACTTGCAAGAAGTAAAGTGGTGGAAGCAAGAAGAGACTAAGATAATTGACATGGAGATCACTGATAAACTCGAATGGAGGTCGGCTGTTGAGCAATCCCTTAGAGCTGTCTACCTTAGAGATGCCGGACTGGTTATCTGATGGACAACCTGCTGGCACCCATGTTACGGAAAAAGGGTACTTACGCATCCATGCGCGAGGCCCTTACCGTAACTGGTACCATCATCGCCAGGTGATGCAGGAGATGGTTGATGTGTTTTGTTTTTACGGGACACAGGTGCTGAAAGACCCTAGGTTTACCGTACATCACCTGGACCATGTGAGGACAAATAATCAGCCAAACAATTTGATACTGCTGGACAAGCCTATTCATGATTGGTTGTCAGCTAAGCACGGGTGGGCTAAGTTGCGGCGGAGTTTGAGTGAAGAGGAAGTAGAGGAGCTAGAAAGAAATGCAAGAGAAGTTTAACAACAGTGCCGTAAGGAAGACATGGAGAAAGGCCTTCCGAGATCGTTTTAAGAAGGCAACCCTAGATGACTTGGCCGTGATCCGGCAGTTTGTATTACTGCTGGAGCCGGACACGGCAACTCGCTCTCTGAGAATGGAGGCAGTACTGGATGAGATTGGGAAACTAGAGGCAAATGTCCCGTTAAAGGGGTCTAACAAAGCTCACACAACTCATCGAACAGAAGAGGGATACCAATATCGTAGGCTGTCTAACGGGCAGGAGTAAGCCCTGGTTAGGGCTTACTATGATTTCCCCAGGGCAGGGCGTGTCGGAAGAAATCCCACAATGGGATCACAGATGCTCCAAGTGCGGTGGCAAGTACTGCAACAATTCGATGCGCCCATTTAAGGTCGTTGGTTAGGATTTGGAGAAGTCTTATTGTCTTCTCCTGTTCTTCAATGGCCTTATCCAGCTTCTTCTCAAAGTTGGTTAAACGACCGTCTAGGTGGGTGATATTAACCTCAGCCCGGATAACTCTATCACGGGCCGTGTTGTTTGCTGACTCATTCATTGATGGCCTTACGCTCCGTTTTAGTGCGGCTATAGATACGTTTCCGCTTGTTAGCTTCAACTTCTGGCCCCCTTACCCAGACTCGTGCATCTGTTCCAACCCTATCGGCAAGGTCCCTAGCAAGAGTTTGGTCGAGGCCCTTACTTAAGTATGACTGGAGGTAGGCTGAACTGGGGGCCATACTTTCCACAAAAAATTGCGCCCTCGTAGCGAGGCCAGGATTGGCCTCTGCCCATTCCTGGGGAGTCATCCCCTGGCTAGCTGCCAACAACGCAATGGCGGGGTTCGCAATCGCTCGGGATTGGCGAGATTTGGTGAAGATGTCTCCTCCGTGCTGGAGATCGACCCCGGCAGCGGCCTGTCCCGCCGGGCCAATGATTGGAATGTTTGATAACGCCTTGCTGGGGTGCAAGAAGGAGTCATAGGGGAATACAGTTTCGGTAAGGGATTTGAACCATTCCCCTGCTGCATCTTGTAGGAGGGATGGGGATAGGTTCTTATTCTTATGCCATCCTTCAAAGGCTGCTTCCATTGCAGCGATGGCGGGGTAGGCAGGTTCTGGCACGAGGACATCGAATCGAGTTGCCTTTACCCGCCCCTTGTCATCGACATCTCCTTTGGGATCAACATAGATGGCACTGGTGGTCCTAGTGCGAGAGTCAATGGAGGAGTACAGCTCCGCTCTTATTGGATCGCTGTAGTTGTAGAGGAGCAGAGACAAGCGAGGGGCGAGAGCAACTCCCATCTTGCCCAGGTAGTTGGGGTTTATCCCTTTCACACTTCCCTTACTTGGCTCTGTTGCATAGTGATATGCGCTCCAAAGTCCTTGATGATTGGCATTGAAGTAGGGTTCAAACATCTCCGCGTAGATAGCTAACGCCCCTCGTCGAGAGAAGTCAGTGGTGGAGTTGGCAGCATCAAACTGGGCCAGCTTCTTCGCGTTGTCTGGGGACAATCCCCTCTTAATTGCGGAGTCATAAGAGGAGCGATAGTTAGCCAGTCGATTGGTTTCTTCCCACACTCCAAAGAAGTTCTCAGCCCCTTCCCATAATTGAGAAGCAGCTTCGAGAGGTTGTTTGATTGTTTTGGTATTGTACGGCTGGCCTTTGACTAGTTTAGTCACTTCCTTAACAGGGTCAGTAAAGGCAAACCGAATCTTGCTCCCCAGTGAGTTGTTGGAGGCAATTGCCCCGGCAGAATGTTGGGAGGTGGAGCGCAGAGTTTCTGCATACTTGCCAGCAACCCCGCCTTCTACCATGTCATCAAAGTAAGGAGCTAATTTGGAGGTTATTCCCCTCATTACAGGAGACTTATCTTTACCAACCTGCTTAGCGGCCATGTAAGCAGCCGCCCCTGGCAAGTCCATCAAATACTGCAATGCCTGCTTCCCATCCCTCGCGTTCATGAGAGAGGTGGATACATCCCTCATAGGAGCAACTGCGATAGCGTAGCGTGGGTTGAACGGGCCTGTCATGGCCATCTTGCGCATCCGCAGAGCACTTCTCATTGCCCGTAGTCCGATGCCTAGTCCGGTTACTGTGTATGGATTCACCTCTCCTGTCTTCTGAATGTGAATTGCATCTTCAAGAGGCATCTCAAGAAATTGCTTGACCCCATTCTGCTTCAGCTCAATGCCGGGCACCCCCTTTGGCGGCGGTTCCCCAATGGGATATGCCTTCCATCCAGGCACTTCATATCCCAGGGCAGGCCGGGCCGGGAATCCTTGTTTAGTAACAGGCATGGCCACCTGAACCATGCTCTGCGCCAGCTCATTCATGGCAGATTCTTGATTGGTCTTCATCCCATGCTGGCCGAGTAGGTCAAGAGGGTTTAACGTCTCTCTTTCCAATGTGTTGGCTTGGTGCTTTAGGACGGTGCTGTTTGGTTTACCTGCGAAGGGGTTTAGAGGGGTACGTCCCCCGGCCAAGTACAGTGCGAGGTCATCTTCATCCGGGGAGGTGGCAGGTTTGTTGGGGACGTGATAAGGATTTGAATTGCGAAGGGCGTCATAGGAGTTCTTTGAGATCAAGCCTGCCTTCAATCGCCGTTTAGCGTACTCATCCATTAGTGACCACACCTTTGTAGCCCGGTCGAAGTAGATTGGTTCCAGCTCCTTAACCAACTTCAAGTTGTCTTGAATAATCTCCGCAGTGGCCTTTGAGCCTCCTTGCGGATTGAATCTTTCAGGCGGGTTATATGGCTTACCTGCCGCCAGCGCCCGTTGGTAATCGGTCAATTCACGCTTGGCGATAAGGTATTGCCCGAAATGTTCTAAGCTCTCCCCTTTTGATGGGTCAATTGTGGGGAGAGCGTCAGTAACTCCTGTTTTATTCAGCAACTGCTGGGTAGCAGGATCGGGAGAGCGCACTTGCCGAAGTTTGTTCTCCGCATCAAGGAGAGGGATGAGGACCTTTTCCTCCACCTCAAGATCGGTAGTAGGGCCTTTAGCCCACTCCTTTTCTGTGTGAGCTTTCTTTAACTTACTCATCACAGGTCCCATAGTATCAATCAGATTGGATTGATACTTCTTCTTACCGCTATCCACCATCTCTCCCCACTTGGAAGGAGTCTGCACCAGCCCCGCTTGGGAATCCCTACTCGCCACCCGCCGAGCTAACTCATCCTGCACGCCCTGGCTAATGTTATTCAACTGTTGCGGAGTGGAGGATGCTGCCTTGCGGAAGAGGGATGTGCCAATGGCTGCTCCCAAGGAGCTGCCCCCTAACCGCCCACTCTCTAGTGCCAACTCTTGATACTCGGGTGCCCCTCCAGCCATCTCGACCAGCTTCTTCCCGCCCTGCCCAACTACCTCACCTCCTACATACCCAAACGCAAGTGCCTTAGCAAGGTCCTTGCCAATGGTAGCGATAGGGACACCTTTCGAGGCAGCATACATACTAACCGCAGGAATTGCGGCCACTGCCACCGGAGTAAGGGCAGTTTGAGTGCCCCTCATTATCTTAGTAGCCCCCTTCGCTCCAGCCGGAGTGAATAGCCCTTTCAGACTATCCTCTTTATCGACGGCATCATAGAGGTCAGTTACACCGCTCCATGCTTCCTTAGCCCCGTCCACAGGCATGGAGATAATAGAGCTAAGCCAGTCCTTCTTAACAGGCTCCTTGGTAGGGGCGGCAACCGAGGCGGAGGGAGGAGCTGCCCAGTTCTTCTTGATAGGCATTACTTGATCTTCCTAATCTCAACCATAGGATCGGTAGGATCATCAGTAATGCGGCGGATCATCCACCCAGGCATGGCGGTAATTCCATGCCAAGTCAAGAGAGGTAACTTAGCAGAGTCATTCAACTCTCCCTTCACCTGCTCCGCAGTATTGGAAGGAAGTGCCTTTAAGATATCCTCTACCACAGTATCCCCATCCCGAGGCCGAAGGACGCGCCCATATTCAAACGGAGCCAACCCCCTTCCCTGTTCAATGAGTTGCTTGGCCTTATTGTTCGCCTGCATTGAGGTGATGTCATTCGCCGTCTTACGGCCATAGTAGTAGGTTCGATCTTCTGGAGTAACCGGAAGTCCTTGATTGATATTGGCTTCGATGGTTTGGAAGCGGGTGTCAGCAAGCAAGTCGGACAGGAGTTTGGACTTGATGGAGGTGAACTCTTTTTTGATCCCTTCTTCCTGTTGAGTGGACCAATTCCCATTGCCCTTAGCCCGTGACAGGGCGGCGGCATTGGCTCGAATCTTTGCTACATCAATCGCTGCTTTGTTCCTCCCCGTAGCAATTGTCTCGCGGGAAGTGTTTTGCCCAGCGGCAATTCCCTCCTTAGAAGTGTTATTCATCCCCGCCACTACAATCGGGGTGACCAGTTTCTTTCGATCATCCAGTGGGGGAAGTAGGATGAACTTTCCAGGATATGCCGCTGATGGCACTCTTCGCCCACCTTTTGCAATGTGCTCTGACACTGCCTCCGGGCTAAGTCCATCCTCAAGATAGGCATTACCCTGATACTGAGTAAGATACTTCAACTCATTGGCAAGGGCAGTCTGCCTCTTCTGCTCCGTAGCAAAAGCATCACTCTCAGCCCGAGTCTTGGCCATCTCCATTCGCCCCTCAGCAGACAGGCGACGACCTTCAATATTGCCGTAGGTATCCAGCTCATCTTGAGCGGACTTAACAACTTCCCCCTGAGACTTGACCTTCCGGCCCCAATCTTCCACCTTCCTATCATAAGGCCCTTGCATAATGGCCTCACCCACCTGCATGGCGCGAGGTACAGTACTCGCCAGATTGCGCGAATCGCTGTACCCAATGGCTCCGCCGACAGCGCCAGCCAGGATAGACCGCCAAAGGCCCGGTTTGTTCCTCTCCGGCACCCCAGCTACTACGCTAGCGTAGTCCTCTTGCGCCTTTTTATACCGATTGTGGATGGCATCCAACTCCTGATTAGACTTGGCCGTGCGCTCCGCAATCTGCCCCATCTCTTGATCTCGATAAGAGGGCAAGGTGGGAATGGAGAAGCCAGAAATAACCGGAACACCCGCTTCCGGTTCAGTAACATCAACAACAACATTATCCCGCTTCTTCTGCTTCCAAATCGGGTTATCAAACGTGCCAAAGAAAGGGACAGTAGGTTTGTCCCCTCCAAAGTTGTCCATCATGATATAGGAACTCTTATCCTTACCCAAGAGCCGATCTAAAAAGTCGCTCATTATTTGCCTCCCAAGTATGCGCCAGCGATTCCAGCCCCTACTCCCAGGATCTTGTCAAACAATCCAGGCTTAGCTCCTTCAGCTTGGCGAGTACGGTCATTGTTATTCATCAAAGTGCCCGCAGTGTTGAGATTGGATGTAGCCCTATCTCTACCCCGCTGGCCCCAATCTCCTTGTTGAGTGCCCTGATTGCCCAGCCAAGTGGCCCCTGCTGTCCGGTCAGTTCGCCGGGCATCCGCAAAGTTTTGATTGTTCCTCGAACGCCGATCATAGATGGCGCTATTACGATCATATCGCTGTTGAGAGTTGTAAGTGCGGGCCTGTCGATTGGCGTCTACCACTCGTCCAGCCCGGTCTGCTTGAGTCTGCTCGCCATCTCTCTCAAGATTGACTCGGTTGTTGGTATCCTGCCAGGCGGTGTCTAATTCCTTATCCGCGATATCCCCTTCAATATTACTTCTACCTGTCCGATAGTTACTGGCCTCATCTACCCGAGCACCTCCCATCCTATTCGCAGCATCATACCGAAGGTTGGTGCGATTACCCTCTCCTGCAACTCGACGATCTTCAATGCCACTCTCAGTGTCAATGCCCAGTCCTGCCAGCCACTTTGCAGCCTCAGACTGCTGGCCTGCAAAGTCTCGTATACCACTAGTCTC
>Ga0247723_1002331_pt1 | contig 10202 bp, 4 predicted proteins | sample MSEWelMarce5H_FC_FD_189079 | JGI IMG/M metagenome (GOLD analysis project Ga0247723, IMG submission 189079) | Subsurface sediment microbial communities from gas well in West Virginia, United States - MSEEL Well Study Marcellus 5H_FC | ecosystem: Environmental > Terrestrial > Deep subsurface > Rock...
CATATAACGTATTAACATCTTTAGTACCTATAAGATCATATTCAGATTGAGTTAAAGTTACTATTTTAGTTACTTTAGGAGTAGATGAATAAGTATCTGATGTATTGGTAATAAAATCAGCAGTTGATGGTGTAGTACCTTGATTTCCTTGAGGTCCTAAAATACCTTGAGGACCCTGGTTACCTTGAGGACCTGTAGAACCTTGAGGACCTGTTGGACCTTGGTTTCCTTGTGGTCCTTGATTACCTTGTGGTCCTGTAGGACCTTGAGCACCTTGAGCACCTGTATTTCCTTGGAAACCTGTTGGACCCTGATTACCTTGAGCACCTTGTGGTCCTAAATTACCTTGAGGTCCTAAATTACCTTGAGGTCCTTGATTACCTTGTGGACCTTGACGACCTTGTGCGCCTTGTGGACCTACAATACCTTGATCACCTTGTGGACCTGTTGGTCCTTGACGTCCTTGGAAACCTTGTAAACCTGTAGGACCTTGGTTTCCTTGGAAACCTTGAAAACCAGTTGGACCTTGATTTCCTTGTGGACCAATTGGACCTTGATTTCCTTGTGGACCTATAGGTCCCTGATTACCCTGCGGACCATTAGGACCTTGATTCCCTTGTGGACCAGTTGGTCCTTGATTTCCTTGAGGACCTTGATTACCCTGAGGTCCATTTGGTCCTTGGTTACCTTGGAAACCTTGTAAACCTGTAGGTCCTTGATTGCCTTGGAATCCTTGGAAACCTGTAGGTCCTTGATTACCCTGAGGACCATTTGGTCCTTGATTACCTTGAGGTCCTTGGTTACCCTGTGGGCCTTGACGTCCTTGAGCACCTTGATCACCAGTTGGTCCTTGGTTACCTTGCGGTCCTTGACGACCTTGGAAACCTTGTGGACCAATTGGACCTTGGTTACCTTGGAAACCTTGAGGACCTGTTGGACCTTGGTTACCTTGGAAACCTTGTAAACCTAATGGACCTTGATTACCTTGTGGTCCTAATGCTCCTTGAATACCTGTTGGTCCTTGATTTCCTTGAGGTCCTATTGATCCTTGCAATCCCGTTGGTCCTTGATTACCTTGTGGTCCTTGATTTCCTTGAGGGCCTTGATTTCCTTGAGGACCTTGGTTACCTTGGAAACCTTGTAAACCTAATGGACCTTGATTACCTTGTGGTCCTAATGGTCCTTGATTACCTTGGTTACCTTGGAAACCTAGTGGACCTTGATTACCCTGTGGGCCATTCGGACCTTGATTTCCTTGATTACCTTGTGGGCCATTCGGACCTTGGTTACCTTGAGGGCCTTGGTTACCTTGTGGACCTTGACGACCTTGAGTACCTTGATCACCTATAGGGCCTTGATTACCTTGAGGTCCTTGGTTTCCTTGTGGGCCTTGATTACCTTGAGCACCTTGAGGTCCTAATCCTTGTGGACCTTGGTTACCTTGAGTTCCATTAGGACCTTGGAATCCTTGTGGGCCTTGAGCACCTTGGAATCCTTGTTGACCATTAACACCTGTACCTACACCAAATGTAAATATAGCATTACCTGTTTCTGGAGTTTCAAAAGTAATAGTAGTCTGATTGATTGTATTACTAGTGATTGAAGCAGGAATAAGTACTTTATTACTACCATCATATACAGTAATAGCAGGATATGCTACTTGTAAATTATGATTAATTGTCCAAGTACTACTAGGAGTAGATTGAGTATAAAGATAAGCATTACCAGTAGTTTGTCCTGCTGGACCTTGAGTTCCTGGTGTACCTTGTGGACCTTGATTTCCTTGTGGACCCTGGTTACCTTGAGGACCTGAAGGTCCTTGATTTCCTTGAGAACCAGTTGGGCCTTGATTTCCTTGCGGTCCTTGATTACCTTGTGTTCCAGTAGGACCTTGATTACCTTGAGAACCAGTTGGGCCTTGATTACCTTGTGGACCCTGATTACCTTGCGGTCCTAATATACCTTGTAAACCTTGTAAACCTTGTGGTCCTTGATTACCTTGAGGTCCTTGATTACCCTGTGGACCTTGAACACCTTGTGGTCCATTTGGTCCTTGATTTCCTTGATTTCCTTGAAGACCTAATGGACCCTGATTACCTTGTGGACCATTCGGTCCTTGATTACCTTGAGGTCCTTGATTTCCTTGAGGACCAAGTGGACCTTGGTTTCCTTGCGGACCTTGATTTCCTTGAGGTCCTTGGTTTCCTTGAGGACCTTGATTTCCTTGAGGTCCTTGGTTACCTTGTGATCCTGTTATTCCTTGAGGACCTAACGGACCCTGATTTCCTTGTGGGCCTTGATTTCCTTGAAAACCATTTGGACCTTGATTACCTTGAGGACCGTTTGGACCCTGATTTCCTTGAGGTCCTAATGGTCCTTGATTTCCTTGAGGACCATTTGGTCCTTGATTACCTTGTGGACCCTGATTACCTTGGAAACCTGTTGGACCCTGATTACCTTGTGGGCCATTTGGACCTTGGTTACCTTGAGGACCTTGATTACCTTGGAAACCGGTTGGACCTTGATTTCCTTGAGGTCCGTTTGGACCCTGATTTCCTTGAGGTCCTTGGTTTCCTTGAGGACCTTGATTTCCTTGAGGACCTTGACGACCTTGTGCACCTTGATCACCTGTTGGACCTTGATTACCTTGTGGACCTTGATTTCCCTGAGGTCCGGTTAAACCAGTAGGACCTTGGTTACCTTGAGGACCTTGATTTCCTTGAGGTCCTTGGTTTCCTTGGAATCCTATTGATCCTTGAGCACCTTGATCACCTGTTGGACCTTGGTTACCTTGAGGTCCTTGACGACCTTGAGCACCTTGAATACCTTGTTCTCCAGCTAAACCTTGTGGTCCTAAATTACCTTGAGGACCTTGGTTACCTTGCGGTCCTTGATTTCCTTGAACACCTTGAGGACCAATTGGTCCTTGATTTCCTTGTGGTCCTAATGGTCCTTGATTTCCTTGAGGTCCTTGACGACCTTGAAAACCTTGAAATCCATTAGGATTTCCATTTAAAGTTAATGAACCTGTTATATTTAATGAACCGGTTACATTTAATGAACCTGAAATTATAGCTGAACCAGTATAAGGAAAGGCATCAGCATATCCTAATAGATAAGAAGCAGTATAAGCATATGATGAAGATTGAGCACGTGAAGAACTCACCGCCCAACTCGAAGTTCCAAATAAACTACCAGTAAATGAAGGAGAAGTAACCGATGAGGTTACTATTAAAGAACCACTAATTGTGGAGCTGCTTTGCGCGATTATACCATTCCGCGCTATAAATTCATATGCCATATTATTCTTTAGTTCACTTTCCCTAAAGGGGGTCCGTTATAAATATACAACTCTATATGCTCTTCCACTAGGATCGGCCGCCTGTAATTCATTAGCTTTATTTATAGCTTCTGTTTCATCAGCATATTCATAAATCGGATCTTCAGGATTTAATCTAGCCACCCAAATCATATTATTTCCAGGAATAAATTCCATTTGTACTTGATACATATTATATTAAATTTATTGTTGATTTAAAATTCCAGTTTCCTGTTGCAAATACTCCAGATACTACTATAAATCCATTGCTTAATGTAGCATTCAATACTGCTCCTGAAGTATTACCAATATCAACTGTTGAATTATCCATATATTGAATATTATTTCCACTCCAAACTGCTGTAAACTGACCTGCTCTAGCATTTGATGCTGAAGCTAAAGTGTAGTTATAGAAAGCAGCAGTATAAGAACCTGTCAAATCATTAGTTAAAGCATTAGTTCCGGCAGCAGTTATTAGTATATTTTGATTTCTTAATAACGATTGAGATATTAATAATGAACCTGTAATTCCGAAACTACCAGATACACCAATAGATCCACTTACTTCACTCATTATTGAGTTATCAATATGATTATCACCTACTGATTTAACAATTCTTCCATCTGTTAAGAAAGCTTCACTACCTAAAGAACCAGTATTTTCAGGACCAGCAATTAATACACCTCCAGTAATTGAAGATCCAGAAGCATTTTGATATACCCATACATTTCTTAAACTATCCCAAGCTAATGATGCTGTTGCTAAGTGAGATAATGAACCTGAATCATAAACTTTTAATCCTCCGAATCGTTCAGCAGGTTCAAATACGTTAACTGATATAAATGAAGCACTTAATGCTAATTGAGATGCAGTTACATAAACAAATGATGCTGTTCCTAATACATTTAAATTACCTGTTAAAAGTAATGAACCTGATATTGTTTGGTCACCAATAAATGTATTAGATCCCGTGGTAATAATTGAACCACTTGTAATACCTGCAATAGATGTAGCATACGATGCTGTTATAGCATATACTGCCCAACTCGCGGTTCCTAATAATGAAGAGGTTACACCTTGAGTTACATTTAACGAACCTGATATAGTTTGGTTACCTAAAAATGTATTAGAACCGGTTGTAGCAAATGAACCACTTGATAAACCTCCAACACTATCGGCAAAAGTAGCATAAGAAGCAGTTAATGCTTGTCTAGCATATGATGCTGTTCCTAATAATGAACCAGTAAATGATGTTGCGTTTAATGAACCTGTTAATCCATATGAACCAGATAATTGATTTGTATGTCTCCAAACTCCAAAAGAACCACTTGGAACAAATGTCCATAAATCTCCAGCATCATATATACCACCTCGTTCTACTGTACTTAAATCAGCAAAATCTAAAGGTTGTTGAACTGATACATATATAATTCCACTTCCACCAGGACCAGCTTTAACAACTTGTCCTATAGGAATAACTTCATAAGGAGCAGGTAATACAATATTTGTATATTGTCCTGGTGTTGTTGAGACATATATTGTATCACCATCATTATATGCTGATGTATTTAATCCTCTTACTAAACCTTGTGTTGTAATATAACCAAATGTACTTGCTTCAATAGTATGAGTAGCAACACCTAGTATTTGATTTACTAAATTAGCAGCTCCAGATACTGGTAAAGCTGTAGCTAAAACAACTTCAGGATGGTCTCCATGAGTTCCTATAATTCTTACAGGAGAACCATTCAATATAGAAGCTGTAGTATCATTAAATACTCTTGTCCAGTTTTCTTGACCTACTTGTAGAGTTACATCTGCTTCAGCATTGTAAACTCCTAAACATCCTTCTGTATTATCCCAAAATACTCTTCCTGATTTCCAAGCAGGTACTGCAGATCCAGTATTAAAATCAATATAATCAACATCATTTATTGAACCTGATATAACAATATTTTGAGCGTATGAAGCTGTTAATGCGTATGAAGATGTTGTAGCTCTATTAGCAAATGATGCTGTTCCTAATAATGAACCGGTTATAGATGGAGAAGTAATTGAACCCGAAACTGATACTGAACCAGTGAATTGGTGTGTATTAGTTATTAAAGAACCAAACTTAGTTGAACCCGTAACAAAATCGGTTGATGATGTTATTGTTTGAGCTATAATTGTTTGTGCTGTTAACGTACCTCTTACTGTAAAGTTATCAGCTGTTGATGCCGTTGAAGCAAATGATGCACTTACTGCGTTTAAAACATATGATGCAGTATTAGCGTTTGATGCTGTAATAGCTTGAGTGGCAAATGATGCACTTACTGCGTTTAAAACATAAGAAGCAGTATTAGCGTTTGATGCTGTTAAAGCTTGAGTTGCGTATGATGCAGTTAATGCCGTTGAAGAAAATGATGCACTTACTGCATTCAGAACATAAGAAGCAGTATTTGCATTTGAAGCAGTTAAAGCTTGGGAGGCATATGATGCTGTTCCTAATAATGAACCTGTAAATCCGGTAGAAGTTACACTTCCTGATATTGCTAATGATCCTGTTATAGTATGAGCATCTGTAATTATATTACCTAAACTAACACCGGTTTGAAGTACTCTAAATTCTTGAGAACCTGAGAATCCAACTATTAAAGAACCAGTAAATGATGATGAACCGGATACTATTAAGGAACCAGTTAATGTAGCACTACCTGAAATATCTAAATTAGCATTTAAAGCTGTTTCTTTACCAATACCGACTTTAGATTGAGATACAAATAAGACTTTTTGGCCGAATTGCCCCATTCGAACAGTATTGTCTGAGAACGCCTCCATGATTGGCATTCCTGAAATATCTTTGACTGCAAATAATGAACCGGAGAGAGAATCAGTTATAGAGAATAACTGACCTTGGGAGCCTTGTACGTCTAACAGAACCGAACCCGACCCGTTTACAACGAGGGATTTTCTTACCTTGAATTCATTTGCCATAGTGTATTATCCTTTTTTCATTGTCCAAAAGGTTCGACAATAAATATTAATAAGTTGGTTTAATTATAAATTGAAGCGAGCTTTTTGCCCGTTATAGTTTTGTAGTATTTCTAATGCTGAGAGGGCTCTATTATATACTCTAGCATAAAATACTGTACATTGAGATTGAGCCCACCCACCTTGAGAATATCCTCCAATTTTAATACTTGTAGATGAAGATACAACAGGAGTAGTATAAGTAGTACTACCTACTAATAATCCATTTCTATAGTATGTATTTTTTAAATTTTCATATACAGCAGTAACTACATTAACTGAAGAGTAACTAATAGTACTACTAGCATTATCATAAAAAGTATTAACAGAATTAGCATATCCTTGAGATATTACAGCATTACCATTAATACCTAAACTAAATCCATCAGATAAATACCCGCTCCATCCCATTAATCCAGATAAAGGTACTATACTTCCTGTAGCAGGGATAAAAGCAATTTCATATGTTGTTGCTCTTGTTGATGGAGAAGGTACTGTTATATTGGTTGAAGTATATTGATTTGTAGATAAAAATGTGATACCACCATTGCTAGCAGGACTGTATGTTGGGGAACTTTGTAATGTTCCATTTAATTCAGTTCCACTCAAATCATTCCAAGTAGCCCCACTTCTAGGATATGATTTAGTATTTGCAGCATCTAATGCTAGCACTAATCCATCTGTTGCTATATTTGAACCTCCAATAGTTGCCATATTAATTTAAGTTAAAACGGGATTTTAATGCATTATAATTCTGCAATTGTTCGGATGTTGTTAATTGTCTATTGTACATATAAACACAAGATATTTTTCCTTGAAATCCTCTACCAGGCCACCCACTAGCTCCTAAATGATAAGCAAAATTAACAGGAAAATTTACTCCCTGATTAGTTCTATACCCACCAAACACATTCCAACCAGAAACTAAAATATTTGAAACTACTCCATTTCTATAATAAGTTGTTGCTGATGGATTAGCCCAATCGTTTGTATCTCCTGGATTTCTTGTTGTTACATTCCATGGGCCAGTTCCATTAACTCCTTCAAATCTTAAACTATTATCCTGTGATGCACTATTAGGTCCATCAGAAATTAATCCAGCTAAAGTAGAGCCGGCAGAACGAGTAAAATCAGGTTGAAATGCTATAGTTACATCTAAATAATTTTGGCTTATCGAAGAAGAAATATAATTTGAATCACTAGCAGTATCAAAATTAAAATAACTTTGGGGACCAGCATTAACAAAAGATATACTTCCTGTTATATTTCCATGTGCTTCCTTCCCTGATAAGTCATACCATGTTGTTCCTGTACCAGAATAGGATTTAGGATTAGCTGCATCTAATGCTAATATTAATCCATCCGTAACTACATTTGGTCCTCTAAAAAAAGCCATATTATAACAATCTAACTAATGAACGAACAGACCAAGCTGAACCTGAAATACCTGCTTGTAATACTATATTACCTGAACTTATTACTGCTTGTAAAGTAACTGGTGCTGTACTTCCATTCACATCTGCTGTATAGTTTTCAAACCATTCTACTGATGATCCTCCCCAAGTTGAATATAATGTACCTGCTCTTGTAACGGACCCACTAAAAGTTACATAATCAAAAAATGCTGCTCGGTATGAACCTGTAGCTACACTTACAATTGTTTGGAATGAACCAGTAGCAACTGCTAGATTTTGTTGGTAATCTAATGATGCTGAATCAATAAATAAGAAATTATTTACTTTAAAATCATTAGCAAATGATGCCGTTGCAGCATATGATGAACTAATAGCAGTTGTAGCAGATCCTGATAATGAACCTGTAAATCCTAAAGTTGAAGTAACTGATCCTGCGGATACAGCTAAACTACTTGAAATTGTAAATACAGTACCATTAATAGTTACCACTGGATTAGCACCTCCAGCATATATTAAAGTGGTAGTAGCTGCATTTGTTTGTCCTGATCCTGGGTTGTTTATTCTTACAGCACCTGTTCCTGCTCCAGCGATATTTACCGAACCATTACCAGTTGAAAAGACTGCTGTTGGGGATATATAACTATCTCCAATTGGAAATAAAATAGCGGGAGAAGCGGCATTATTGAAACTTAAAATTCTATTAACATCTAATGATCCAGATACTGAAACTGATCCTGTAAATTGATGTGTATTTGCTGTAGTAGAACCAAAACGTGAAGAACCAGTAACAAAAACTAAACTAGATGTAATAGTATTACTTACTACTAAACTACCTGTTAAATTTAAAGTAGTTTCATCAAAAATTAAATTAGTTGATGCACTAGCAGCATTACTAGATCCATCAGATCTAAGAACTCTATTTAATCCAGCATTAACAATTGTAGTAAATCCTGGTCCTTGATTACCTTGTGGTCCTTGATTTCCTTGGAAACCCTGGATACCTTGAGGACCTTGATTACCCTGTGGACCTTGATTACCCTGTGGACCTTGATTTCCTTGTGGACCTTGATTACCCTGGAATCCAGTTGGACCTTGGTTACCTTGTGGACCTTGATTTCCTTGTGGACCTTGATTTCCTTGTGGTCCTTGGTTACCTTGTGGTCCTTGGGTTCCTTGTGGTCCTTGATTTCCTTGGAAACCGGTTGGACCCTGATTACCTTGTGGTCCTTGGTTACCTTGAAAACCGGTTGGACCCTGATTTCCTTGAGGTCCTTGATTACCTTGAGGACCTTGGTTACCTTGATTTCCCTGACTACCTTGTTGGCCCTGATTACCCTGTGGACCCTGGTTACCTTGAGGTCCTTGATTGCCTTGAGCACCTTGATTTCCTTGAGGTCCTTGATTGCCTTGAAAACCTTGAGGCCCTTGATTACCTTGTGGTCCTTGGTTACCTTGAGGACCTTGATTTCCTTGTGGTCCTTGATTGCCTTGTGGGCCTTGACTACCCTGTGGGCCTTGATTTCCTTGGAAACCTTGAATACCTTGTGGACCCTGATTACCCTGAGGTCCTTGATTACCCTGCGGGCCTTGATCGCCTTGAAAACCTTGGATACCTTGAGGTCCTTGGTTACCTTGGAAACCCTGAATACCTTGAGGACCTTGGTTACCTTGGAAACCTTGCGGTCCTTGTGTACCTTGAGGACCCTGATTGCCTTGTGGACCTTGATTTCCTTGAGGTCCTTGGTTTCCTTGAGGACCTTGATTTCCTTGGAAACCTTGAATACCTTGTGGACCTTGATTACCTTGGTTTCCTTGGAAACCATTTGGATTTCCATTTAATGTTAATGAACCTGTTATATCAACTGAACCAGTAAATTGGTGAGTATTTGAAAGTAATGAACCAAACTGAGTTGAACCAGTAATATATTCAGTAGAAGATGTTATAGTTTGAGCAATAATTGTTTGCGCTGTTAATGTTCCTCCTACTGTAAAGTTATTAGCATATGAAGCAGTTGCAGCATAAGATGCACTTACTGCATTTAAGATATATGATGCTGTGTTTGCATTTGAAGCAGTAATGGCTTGAGTAGCAAATGATGCGCTTACTGCTTGTAAAACATAAGAAGCAGTATTAGCATTTGACGCAGTAATAGCTTGAGTAGCAAATGATGCGCTTACTGCATTTAAGACATATGATGCAGTATTTGCATTTGATGCTGTTAAAGCTTGAGTTGCGTATGATGCTGTTCCTAATAATGAACCTGTTATACCTCCATTAACATTTAAACTTCCAGTTGAAATAATTGAACCAGTAGTAAATAATGAACCTGTAAATATTAATGTATCAGCATTTGATGTTAATAATGTATTACCTGTTGTACCAACAATATTTGTTGAACCACTTACAGTTAATGAACCTGTAATAATTGTAGATCCAGTAATTGTAGTATTAGTA
>Ga0247723_1002333_pt1 | contig 10198 bp, 14 predicted proteins | sample MSEWelMarce5H_FC_FD_189079 | JGI IMG/M metagenome (GOLD analysis project Ga0247723, IMG submission 189079) | Subsurface sediment microbial communities from gas well in West Virginia, United States - MSEEL Well Study Marcellus 5H_FC | ecosystem: Environmental > Terrestrial > Deep subsurface >...
ACGCCGCCGCCTACATTGGTGGTGACGGCACTACTGCTTATGTTGCCGCAAGCAACAACGAGTCTGCACTGACTGATGCCGCTATTCGCCGCACTATTCAGCGTTTGGACGACAACGATACTCCTATGGACAATCGTTTCTTCCTCATTCCTCCCTCAAGCCGCAACACATTGATGGGTCTTTCCCGTTATACAGAGCAGGCTTTTGTGGGTAATGGCAACGCTATCCGCACTGGTGAAATCGGTAACCTCTATGGTATCCCTGTGTTCACTTCTAGCAATGCTGATACGACTTCTGGTTCAGGAGCCGCTCGTGTTTGCTTGATGGGTCATAAGGACTCTATGGTTCTGGTTGAGCAAGTTGGTGTTCGCTCACAAGTGCAATACAAGCAAGAATACCTTGCTACATTGTTCACTTCTGACACACTCTATGGTGTAGCCGCTCTGCGTAGTGCCGCATCTGTTGGAGCCGCTAAGTCTTCAGCAATGTTCGCATTGGCAGTACCAGCCTAATTGCAGTTGCGCCCCCTGCCCTAGTGGTGGGGGGACTTTTTTAACTTAATTAGGAGAAATACATGGCAACCGCATCCGCAGTAACTACACGCAGAGGCACAGACCAATTTCGTGGTTTGTTCTCTGATACTTGGTCTGTAAAGGCCACTTTAAATGCTGGCTCACTTGTTGATGGTGCTGGCGAAACTGATGACATCACGATCCCAGGCGTTGCCTTGGGTGACATGGTTATTGGCGCATCTTTGGGTGTTGACTTGGTTGGTTTAACTGTTACTGGCTATGTGTCAGCGGCAGATACTGTCAAGTTCCGCATCCAAAACGAGTCAGGCTCTACTGCTGACTTGGCATCAACTACATTGCGAATTGTTGTAGTTCGCATGGTCTAAAGATAAGGGGGGCTTGCTCCCCTTTCTTTTAAGGATAAATATGGCTTTGTTTCGATGTAATCAATCAGGTAATGTGGTCGAGTTTAGACAAGACTTTGACATTGCTGAGATGCGTAGACACCCAGAATACACAGAGGTTGATACTTCTGCTGTTGTAGAGGTTGCAAAGGTTGATGGAACAAGGCAGACATTAACGCTGAAAAAGCCTATGGGTCGCCCCCGTAAGGAACAGTTATGAGTGACATTGACGCTAGAGATTTTGGCAAGTTAGAGGCACAGGTTGCTTCCTTGCAGACCGAAGTTCACCAATTGGCTACCGATGTCAAGGCTCTCCTTGAGTTGGCAAATAGGTCAAAAGGAGGCTTTTGGATGGGTATGACCATAGCCTCAATGCTTGGTGGCGTTATCACCTTTGTTGGTGGAAAGTTACTCCGATGAAAGAGGGTTTACTCTCAGGTGTGGTTTGTCCTGTGGCAACTCAGGATGTGTCTACCAATCTGAAGAACAGAAACCATGCTTTCAAAGAGTATGGATATGGCCCTCCTAACCCTAATGAATCAAATGATGCGTTTTGGCTAAAGAAAGCCAAGATGTATAACGCTCCCACTAAAGACATCATGGGAATGAGATGTGGCAACTGTGCCGCATTTATCCAAACTCCAAAGATGATGGAGTGCATTGTTGGTGGACTAGAGAAAGATGAAGGCAAGAATGAGTTGTCCTATGACGAAAACTTTGTCAAGGCGGCTGATTTAGGCTATTGCGACTTATTTCAATTCACTTGTGCCTCGGCTCGTACTTGTGATGCTTGGAAATCTGGTGGGCCAATTACAAAGGAAAAACCATGAAAATGACCAAAGGACAGAAGAAGGTTGGCAAGGTAATGAAAGAGTACAAGGCAGGAACACTGCACTCTGGCTCTAAGAAAGGCCCAGAAGTAACTTCTCGTAAACAAGCGATTGCTATTGCCTTATCTGAGGCTGGCATGAGCAAGCCAAAGAAAGCAATGAAGAAATGAAGCAAGGACTTTATGCAAATATTTTGGCAAAAAAGAAAAGAATTGCTGAAGGCTCTGGTGAGCGTATGCGGAAAGTTGGTAGCAAAGGTGCGCCAACTGCCAAAGCGTTTATTGAGTCTGCTAAAACTGCAAAGAAACCAAAAAAGGTGAAGTGATGAAAACTCCCACTTGGCAACGCTCCGAAGGTAAAAATGCTAAAGGGGGGTTGAACTCCAAGGGCAGAGCATCTTATAATGCGGAAACTGGTGGCAATCTAAAAGCACCAGTCAAGTCGGGGGATAACCCGAGAAGATCGAGTTTTTTGGCTCGTATGGGAAACATGAGTGGCCCCGAGTACAAAAATGGTGAACCAACTAGACTGCTTCTTTCGCTTAAGGCATGGGGTGCATCCTCAAAGGCTGACGCAAAGGCAAAAGCCAAGTCAATTTCCGCAAGGAATAAGGCAAAGGCAAGCAGATGACCTATCTAGAGTTAATTAACGATGTGTTGGTTCGGTTACGGGAGACTACTGTCTCTACGAACAGCGAAACCTCATATTCCGCTTTAATTGGTAAGTTTGTCAATGATGCAAAGCGTCAAGTAGAAGATGCTTATGCTTGGAATGTCCTTGGCACGACAATTACCCTATCTACTAGTTCTGGCACATATTCCTATGCTTTGACAGGTGCTGGTCAGAAGTTCCAAGTTCAAGATGTGATCAATGCAACTAGCAATCTTGGTATGAAGAATATCGACTTTGCTACCATGAATCGGTATCAGAACTTCTCTACCCCTGTAAGTGCTATCCCTTCCTACTACGCCTTTGATGGTGTAGATAGTAGTGGCGATACCAAAGTAACTCTCTATCCCCGTCCTGATGGCGTATATAGCCTCCAATTCGCTTTAACAGTCCCACAAGCCACTTTGAGTGCTGATGCTACTGTTGTCAAAGTGCCTGATGTTTTAGTGGCTCAAAACGCCTATGCAAGGGCTTTGGTGGAGCGTGGTGAGGATGGTGGATTGTCTTCCTCTGAGGCTTATGCGCTATACAAAACAATGTTGTCTGACTACATAGCATTGGAAGGCACACGTTACCCTGAGAACCAAGGATTTGTAGCGGTATGAGCCAAGCAATAGCAACTTACAGCATCTCAGCCCCAGGCTTTTACGGGCTGAACACACAAGACTCGCCCCTAGATTTGGCGGCTGGTTATGCTTTGGTTGCAACAAACTGCATCATTGACCAATATGGACGCATTGGCGCACGTAAGGGTTGGTCAAGAGTTAACTCATCAAGTGGCAACTTGGGTGCTAATGATGTCAAGGTTATTCATGAGTTAGTTCAGGCTGATGGCACTTTGACTGTGCTGTTCGCTGGTAACAACAAGTTATTCAAGTTGGATGGCTCAAACGCTGTTGTAGAACTCACCTACGGGGGAGGGGGTACTGCCCCAACTATCACAGCAAGCAACTGGCAATGTGCTTCTTTAAATGGAATAACCTACTTCTTTCAGTCTGGTTATAACCCATTGATATATGACCCTGCCGTAAGTACAACTACGTATAGACGAGTTTCTGAGAAAACTGGTTATACGGCTACTGTGCCTGATGCAAATATTTGTATATCAGCGTTTGGTCGCCTGTGGGCGGCTAATACCACCTCTAACAACGCTACTGTTTACTTTAGTGACTTGATTGCAGGTCATGTTTGGTCAACAGGAACATCTGGTTCTTTGAATGTCAACAATGTTTGGGTGAATGGTGCTGACCAGATTACTGGTTTGGCGGCTCATAACGGCTTCTTGTTTATCTTTGGTAAGCGTCAGATTCTTGTGTATTCAGGTGCTACTAGCCCATCCACGATGACCTTGAGCGACACAGTTGAAGGTATTGGTTGCATTGCTAGAGATAGTATTCAGACTACAAGCACAGATGTGTTGTTTTTATCCAACTCTGGTGTTCGTTCATTGATGAGAACGATTCAAGAGAAGTCTGCGCCTGAAAGGGACTTATCTAAGAACATCCGTAATGACTTAACTAGCGTGATTGCTGGTGAGACATTAGCCAACATTAAATCTGTCTATTCTGAGCGTGAGGCATTTTACTTACTGACCATGCCTAGCATTGGTTCTGTGTATTGCTTTGATACCAAGGGTATTTTGCCAAATGGTGCATCAAGGGTAACAACTTGGGATTCTATTCAGCCAACAGCGTTTTTGTCTCGCAGAGATGGAAGTCTCTACATTGGTAAGAATGGCTACATTGGGTTGTATAACAATTATCAGGATTACACATCTTCTTATAGGATGTTGTATTACACAAACCATGCAGACCTTGGCAATCAGAATCAGACTTCTATTTTGAAGAAGTTGTCGATTGTGGTGATTGGTGGAACAAATCAGACTGTGACATTTAAGTGGGGATTTGACTTTAAGACCAACTACTTGTCAGACAATGGAACGATTCCTACTCAGGGTGAGTCCTACTATGGGATTGCTGAGTATGGTGCAAATGCTACAACTGTTGCTCAATACAGCGATGGTATTGCTTTACAGACGCTTGTTGTTTCTGCAACGGGTGCTGGAAAAGTTGTTCAAACTGGTTATGAGTCAGACATAAATGGAACAGCGTTGTCTATTCAAAAGATTGAGATACAGGCTAAACAAGGGAAACTAGCATGAGTGATTACACCAAAAGCACGAACTTTGCGACTAAAGACAGTTTATCTTCTGGCAATCCATTAAAGATTGTTAAAGGTACTGAAATCAATACAGAGTTTGACAATATTCAGACGGCTATTGCTACTAAGGCAGATTTATCATCTCCTACCTTTACTACGCCTAACATTGGAACGCCCTCTGCTGGCACATTGACTAATTGCACAAGTTTGCCATTGACTACTGGTGTTACAGGAACTTTGCCTGTTGCTAATGGTGGCACAGGCTCTAGTACTGCATCTAATGCTAGAACTGCTTTAGGTCTTGCTATTGGTACTGATGTACAAGCATACAGTTCAACATTGGCATCTTTTAGTGGTAAGGCTGTTCCTTCTGGTGTTATTGTTGGCGATTCAGACAGTCAAACCTTGTCAAACAAGACATTGACTAGCCCAACTATTAACAGTCCTACTTTTGGTGGAACAGCAACGATGGGTGCTAGTTTTATTACTAGAGGCTCAACAGTTACAGCATCTGGAACATCCGTTGACTTTACAAGTCTTCCAAGTTGGGTAAACAGAATAACTGTTATGTTTAGGAATATAAGCACAAATGGAACTTCATTTATGCTTGTTCAATTAGGAACATCTAGTGGTGTTACTACTTCTGGTTATGTTTCTACATCTAACGATCTTGATGGTAGTGGTGGATCAAGTTCTAGTGACAGCACATCTGGGTTAATTATGAGAATCCAAGCGGCTAGTAACATAGTAAATGGAATTATGACTATTGCGTATATGGGTTCAAATACATGGGTTGCTAACCACACTTGTGCATCAACTACAACAGTTGTGTTCATGGGTGGTGGAACTTCTACTTTGGGTGGAACTCTTGATCGTGTTCGCATAACAACAGTAAATGGAACAGACACTTTTGATGCTGGTTCTATCAACATCCTTTATGAATAACATGATTACACACCACTTTTCTGATGGACTGTATGCCAAAGAAACGCACATTAGTGCGGGGCAGATGCTCATGCAACATAAACACAATTACTCCCATTTTGGGATTCTTGCCAAAGGTAAGGTTGTAGTTGTTAAAGAGGGTGACATTCAAATTGTTGAAGCACCTGCTTGCATTGATATTAAGGCTGGTGAGAATCATGGTGTAAAAGCCATCACCGATGTGGTTTGGTATTGTGTTCATGCTACTGACGAGAAAGACCCGTCAAAAGTAGATGAAGTTTTAATTAAAGGGGAATAATATGCCTTGGATTGTTGCTGGTGGCGCATTAGTAGGCGGCTTAATGGCTGGCGAATCTGCTAAGAGTGCGGCAGAGACTTCTGCTAATGCTCAAAGAGAAGCGGCTCAAATGGCGGCAGATGCCTCCAGATTCCGTCCTGTCGGTGTAACTACTCGTTATGGTGCATCACAGTTTCAGGTAGGGCCTGATGGAAACTTGATTAGTGCAGGATATAACGTATCTCCTGAATATCAAGCCTATCAACAACAGTTATCTGGATTGATGGGGCAACAGATACAGCAAGGATTAGGCGCACAACAACAATATGCTCCTTTGACAAGTGCGGCAGGTGGTTTGTTCAACCTTGGTCAACAGTATTTGGCTCAAACGCCAGAACAAGCGGCTCAGAAATACATGGAACAGCAACAAAACTTGCTTGCTCCTAGCCGTGAAAGACAGTTTGCACAATTGCAAAACCAGTTGTTCCAAACAGGTCGTGGTGGTTTGTCAGTAGGTGCTACTGGTGCTAGACCAAGTGGAGCGCAAGGATTGGGTGCTACTACTCCTGAGATGGAAGCCTATTACAACGCATTGGCACAACAAGATGCGGCTTTGGCGGCACAGGCTACTCAGGCTGGTCAACAACAAACTGCATTTGGTGCAGGATTGTTTGGCACAGGTGCTAACTTGCTTGGAAGTTATCAACAAGGTCAAGTTGGCGCATTGTCACCATTCCAATCTACTTTGGGAATACAAAGTGGCATTGAGCAACTCGGACAACAACCATTGACATTGGGTGCTGGTTTAGGTGGTCAGGCGGCGGCTTATGGTGCTGGAGCAGGAAGATTTTTATATGGTGGTGGAATGGGTGCGGCAGGAACTATGCAAGAAGCAAATGCTTACAACCCATATGCAAGTGCATTGATCAGCGCATCTACTAATCCACAAGCAAAAGGTCTTGGAAATTGGATGCAAGGACAAGCCTTGAACGCACAATATGGTTCAGAAAATGTGTACGGCAAATATGGCAAAGGCACAGTTCCAACAGAATACACAAGTTTTGACTAAGGGGTAACCAAATGGCAGATTCAATAGTAGGTGGTTTATTTGGTATGACTCCTGAATCATATCAACAACAACAAAATCAACAAGCATTAGCACAGTCAGCACAATTGGCTCGAATGAGTCCTTTTGAACTTGCTAAAACAGGCGTTGGCTATGGTGCTAATCGTTTGGCTGGTGCTATCGGTGGCGCTTTGGGTGCTGAAGACCCAATGTTAAAACTTATAAGCGCAAGAAATGCCGTGATGAAGGAGGTTGACCCTAACAATCCTGAGTCAATAATGGCTGGCGCACAGAAATTAGCATCATTTGACCCTGAAGGGGCAACAAGGTTGGCTAATTATTCTAGAGAAGCCACTCTTAAAGCATCTCAAATTACAAAAAACTTACAAGAGCGTAGAGCCGCATCTCTTGGTGCAGATGTAATGAAGGCTAATGCTGAGGCGGGAATAAAAGCCGCAATTAGAACATTAGAAGGACAAGAACAAACACCTGAAGTTGTTTCTCAATTACAAGTATATAAAGATCAGTTAACCGCATTAACTCGTCCTAAAGAATATGCGCCTTCTGAAATTACAAAGTTGATTCAAGAAAGAGCGCAACTTGACCCTGTAAAAGATAAAGAAGCATATGACATCTTGACAGCCAGAATGAAGAAATTAGGTTCTGGTAAGTCAATTGAAGAATCAATTGGGGAAGGTTTTGGCTTGCTAGGCAAAGCACTTGGTGGGGCACTTAAAAAAGAAGGCGAAGAAACAGGCAAATTTTCTGCTGAAAACTTTAATAAACTTGGTAGTTCAGTTGCCGCAGGTACTTCATCTCAACGTAACCTTGCAACCCTTGAAAACGCTTTGACTAACGCATTTACAGGTAAGTTTGCCGAGTCAAAAGAAGGAATAATTACTTCATTAACTGGACTTGGAATACCAATTGGTAGTGATCTGAAAGATGCCGCATCCAACACGCAGTTGATTCAGGCTATGGGTACTCGATATGTGTTCCCATTGGTTAAAAACTTCCCTGGCTCTCTTGCCGCAAAAGAATTGGATCGCTTGGAGAAGACTGCTCCAAATGCTTTACAACAACCTGAGACTATTCAACGCCTTGTTAACTTGATGAAGGTTGACCTTGCTGAGAACAAGTACACATACGACAGAGCAAAAGAACACAAAGAAAAGAATAAGACATTGATTAACTTCAATGAAGCAGATAGTCGTATTGAATTCCAGACAAAACTTAACAGTTTGCAAGACTTGGTTTCTGGTGTAAGACGCAAGAAGTCAAAAACAAAAGAAGAAGATCAGCAAATAACTACACTTAAAAAAGAATTGGGGTTGTAATATGGCTGGCGAATATGATGTAACAGATATTCCTTTTGAAGATACTACTGCCGCCAAAGAGATAAGCAAGTCTGTTCTTAGCCCTGACTATCGTGCGCCTAGAGGTGCATTTGGGGCGCAAGAGATGGGTGGTCTTATTGGTGGTTTAGGTGGTGGAGCAATTGGAAGCATTGGTGGCCCTGCTGGAACTCTTGCTGGAAGTGTTTTAGGTGCTGGTGTTGGCGGTATGGTAGGAGAGGCTGTTGAGCAATATACAAGAGAAGAAAAGCCATCGTTATCTCTTGCTACTCAAGCAGGTTTAGAAGAAGCCGCATGGGACTTAGGTGGCAACCTTGTGCTTAAAGGTGCAGGAAAAGTGCTTAGATTTGGTGCTGACAAACTAGGCTTCTCAGAAAAAGACTTTCCTGATGCTAATAAGGCGGCAGACGCTTTCTTGCAAAAACAAGGTTCTTCTTTGCCATTAGGCGCAAGAACAGGATCAAGTGCGCTTACTAACTTAGAAAGTTTGACATATACGCCAGCCACCTATGGAATCTTCAAAGATAAGCAACAAGAAATTAGTGATGCTTTACAGGCTGGTTCAAAAGACATCCTTCAATCATTAGCAAAAAGCCCTGAGTTTGAGCAAGCATTAAGAAGTAGCACATCTTCTCAGTATGCTTCTGGTGAAATCCTGCAAAACTTCATAAAGCAAGGACAAGATGCTTTAGGTAGTGCTGTAAAACCGCTATACGCAAGCATATTTGCTGACAAAAAGTCTTTAATTTCTACTTTTCCATTGAATTCTTGGGCTGGTGCTCAGTTGGCTCAACCTGCATCTTTGACTTCTGGTCAAAAAGCCATCCTAAATGAGATTAAGAACCTTCCACCTAATGTTGATATGCAATATATGCACGATATTAGGTCACGTTGGTTGGCTGAAAATCGTGATAAATATGCGTCTGCTACTTCTACTGAGAAAGATACTAGGGCATCTAAAACAATCACTGGCTTGGTTGACAAGATTGACAATGCAATGGATGTGTCTGCAAAGTCAACACTTGATCCAAAAACATATCAAAAGTATCAAAGCGTAACAAAAACTTATCGTGAAGGTGTGCAGGGGCTTCAATCTGATGCAATCATGCAGGCTATGACGCTAAATCCAGAGGATGTTGGCGGTTATTTGTTTAGGTCAGGCAATGAAACGCCTATCAAAGACCTATACAAGTCAATCTCTGCGGCAAGTACATTGTCTAAAAAGCCAGCAACTGAGGTTGTAGATGCTTTGAGATATGGCTATCTTGAGGCAATGGTTAACACGCCTGAAAATATGCTGAAGTTTGCCAATAACTTAGAGCAAAACAAGGCAATGAAAAACACATACGACAGATTGTTTTCTGGAACTCCGCAGGATAAAGCAATCAAGGCTATGAATGATGCGGCAAAACTTGGCTTGGTTGATACTAAGGCTATTGCTGGTGTCCCATACCAAACAATGCGTCCTTTGCTTACTGGTGCAGGTCAATTAGCCACTATCGGTTCTGGATACTACTTTGCTCTTTCTCCTGAACAGCAAAATACTATTAAAGACAATCTTGGGACTGCCGCTGTGGTTGGTGGCGGATTAGTCTTTTCACAAAGAAACTTAGCAAAAGTATTGCTTGATCCAAAGGGCGCACGATCATTAACTTATCTGTCCACAGCAAAAGATAAACTTACATCGCCAACAGCATTTACTAAACTTGTTGTAGAGCCAATTGTCAATATTCTTGGTGGTAGCGGTGCAAGTGAAGAATTGTTCCCTAGGAGACAAGGTGAGTTTGACGTTAGTGACTTACCTATTAAATAGGAGTAAACCATTGATCCTTTTTCTCTCCTCATGTTGGCGCAAGGTGCAGTTGGCTTTATTAAGCAAGGCTGTGCAATGCTCCATGAGGGGCGAATGGAACTTGAAGGTGCTAAGAAGACAGTTGAAGGTGTCCTTGCAGATGTCAAGGCAATCAAGGGCATTTGGCA
>Ga0247723_1002334_pt1 | contig 10198 bp, 11 predicted proteins | sample MSEWelMarce5H_FC_FD_189079 | JGI IMG/M metagenome (GOLD analysis project Ga0247723, IMG submission 189079) | Subsurface sediment microbial communities from gas well in West Virginia, United States - MSEEL Well Study Marcellus 5H_FC | ecosystem: Environmental > Terrestrial > Deep subsurface >...
CTACTATAAAGAGCTGAAGGATCTTCTGTCAAATATATCATATCGAGGATATGATAGCTGCGGAATATCAATTGTAGGTAAAGACGGATTCTCTGTAACAAAAGTTATTGGGCATCCTGAAAATCTTCCAGAAGAAATAGATACAGGTGATTCTACCATAGGATTTGGGCATGATAGATGGGCTTCTCACGGCGGAATAACCGAAGCAAACGCACACCCTCATGTTTCAAATGATGGAAAAATATGTGTTGTGCATAACGGAATAATAGAGAATTATCTTGAATTAAAAAAGTCTTTGATAGAAAAAGGATTTACATTTTATTCGGAGACTGATACTGAAGTAATCCCAAATCTAATACAATACTGGTATGAAAAAACTTTAAATATAGAAAAAACCTTAAACATTGTATTCGATGAACTGAAGGGAGCATATGCGTTTGTTCTTTCTCATCTCGATTATAAGGATACCCTTTTTTTAGCTAGATTGGGGTCTCCGTTATGCATTGGTATGTACGATAATATGTTTTATATATCTTCAGATATACCATCATTGCCACACTTTGTTAAGAATACAGTTGTGCTTGAGAATAATCGTTACGCAATTCTTCAGGCAAATAAAACTGTAATTATAAAGAACTTTGCCGGAGTTCCATCTGACTTTACAACAGAGGAGCTAAGCTCAATACAGGTTGAATACTCCAAGGGAGAATATAAATACTTTTTAGAAAAAGAAATATTTGAGCAACCAGAATACATAAGAACAACTCTTCTTGGAAGAGTTAGCGAATCAAACAACTTTATAAAGCTCGGTGGTATTGACTCAAACTTATTCAAGATATTAAAAACAGATGAGTTTATATTTACAGGTTGTGGCTCGGCATTTTATGCCTCTCAAATAGGCGCTTATGCAATGGAGTCGATAGCAAAAATAAAATCAAAAGCAATCTCCGCTGGAGAGCTTCAATACTATGACTTTATAGCTAACGATAAGACCACGCTTGTTTGCGTTACTCAGTCAGGAGAGACGGCAGATACAATAGGTTGCATAAATAACTTTAAGGCAAAAGGGGCTTTTACGTTAGGAATAGTCAATGTTGTTTCCTCAACAATATCAAGGCTTGTTGATTGTGGTATTTACATAAGATCTGGTAAGGAGGCTTCTGTTGCTTCAACAAAGTCTGTTGTAAACCAAATATTAAATATGATAATTATGGCTGGGCTTCTTTCCTCAAAAGGAACATCCAAAAAAGAAGAAACAGAGAGCCTTATAAATGAACTTTGTTCTTTATCATATAAAGTTGAAAAAATATTGTTATTATCTGATAAGATAAAAACTATTTTCTCTAATTTTAAAGACTGCGAATCAATGCTTATTATTGGTCGTGACAAACTTGAACCAATAGCAAAAGAATATGCATTAAAGATAAAAGAAATAAGCTATATCCATGCGGAGGGCTATTCGGGCTCTGAGCTAAAGCATGGCCCTCTGGCTCTCATAAATCCCTCTAGGCCAACGATCGCTCTGGTCGAGAACAATGTACTTGGTATAAAGATGATCGCCAATATAAAGGAAGTGACGAGCCGAGGAGGGGTTGTGATTGGTGTCTTCGAAGAAGGCTGCAGCGAAGAGATGATATCAACAGCAGACTACAGCATAATAATTCCATCTAACAAGAATAAGATTCTAAATTCTATCACATTCTTAATTGTTGGCCAATTAATATCAATGCATCTTGCTGATATGAGAGGTTGCCATGTTGATAGGCCCATAAATCTTTGTAAGAGCGTAACTATAGAGTAGCTTTACTATAAAGCTAAAGATAATATTCTATGGCCTCGGGATTACTTTAAAATAGTAATCCCGAGGCTTTCACATAGCTTCTTCTCTTCTCTTCTTTCTCCGTGAAGATTCTTAAAATATTTTGGCCTTATTCTATTTAGTGCCTCGCAAACTGTTCCGTCCGAGTCATCAACAGAATCAACCATTATTACATTTTTAAGAGACATCAAAATTTCTTCTCTTTCTTTGTAATTTAAAAACTCCTTATCATTTTTTGAATGCCAATAATTTGAGTTCAATATAATGATTACTTTGCCATAAGCAGAAGCAGAGTTTATCTCTCTTATGACATCCAATGTGACTGGATACATTGATCCGGAAATACATGCCGTTGGCTGCATTCCATTCATTGTGTGCATGTCAACTATAATTCTTTTTTTCTCATTCATAATACACCTTATTTAATATTATAAAAATAAATTTATTAATATATATGGCATAGGTAAGTCTGAAAGGAATGTTTTATGAATAAAATATATTTGCTATCAAAAGCTTTAAGCGATATTGGGCTACACAAAGAATCAAGCTATGTCGATGGCTTGATAAAAGTTTCAAACTTAAATGGACTAAAAACATTAGGCTTGAAAGACTCTGCGGCTAAAGTATTCTTAGAGGCCGTTGGTGAGAAATGGTCCTTCATTATTGCTAAATGGATGATAGAATCTGTTGTTGGTAATAAAAGCTTTAAAGATTATTATTCATTTTTTCATGAAAATAACGCTGTAGTTATATCAAAGATTCTCAATGCTCTTGATGCGTTACTAGAAACTCCGATGGATAAGAGAGAGTTTAGGTTTAATCAAAAAAATAATAGTGATCTATCAGCTCTTAAGATTTATATGGAAGATATGAGCTATGAATTAAGCAAACTCTGGGAAGTAAAATTTTATGATGATTATTTAAAAGAATTATATAAGAAAGACAGCCTCCACCCTGATGAATATATAGCAAGCTTAATTAATCATTTTAAAAATAAATTAGATTCGGAAATAAAATTATTTTTAGATGAAGATTTTTTAACTAGCGTAATTGAAAACAAATTTATAAGTGTTGGCGAAGCAAAAAAACTATCCTTAGAAGATGCTAGAAAAAAATTTAATAAAATGAAAGAAGATAAAATGCCTGTAATACTAACTATGGATGATGGTTGGAGATGGGTTGATGCTGGAGGTGGCCGTTCGTTATGGGTTCGTGAAAATTTAAAAAATTGCGGATCTTGTACGTGGGGAAATCTAAAAGCAACGGCGGAATCAGCAAAAGAAGCAAAGATGCTTGTACTAGTAGATGAACGCTACAGCCCACATGGCATTGTCACCTGGAACCCAAAGTATGCTGAACATAATTATGAGGAGGGTGTGACCGATAATTATTTGGGACATATTGAGGGTGTCGCAAGCAGGCCACTAAACCAAGATTATTATAAATATTTCATTCAGCTTGTAAATCATATTAAGCCAACCAAGATGTATATCAGAAATACTGCTACTTATAATTCAGATGGAACTTATTCAGATAACTCTGAATTAAAAGAAGCCTTGAAGGAATATAAAATAGAGAGCTAGCACTTAAGTAAATTTAAATCATTCTTGTACATTTCTTCAAATAATGAGTGAATGTCATATCTTGGATTCCATCCAAGTACGCTCTTTGCTTTTGTTGGGTCACCGAGAAGGACATCAACTTCAGATGGTCTAAACATTTTTTCATCAACCCTAATATAATTTTCATAATCTTTAATCTCCGCTATTTCAAACATTATCTTTACCATGTCACTCATAAGATATGTCTTGCCAGTAGCTATAACAAATTCTTCAGGCTTATCCATATTTAGCATCATATCCATAGCAACAACATAATCTTTTGCGCAACCAAGATCTCTTGATGATGTTAGGTTTCCAAAACTAATATGATCTATTAAACCTAATTTAATCTTTGCTACGTTTGAGCTCAATTTTCTTTCAAAGAAATCAAAACCCCTTCTTGTTGATCCGTGGTTAAACAATATTCCGTTACAAGAAAATATATTATAGCTTTCTCTGAAGTTAATTGTAGCCCAATAAGAAGCAAGCTTTGCTACGCCGTATGGACTTCTTGGATATAGCGTAGATGATTCGGTATAACCCGTTTCTGGACAATTAATTCCGCCAAATAGTTCAGATGTACTTGCCTGATAAAATCTTGTTTCTGGGCTACTCTTTGATATAATTGAAAGAATGCTCATAACAGAAGTTGCATCTGTTTCAAATGTAGATAGCGGATTTGAAAAAGAATGTCCGACGTGTGACTGAGCAGCTAGATTGAAGAATTTTTCTGGTTTTATTTCTGTAATAATATTAGACATAAAGACAAAATCTGTTATGTCTCCATGGAGAAGAAAGAATCTCTCATTATCTCTTAGGTGCGATAGACTGCCATACGATAGAGCATCGGATGATCGTCTCTTTGTTATTCCGTATACGGTATATCCCTTGCTTAATAAATATTCCGACAAGAAAGAGCCGTCTTGTCCAAGTACGCCGGTAATTATAACTTTTTTCATGAAGGAGTTCCTATGGGTTTTAAGTTGGTTAAGAAGCCTGCCAAGAAGGCCGCAGCGAGCATAGAGGAAGTAAACGCTTCGCTTATTTTAGCCTTAAAAGAAGATCACAGCTATAGAAGTACCCTTGTTGGTATATTTAATACTACTTCGGTCGAGCAAAAAAATGATGAAGAAATTTTGTGCGATGATAATTTTTTTGAGGATATATTTTTGAACAAAGAAAAAGAAGTTGCAAAATCGCTTGTTTTAGAGGATTTGTCCAGTATAATGAAGCCTGTAGAAGTAAACTTGGCTGTAGATCGCAACGTCGAGGAAGGGCTTGTGATCGACAAAAGAAGAAGAAGGTGATATTTTGGTAAAAATTATTGTAAATAATCATAAGTGCAGTATATCAGGTCTACCAGACATGGCTCTTTACAAAGAGCTTGATATCATGATGAGCTATGAAAACCCTGGGTTTGAGTTTGCTAAAACAAAAAATCCAAGGTTACAAACCTGGGACGGCAGAGTTAGATTATTTGACAAAAAAACATTTCCAGTTGGCCTTTTAAAAATGGTAACTGGCCTTCTTGATAAGAAAAATGAAAAATATACGGTGGAGGATCTTAGGGATCATAGTCAGGGCGAAGAGCTAAAGATAATAGATCCCAAGTTCATGGCAAGAGATTACCAGGAAGAGGTAGTTAGAGTTGCCATGGAGCAAAAATCTGGCGTCATAAGAATGTGTACTGGTAGCGGAAAAACTTCCGTTATCGCTATGATTGCAGCAAAGTTTAATGTAAAGACAATTGTTTATGTGATTGGAAAAGAGCTTCTCTTTCAAATGAAAGAAACAGTGGAAAGATTACTCGGAATTAAGTGCGGAATAATTGGCGACGGAATCTGCGATATATCTGAGCAAATAAATATTTGTACAATATGGAGCGCGGCAAGGGCGTTCGACCTAAAGGCGTCGATCTTAGACTCGGACGTAAAGCCAGACAAAGAGATCTCTATCGAGAATAAGATAAAAATAAAAAAACTCGTGAAAGAGGCGCGCATGTTCATTCTCGATGAATGCCAGTACGCTGGCTCATCAAGCCTTCAGATGCTATCAAAATTATCAGAATCGTCGAGGTTTAGGTTCCTTTTGTCAGGAACCCCATGGAGAGAGATGGGTGACGATATTTTAATTGAGGCAGTCTCAGGACCAAAGATATACGATCTGCCTGCAACAACCCTTATAAATAGGGGAATTTTAGTTCCGCCAAAAATATACTTTATAAATGTACCAAGAAAAAGAGTTATTGGCAAAACATATAACGAAGTATATAGTAACTACATAGTTAATAATGAGGAAAGAAACAACCTTATAGTTTATGCCGCAAAAGATTTAATAGAGAAGGGAAGAAAAGTCTTAATACTTATCTCGAAGGTAGAGCACGGACACATATTGCACGATCTTCTTTCAGATAAATACAGGGTGGATAGTTTAAATGGTTCAGACTCTTCAGACGCAAGAATGAATGCAATAAAGATGATGAGAGAAGGATCGCTTGATGTCTTGATTGCTTCAAAAATATTTGACCAAGGAATTGATATACCAGAGCTTGATGCGCTTATTTTGGCTGGATCAGGAAAAAGTTCAGCAAGAGCTTTACAAAGGATCGGTAGAGTAATAAGAAGCTATCCGTCAAAAAAATGGGCAAATGTTATAGAGTTTTGGGATAATGCAAAGTACTTAGACGAACACTCTAAGGCTAGACTAAAAATATATCGAAGTGAGCCAGCTTTCCAAATTAAAATCCAGCAGAGTACCATATCCGTGCAGCCCGAACAAAAAATCAGTCACGAAATTTCTTGGGAAAAAAATGACAGAAGACGAACTATATCAAAAAATTCCAAATTGGATAGCCGCTGAGAAGAAGGATTGGACAATCGCAACATTCTTAGCTTATTTTTGTAAAAAATATGAGGATAAAAATGGAATAAGATTTAGAATAACTAAATCAAAGAATGGGCCCCTCTCCTCAAAGGAGATGAGAGATTTTTCAAATCTATTTAAAAAATTTCTACCAGAAGATTTTGAGGATTTGAGGAAAGACCAAAAAATTACAGAAAAAGAAAAAGCCAATATAAAGCTATACAATTATATAAATTGGATGTTCGACTATAAGTTTAGAATGCCCGGATCATCACCAGATGGAACGCAGATATTCTTTTCTCCAACTTATATAAATAACTTTGAAAGAATGTATGCAGAGGCAATTAAAAAAACCTCCAAAAAATCATCATTCGAACTTTTTATACAAAAAATCAATGGAAGCTTTCCTCAGTTTCTCGAAGAAAACGAATGCTCAACAGAATCAGACTTGAAGATGATAAATACAATCTGGATTCAAAAGGGTTCGAGGGACAATGATCTTAAAAAAGTGCTAGAAATAGCAAAGGATATGGAATTACTTTGAGCGACAAAACATCGGTTCTAGATAAAAAGAATATAACAGTATATTTTGGAAGCTTTTATATAAATGGTTATGTTGATTTTGATATTGATGATAGAATTATTGTTTCTGACAAAAATGGTGATTCGACAGTAATCTTCCGAAACGCAATAAGCGCAATAACGGTTCATAATAATGACAAGTTAGGGGAAGACGAGCCAAAGGAAAAACCACAAGATAAGCCATTTATAATTTTCTCCGGCAAAAAGCAGAATCCCGGCCCGGCAGCGGCAGCAGCGGCAACAGCAGTAGAAGAAGATGACTTTTCGGAAAATAAATATGATTCCGGAATGTATATACCGGAATCTGTCTTGAGGCAAGACCCCCTGAATACAAATATTCATCATACCGATGACTTCTCGGTTAGCTTTGGCGGAAGAACAAATATAAATTTTACATCAGAGGAATAATGTCTAACAATACAAAGTTTTTAAGGGCATCGCAATTGATTAAAAAATCATGCGAAGATTGTGGCGGCGACGGTTGTAGAATTTGTAATAATAAAATATCTAAGATACAAAAATATCATGACTCAAATATACCTTCTTCATTCTGGATTAAATCATTTAAAGAATACTCTGGAGACGATGAGTATGCAGAATTTATAAGAGACAAAATACATAATATAGATAGGGTTTTTGACGGCGGAGAATCATTTATATTGGCAGGCAACCTTGGTGTTGGAAAAACATATGGAATATGCTCAATATTAAAGATGGCTGTATCAAAAGATTACGATGTAAAATATTTTAGTATGGCAGAAATAATAAACAGGATACTTTCCAAATCAAGCAACGATGAGCTGCAAAATCTTTGCGATATAGATTTTCTTGCGATCGATGAATTTGACAACAGATGGATTTTTCCATCTGAAAAATCCGAACAATTATTCGGATCATCGATGGAGTATCTATTGCGTACAAGATTTCAAGCGATGCTGCCAACTTTGCTGGCAACGAATAACTCCGACCTTGACCAGATATTATCTGGATCATACGGCAGATCATTCTCTTCTCTAAGAAGTCAATATTTAAAAACAATGTTCGTATCTGGTAGAGACTTTAGAAAAAAGATGAGTAAGGATAAATAATGAATAATTTTTTATTAGAATCAAAAATCATAAACTCTATGATGCAGGGCATTCAGCAAACTGCTTTTGTTTACAGAACAATAGAGCCTGCACTTCTTTATGATGCCGTTGATGATGCTTATAAGGAATTGGTTGGACTTATATTTGAATACCATCAAAAATATAAGATACCTCCATCTTATGAGATCCTTGATACTCTTGCATCAAACAACTCAAAAATTCTTCTAAAAGAAATAAAAAGAGATTTCTGCAAAGAATCCGAGATAGGGTATTTTCTAGATGAATTAAAAAGGCTGTACAATCTTTATCTGGCAAGTACGCTTTCTGACGCAATAAACAGCAGCGTTGAAAGTGAAAACATAGGTGCTATAAATTCAAATCTAAAGAATGTAATATCAAAAATAGAGCGCCTAAGCAGAAACGCAGTATTCTCGGAAGGTTCTTTTACGGACTCAATAAAGGAAAGACAGGCGAATTATATTTGGACAAAAGAAAACCCAAACCATATATCCGGTGTATTTTCAGGATATAGCAAAATTGACGAATATACATTTGGCATTAAGAAGTCTGAGATGATGGTTATTGCCGGAGCTACATCGAGCGGAAAGTCGCTACTAATGATGAACATGGGTATAAACGCATGGCTAGGAAGTAACAGCCCTGTTTCATTCAATGGAAATTATAAAAAAGACGGCAAGAATGTTGTTTATGTTACATTAGAAATGTCTAAGTCACAGCTCGAACAAAGAGTCGATGCTTGTATGGCAAGAATAAAGCATAGATCTATTATGAGAGGTCTGCTAACTCATTCTGAAATGAAGGAATGGGAAAGATCAATAGAATTCCAAAAAGAATATGACAAAAAGTTTTATGTTGTTGACATGCCAAGAGGAACAAAAACTCTTGAGATAGAAGCAAAACTAGAAAATATTATGGCTAAGTTTGAGCCAGATCTTCTTTGCGTTGATTATCTTGGCATTATGAAATCAAATAAGTCATATGGATCTGACTGGCAGGATGTAGGACATATAGCCGAAGATTTGCATGAGCTTTGTAGAAAAAAGAATATACCGCTAATAACGGCCGCTCAAAGAAAAGGAAGGGTGAGGGCCGTTGGCAAGAACAAGCCCGAGAACATAGAGGATTCTGAAGAAATCGGAAGATCAAAGATGGTTGGAGATAACGCAAACATAATTCTTCTTATAGAGAACAGAAACGAAGAGCATCTCAGAGAAGATATGATTATCCACGTTACAAAGAACAGAGATGGTGCAAAGGGTAAGATCAATCTGCTGAAGGAATTTGAGTATTCTAAAATCGTAGATATGCCAGAAAACTGGACTGGAGCAGAAGAAGATTTTGATGTTTGATCATAAAAAATAGTATAAATGTCTTGAGGTGTATATGGATTTGAAAAAATATAGGTACCCACAATACAAAGACTTTACGCCATATAAGATTTATGAAATAAACTATAAGCTACCATCATACGGGCCCTCCAAAGAGGAGTCAACTCAAATAAAGGGCGTTTGTTTGCCGAAGCAAATAGACGGATATCTTTGTCTCTTTGAAATAAAAGAGGATGAGGATGATAAAGGGATGATAAAAGACCGTTATTTATATGATTCAATTTTAATAAGAATTAAAGATGTTATTTCCAATAAAGAATTAGATAAATCAATGCTATACTTCTGTAATCAAGATGATGATAGGCTGAGTAAAAAAAACAAAGATCTCGCAAAAGAAATATTTTGTATGTATTCGGAGAATAAAATTGCCTAGTTATAAATTTAGATGTAATCATTGTGGCGCCCAAAGCTCCATGTATTTAACAATCACGGAGTTCTTAGGAAGTAAGGATGCCGCTAAAGGATGCCAAGAATGTTCGGAGGGATCTATGATTAGAGATTTTTCAGGAATTAGCGGCCTATCAAAGATACAAAGATCTTCGGAGGAGATCGTAGAAGATATAAAGATCGAGGCAAGGGAGATTGCTGATAAAATAAGGGGCGGTGACAGCAAGTTATTTGAGAATATATATGGCGAAGATGTCAACAAACTTAAATATTAATCTAAATAAATTTTAGCTTAGAAATATCATATAGATGCTGCGCGAGGCCAAATAATTTTTAGATTGTTGGCAAAAATAATGGTTGTTTTTTTATCATATGGGAAGGGAGTCCAACCGTATGGATAAAGTTAAAGTTATAGAAAAGAGTTGGGGTTATGAGAAAATAATAGAGAAC